>Ga0310124_10002461_pt1 | contig 12682 bp, 16 predicted proteins | sample CB11b_AW_Bot5_MG_FD_203507 | JGI IMG/M metagenome (GOLD analysis project Ga0310124, IMG submission 203507) | Marine microbial communities from Western Arctic Ocean, Canada - CB11b_AW_Bot5 | ecosystem: Environmental > Aquatic > Marine > Oceanic | place: Canada: Western Arctic Ocean | collected...
GCAGGCAGCGCCGCTCGGTGGACAGATGCATGTCGGTGATCTGCGCGAAGGTGAAGCGTTCGGGAGCGCCCGCCGAGCGAGGACGAAGACGGATCTCAACATCGTCCAGATCCTGGGTGTCGCCATCCAGATAGAACCGGTCAGAACTGTACCCACCCGGGACGGTGGCTGAGACAAAACGGCAACCCCGCGGTCGGGACAGACGATACCGGCCCTCCCCATCGGTGCGCACCACATCGCGCCCGTTGGACACGACGACCCCAGCCAAAGGCCCCTCGCCCTCGACGAGTACCTGGCCGGTGGCGAATGGCTCTGTCATGGGTCAGTAACCGACGCTGTGCAGATACGCCCGATTGATTTCCATGCTGTCTATGGCATCCCGCGTGCCACCGGAAACGGCCACGACCCAGCCATCGAAGCCGACCTCTTCCAGGCTGCGCAGAAAGGCGCCATAGTCCGTCATGGGACCGTCACCGAGATCCCCCGCCGTGTTGTTGCGACTCAGATTATCGTGCAGATGGACATAGGCGAGACGATCCGCGTGGTCCCGTGCGGCCTGCACCGGTTCGAAACCCCAGAGCACGACGTGGGCCATGTCCAGACACAGCCGAACCCGGCGCAGCCGTTGCAGGAAACGGTCCCACTCCCCTTCGCTGTCGACGAAGTGATTGACATGTGGATGCCAGGCCACCGTCACCCCGAGACGTTCACCATGTTCGGCGAGATCCTCGTACACCGCAGCAACACGATCAAGATCGGCGTCGCTGGAGGGCTGTACGTCGCCATGGCCTGGGCCTTTCGTCATGTACAGTGCCACACCACAATCGGCGGCAAACTCGATTCGCCGCTTGCAGATCTCATGCGTCGGCGTCTCGCATGTGTCGCTCGCATTCGGTCCACTCACAGCGGCGATCTCGATGCCAGCATCGGCGCAGACTCGGAGAATCCGCTTGGGAGTGCCCAGTTCATCGAGAGACTCCCGCGTCTCCCAACCTTGCCAACCCTTTGCCGCCAGTTGCCCAAGGTTGCGCTCCAGATTCTGCCCTTTCCAGGGCAGGCTGCTATAGGCGAATCGCAACGTCATTGTGTAATGATATCGGTCCCACAGAGGTCGAACAAGAATTGTTGCCACGACAGGACACCCCCTGGGTCCCGGCGACAACAGTCACCTCATGTCACAGTACGGGATGCCCACAGATATGCTCCCGTAAGTAGGACCCCGGGTTCTGCTTGGTAGCATCCATAGACCGGCCACTTCTGCGACGTCCTCGCGACCGGTTGATTCGATTGGGCACCGGTGTGGAGGAACCTGAGGACTTGATCGCCTGCCTCAACTGGGCCCTTTGGCACTACGACACCATCTCGAGTGACGACGTGGAGCGTTGGCAACAGCTCCAGCATCCATAGTGCACACTGATCTTCACCGATGTCCACGACCTCAGTTATCGGTTCCGCCGTCCTCCTCCGTTTCGACGGACGCCTGCTCTTTGAGGTGCAGTCTCGCAACAAATGGCGATACGACGAGAGCAAGGTTTCCACGATCGGTGTGGGCTGTATTGGTGGTGGGATCGAAGGCAACGAAACGCCAATCGAAGCCCTGCATCGAGAGGCGATAGAAGAAATCGGCTGTGAATTGGAACTCGACACCCCGGGCAACTCCCTCTACGTCATATCCGGCGGCAAGGCGATACGAGCAGGCGAGCACCTGCCCTCTTCCGGGGTCTCCTTTTTCTGGGGCGGTTACTTGACGGAACACCGATCAGATACCTGCGTGGCGGTCTTCCACGGCACGACGCTGGCGCAACCTTCGCCAATCGACCTCCCCGCGGTCTTGTCGATCGAGTCCGAACAATTCTCCTCCCTGCTCGACGGTGGCCTCACCCTCGACGAGTTGCTGGAGTTGGGCGGGCAGATAAGGTCGAGAGAGACAATTCCGGAAGAAGCCATCCTGGATCCGGTCGGCACAGCCTTCCTGGGCAGACTTCGTCACGTCAATGAACCACTCTTCCAGGGATGCATGTCCAACCGTCTGCCTTCGGGATCCCCTGACGACAGCAGTCGTGATGCCGGTGATCTTGCCTACGTCGAGCTGGTGGACTCGGTCCTTGACCTCATGGAGGAGTTCAGTGTCATCGTCACGTCTGACGACATCACCGACCTCAAGCCAGCTGCTGACCCATACCTGAAGGCTTCGGATGATCTCACGATAGCACCTGACAGGTGCATCGGCTTTGAGGATTCGGCATCCGGTGTGACCGCCCTGAACGGAGCCGAAATGCTGTCGGTGGCCGTTCATCCTGACCATGCAGATCGTCCCGAGCTTCAGCAAGCCGAAGTAAGAGTGAGCAGTCTGGCGCGCCACGGTGTCGGATCGTACGCCTGAGCGTCCGCGTCTCGGACCCCACGCACTCAATCTTTCTCCAGCTGGTCCTGCCGCAGGTCTCGTTGTGCGAACCATTGGCCTGGCGGCACCACCGGCTTATGGTAGTAACATGACTGATCCATCCGTTGACGCTGACGCATTCGATACGAACTGGCTGATCCTCTTCGGTGTCTGGCTGATGGCCTGTGCCGCAACCCTCGGAAGCCTGTTCTTCAGCGAGGTCATGGACTTTCCACCATGCTCGCTGTGCTGGTATCAACGCATCTTCATGTATCCCATGGTCCTTGTGCTGGGAGCGGGGCTTGTGCCTTTCGATGGCAAGGCCATTCGTTATGCCCTGCCACTCGCCGTGGGCGGCTGGCTGACGGCATTCTATCATACTTTGCTATACGAGGGTATCATCCCGGAGAGCGCTGCTCCCTGCAGTCAGGGCGTATCCTGTTCCGAGGACTACAGCGAACTGCTCGGCTTTCTCTCCATTCCCCTGCTCTCGCTGCTGGCGTTTACCGCGATGGTGGCTGCCCTGCTGGTACTTTACAAGAGGCTTGATAAATGAAGAAGCAGACTGTCCTTCTCCTAGCGGCCGTCGCCATGTTGCTCCTCTTCGCCGGCGGCGCCTGGTGGTACCAGAACTGGCAGGCGGAGAAGGCGAGTGCTCTCGCCCGCGAGAACTCTCCGACTCTCGTGCCAGATCATGCGATCACGCTGGGACCCGCGAGCGCACGCGTCACCATCGTCGAGTTCTTCGACCCCGCCTGCGAAACCTGTGCCGTATTTCACAAGCACGTTCACGACTTGATGGCGGCAGACCCCCAGAGGATCAGACTCGTGTTGCGCTACGCCCCCTTTCATCAGGGATCCAGAGCGGTTGTGAAGATTCTCGAAGCGGCACGAAGGCAGGACAAATATTGGGAAACGCTGGAGTTGCTCTTCGCCTCCCAGAACCATTGGGCGAGCCATCACAAGGCCAAGGCCGAACTGGTCTGGCCTCTGCTGTCACAAGTCGGTGTGGATGTGGAGCGCTTGCGAGCTGACACAAATGATCCGGCGCTGTCGGCGCTCGTCCGACAGGATCTGCTCGACGCCGCCAAACTGGGGATCCGCAAGACCCCCGGCTTCCTGGTGAACGGCAAGCCACTGACGAGTTTCGGCCTTCCCCAACTCCAGCAGCTGGTCCAGTCCGAAATCGACGCAAGGTACTGAAGGGGAGCCACCGCATGTTCAGCTCTGAACCCAGGCAGCACTTCCTGCAGGAAGCCTCCGACGACAAGCTCGAAGCAGCCGTCGCCCGAAATCATGCCACCGGTTCACCGGCGCGATGCAGCTTGGTCGTTCCCTGCTGAGTCGCTGACGTACCCGCGAGGAACACAAGGGGATCCCACCGTCGGCGCGGGTGAGCATCTTGCCAAATGGTGAACTGACGGCGAATTCATCCTCCCCACCTTCGCAAGCTCGCACGTCCAGCTCTGGCCCTGATCATCCGAGCGAGCCAGATATAGTGGTGTTGGCACCATATCCTCTCGGCGATAGACTCCGTCCGTGTAGTTCACCTGCACGATGAACGAGACGAGTAGAGTCCCGTGCAGGTGACCCCAAACGCCGGATTTCGGTTGTCTGATCCCTCACCAGCTATGACGGCAGCATGACTCCATGACTCGCCACCGTCTGGGGAATGGACGAAGACCAGTCGCCCCCGCTCACCGATGTGAAAATCGCCGTCGCGGGTCACCACCCCCAGGTTGCCATTGTGCATCTTCTGGATGACGGGCCAGTAGCCGCCCATCATCACGAAGCGTTGTGTTGGTAGCGGACGATAAACCCCTCTGAGGCAGTGTATTGGCCGTCGGTAGTGCATCCTTAGCCGGACGCATCTGACATCATCCCAGGTAGTCGTATTTGTTATTTCGACCGATGTAGTCGCTCGGTCCCTCCACGAACTGGGCCACCGTCTCCAACACGCTGTGCTGGAATATTCCTTCCGTGCCGCTGGGGAATACCAGTGGCTTGCCCACGTGCCACCATCGCGGCCAGTGAATCATGGCGATCATCGGACGCGGTGTTGCGGTTCGGTTCGGCATGCCACGATGCCAGAGGCGGATGTCGCGGATGAGCACGCTGCCAGCGGGCACACTCGGCTGCAGAGGGTTGGTCGTCGCGTGGATGTCAGCTTGCGCCTCGGGCGTGAGCTTGATGTCGCCGTCCCCCATCGCGCGTGTCGTGTCGAGATGGGTGCCAGGCCAGAGCTCGGTACTGCCATTTTCCGGGGTCGCGTCGACGACGGGGACATTAACGACCAAGCCATATGCCGGAGGCGCCGATTCGAGATCAGACCACAGCTGGCCCGCATCGACGTGGAGGGGTTGCCTGGTCGTGTTGGGCAGGCAAGTGTTGCCGCTGTAGAACGCGTTTTTGACACCCTCCCCGAGCACCTCCCTGGTGATTGCGACAACGAAGTCGTTGACGAGCACGTCGCGGAAGAGGTAAGGCGGAAAGGGGGGCGGGTCCTGTTGCAGGTGTCCGTCGCTGAACTGGTAAGGGACATCGTCGAGGGCGAGGATTTCGGCCACATCGGCGAGCATGCGCTCACGCAGGGCCCGAATATGGTCGGGGTCGACGGCCTGGTGAAGGATCACGAAACCATCCTCGCGCACGGCGCGCACAGCTTCCACGACATGCGATCGCTGCAGTTCGCAGCGCTGCCGCTCTCCTGTACTGATTTCGAACTCGGTCACGATGTCATCCTCGGTAGCCGTCGACGGGACAACGTGCATCAAGCTACAGTTGCCGGCAAGCAGGCTACCCACCTGTTGCAGGTCGTAGCAGAATCGTAGACTTCGCCGGTCAACGGTACAAGTAACGGCCGTCATCTGCATCTACGGCGAGCGTGTCGGCCTCGGCTCGCAGTGCCCAGTGGTGTCTGGATTCCGTCGACCACTGCTGGACGCAGAAAGAGCGCTTCATCGCCGACAACGAGATGTCCGACGCCGTAGCCGCCTACGAGCACGCCCGGCAAACCTATCGGCAGATTCTCTCGGAGTCGATGGTTGACTGAACGACAGGGTTCCTTGTGGCGTCGACGATCAGGTCTTGATTTCGACCGTTGTCGACCGTTGCGCCGGATCGAAGGCGACGAGGGTGACGCCACCCTCTCGGTAGAACATTTCGGTCCTGAAGGCTCGGCGTGAACCAGCTTCCGTCAGCGGCCGACCATCGACGGTGACGCCTTTGACCTCGGCGTCACGGATGCGCAGGGTGAGTTCCGGCACCTGGACAGGCAGATCCAGCAAGATCGTGTGGTCCGTCACGGTGACTTCAGCCAGTTCTTCGGCGCACGCGTAATTGGTGATTTCACTGCACTTGCGCCAGCGGGAGACTTCACCGTGGGGGTCGCGCTCCTTGAGCCGGCGCACGACGGTCTTGAAGGTGTTGAATCCACGCCGGTCGTCGTCGTGCATCCCGTAGAAGCCCTGCCAGTGACTTAACATCACCGCTGGCTCGCCGGCGTCGATGCAGGCAGACATCCGCCCCCCTGACAGATCGGCAGTGATGTAGCGATCGGGGTTGACCTGGTCGTAACCGGTCCACGAGCCCGTCCAGTCGCTGGTAGAGGCGATGACCTCGCCCATGGCGGTACCCGCGTCACGGTTGGGATACCACACCGGCGTCGGCACGGCCCCCTCTCTGTTGACGCGCTTGAAAAGGAATGGCGTGGGGTTGCCGGTGACGCGGCGGACGGCTGCCTCGGCGCATTTGGCGTAGAAGTCGAGTGGGTCACCGAAACCACCGGGAGAGGTAACGCCGGTGGGTGTTAAGCCGACATTGTGCAGGATCTCGCAGGCGAGGGCGATGTAATCGGTGACGCGCTCCGGCTCGTCTGTGGGTAACTGGTTCCACCCCCACTGCTCCCAGAGACCTGGGGCGATCGGCTGCAGGGTGTCGAGATCGACGACGGAAGTGTGGGTCATCATCTCCGGCGTGATGTCGTAGTTGGGCATGATCATCTCGCGACACATCTGCAGCCAGCTCTCCTGTTGTGCCTTGCTGAAAAGCGCCAACCCATGATCGATGCGGCCCAGAGCGGCCGGGCATGGAACGACACTGTATTTGCCTTTGACATCGTTGTCGAGACTGAACTGGGCGAATTCCCGCGTGAAGGATTCCGGGTGTACGACGGGCACGTCCTCCCACCGAATCGATCCTGTCACGCTCATCTGGGCCTTCCAGGATGCCAGATACGGAGCCTGTTCCTCCGTCAGGTTGATGGCATCCCGCAGGAAGAAGTAGTTGAGATTGACGAGCATCGTCGAGTCATCGAAGATGATCGACAACGGGACGCGATCCAGGGCATGACGATTGACTGTGGCTTGCATGGGTGCTCTCACGTGACAGATGTGAGTTCATGGCCGGCGAAACGGTCAGTGCGATCATCGTACGATGGAACCCGGGTGCTTGCAACGCCGGCGTTGGCCCGTACAAGCACCCGACGCACTTCTTGCCAGCCCAACATCGTGGCAGCATGTTGCGACCTTTCGCAGCGTAGTCTCCACAACAACAGGAGAACAACCCCTGGACATCAAGATCGCCCACCGCATGAGTCCTCGACCTTCGGCGCAGGAACTGGCATTCTTCCAGCACATGGCCATCGACGCATCCACGATCTGGACCGATCTCGAGGATGCCAACTACGAGTACATGATCGAGACGCGCAGACTGTTGGAGGCACACGGGATCGAACTGTGGAACATCGGCATCCTCGATCTACACTGTGATCCGACGATGGTTCTGGGCTTGGCAGCCTTCGGCCAGAAGGTCGAGCAGTACAAGGACTATCTCCGCAACCTGGGACGTGCTGGCATCGGCTATACGACGTACGCTCACATGGCCAACATCAAGATGCTCCCGTATTACCAGACATCCATGGGCGTCACGCGTGGCGACATCCCAACCCGCGAGTTCGACATAGAAGCGGCGCGGCAGTTGCCCCTGTCGCATGATCGCATCTACACAGCTGCCGAGATCTGGGACACCTTCACCACCTTTATCCACGAGGTCATCCCCGTCGCCGAGGAGGCGGGCGTGCGCATCGGCCTGCATCCCGATGATCCGCCGGTGCCTTCGCTGGGGGGCGTGGCACGGATCTTCGGAGACCTCGCCGGGTACGAGCGGGCGCTGGAGATCGCCGACAGTCCGAACTTTGGCCTCTGTCTCTGCGTCGGCAGCTGGGCCGAGGGGGGTGAGCAGTTGGGCAAGGACGTGTACGAGATGATTCATCACTTCGGCAGGCAGGGGAAGCTGTTCAAAATCCACTTCCGCAATGTCGATGCGCCCATGCCGAGGTTCAGAGAGACTCTGGTCGATGACGGATACATCGACATGTACCGGGTGCTGCAGGCACTGCATGGCGTCGGCTTCCGGGGCGCATTGCTCCCCGACCACGTGCCAGGAGATGGCACCGACAACACGGCCTACACCATCGGCTATATGCGCGCTATGCGTAACCGCGTCATAGCCGAAAACGACGCCCTGTGATTCATGGTTTGGATAACAGAAACAGGGGCAGTACGAGGAACCTCGCAGTATGCTGGGTGCTTGGAAGCAGGTCCCCACAATGAAGGAGTAGGTTGCCGGACCGACTCCCCACCAGGCCCACCAGAATCCGGCGAAGACGCCATCGTCGCTGCTGGATGAACCCTCGCCATACCACGTGCCATACGAGGCGTCGTTGGTGAACTCGTAGTCTGCGCCGCTGGACAGAGCTGAGACGCCCACCGGTGAGATCAAGCCGTACAGCGGTTCACCGTAGCTCACGTTCTCGCCGATCACCTCACCCGTTGCCGGGTCATGGGTGACCTCGAAATACTCGTCACCGAAGCCACGCTTGCGGCATGACACGGCCTATATGAATGCGTTGGGTGCCGAACTCATCCCGGATCCGACGACGGCAGGCGACTTCACACGTCGTTTCGACGCGGCGCAGGTGCGCCAGTTGATGGAGTGTATCAACGCGGTACGGCCGCAGCTGTGGCGTCGCCGTTTCCCTGCTCACAAAGGCCAACGGTGGCGCCCCAAAAGCCACAGAGACCAATGATCCGACTCAGACCTCACCAAAATGCCATATGTCCCACACAATACGCTTATTTCAGGACTAGCCCATGGCTGGAAAGACTCCGGTGACTTCGTCATCCGCTGGAATGGCCGCGACAGCGCCGGTCGGTTCGTGAGTTCGGGAGCGTATATCTATCGACTCGAAGGTGCTGGCCTGACGCGGACGCGGAAGCTGCTGCTGTTGCGTTGACCCGACATGTCACGGACAGGCAATTCGGAGACCAGCTTCAGCTCCGGCGAGACGAACCCGATCGTGATTGTGCGCGCTGCATGCTGCGACACAGGGGTTGACCGTGAAGCCAACGACGTACCACTCGGTCACGGATGGTCGATGGGTGCTGCCGGCGCGACGGTGAGCTGACCCTGCACACCATGACGCTCGATGAGTTCCTGCACCAAACCCGTCGATTTCGCCTGCTCGACAAAGTCACGCAGAAACTCGGCAGCCAGGGCGCGATCCGGTTTGCAGCCGATCGCCTGTTGCACGGCGGTGAACTGACCTTCGAGAATGCGACTACCCGGCAGTTGCTCGACATCCTTGAGCAAACGGGGGCGGAGCCCTGCCAACACATCCAGCCTGTCCTGCACGAACAATTCCAACGAGGCGTCGACACCGTCTGACGTCACCAGATCGGCATGTTGGATATGCTCGCTGAGCCACAGACCGTAAGCGCTGCGGCCATAAACAGATATCCGCTTACCCGCCTCGTCCACCTGATCGATAGATTGGATGGGTGAATCCGGTGGCACGAGATACGTTGCTTCGATCTCGGCATAGGCAGCAGTAAAGCGGATCGTCCGCGCACGTTCAGGTTCCGCTCCCAGGTTGCCGATATCCCACACATCCTGCTCGGCCGTATCGGCCAGATCCCCAGGCGTCTTGTATTCGATGTATTCCACGGGCACGCCCAGACGCTCGGCGACGGCCCTCGCCATGTCCGGTGAGACACCTTCTGGAACCCCGGCGGCCGATCTGCCTGATACGAGCAGAAAATTAGACAGATTGATGGCCGCTCGCAGGACGCCGGTAGGCGCCAGTTCGATTCGTATTCGTTCGATCATAGTTCAACCTTGGTGGATCTGCCTTGACGTAGAACGCCCCAGTCGGGGCCGCCCACCGGACCCAGCAGAGAGTAGTTCTCCTCCGGGGTGCCGACGCGACTGAGGAAATCGGCGAGGTTCTTCTCCATGCGCCGCGCCACCCTCGGCTCTTTACGCACCAGATTGTGCTTCTGCCGAGGATCCTCTCGCAGATCGTAGAGTTCGGGCCGTCCGCCCTTCTCACCATAGGCCAGATACGTCCAGCGTTTGTCCGTCACCGTCGGTCCCCCATTGCGCAGGAAGGTTGACGAGAAGGCCTGTCGCCGGGGCCATCCCTTTGCCCGGCCATTCATCAGAGGTGCCAGTGTGTGACCGTGCATGTCGAACCCCTCCCCCTTCACACCCGTCAGATCCAGCAGCGTGGGCAGCAGGTCGACGGACTGTGTCAGCTCGCCGGTACGTCGCCCCCCCTGCAACCCGGGAACGGAGATCATCAGGGGGATGTGACTCAGCTCTTCGTAGAGCGGCCAGATGCGATCATCCTCGTCGTGGATATTCGACTTGCCCGTACGATTGTGATCCCCCAGATGCATGCCATGGTCGCTGGTGAAAACGACGATGGTGTCGTCGAACAGATTCAACTCCTCCACCTTCTGCAGCACATAGCCGATCCACTTGTTGACCAGATAGAGTTCGGCGGCGTAGTGCGCCTTAAGATTCGCCAGCTCCCTTTTCGTGTAGGCCGACGCGGGTCCATAATTGGGGTGGATCATCGGTGGCCCGTCGTACGGGCTGGTGGCGTCGTAGCGCGACACCAGGTACTCCGGTGGATCCCACGGCTCGTGGACGTCGAAGAAATCGACCCACAGCAGAAAGGGCCCGGCGTCATGATTCTCCTCGAGCCAGCGGCTGGTCGTGCGCGCCGTCTGCACGCAGAACCGGTCCTCTTCCCAGGCCCAGTCGCGGTTCGTCCACGTGTGCAGCGTCGCCAGATTGCCGAATCGCGTATCACGCATGTTGGCGTCGACGCGAGTCTTGTCTGCGGGCACGACATGCCGCGGCGGCAGATTTCCCTTCAGCAGTGGCCGATCCCCTTCCTGGCCGCGGATCCAGCAGCTCCCCTGAAACCCGCGATCGAAATGGTGTCTCCCCTTCATCAGGTGTGGGGTGTCGCAGATCAGCTGCGTATTGTACCCCGCATGAGCGAAGGCGGTGCTCAGTACGGGAATCGACGGGTCCAGCGGCTGCCAACCATGGAAGGGAAAAGAATAGCGACCAGTGAACAGGTCGGTTCGATTCGGGATCGTCGGGAAACTGGACAGATAATGGCGATCGAAGGAGATGGAACGTCTGGCGAATCGATCGAGGGCCTCGGTACCGATCCAGTCGTTGCCATTGCAGCCGAGATAGTCGTAGCGGAACGTGTCGCTCACCATGACGATGACATTCATTTGTTCGAGATCCTTTCCACACTGTCGGCGAGCTTCTCGACGACGAATCCACCGATGCCGACATAGATTACCAGGCCAACGAAGACTGGCATGAATTCGAACATTCTCATGGTCATTCTCCCGATTGAAGAGTGGACTTTATTTTCGTACTCCGATCACAGTGAACAACTCAGCGTCCTCGCTGGTTGCGGCCAGACGCCAGTTCACGGAGGACGTGACGGTCCAGGGATGGATAGACGACCCGTATCTGTGGGCCTTCGATCCGGAGGATGGCGAGGTGGTCGGCCGATTCGAGCTCCCCGGCAACGCTCGTGGGGCACCCAGTACCTATTTGGTAGAGGGCAAACAGTTCATCGTCGTGCCGATCGGTGGATTCTTCCGCGCCGCCGAATGGGTCGCCCTGAGTCTGCCAGACTGAGGAGGTTGCCCCGACAGGTCCCATGCCCCTACCCTTAACCCCATGAGCAGTCCTATGCAAAGCGGCACGCCATACGACGCCGAGCAAACGCAGAGCATCATCGAACGATTGTACACCGACGGCTACGTCCACCTGGGCCCGATCCTCGAACCAGACGAAGTTGCCGCTCTGCGCGATGCGCTGGAGCGCAAGGCGACGGATCCACAGATCCTCGCCGACGAGGATGGAGACCATGTACGCGGCATCAGCTACATGCGCATGTTCGAATACGACAATGCCTTTCGTGACTTGATCGTGCGCGAGCCCTTCGCCAGTCTCGCCGAGGCCGTGCTCGGCGATGACTGTCACCTCATGTCGCAGAACGCCCTGATCTACGAACCCGGGATGGGTGGCGGCTGGCACATCGACGACCTGCTCCATTTCCCTGTGCCTGACGGGGTCGATCGCCACGATCCACGGATCCGTGTACCCTGTATGGTGTTGCAGATCTTTACGCCCCTTTCTGATGTGGATTCGGTGGAGTTCGGCTGCACGGAGGTGGTGCCGGGCAGTCACAATTCGGGCCGTGGTCCGAATGACAAGGAGCACCCCACCTTCGAAGGCCAGGGATCGGTACCGATCCTGGCTCGTGCCGGCGAGGCGTATCTGTTCCACAACCAGATCTGGCATCAGGGGGCGAAGAATCGGTCCGACCGACGGCGGCTTCTGGGCGGTGTCACATACGGTCGGCGGTTTGTCTCGCAGAAGTTCTACCCCTTCATCGACTACCACATGCCGGTGCATGTCTGGGAAGGGGCCAGTCCCCGCCTGCAGCGTTTTCTCGGGCGCCACACCAAGGGCGCCTACGGCTGAGCTACAGTTCGAATAGCTGTACGCCCTCGTGAAGTCGCTGACGACCTGGGCGTAACGCGCCGATTCCTCCGCTCGTGGGAAGTGACTGCTGTGCTCGAACACGACTGTCCCCCCTTGCCGGACCACCCATCTGAACGCTTCTACGTCGTCGGCCGTCACAAGGTCGACGCGGCACTGTCTGCTCCACCCGTGACTACAGGATGGCATCAATCGTTACTTGGCCCTCGTCCCAGATCACGGTGCCCGCACCCATTGCAGCTACCTCAACTACATCGCCGGGCACCTCCAATCTGAGCGAGGTCGTGGCGATGCCGCTGTAGGCGGCAACATACCTTGTCCCCCCTGGGCAGGCGCAGAGCCATATCGGGCCCTTGTCGCAGATGAGATTTGCACCGCCGATGGCCACCCGTCCGGAAGCGCTCTGCCGGGCGT
>Ga0310124_10002463_pt1 | contig 12680 bp, 7 predicted proteins | sample CB11b_AW_Bot5_MG_FD_203507 | JGI IMG/M metagenome (GOLD analysis project Ga0310124, IMG submission 203507) | Marine microbial communities from Western Arctic Ocean, Canada - CB11b_AW_Bot5 | ecosystem: Environmental > Aquatic > Marine > Oceanic | place: Canada: Western Arctic Ocean | collected...
CAACATATCCAAAGCCGGTCGCAGTCTGTTTCAATAACTGGCGGCGTGAAAATCCTGTTGCAAGTGTCGAACCAGTGGTTTTCTGCATATTGTCAACACCATCCATCGAGAGGCGACGTTCTTTATCTCTCAACATCGAGGTAACATCAGAAGAAGGGTTATCCAATCGGGACATTTGGGGCCAGTCTATCGAATATAAATGAACTCATTGGACGCCAGGACTACCTGGCACAGTGATGTCCAGGCCTGCTTCCGATCGCCCAACTCGTTCTGGAATCTCGCGATGAACTCCACCGCCCGCTGCGATTCGGACTCACTCGCCCGTCGACTGTATGCTATTTCGTAAAGCCTGTTGATTCGCTCTTCATCCGAACCGGCTTGATTGAAAAGAAGCCCTCCGGCAAGAGCTTCTGACGCTTGTAACATCAAATCGCTATTCAACGCAAAAAGAGCCTGAGTTGCAACTGTCGAAGTCGATCTGTTACCCTTGGTGACCGAGGCGTCCGAGTAATCAAACAACGAAAACACATCATACAAATGATTGCGAATCACAGGCAAATAAATAGAACGTTTTCGACTATCGTAGGTTGTCTCATCTTTGGAAGTATGGTCGAACAAAAAGGCGCGATTTTCAACATGCAGCAGTGAGCCACCCAGCGAATGATCCATGAGTCCACTCACGGCCAACAACGCATCCCGAATCGCCTCGGCCTCCAGTCGTCGTGTATTGGCTCGCCACAGGAATTGATTCTCTACGTCATTCTCCGCAATCGTATTCCGGTCTGATGTCTGGCGATAAGTATTCGATAACACAACCATCCTGTGTAATGCTTTTACCGACCACTCACTTTCAATGAATCGAACAGCAAGCCAATCCAATAAATGCCTGTTAACTGGACGATCACCCAATTCGCCAAAGTTGTCTGTGGATGAAACGATACCCCTCCCAAAATGCCAGCGCCAAACGCGGTTGACCATGACGCGCGCTGTAAGTGGATGTCCTGGCCGAACAAACCAGCGAGCCAGTTCAAGTCGCCCGCTGCTCGTCGATGGTACATCCAACTGGCCATCGAATGCCGCCACGGCAGGTACACCTCGCGAAACCTCTGTACCCAGTTGGAGCGGATCTCCCCGAATATGGACCTTCAGGTTTTGTACTTCTCCTTCCACAACTCCCATCGCCGTAGCCAACTTTGGCAAGGATTTCTCCAAATTCTTCAGATGTTCCCGCAATTGCTGAAGTTCTTGTTTGGTTTCATCAGGGTACTTGCTCTCCGCATCTTCAGGTAAAGATTCACCTTCAGCAAGATCGGCGGACAACACCTCGTTCGCCTCGTTGACCCGTTCCTCAATTGTCTTTTTTGCAGCAGCCACTAATTCGTCGTGTGCCTTTTTGGCTGCAAGCTGTTCCGCACTTGCAATCACATTTTCATTCCAGCGCGCTATTCGATTGAGCGACTCCATCGTCTTTGTACTTTTGAAGATTCCCGCGAGGGCATAGTAATCTTCCGTGCTGATCGGGTCGAATTTATGGTCGTGACATCTGGCACATCCAATGGTCATCCCCATCAACGCTCGACCAAGGGTGTCAATCTGTTCATCGATGATGTCCATTTCCAGCTTCTGCTGATCTCCTTCAGCTAACACCTTCGGCCCCAGCGACAAAAACCCCGTCGCAATCAAATTCTCGTGTCGTACTTTGTCGTTGTCGTCGTAGGGGAGTAAATCACCCGCAATCTGCTCCACGATAAACTGATCAAAAGGTTTGTCCTGATTCAGAGCTGCAACGACATAATCACGATACCGCCAGGCATGACCGTGAGCGATGTTTTCGTCGAGCCCATTGGAATCCGCATAACGGGCAATGTCCAACCAATGGCGACCCCACCGCTGGCCATAGCGAACGGAACTCAACAGGCGATCCAACAGCTTCTGATAAGCGTGCGGAGACGAATCCGCAACAAACGCGTTCACCTCTTCAACAGTCGGGGGCAGACCGAGTAAATCGAAAGTTAAACGGCGAATGAGCGTCCGCTTGTCGGCCGGTGACGATGGCTGTAATTGTCGAACCTCCAGTTCGCACAAGATGAAACAATCAACAGGCGATTGCAGCCATGACTTGATTCCGATCGAAGGCAAATCCGGTTTGACCGGTGCTTGAAATGCCCAAAATCCTCCTGACACACCATCCCTTTTTTCTTGATCGGATGACAATGTGTCACTGCTACTTGTAGCTGCCAGGCCCTCCCTCAATGCATTGGGCTGGCCAACGATCCCAATCACTACAAGCGACAACAGAATTCGCATTACAAAAAGCATACCACCAGGCCTCACTTGCTTCACAATCGACCACCTGGAATGATTATAGCCCAAATGACCTCTGTTAGGGGAGCGCAAAGTGGACTTTGGCGGGCACCATGGCAAGATTGCTGGCAACGTGTTACCCTTGAAGTGTTGCGTCCCATTTTTCACTCTCCGGCGTACCTGTGATGACCAACAATTTGGCTCCACTTTGGTCGGCAACACCAACTCCTTTTATGGAAGATGGCTCGCTGGATCAAGCAAGTATAGAACGACTGGTCGAGCGACACATCAACCACAGCGTCGCCGGGTTAATGGTAGGTGGAACGTGTGGTGAAGGTCCCATGATGCCGCTTAGACAATTAAGTCAGCTCGTATCGATGATCAAAAAAGCCGCCGGTGATCGGCTGGAAATTGCCGTCCAGGTCACCGATACCTCGGCTGCCAAAGTGATTGAGAACATGCGTCACATTGCGGATGCTGGCGCCGATTACCATGTCATTGCGGCTCCATGGCTTGTCGCCGACTTTTGCAATCATGATTTCATCCAACGCTATTTTCTCGAGCCCCTGGAACAGAGCACGCTGCCGGTAGGTTTGTACGTTCGCCAGGCTCCTCCCAAAATGGCGTTGGACCTGGCTTGCTGGCTGGACTTCGTTGGACATCCTAAAGTATCACTCATTAAAGATTCTTCGGGATCGCTGGAATACCGCCAGGCACTGGCAGACAAAAAGAAAGAACTTCCCCATGTGACCTTGCTCGTTGGAGATGAGCAGGCTGTCATCCCATCGGTCGCAGCTGGTTACGACGGTGGGCTGATGGGAACCGGAATCCTGATCGCGCGAATCATTCGTGAAGGGCTTAACGCCTTACAAGCCAATGACCGCCTGACTGCTGATCTCTGGCAAGAAAGATCCAATCGTCTGTTACATGACATCTTCCGCAAAGACATCGGCTGTTGGATGTCCGGGCTCAAATATACCCTCGTACAACTGGGCATTTTCTCTACCCCCTACACACATCTGACCTTTCCTTTTAACGATCAAGATCGTAATCGAATCGATGAAGCCTTGAAACGAGAAATGGCATTCTTGAACTAACCCCCCCAAAACGTAGACTTTCCAATCAAAGAGACTCTTTTTCGGCGACGTGGCGATTTCATCCAGCCGATCCAGTTCCACGGACGCCGCAATCGGGATGTCGGGAATCCTCTCCAAGCCTATCCCGTCAAAAGCTGCCTCCCTGTCGCTTTTCACGATATTGGAACGTTCGTTGTTGCCTTCCTCTTTGCCGGGCGGTAAACTCGCCCGTAGAAAAGGAGAACCTCATGTACAGATCCTATACCAGCATTGGATGTTACTTTTGTCTTACGTCCATCGCTTTATCACTTCGCTATCTTACCTTATCTTGCTGCTGGATCCTTGTTGGTGCCATCCCCGTCTCAGCCAATCCGCCAGCGACCAGTGAAGCGACGGATATCAGCGAAGCTGATCCTAAAGCTGCTGCTGAACAAGAGAGCATGTTAGTTGCCAACGTACGGCAACTAACATTCGAAGGGCGACGAGCCGGTGAAGGCTATTTCAGTCGCGATGGTTCACAAATAGTTTTTCAAAGTGAGCGGGAGCCGGGCAATCCGTTTTTTCAGATCTACGTGATGGATTTGGAAACGGGTGACATTGAACAGATTTCACCAGGAAATGGAAAAACAACCTGCGCCTGGATTCACCCTCAAGGCGATAAAGTCCTGTTCGCGTCGACTCACGACGACAAGAGTGCTACCCATAAACAGGAAGAAGAAATCGGATTACGCAAAAGTGGAAAAGAGCGTCGTTATTCGTGGGATTATGACGAACACTTTGAAATCTATCAGTACGAACGCAACACCGGAGAATTCACCAATCTGACTCACGTACGTGGCTACGATGCTGAAGGTTCCTGGTCTCCTGACGGTAAACTGATCGCTTTCGCCTCCAACCGCACAGCCTACCTGGAAAAATTGACGCCGGAAGCTGAAAAGCAATTAGGAATCGATGCTGCCTATTTCAACGAAATCTATCTGATGCAAGCTGATGGCAGCAACGTACAACGATTGACATCCACACCTGGCTACGACGGCGGACCGTTTTTTTCTCCTGATGGCCAACGACTTTGCTGGCGAAGATTCACTCCTGACGGTGTAATCGCCGAGATCTGGTCGATGAACATCGACGGCTCAGACAAGCGGCAGTTGACAAGACTCGGTGCCACGTCATGGGCGCCCTACTATCATCCTTCCGGCCAGTACCTGATCTTTACTACCAATCGTCATGGATTTGCCAATTTCGAACTGTACATGATTGACGTCGCTGGAAAATCGCCACCGATTCGTGTCAGTTACACGATGGGATTTGATGGACTCCCAGCATTTACACCTGATGGCCAACAACTGGCCTGGACTTCAAATCGAACGTCTTCAAAACAATCACAGATTTTTCGTGCCGATTGGAATCATCGGCGGGCACTCGAACTGCTCGGATTGAACACCACCTTGCCAACCACGACGGCCCAAGTTGATCACGCTGATTCCGTGGATGAAGAAGAGGCCCGTTTGGCTGCCAAATCGGTTCGTGACAACGCATCCACTGCATTCTCATCGAAAGACATTATTCGACATGTCGATTACCTTTGCCGCGAAGAATTGGCCGGTCGCATGACCGGTACCCGTGGAGAAAAACTCGCGACGGCCTATGTCGCCTCCTACCTAGACAGCCTGGGACTCGAACCAGCCGGTGATGACGGAACCTGGTACCAACGATTTGAATTTACCTCTGGCGTCGCATTAGGCGATAACAATTCGCTGGTTTCCAATGACGAGAGTTTTAAGATCGACCAAGACTGGCGCCCGCTGTCGTTTTCGGGAACGGGTCATTTTGAACCAACCGAAGTGGTCTTCGCCGGTTATGGAATCAAGGCTCCCAAGGACAATGAAAACCCTGAGTACGACTCTTATGTTCATCTGGATGTCCAAGACAAATGGGTCATCGTCTTACGTTACATGCCTGAAAATATCTCAAATCAAGGCCGACAGCATTTGTCTCGACCATCTCAACTGCGGTTCAAGGCAACGGTCGCCCGAGATCAAGGCGCGCGCGGTTTAATCGTCGTCACCGGTCCTCATTCAAAAGCAAAAAGTGAGCTGCTACCGCTCCGCTTGGATGGCATTCTTGCTGGTTCCAGTCTGCCGGTAATCAGCGTTGCAGATCAAGTTGTCGATAATTGGCTGACAGCCAACGACAAACGATTAGAAGAACTCCAAACCCGGTTGGATACCGGGGAACCCGTGATGGGTTTCGAACTGAAAGAAATTCAATTGGCGGCGACGATTGATGTCCAACGAATCAAGGGTAGTGGGCGTAATGTACTTGGTCGACTGGCAGCTGGTGATGAACCGAGTTCGCAAATAGTTGTCGTCGGAGCCCATGTCGACCATCTTGGCCTGGGCACAAGTAGTTCGTCACTGGCACGTGACAACGAAGCACAGCAGATTCATTTCGGCGCAGATGACAATGCATCTGGCGTCGCTGCGATGCTGGAAATCGCCGAATATCTATCTGCTCCGGTCATAAGAGGGAAACTCAATTTGCGACGTGATGTAATCTTTGCCGCCTGGTCGGGAGAAGAGCTTGGACTGCTCGGCTCGGATCATTTTGTCAAAACTTTTTCCCCTGCCCACGCTCATCACCATGAACATGAACCGTCACACCATCATTCGATCTATCCGGCTGTGGCTGCGTGCATCAACATGGATATGGTCGGCCGCCTGGAAAAAAATCTGGTTCTTCAAGGCGTTGGATCTTCAAGCATTTGGCGAGGTGAGATTGAACGTCGTAATATTCCAGTGGGATTACCAATCACGTTGCAAGAGGACAGTTATCTCCCGACCGACGCCAAATCATTTTACACTTATGGGGTCCCAGTGCTGTCAGCGTTCACAGGCTCACACAGTGAATACCACACGCCGAGGGATACCCCTGACACACTTAACTTTGAAGGGGCGGCGGCTGTCGCGCGACTCATGAGTCTTGTTACCCGATCGATTGCAATGCGTCCAAATCCGCCGGATTACCGGGAACAATCTGACACACAAGGTGCCACGGTGGGTCGATTGCGAGCCTATCTCGGAACGATTCCCGACTACACTGAAGAGGTCAAAGGCGTGTTGTTAAGTGGAGCTCGAAAAAACGGCCCGGCAGACAAAGCTGGCGTCCAAGCAGGAGATATCATCGTGGAGCTGGCGGGAAAGAAGATCGAAAACATCTATGATTACACTCATGCCATCGAAGCGCTGAAAATTGGCAAAAAGGCAAAAATCGTCGTACTTCGAAAAGGCGAGCGAATCCCGCTGGAGATCATCCCGGGTTCACGAGACTGAGCAAATCGCAACACCGGAAAAATCTAATGTCAGAGGGCTTAACAATTAGCTTTTACTTCGGAATCGGCCGGTGCAATAGCACGTCTTAACGAACTGTCACAAGATCGACTTCCAGGAACTTGCCAACTTCCATATTCGCCCCACCAATCAGCAATAGCTTGTCCGCAGCAACCGGCAGCATGCGGTGAAAGAATCTTGCTCGAGACAGATTCTTCACAACCACCCACCCATCGTGATCGGCATTTAATTTCAACAAGTCTCCGCTATAGGTGCTTACATACAATTGGTCGCCTTGGGCGAATGTCGCTGATCCAAAACCATCCATTCTCTCGCCAATCAGGTTCGGACCGGCTTGCCAAGAACGTGCCTGGACGTCAAACCGGTAGACCTCGGTGGTGGGCCCTTTTTGATTCATACCACCGACCACATAGATTTGGTCATCCATCGCTCCCAGTGAAACCGCCCTGTGTCGAAAGGGTGGCCCTGGCAATTTTTCCCACTGCAGCGGTAACTTGTTCAAATTCAACACGTAAGCCGAATCATGCCATTTTGTTTCACGACCGCCTTGCAACGCCCAACCACCAGCAACATAAATCTGCCCCTCATGAACCACGGCATCAAAAGAACTGCGGGGTACGGGCATCGGAGGTAGATCCTTCCAATCTCCTGTTTTCGGATCAAATAACGCAACATCCGGTACCGACCACAAGTCCTCTTCTTCATCCTTTTGATTCTTGGCGGTAAACCCTCCCAAGCGATAAAGCTTCTTTTCCCAGGCAACCATTGCCAAACCTTGCAAATGGGGCCCGGTGGCAACTTTTTCCCACTTGGTCGGCTGGACGAGACTCAGACGCGTCAACGCATTGGATTGCGCTTGCCGATAATAATCGTGTGCTTTGCCTGTATGCCCACCATAGGTATACACCCAGTCTCCGATCACTGCTGCACCAAAACTGGTCATGCCAATTGGTAAGGGCGGAATCGCTTTGACTTGCTGTACGCCAGCCAATTCCTCCGTCGATTGACTTAAAGCAGAACTGGCCAGACCAAAGAAGACCAACAAAACGATACCTGTCTGTCTTTGTCTCGACATCGAACGTTTCCTTTTGCTGTCAAAACTGCCAGACGGGACGAGTAAATCACGAGGAGCAAAAGTGTACGACAAATGAGTTTGCACGATCACACCCTCCATTTTGGCGTTAAACGATTTACATTGTCTGCCAAATTCCCGTTCAATTCAAGCCAGTTGCAGCTTTTGAAGTATCCGAATAACTTGAATACGATACTTAACACAAAGGAAGAGTTTTTATAAAAGGAAATCGACTGGATCAACATCCAAACTCCCATTCAATGGGATTCCATCACATTCATTGAATCCTCAATCCCGGTGGAAGTAATTCGCCAAAAACTCTTGCCTGATCCTCCATATCCAATTCCGCCACTTCCTGAATCAATTTTTGGTAATGGCGCGGAGCGCCTGCCTGCTGTTCCATCCAGTCAACGATCTGGCAACATAGATCTTCCGGTAAATCCCGATACCGGTCTCCCGAACGTCGGGCCATCTGCATGATCGCAAGTGAGTCCATGGGATCCCCTTCACTGCAAATCATCAGCGACTCGAGCCAGCCGCCAACGACTTCAACAGGAACAACCGTATTGAGCGGACCGTAAACCGGAATTCGTTGGCCAAGTCGTCCCAATGCCCAAATCATCGCTGCCCGAGCCGACCGTAATCGTCGTTTGGGAATCAGATCAATCAATAGGTTTCCCAAGCGCACCTTTACGGATACCGGCATCAATTCCAACGAACCTAAAAGTCGCCATATTTCCGCCGAGTTTTGTGGGTCAAAGAGGACTTCCCCACGAGTCTTGCCACCCGTCATTCTGCCGTGCAATACACGGACCGAGGCCAGCAACGGTTCGGCCAATCCTCTTTGTTGATTGGCCGGCAAACCACCACAGATTCGCCGCCAAAGTATCCACGACTGATTCACACAATCGGCCGTTCCATAGGCCAACTTATTACGTACTAACCGCCATGTCTCGGCGACGCGCCAATCGTCCATTGCCAGACCATAACCAGGACGCAGGGAATAGCCCAGCAAGTTCAACCATCGAGCCTCATGCGACGGACTCTTTTGACGCCCTCGGTCACACTCCATGAGCAATTCCCAAAGTCGTCGCAGTAGCGACATGGGCCATCGTTCCCGTCCCGCCTGCACGGCATCCGACAATCTTTTCGGTAGTGAGGCCGGTTTTCCACGGCCTGATGCCGAAAAGGTTTCACGGACAAGCACCTCCCATGGATCAGCCAACGATTCGTCCCATGTACCTTCATTCTGGCCAAGATTCGTTTCAGCCAGATGATCCGTTTGGATAGCACCTCGAACGTCAAATTGCAATCGCCAACGACCGTCGCCGTGCATTGCTGAACACCACAAATCGAGTGTGCCAATTTCGGTTAACTGCGCATGTAATCGAACGGGTAAACTTGCTGCCCGACGACCGCGCTGACGTTTCAACGCGGTACGAATGGGTGCAAGCAACGTCAACTGTTCAGTGTCGACCGTTACCACTTCACCTGGGTCATCACCCAATCGCGTGCTAGAAACATATAATGGAAATTCAACTGGCTGAGAAACCAGCAATTCAAACTTCTGCTCAAGCTGAATCTCGTCTCCCGGTGCAGCATTTCCATTCATCAAGCAAACAGCCGAACCATGACCACCATCGCTACTTTCAACCCCAATGTAATACGATCGTGCCAAGCCGGCAGAAACCACCACACCCTCACCCCGGCAGACCATTCCGTAATAGGCTGCACCATGGGCTACCGCCAGATCAAGTCGTTCGTTTTCCAGCACCTTGGGCTTTCGACGCCGACCACTTCGCGGTGAGGCAAACCACGATCCTAACGCATTCAGGACACGATCGCGAATCGCCTCACTGTGAAATACACCACCGTTGAAAAGCACAAAATCAGGGCGTCTCACAGCGGAGGTCTCGCACAACTGACCACCATCTTCTGTTCTGCAATGAGTCTTTAAGAATGCAGCAAGGTATTTCGTAATCGCTGAGTCCGGTGCATAAGGCAACCCGAACTCCTGAAAACCAGATTGGCGCGTTTGCGGTTCGTCTTCCATATCGACTTCCGGAAAAAATCCTTCTACCAAAAGCCTTACTGCCTCCTTGCGAGTAATGTTGACCTGAAGTCCCCCGCCCACAAGTTGGGCTCCTGTCCCTGGCAAATGGACCGTCATCTCTGCAGGTGCTTCTGTCGATAACAGTTTCTCTTTTACGTTCTGGCAACTGCGCACCAGAACATCCCATTGTCGAGCCGCAAGCTGACCTTGGGGCATCAGCTTGGCCTCAAGGTGTTTGGCCAATGCCAAGTCCAGGTTATCACCTCCCAAAATCAAATGCTGGCCTACCGCTACGCGATGAAATTGCACCGTGTGGCGGCCACTTGTCGATCGACGATCGGTATCCTGATGCTCTCGGAGGTGAATAAGGGTGAAGTCCGATGTTCCACCCCCTATGTCACAAATTAGAATTCGCTGGTCGGTCGCTACCAATTCCTGCCAATCCTTTTTGTGAACATCAAGCCAGGCATAGAAGGCCGCCTGGGGTTCCTCAATCAACATGACTCGTGGCAAACCTGCTTTTTTTGCAGATTGGACTGTGAGCTCACGTGCGACTTCATCAAACGATGCTGGCAATGTAAGGACGATGTCCTGATCGGCAAGCGGCTCATCAGGAAAGGCGGCATCCCATGCGTCACGCACGTGGCGCAAATACCGTGCACTGGCTTCGGTTGGTGAAAGTCGTTCCACATCAGGCGTGGCATGCCAGGGCAGCAGCTCCGCAGTGCGATCAACACCGGTGTGACACAGCCAGGATTTGGCAGATGCAATCAGCCGCCCTGGATTGGTCACACCGTAATGACGAGCCATGCGTCCTACAACAAATTTAGGATCGGCCACATCCCATGGCATGCGTAGAACATCTCCGGCGATTTCCCGTTCAGCCGGCTGATAATGGAACGACGGCAGTGTTTCCAAAGATTCAATCTGACCAGGTGCCACGAGTTGTGGCAACTTAAAAATCTTGATCCGTCGTGGTTTTCTCTTTGCGGTATCCACATAAGCCATCGCAATGTTGGTCGTACCCAGATCGATACCTACCACATAACGGCTGGGAGCCGCATCTTCGAATAAATCTGATTGGTCCGTCATTACAAAAACTAATCTCGTGTTAGAACCAGTCCGTCAACAACCTGTTCCCCGTCAATGATGACTCCGTTAAGATCCTCGCATCGAATCACGCCGAACAAAGCCCAAACACCCATTGGCAAGCCTCGCATCACTTGCCCTTCTGATTCACTTGTTTTAAGAAATCGAGAAAATCTACCAAGTCGTACTCATGCGCCAGATTTCTTCCGCTGTTGCTGACACCATCACAATCCGGATCACCTCCGCGACTCTGAAATCGGGTCGTATAGCGTCTTAAAGCAGGTAATAATTCGTGGATATAGGCTGCCTTGGAGATCGCCCCTTCACAGGCGTTATTGGCAAAGGCCACATGAGGAATATGATCGATGGCCACCAGTGTCAGGTCAGCCCACTGAAATTGAGAGAGGAAGGGCTCGTTATAAGTATCATCGTTCGTCCCGAATGGACCTCCGGTACGTTCCTTGTTGTCCAACGCCGTCCACAAGGCACTAAAATACCCGGCAAAATAAGCTGACCGTATCTGACAACGATGAAATAGTGAAAAATGGTACAAGCGCTCAGAGCCTCCAGACAACCCAAGCACGTCGACGTGATCAAAGTGCACCAAGAGGGCATCATCGATCATCGTCAGATTAGCAAGCGTACGGTGCAATCCATTTTCGTCTCCAATCGCTGCACTGCTTTCACCCACATCATGATCATCATAGGTCAATAACGGTACACCTTGCATTGCAAGTTTACCAAGAGCTGCGCCGCTGTATCCGCCTCTATCGATCAGCCCCAGACCTAGTCGTGATGGATTCGCTCCAAAATGGCCATTCACCTGCAAAACGACGGTTGACGACCCTCCGGAGTCGTAATTCGCATAATAGGCAACCACATGTCTTGGCCGTTTTCTATGATCGGTTGCATGAATCGTAAGACGTCGTACCGGAACGGACACTTCCGCAGTGTTTTCGTAATAACGCGGTGGATATCGAAAAGTCAAATGTTCGATTTCTATTCGCTCAATCTTGGGTCGTTTCACGTGTGCCAACACAACCTCGGCATATCGCTTTCGAATGGCAGCGACCATTTCTGTCATTTCCGCATCGGGCATCTGTGTCATCAGCCAATGACTGCGAGCCTCCTGATAGGCGCCACCCGCCAGGGCCCGTCGCGGAGACAGAATCGTCTCGCCAAATTCTGCCGAATTGTCTTTCCTATCGGCATCTCGAAGGTCACTTGGTGGCCCCTCAATCACAACTTCGGTACCTCGAACCACTTGTGGATCCAATGCGGCTTCCGTTCCAGGAACCTGAGCAAGTGCAGGGCAGGGCTTGATGAAAAACAAAACTGCAACGGTCCATCCATGCAACACTGGCAAAATAAATCGTTTCAATTTATAAACAACCATCCACTTCATCTCCTAAAGCATAACGAATTCAAAGCACTAAAAGACATTTCGGACCTTCTCTTGGCAAGGGAAGTCCACTTTCCACGCGACATATTAACACGGTATGCTATGAAAATAAACCAAAGCGATAAGATGGTATCGTACCCGCAGATTCCGAAAAAACAATGAACAATCAACCCAACGAGGACGTATTTCGTGACCGATGATTCTGAAAATATTAAAGTGGGTTTCATAGGCTGTGGCCGACATTCGGGCTTGCGACTTTACCCGGGAATGGAAGAGGCCGGACTGGATCTAATCGCCGTCTGTGATGCAGATCCCATCAAGGCTCAGCAACGTG
>Ga0310124_10002464_pt1 | contig 12676 bp, 10 predicted proteins | sample CB11b_AW_Bot5_MG_FD_203507 | JGI IMG/M metagenome (GOLD analysis project Ga0310124, IMG submission 203507) | Marine microbial communities from Western Arctic Ocean, Canada - CB11b_AW_Bot5 | ecosystem: Environmental > Aquatic > Marine > Oceanic | place: Canada: Western Arctic Ocean | collected...
TCCTCCGACAGCTCCGTACCAATCGCCTGGGTGTCCTCGAACCCGCTGATCTCATGACAACTGAAACACCCGTATCGTCCGATTGCCCGCTCGCCCAACTCGACCAAACGCTCCTCGGCGCTCATGGCCGACATCGCGGCCTGAGCTTCTTCGAACGGCACGATCGCGCGCATGTAATCCAGCAACACGTCGTCCACATCCGAGGCTGCGTAGGTCGCCCCGGCCGCCGTCGTGTTTCCTCCCGTCAACCCCGACAGATACGTGGCCACGTCGGCCACCTCGCTGTCGGTCAGCCGCAGGTCCGGCATATAGGTCTCGGCGCTGTAGTGTCGCGGGTCGCGGACCCAGTCAAACAACCACTCGAAACTGGTCTTGTCGCCGACCGACTGTAAGGGTTGTCCGAATGTCCGTCGCGGTCCCGCGTCTTCGCGTGACTCATCGCCGGTAATGTGGCACGCGAGACACCCGACCGACTCGACGATCTGCTGACCGTTGGCGGCGTCTCCCCTGGCAGGGTTCGGCACCGCCAGTTCGTGGTCCTCCGAGTTGGCGAACAGATACGCGACCACCGCGCCGATCTCGACCTCGTTGCGGACGGCATACTCCGGGGTGTCCGTGTTCGAGTTGTACCAAACACGCGGCATCCAGGTGCTGGCCTTGATCGCACGCGGGTCCCGAATCCAGTCCGCTACCCACTGCTCGCCGAGTTTCGAGGCGACCTTCGTCAGGTTCGGACCTGGCTTCCGCAGATCCTGGAACCCACGGGTGGTGTGACAGGCATAGCACCCGGCCCGCTCGTACATCCCGTAGGCGAGGTTGAGGTTGGTCGCTTCCGGAACGAACACCTCCTCCTTGTGGCACTTGGCGCACGAGGCTTCGGTCATGTTGGTCGGCAGCATCGGGTAGTCCCACAGATGCGATTCCTCCCACTCGTAGTCGTCTTCCCACTGCGCCATCTGCTCCGGGTTCGACGGGCTGTGCGCGACATCGACAAACGAAATCGACTGGCCCATACCCTCGTGACACACCGTACAGCCAGTCGACTCCACCGGGTGCGGTGACCCGCTGCCAACATACGCATCGAGGTTCGGGTGGGTGCGGAACGGCTGTGGATACTCTTCGTAGCCAACGCGGTCGACAGCCAGATGGCAGGTCTGGCACCGGTCCATCTTGGCCACCCGCGTGAAGTTCACGTCGTCGACCATGTTCGGCGTGATGACCTGCCGCACGGTCAAGGTCGGCGCCATGAAGTCGAGCATCGGGGCGTTCAACAGATAGTCGTCAATCAAACTCGGCTGCAGGTCGCTGACCAGGCCCCGCAGGCGGTCGGTCTCCCCCGTCAACTCGCCGAGCTGTTCGTCCAGCGTGTCGACGTCTGCGTTGATCGCACCGATCTGGTCGCGTAGGCCTTGGCGCTGGGTCTCCAGCGCCTCCACTTCGAGTCCCAGCGCCACCCACTCCTCGTGTTGCGCCGCGATCTCGTCCTCCCCCTCGAACTCGACCTCCTCTTCCGGATGTTCCGCGTGCGCTTCTTCCCGGTTCACCTCGAATGCGTAGCGATCGACGTCGTAGTTCGCCTTGAAGAACTGGAAATTTTGCGTCGCCACGAACAGTTGCCGTTCGACCTCGCCGAGCTGGCCCTCGAGGTCGGCCACCTGATCGGCATTCGCAGCAGCCTGCTGCCCGGCCGCCTGGCGTGCCGCTGTCAACTCACCCAACTGAGTCTGGTCGACATCCGCCTGAGCCTGTTCAAGCCCCAGCCGGGCGACCTCCATCTCAAGCTGCGAGAACTGGCGTTGGTAGTTTTTCCATTCCCGGTCGTAGTCGTCCCAGACCATCCAGACTGTTGAAAACAGCACGAACAGACTGGACGCGGCGAAGACCACGTTCAGGAAATCGATATTGTAGGCGTGTCCGACTGCCCGCTTGTCTGCCATGGCGCAACATCTCGCCGTCCGGGGACGGCCTCGAAGTCAAAGATCCTAGATATTGAGAAAGAACTCCGGAATCGACACGATGTATTTCAGATTGAACACCCAACGCATCAGCATCTTCACCGGCAACGACAGCATCATGAGGAACAGCATTACGGCGACGTAGTACCGTGCCGGCCCGAGTTTCTCGTAGTACTTGGCCAGCCCCTTCTTGGCCAGGGCGACCGGGAGCACGGCGACATAGAAGAGCGTGAGGCCGATCCCGAAGATCTCCCGAATGAACCAGTTGTCCGGCAGCGCCATCCCGAGTCCCCGCACCCAGATGTACTCCGAGAGTTGGACATTCGTCAGCGCCTCGAGCTTGTGGATGTCCCAGAACTCGAATGGTCCGAAGAAGTTCCAGTTGGGACCACGCAGGAACGTGCCCAGCACAATCAGCGAGGACCAGAGCACCACGAAGCCAAAGAGAAAGATCGTGATCTCGGCCTTGCGCTCGTTGAACGTGTAGTACCCGTTCCCCTTCGGGTTCGTGTCGACGTAGGGAATCGCCATCAGCCCGACGACGATGAGCGAGGGGAGCACCACGCCGGCCAACCACGGGTCGAAGTAGACCAGCATCTCCTGCAGCCCCAGGAAATACCACGGGGCCTTCGACGGGTTCGGCGTGTTGGCGTTGTTGGCCGGCTGCTCGATCGGCGCTTCGAGGGCGATCGACCACACGATCAGGACCACCATGCAGACAACCATCGCGATCAACTCGGTGTAGACGAGGTCCGGCCAGGTCCACACCCGATCTGCCTCGTCCTTCTCCACCGGCGGCTCCCCGGCCGCGATGCGTCGGTCGTTGCGCACCCCTGCCCGCAGCGAGTACCAGGTGAAGAAGATGAGCAGGAAGATCAATGCCACGATCGGGACATTGTCCGGCTTGCCGATGATCAACTGGAAGTTCTCGTCAGTCAGCCCAAACCCGAAGAAGAGGGTCAGAAAGCCCATCAGGCCCCAGCCCCAGCTGTTGCTGGCGAACGCCTCGCGCTTCCAGACGATCAGCACCAGCGCCGAGACCGTCATGGCGAAAAACAACCGAGGGTCGGCAAACAGGTCGATAAAGCTTTTCAGCGCGTCCATAAGTCGTTATCCGGTCAGCGAGTCACACCTGATTCCTAGAGCGGCCCGGAGATGCCGCCATCCTTGCGCACACGCCAGAAATGCACGGCCATCAGGAACCCGATCACGAGCGGCAGGGCGACACAGTGCAGCACGTAGAACCGCAGCAACGCCCCCTCCCCGACCAACGTGCCGCCGAGCAGCGCGAACCGGGCGTCGTCGGCCTGGTGCACCAGTGGGACCCCGCCCAGCGCCATGAACTGTGCCCCGGGGCCCTCATAGCCCAGCAACGGTGTCGCCCGGGCCATGTTCGAGCCGACCGTAATCGCCCACACCGCCAGCTGATCCCAGGGCAACAGATAGCCTGTGAACGAGAGCAGCAGGGTCAGGACCAGCATGATGACCCCGACATTCCAGTTGAACTCCCGGGGCGGCTTGTAGGACCCGGTCATGAAAACGCGGAACATGTGCAGCCAGACGGTGATGACCATCGCGTGCGCGCCCCACCGATGCATTTCACGCATGATGCCCAGCGGGACGTGCTCCCGCAGGCCGACGATGTCCGAGTAGGCATACTCAAGGGTCGGACGGTAGTAGAACATCAACAGCAAGCCGGTGAACGTCAGCACCAGAAACAGAAAGAAGCTGATGCCGCCCATGCACCAGGTGTATCGCAGCCGGACGCCCGACTTGCGCAACCGCACCGGGTGCAGGTGCAGGAAGACGTTCGAGAGCATGACCAGCACCCGGTTCCGATCGTTGATCGGCGCGGTGTGCCGGAAAATCGATGTCCAAACCTGCGTTTCGGTAATCCAGTCCCAGGCGCGGACGAGCGCGGGGGCTTTCGGTGCGATGGTCTTCGTAGCCATGTGTCGGTTAGCGGTGGTACGCGGACATGAATGTCACTTCTAGACGTCGAGTATCTGGGAGGCTCTGGTGTCTCTGGAGCACCGTCACGGTTGAAGAAAGGAATCCGGGTCGGCCCACCCACCCAACTCTTCCTGGAACTTCTGCCCCTTGTCCACCAGAATCTGGCCGTCTTCTGCCAGCCCGATCCGGGTCCGCTCCAGCGGTCGCGGAGCCGGCCCCTCGAAGTTGATCCCGGTCGGCCGGAACCCGCTGCCGTGGCAGGGGCACTTGAACTTGTTCTCCGCCGACAACCAGTTCGGCGTGCACCCCAGGTGCGTGCAGATCGAGAACAACGCGTAGAAACCCGGCGCCTCGTGGGTGTAGTCGTTCTCGGTTCGCACGATCCAGACGCCCTGCGTGTCCTTGTATCGTTCGTCGACGCCGATCCCATAGTCGTCGGGGAATCCGACCGCGAACTGCGAGGGCGGCTCGTTCAGCACGTTCGGGAACATGAAACGACCGGTGGCCGCCAGGCATCCGGCGTTGGCGGCGGTAAACGCGCCCCACGCCAGTCCCATCCAGCCGCGACGTCCCATCAGAGGCGACTCATCATCATCGACCGGGGCCTTCTTCGCACCGCGGGCGGCGGGCTTCGTCGTGCGCCCCGCAAGCTTCGCGTCATTCCCGGTGGCTGCGACCGCCGCGGCGGTCTTGGCGGCCGGTTTTGGCGCACCCTTCGCAGCCGCGACCGGCGCCGGCAGGGTCTCAGGATTGGGGGTCTTCGGTTCGTCAGCCATTCTGCAGTCTCATCGTCTACACGCTGTCGTCACGTGGTCAGCACACCAATCCGCACCGGTCCGTGGGTCCAGCGTCAGCCTACTGCCGCTCGGCGACGTTGCGACCGAGCGGCGCCGCCTCGAGGGCTTCCAGCGCCTGCATCGCCTCCTGGCGTACCTTTAAACTCTCATCCCCACCGGCGAGTGCCTCGACCCGCGCCCGCAAGTCGCCCGCCACACTCACCGCGCCGAGCGCGGCCACGGCACGCAACCCGCTGATCATGACATCGCTCGCCGGGTCCTGGAGCGTGGCAGATGCGGTGACCTGACCACTCACATACTCGCGGTCGAGCATGCGACGCAACACCGTCAACCCGCGGTCGTCGGCGTGACGCGCCAACGCCACTGCGGCGTTCCACTGCACATCGGATACCGGGTCATCGAGGGCGGCGCGCAGCGTCGTGAATGTCCCGTCGTCGGGCAAGCCCCCCAAGGCGTACACGGCCATCTTCCTCACCCCGGCATCGGCCGACTGATACGACTCGACGATGCTCGGTACGGCCGTGCCGTCTCCCAAGGCACCCAGCGCCCAGATCACGCTGATGACCGTCTCGCTGTCGGGGTCATGGAGCGCCTCGGTCAGCGTGACGACAGCCTCTGACGGCACCGGGTCCAACCGACCGATGGCCAGGGCCAGATATCGTCGGATTCGCGGATCGTCTCCGTCCGATTCCACGAACGCACTCACCAGCGCCGGGGCCAAGTCGGGAAAACTCGCTTGGACGTCTGGATCGCTCATCAGGCGCGACAACTCGTACGCCGCCGGCCACCGGCGATCCCGGCTGCCATTCTGGACGTCGTTCAGATACTCGACCGGCGACCGTTCGTCGGCCACCATCATCCGGAATCCACCGTAGATCGCGACGACGACGGCGACGACCGTGAGGGGGATCAGGAAGAACTGAACCGCCAGCGACGGTGCCGCGGCAACCGCGCCGACAGGGCGATCCGGCTCGCGCTCGCCAAGTTTCTGCATCAGAACGTGGAGGAAATCGGGGACATCGTCAACCCCGCGCATGACCTGCTTGTGCCTTATGGCACAAGCGGTGGCGCCAAGCGTTCACCATGTACGGCTGGATACTACTATGCCTCCCCCACCCCGTCAAGAAGCCGACCTGACTCCACGGAGTCGCCGTGTGGGGTTCTGGCAAAGCGCCATCCAAGCACTAAATTCTCGGCAACGTGACGTCACGTTGCGCCTGATATTTGCCCTGTTTATCTCGATACGACGTCTGGCATGGTTCGTCGCTCTGGAAAAACAATACCTGGGCAATGCCTTCGTTCGCGTAGATTTTTGCCGGCAAGGGCGTCGTGTTGGAAATCTCCAGGGTGGCGGTGCCCTCCCACTCCGGCTCGAACGGGGTCACGTTGACGATGATGCCGCACCGAGCGTAGGTCGACTTGCCCAGACACAGGGTCATCACATCCCGCGGGATTCGAAAATATTCGACCGTCCGAGCCAACGCGAACGAATTTGGCGGCACGATACACACATCGGCCTGAAGATCGACGAACGACCGCGGGTCGAACGACTTCGGGTCGATGACGGTCGTGTTGATGTTGGTGAAGACCTTGAACTCGTCCGCGACTCGGATGTCGTACCCGTACGACGACAACCCGAAGGACACCACGTCGGTCCGCACTTGACTCTCGATGAACGGCTCGATCATGCCGGTCTGAGCCATCTCTTTGATCCACCGGTCGGACTTGATACTCATGATTCAGACTGCCGCCTCAGCCTCGGCGCCCGATTAAACGAACTCGAGACCGCGAAAGAAATAGCTCAATTCGAACGCCGCTGTCTCGGGCGCGTCGGACCCGTGCGTCGCGTTGCGCTCGATCGAACTGCCAAACTCGCGTCGCAACGTTCCTTGGTCCGCTTTGGCCGGATCCGTCGCCCCCATGAGCGCTCGCCACTTGCCGATGGCTCCAGGCGCGGCCAGGGCGAGGACCACCACCGGCCCGGACGACATGAACGTCGTCAAGTCGTCGAAGAATGGGCGTTCCTGATGCACGGCATAGAAGCCTTTCGCGTCACCCTTCGACAACCGGATCAGCCGCATCGCGGCAATCGTAAAACCGGCCGCTTCGATACGTTGCAGAATGGCCCCACTGTGTCCGGCCGCGACCGCGTCCGGCTTGATGATTGCAAACGTGCGTTCCATGACTCTTTGTCCACTCCGGTCCTGCGTGTCTACTACGGCTCAGCCCCCGCCCCGAAGGCCCGGCGGGCCAGGCGCGTCCAGCGCCCAACCCAGCCGAGCGGCTGACGTGGTAGTTCGGTGAAGCGAACTAGCGAAGATCGTCCATGACCTCGTCGAGCACTGACCGGGGCGGGCGCACCCGACGCTCCGGCAACGTGGCCAGCGGCTCGTCCACGAGATTCAGCGACGTCAGGAAGTCGTCGGCCATCGGATCGACGTAGATCAATCCGGTCGCGAACTCCCCCCGGGCATGCGTCTCGTGCAACGCCCGCAACGCCTGCATCTTGTCGGTCGGGTTGTAGCTCTCGTCCAGCTTACGGAGGTAGAGCCGCGACCCGTCGTGCATGGTCACTTCCTGGGTGGTGCCCGGTTCGTAGTCGATCGTGATGTCCTCGAAGAACGGCACGAACTCCAGTTCCTCCAGCGGATCATCATGGGACTTCACGTAGGCGTAGCTCTTTGTCGAACCTTCGTGGTCGTTGAACGTCACGCAGGGGGACAGCACGTCCAGCATCGCGGTGCCTCGATGACTGAGCGCCGCCTTCAGAATGGCGGTCAGCTGCTTCTTGTCACCGGAGAAGGACCTCGCCACGAACGTGGCGCCCAACTGGATCGCCAGCGCACACGTGTCGATGGGCGGCAGGTCGTTGACGACCCCGGTCTTCAGCGTCGACCCGACGTCAGCCGTCGGCGAAAACTGGCCTTTGGTCAGACCGTAGCAGCCGTTGTCTTCGATGATGTAGACAATCGGCAGGTTTCTGCGCATGAGGTGCACGAATTGGCCGATCCCGATGGCTCCCGTGTCACCGTCTCCGCTCACGCCGATGGCCACGAGCTGCTTATTGGCAAGCAGCGCGCCGGTGCCAATGGACGGCATGCGGCCGTGCACGGTGTTGAAGCCGTGAGACGACCCGAGAAAATACGCCGGGCTCTTGCTGGAGCACCCGATACCCGAGAGTTTCACCACCTGCGTCGGATCGACACCCATCGCAAAGCAGGCGTCGATGATGCGTTCCGAGATGGCGTTGTGCCCGCAGCCTGCGCAGAGGGTGGTCTTGCCGCCACGGTAGACGGGCAACTCAAGCCCGATTCGGTTGAGCTTGATTTTCTTGGGAGGCGGTGTCGCTGTAGCCACGATACGTCCTTCAGTTCGTCGTGCGTGTCCGTGCGTGTCAATGTCGCGCGGTGTGATTGCGGGTCAGCGCGGACACGGCCTACTCGCCTCCGACCCCGGCGTTGTGAGGCAACGGCCCGGCGGCCTCCGAGTGCTCCACCCGGTAGCCCTCCTGGATGAGCACGTCCTCGGTGATGCTCCGCGCGTCGATCGGCATGCCGGCGTAGTGCAAGACGCTGCGGAGCCGGCCGGTCAATTCCGCCCGAAGCTCGAGTCGCATCAGCGTCGACATCTGAGCGTCGCGGTTCTGCTCGACGACGTACACGCGATCGTGGCGCTCGATGAACGAGGCCAGCGCCGAACGAAATGGATACGCCCGCAAGCGGTAGTAGGACGTCTCCAGGTCCGCCTCGGCGGCAAGCTGGTCACGGCTCTCGATGATGGCCCAGTGGGTGGTGCCGTAGGCGATGATGCCAACACGCGCCTTGCGATTGATCTCCACGATCGGCGCCGGCATCCAGTTGCGAGCCGTCTCGAATTTGCGAGTCAGACGGTCGACATTCTGCTGATAGTCATCGGCCCGCTCGCTGTACTGGCCCCACTCGTTGTGACCGGACCCCCGGCAGAAATACGCCGGCATGTCCGTCCCCGGTATCGACCGGTATGGGATGCCGTCGCCATCGACGTCCCGGTAGCGGCCGAACCGGCCGATCCGCTCCAGCGTGTCCTGGTCCAGTACCTTGCCGCGATCGATCGGCTTCGTGGGGTACTCGAATGTCGGCGACATCCAGGTATTCATCCCCAAATCGAGGTCGCTCATGACGAACACGGGGGTCTGAAAACGCTCGGCCAGGTCGAAGGCGTTGATCGCCATCGAGTAGCACTCTTCGGGCGAGCAGGGGAACAGCAACGGGTGACGGCTGTCGCCGTGTGACAGAAATGCGGTCGACAAGATGTCTCCCTGCGCGGTGCGCGTCGGCAGACCGGTCGAGGGCCCCACCCGCTGGATGTCGAAGATCACGGCGGGCACTTCAGCGTAGTACCCCAACCCCGCGAATTCGCCCATCAGCGAGACGCCGGGACCTGAGGTCGCCGTCATTGATCGCGCGCCGGCCCAACCACTGCCGATAGCCATCCCAAGCGCCGCGATCTCGTCCTCCGCCTGCACGACGGCGAACGTTGCCTTCCCTGTCTCCTTGTCAACCCGATACTTGCGCAGATAGCTGATGAGCGTCTCGCACAGCGACGACGACGGGGTGATCGGATACCAGGTGACCACCGTCACCCCCGCCATCAGGCAGCCAATGGCGGCCGCCGCGTTCCCATCGACCAGGATGCGATCGCGGTTCTCATCCATCGGCTCGATACCATACGGATCGCGCTTTTCCAGGTGCTGCTCCGCAAACGCGAACCCCACGTCGAGCGCTTCGCGATTGATCGACACCACCTTCGGCTTGGAGCCGAACTGCCGGCGGAGCGCCACCTCCATCTGCTCGAGCCGCACGCCGAGCAGTTGCGACAGCACCCCGTCATAAATCATGTTGCGCACGCGACGGCGGAGCTTGACATCGCGAGACACCTGACCCACCAGGGTATCGAACGGCACCGGATAGAACACCAGGTCGTCACGCAACGCATCCAGCTTCAGTGGCTCGTCGTAGACCACCGCGGCGCCACTCTTGAGATTCAGCACGTCCTCCCGTGCTGTCTCTGGATTCAGCGCCACCAGAAAGTCGATCTCCGCCTTCCGCGCCATGTACCCGCGCTTGTTGGCGCGAATGGTGAACCATGTTGGCAGCCCGGCGATGTTCGAGGGGAACATGTTCTTCCCCGACACCGGCACACCCATCTGGAAAATTGACCGCAGCAGCACGAGGTTGGCGGTCTGGCTGCCAGAACCGTTGACGGTGGCGACTTGGATGCTGAAATCGTTGATGACCGGCGTGGTGAAGACTGCGGCTGGACGCTCAGCGACGGCTGCGTCGGACGGGGGCATGCAGATCCTCGATACGAGAGAGATAGGTCAGAGGGCCGCCAGAGACACCCACGTGTGTCGGCGACGGAGGCCCGGCAAACGGGCGCATTGTAGCACTGTCTGTTGTGTTTCTGGCAACGAAAGATACAATATTCTGTGGGTGCTAGCGTTCTTGGTCACACACCAGATTGGGTCCCGGCGGCCACTCCCACACCGTCCTCCGGCTTCAGCCGTGCCGCCACCGCGGCGCCAATCTCGGACGGGCTGTTGACAACCGTCACGCCCGCTGCGGACAACGCCGCCATCTTCTCGGCCGCGGTCCCTTGGCCGCCGGAGATAATCGCCCCCGCGTGCCCCATGCGCCGACCGGGCGGGGCGGTTTGACCGGCGATGAACCCGACGACCGGCTTCCGCACGGAGGCACGGATAAATGCCGCCGCATCCTCTTCCGCCGTCCCGCCGATTTCACCGATGAGCACGACCGCCTCGGTATCGTCATCAGCTTCGAACAACTCGAGCGCGTCGATGAAGCTGGTGCCGATGAGCGGGTCGCCGCCGATGCCGAGACAGGTCGTCTGCCCGAGACCAAGCCGCGTCAGCTGGTGGATCGCCTCGTAGGTCAACGTGCCGCTCTTTGACACTATGCCCACCCGCCCCTCGCGGCAAATGTGGCCCGGGATGATACCGGCCTTGGCCCGGTCAGGCGAGATGAGCCCGGGGCAATTCGGACCGATCAGCCGGCTCGTGCGACCATCGAGAAACGCCAGCGCCCGCATCATGTCCAGCGTGGGGATGCCTTCGGTGATGCAGACGATCAGGGCCACTCCGGCATCCGCCGCCTCCATGACGGCGTCGGCGGCCACGCTCGGCGGCACGAACAGGACCGACGCGTCGGCTCCGGTCGCTCGGACCGCGGACTCCACCGTGTTGAAGACGGGGAACCCGTCGTGTGTGCTGCCCCCCTTGCCTGGCGTGACCCCACCAACGACCGTCGTGCCGTAGTCCGCCGCCTGCCGGGCGTGAAACGTCCCTTCGCGCCCCGTCAGCCCCTGCACGAGCAACCGCGTACGCGCGTCGATCAGAATTGCCATCTAGTGTCCTGTCCTCACTACGCCCCGGCCGCGAGGCCGACGACCACGTCGGCTGCCTCGCCCATGCTGTCGGCGGTTGAACATTTCAACCCGCTCTCCTTGATCATCCGTTTCCCCTCGTCGACATTCGTTCCCTCCATCCGGATCACCACCGGCACGTCGACACCCAATTGTGTAACGGCCGCGATCACCCCTTCAGCCAGGATGTCGCACCGGAGGATGCCTCCGAAGATATTGATGAGGACAGCCTTTACCTTGGAATCGGACAACAAAATCTGAAACGCAGACTTGATCTGTTCCGCGCTGGCCCCGCCCCCCACGTCGAGAAAATTCGCCGGCTCGCCACCGGCCAGCTTGATGATGTCCATCGTGGCCATCGCCAACCCGGCCCCATTGACCATGCAGCCGATGGTGCCATCGAGGCGGATGTAGTTCAGCTCATGCTTCGACGCTTCGATCTCGAGCGGCTCTTCTTCCGCCAGATCGCGCAGGTCGGCCAGATCGGCATGGCGGAACGACGCGTTGTCGTCCAGCGTCACCTTGGCGTCGAGCGCCAGCACGTCTCCAGCCCCGGTCACTACGAGCGGGTTGATCTCGATCATCGACGCATCGACGGCCAGAAACGCCGCGTACACACGCTCCATCAGCGCCGCCGCCTTGCGCGCCGGGACCCCAGTCAAGCCGATCGCCTCGGCCAGACCCCGCGCCTGGAAGGCGGCCAGGCCGAGACCCGGATCGATGTGCACCTTGTGGATGAGTTCCGGGGTGTCGGCCGCCACCTGCTCGATGTCCATTCCGCCGGCGGCGCTCGCCATAAACAGGGGCTTCTGCTCCGCCCGATCGATGAGGAGCCCCAGATAGAGCTCCGTGGCGATGTCCAACCCCTCTTCGATCAGCACCCGGGATACGACACGGCCGGCGGGACCAGTCTGCACGGTCACCAGCGTCATCCCGATCATCTCGCCCGCAATGCGCGCTGCGGTCGCCGGGTCGTCGGCCACCTTGACCCCTCCGCCTTTCCCGCGACCACCGGCATGGATCTGCGCCTTGACGACGACCCGGCCGGCCCCCAGACGCTCCGTGGCCTCGGCCGCCTCCGCGGCTGAAAAGACCGGCGCGCCGCGTGGCGTGGTCACCCCGTAGCGGGTCAACAGTGCCTTCGCCTGATACTCGTGAATCTTCATGACCTCTTTCAGACGGGGCTACGCCCCGAGCCCCACGCGGCCGCTACGCGGGAACCCCAAGAGCCCCACTCCGCGGACCCGGGCCGCGCATTATCTCGCGCCCTGGCCTCTTCCTCTTCTTGAGGCCCACGCCCATACATGGAATCGGCAGCTTGCGCCTCGAGGTCAGATCCCCAGGATCCCGACCAGCTCGGTCACCGCGGCCGCCGACTTGTCGAGCGCCGACTGTTCATCGGGTTCCAGCGTGATTTCGATGACCTGTTCGGCGCCCCCGGCCCCCAATTTGACCGGCACGCCGACGAACAGATCCGTGATGCCGTATTCACCCTGCAGAAACACCGCACACGGCAGAATCTTCTTCTTGTCCTTCAGGATCGCCGCCACC
>Ga0310124_10002465_pt1 | contig 12676 bp, 9 predicted proteins | sample CB11b_AW_Bot5_MG_FD_203507 | JGI IMG/M metagenome (GOLD analysis project Ga0310124, IMG submission 203507) | Marine microbial communities from Western Arctic Ocean, Canada - CB11b_AW_Bot5 | ecosystem: Environmental > Aquatic > Marine > Oceanic | place: Canada: Western Arctic Ocean | collected...
CAGGCACTGCGGCGTCAGGCGGCGGTGTTCGGGCCCGAACAACTGGGTCGGGGCCGACGGCTCCTGTGGTTGGGGTTTGACACGCTGGCGTACCAGATGCAGTCGCCGCTGCCGGATACCGCATCGATGCCGGCGCCGGAAGGGCGTTCGACCGCGCTGCGCACGGTGATCGAGCAGGGCATCGAGCAGTTGCCCGGCCAGCGTGTTCTGGGCCTGGTGCTGTTCAGCGACGGCCGCAGCCCGCAGAGTACCGGCGCGGAACTGGTACGCCGCCTGCGACAGCGTGGCGTGGGTGTGTACACGGTGCCGTTCGGCGGCGCCACCACGCCGCTCGACCTCGCGATCAGCCAGGTCGATGCGCCGGACAAGGCGTTCATTCACGACGAAGTGCCCATCACGATCTGGATCGATCACGGCCCACAGGATCTGGCCATCGATCCGGCGCACGTTGTCGTACGACTCATTGACCCGCAGCGCCCCGACGAACCTCTTGACGAACGAAACTTTTCGGGTGTTGACCTCGACGGCGCCATACATCTGAACTCGCGGTGGCCCGTGGTGGGACCCGTCACGTGGCGCGTCGAGGTGGAGTACAGCGATCCCGATGGGAATATCAGGGAAGCCCTGACCGAAGACAACGTGCAACAGATCACCATCGAGTTCGTCGATCGCCCCGTTCGGGTCCTCTACGTCGAGGGTGCGCCGCGATGGGAGTACCGCTACCTGAAAAACCTGCTGCTGCGCGAGAAATCGATCCAGAGCAGTGTGTTTCTGACCAGCGCCGACCGCGGCTTTGCCCAGGAGGGTGACGAACCGATCACGCGCCTGCCGCACGACACCGGGGAGTTTGCGCCTTACGACGTGATCATCATCGGCGATGTCTCTTCGGACTATCTCAGCCGGACTCAATTGAATCTGATCCGTGACCAGGTATCGGTGGCCGGCGCGGGATTGCTGTGGATCGGCGGCCCGACCCATACGCCGGTCACCTACGAAGGCACCCCCCTTGCCGATTTGCTGCCGATGCGCCGGCCCGCGGGCGTCACACCGATCGACGCGCGCGGCGGATGCGTTGTCACGCCTTCGCCGCTGGCCGAGGCCCTGAGCGTCATGCGCCTGGTTGATCCTTCAAGTCCGGCCCAGCAGCGGCCGGCCTGGCCGGACGAACTTGTGGCCCTGCAGTGGGTTCAGGATCTGGGCGTGCTCAAACCAACTGCCGAGACGCTCGCCGAGGCCGTGGATCAGCAGGGAGAACGGTGGGACGCGATGGTCACGATGCGATACGGCGCCGGCCAGGTGCTCTACGTCGGAACCGACGAGACCTGGCGCTGGCGCCACGGCCGCGGCGCGCTTTACCACGAACAGTTCTGGGCCCAGCTGATCCAGATGATGGGACGCGGCCGCATCCAGCAGGACTGGCGCCCGGTGCGCCTGAGCGCTTCGCATCGCAGGGTTCAGATCAACGCACCGGTTCTGATCAGCCTGACCATTGAAGACGAGGCGCTGTTGAAGTACCACCTGCCGAAGGTCGATGTGGTGGCGAGGCGTTCTGAAAGCGATACCGACGCAGATCGAATCGAGCTTGTGCCGCGCGATGCCGCCGGCGACGACAACGTCGAAACCGGCCGGCCGGTCCGCTACGAGGCGCTCTGGAGACCGGGGTACGCCGGACGGTTCATGCTGCGCGTGGACCAGCCGCAGTTCGACGACCTCGACATGATCTGGGGGCCGATCCTGGTCACGGAGGCCGACGGGGAGCTGCGTCAGCGCCTTGCCGATCATGACCGACTCAAGCGCCTGGCCGAAGAAACGGGCGGCCGAATGGTCAAACCGGACGAATTGGGCCGACTCGCCGAATGGATTCCCCAGCCCGACCCGACCGCCAACGATGTTTCGGAATCGCTATGGGATTCGCCGCTGGCGCTGATCGTTGTGGTTATTCTTCTCACCTGCGAGTGGTTGGGCCGAAAATGGATCCGGCTCGCGTAATAGGTAGTAAAACACGCCGCCGGCGATATTTTTGGCAGGGGTCAGCGAATCGCCGGCACCTATGATCGAATAGGAATCTTCCAGCGGACGGACCGGCGAATGGATCGAGCCATTCGACAACTGAATCAGGTGCGGCGCTACGGTCGGCTGCTGTTATTCCTCCAGCGCGCCACGCAATGGTCGAGCGCTGTCGTCGCGTCGGCGTTATTGTGCGGCGTCGGTGACTACGCGCTACGCCTGCCGTGGTGGCTGCGGCTGGTGATCGGCGCGGCCCTCGCCGGTTCGGCGGGCTTCTGGCTGTTCAGGTGGATGTCGGGCGTGATTCGCTTTCAGCCGGCGTTGACCTCATTGGCGTTGCGGGCCGAGAGGCTGTTCCCGCAACTGTCGGGAAGCCTGGCCAGCGCCGTCGAGTTTTCGTCCGACCCCCGTTCGTATTCCCTGACGCCGAAGACGGCGTCGCTTGCCCGGGCCAGCATCGGCCAAGCCAGCTCGCGGCTGGGCAGTGCGCCGCTCGTGAGTCTCATCGCGCCGGCCAAAACCATCCGTTGGCTGATGACCGCCCTGGCGGCGCTGTTCGTCACCGCGGGCGTGTGCCTTGCCGCGCCCGACGGCAGTTTCAGCGTGGCGTGGCAGCGTTGGTTGATGCCCCTGGGCGAAGCGCGTTGGCCGACACGATTTCGTGTCAAAAGCCTGGTGACCGAACAGGTGGCACCGATCGATCAACCGCTGAAACTGGAAGCGCGGGTCGTGCGTGGCTATCGCGAGGGCATGCGCACGTGGCTGCACCATCGCTTTGTACGATCCGACCAGGAGGTGGGCGAGTGGCGTTCTCAATTGATGCGCAACCACAGCGTCGCGCCAACGCAGGTCGGCCGCTTCGAGCGCATGATCGACGTGAGCAAGGACGTCGCATTGCGGCTGCCCGATCAGGCCGGCGGCCCCATGCCGTGGGTGGGAATCGACTGTTATTTCGGGGCGGGCGACCATCAGACCGAACCGCAGCGCATCCGCCTGGTCCCGCGTCCGTTGGTACGCGAACTTCAAGTGGTGATCGAGCCGCCTGAGTATGCGCGGGCCGCCGTTGCCGGCCGCACGGTGATGCTGATCGACACGAATCCGTCCACCAATCCGCTGGTGACGACCTCGGCCCTTCGCGGCGCCGCGGTGCGCCTCCAGCTCAAGCTGAATAAACCCATGGTGTGGTCGAGGAACATGCTCCCGACAACCTTCCCAGGCCTGAAGGACGCGACAGACGTCGAGGTGCGCGTGTTCGATCCCGAGGAACAAAGTGAAGGCTCGAATCCGACGAGGATTGAGTTGGCGTTGCGCCTTGATCGATCGGTCACAACGCCGATCCACCTGACCGACCGGTACGGGCTGAGCAATATGTCCGAGCGGGTCTATCAGATCCGGGCGGTTGAAGACGCGCCGCCGTCGGCGTTGATGCTGGCGCCGGCCGCCGACGAATCGGTCCTGGCCTCGGCGGTCATCCCGCTGAAAAGCATGGCCCAGGACGACGTGGGCATGGCGTGGCTGCACCTGGAGGCGCAGATGCCGAGCCGGGCCTCCGAGGGCCGGCCGTCAACGCTGCAAACGGTCAAGGTCGCCGAGCACGCGGATCACGGTCACCGCCTGGAACTCGAGCACGGTCTGGACCTGAAGGGTTTCATGCTCGAACCCGGCGATGAGGTGCAGCTCACCGCGCTGGCCCAGGACATTTTCGAACTGGACGGCGACCGCCACGAACCGCAGCGCAGCGCGGTGCGTCGCCTGAAGATCATCGAGCCGTCGGCGTTGGTTCGCCAGCTGCGCAGTGAGTTGGGAGGCGTGCGCCAGACCGCGGTGCGCATTGAGGCGGCGCAGCATACCGCGGCCAACCTGCCGGCGCGCAGCGCCGAATCGGCCCAGCAGAGGATTTCCGGACGCCTCCAGAATCAAGGGGCCGTCGTGGCATCGATGCGGCGACGGATCGAGCGCAACCGACTCGAAGCTCCGTCGCTGTGGGAACTGGTCCATCAGATCGCCGCGTTGAGCCAAACCGCGTCGCAGGCGTCGCAGGCGGCCGTCGGACAGCTCCAGGAGGCCAACCGGGCCGGGGACACGGAGGCGAATGACCGGTCGAAGGATCAGGCGCGCCAGGAACAGCGCGGCGTGCGCGATGCGCTGGGCAAGATGATCAAGCTGCTGGATCAGGGCAAAGACGTCCAGACGCTGCAATTGAAGCTGAAGCAGATCGAAAGCGCGCAGAGAGATCTTGCCGCGGATACGCGTAAGGCGCTGGCGCACACCGCGTCGCTGAGCCCCGATGAGCTTTCGCCACAGCAGTCAGGCAAGCTCGGCGACATGTCTGCGAGCCAGAAGAGCCTGGAGCAGCAGGGCAGAACACTGGTGGAACAGATGCAGACCGCCGCTGACACCCTGTCACGCCGCAGTCCCAGCGCCCGCGACCAAGCCTCCGCGGCGGCGCTCGCGGAGGCGGCGTCCGTCGCGTTGCGACAGGGCCTGGGCCAGTCGATGCAACGGGCATCGCAACGCATCGGCGAGAATCGGCTTTCTCAGGCCGGCGCCCATCAGCAGGACAGCATGGACATCATCAGTCAGATGCTCAAGGAGCTCAACGATCAGGACCGTCGCCGACAGCAGATCCTGCGTCGGCGGCTGGCCGAGCTGGCGGCATCGATCGAGCGGCTCATCGAGCAACAGAAGTCGCACATCGAACGGCTCGAGGGCGCCATCGACGTGGCGGGCCTTGTCCCCTCCCTCGCGACGGTCAGAGGCAACACGCTTGCCGTGGAGCAGCAGGCTCGCGGCGCCGAACGGTCGGACGCGGCGGACCTGCTCTGCGGTGCGGCGGAGCGTCAGGCCGCGGCGATCGCGTCGTTGCGATCCGACCTGAAACCGACGGCGACCGCCGCCGAGACTTCCGCGTTGGAGAAGCTTGTCGAGGCGCTGCAGCGCGTGAGTGAGAAGCAGAAAAATCTCGACGAGGACACGACCGCTCAGCAGCGCGACGAGCTGCGCGCTGAATACGAACGGCTCGCATCGCTGCAATTGCAGTTGCGCGACCGAACGGTGCCGTTGGCCGGTCGGGTGAGTCTGAATCGCCAGGAGAAGCTTGAGTGTCGCCAGATCGGCGACGGACAGGCCGACGTCCGCGTTTCGGCGGCGACACTCGGCGAGAAGATGCAGAAGACCACTCTGTTCAAGCATGCGCACGACCGCATCGATGAACTGGCCCTGAACATGGCGGCCCAGCTGCGCACGATCCAGATCGACGGTTGTCTTCCGGACGATCAGGCCTGGATCGCCTCGACGCTGAAGCGGATGGCCGAGGCGCTCAAGCAGGATCCTGAAGAGGACGAGTTCTCTAAGGGTGGCGGCGTCGGCGGCAGCGGCGGCCGTTCATCGGCGCTGGTCGGATCGTTGGCGGATCTGAAGCTGCTGCGGGGACTTCAGGACGAGGTTTACCGCCGGACCAGGCAGCTCGACCGCCGGCGCGGCGAGGGCGCCGCCGACGAACGGGATAAGGCACAATACAGACGGCTGGCGCGCGAGCAGGGCGAGTTGAAGCAGATCGGACAGCGTTTGATCCGGAAGGTTCGGTCCGACATGGAGGGTCTGCAGCAGCGATTGCGCAAACTGCAGCGGCGCGCAGCCGAGGGGCAGTAGAAGCCTGACATTCAAGGAGCCTGACTCATGAGCGGAAACATCTGGTGGCTGGCGGTGTGTGCGAGTTTGCTCGGTGCCACGAGTCTGCTTGCAGTCGCCACCGACACCCAACCGACGCTTGACGATCTGCTGCAGATCGAACCGTCGGCGCCAAAGGTGCCGCCGCGGCCGGCGCCGGATCGGGCCGTCGACGCCCAGATCAGGCGGCGGCTGCAGGGAATCAACGTTCCGGACGGTCTGGAGATGGCCCTTCGCGAGATGGAAGAGGCCGAGGGCAAACTCGGCGAGCAGTTGAACGCGGGAATAGAAACGCAACGGTTACAGGAATCGGCGCTGTCGAGGTTGGATGTGCTGATTGCCGAAGCGAAAAAGCAGTGCAGCGCCTGCCGCGGCAGTTCGTCGTCCAGCGGTTCCCCACGGCCTCAGAATACGGGCAGCAGTGCCAACGCCAAGGCGACCGCCAAGGGGGCGGCGCCGAGTGAAGGCAACACGGGCGAATTTTCGCCCGGAGCCGCAGGCCCGGTGGGCCCCGACGGCATGCCTTTGTCGCAGACCCGAAGCGAGTGGGGCAACCTACCGCCGCGCCTGCGCGACGAATTGGTTCAGAGCATGCAGGAGCGCTTCAGTCTCATCTACCGGACACTGACTGAGGCTTACTACAGGCGCCTGGCGGAGGAAGAACAGCCTTGACGAGGACATGGCGATGGGCATGCGTGGTGGGTTTGCTTGGTGTCGGCCTCGGCGCCGCTTCTGACGGCGAAGCGCCGCAGGAAGGGCCCGTCGCGTTTGTAGAGATCACCGACAAGCTGCGCGCTGCAGTGGACAGGGGGCTTGAACGACTTGCAGCGATGCAGGCGGCCGACGGCAGCTACGGCCACGACCGCTATGGCCGACACGTCGGGATTACCGCATTGGCGTGTCTGGCGTTCATGGCCGATGGACACCTCCCGCATCGGGGCACGTACGGCCCGCAGGTCGCCAAGGGATTGTCCTTCATCCTGGATAGCGCCCAGGAATCGGGGCTGATTGCCGCCGACACTTCACATGGGCCGATGTACGGACACGGTTTCGCCACACTGTTTCTGGGCGAGGTGTACGGGATGACCGCCGAGCGGCGCTTGCGGGAAACGCTGGTCAAAGCCGTGCGCCTGATCGTCCTCAACCAGAACAGGGAAGGCGGCTGGCGGTATCACCCGATCCCGATTGACGCCGACATCTCGGTGACGATCTGCCAGATCATGGCCCTGCGGTCGGCGCGCAATGCGGGGATCAGCGTGCCGTCGGAGACGATCGACCGCGCTGTCTCGTACGTGCGCCGCTGTCAAAACGGCAGCGATGGCGGTTTTCGCTACAGGCTCGGCGGCGGCAACTCTGCGTTCCCCCGGTCTGCGGCGGGCGTTGCGAGCCTCTATTACGCCGGCGTGTACCAGGACGAAGCACTTAACAAGGGTCTTGAATACCTTTTGCGACAAAAGAGTGGCGCGTCAGGTCGCCAGTTCGGGCACTACTTCTACGGCCACTATTACGCGGTGCAGGCGATGTTTCTGGCCGGAGGGCGATACTGGGCCGAATGGTTCCCATGGGTGCGAAAGGAAATGCTCGCGCGCCAGACCGCGCAGGGCCAGTGGACCTCCAGCCACGGAGATCACTACGGCACGGCGATGGCGTTGCTGATCCTTCAGGTACCCAACCGGCTGCTTCCCATATTTCAGAGGTGAGTCGCATGGGACCAGGCACGCCGCCGATGCCACAGAATTGTCGTGGCCGCCGACCGCGCGTGGTCGGCGCCTCGCTCAGTGTGCTCCTGGCGATCTGTTGGGCGCCACCGGTTGCGGCGGTCCAGTCCGCGACGGCCGTCGGGCTGGACCTGCGCCGCCAACCCATCCGCATTCACCGACTCGCGGACGATAAGTTGCGGTTCTTCGACGGCAGCCGGCAACTGCGCGTCAAGCCCATCGACCAGTTCGTGCAGCTGTTGATCGATGCGCCGGAGGATCAGGCCGCCGCGCAGGCTGACCGAGGTGGTGCGGCGCTGTCGCTGACTGACGGACAGCGACTTGTGGGCACATGGTTCGGCGCCGACGAGGACGGCCAGACGCTTCGCCTTCGCCATCCCGCCCTGGGTCCGATCGGCGTGCAACTCGAACGCGTGAGGCGATTCGTCCCGCCCGGGCACGACGCCACCGCCAACGGTTTCGCCTCAGAGCCCGCAGGTGTGGACTGGGTGCAACTGGTGAACGGCGACGTGCTCGAAGGTTTCGTTGCGTCGATCCACACATCCCACGTTCGAATAGAACTTGCCGGCGGCGCCGAACCCATCGACGTGCCGCTCGAGCGCGTCCGCAGCGTCAGCCTGGCGAACGACGAGAAACCGGAACTGGCGGCCGTGGACCGGCTGGTCCTGCGTGACGGAAGCCGTGTGCACGCCTCGCAGTTGCGAATCGAGTCGGGCGATCAACTCACCTTCACGCGCGTGGAAGGCAATGAATTGAAATCCGCAGCCGTCACGATCGATCTGTCGCGCGTGGCCCGGATCGACCTCGGCAGCAGCGGCCAGCGCCTGGTTGATCTGCATGAGTTGCCGCTTCGCGTCGTGGCCGGCGGCGAGGTGTTCGGCGTGCCCATGCCGCCGCGCGTGATCGACGGCGGATTCTGGCTACACGCACCCGTGACCGTTCGATTCGAGCTGCCCGCCGGGGCGGTACGTTTCGCGGCACAGGCGGACCTTGAAGCAGGTGACGGCGGCGACAGGCCCTCGTCGTGGAGCGACCTGATCGTCAAGGTTGCGGTGGATGGCAAGACGGAGGCGCGCGTACACCTGCACGCAGGCGCGCCCCGTGCGGCCTTGACCGGTGCGGCCGAAGGGAAGATTCTTACGATCGAGCTGGAACCTGGGACGTATGGTCCGGTGATGGATCGGGTCCTGTTGCGGCAGGCCGTGGTTCTTGTAACACAGCAACCGTGAGCACAATTCTCATTACCGGTGCGCGCGGCTTTATCGGTGGCGCGCTGGCCCGCGCGATGTCGGCAAAGCATGCGGTGGTGTGCCTCTCTCGCGGCGACGCCGATGTGGATGGAACCGCGTGTGTGCGCGGTGACTTTACCCGCCCGGAGGATCTGCACGGTCTCGATCCACACCACTTTGACGCGGTGCTGCACCTCGCGGGCGCCAACGCTCTTGACGGCGAAGCCGCCTGCCTGGCGGTGAACGTGCAGGGGACCTACGGTCTGTTAAGACACCTGATCGTCGGCGACTGCCGCAAGTTCGTCCTGGCCAGCTCGATCGCGGCCACGGGGATGCAGTCGACCCGATTTCGCCCGCTGAGTGTGCCGATCGACGACGAGCACCCGTGCCTGGACCGACACGGTTACGGATTCTCGAAATTCATGATGGAGCAGTTGATTCGCTACCTTTCGCGCCAGGACGATTCGCTGGACTTCATTTGCATCCGCCTCGGCGTGATCATTCCGGACGGCGATCGTCGGCAGCCCACGCGTCCCGGCCCGGTGCCCGAATGGACTGTGGGGCACCTGTCCTTCATGTATCTGAGCGATGCGGTCGAGTGTTTCAGGCTGGCGACGCAAGCGGCGCCGAAACCGGGGGCGAGGATCATGAACGCCGTCGGCGCCGACGTCTGCGTGGAACCGGGGGTCGGGGAAGTGCTGCGATCCTGGTACCCGGACGCCACCGGAAAGCTCGACCTGAAATACTATGAACGACCCGACCGTCGGCGCGCATCCGTTTTCGACATTCGCCGGGTCGAGCAGGAAATCGGTTTCGTTCCCAAGCGAAGTCTGGTCGATTAACTCGTTATACTCCTCTCCTCGCAGAGGACGATCACTTGCGAACAAGAGACTACATTGCTCATCGCCTGGTCGGCACGCCGTTGGAACGTATGGCGGCGCATCTGCGCCACCTGGCTGAGATGCCCAGAGAGCGGCGTCATCCGGAACTGAACGGCGTCTACACGGAAAAGGCTCTGATACGCCGCGTTTACGAGCGGGTCATCAAGGACCCGATGAACTGCGTGGACGGCGGCGCCCATATCGGTATGACACTGGCACGGATGCGCCAAATGTCGCCCAACGGCCACCACATTGCCTTCGAACCGATCGCCTATAAGGCGGCCTGGATTCGCCGAAAATTCCTCGGTGTCGAGGTCAGAGAGCAGGCCCTGAGCAACGTCACCGGCGAAGCGCCGTTCTATCTCAATTCGTGGCGTTCGGGGTTCAGCAGCCTGGCGACGCGCGGTCCCGGCGAGGTGGATCAGATCACGGTCGAACGCGTGCGCCTCGACGACGTCGTGCCGCGCGACCGTCCCATCGGGTTCATCAAGCTCAATGTGCAGGGGATGGAACTGAACGCACTGCGGGGCGCACCGGAGATGCTTAACCGGTATCGGCCCACCGTCATCTTCCACTGCTCGCACGATGGAATGGAGGTGTCAGACTGCACTGCCGACGACGTCTACGGATACGTCGTGCGCGAGCACGGGTACTTGCTCTACAAGATGGGCGATTTCCTCGGCGGAAACGACCCCTTGAGTCTTGAACGATTCAAGCGCGCGATGGAATACCCGTTCCAGGCGTTTCACTTCCTGGCGATCGCCGACAATAGTACCGGGCTGAGTACCGGGCCGAGCACCAGCCCGGCGAACGCAAACCATACCGGTTGACCCGATGCCGTTCGTGCTGATCATCGGCTTTGTTGGCGTCCTTGTCGTAGCGATCGCGATTGCCGTCATCAGCTAGCAGGCGGCGAAAAAGCGACGAGCGGAGTTGGCGGCGTTCGCCAACTTCCTCGGTTGGCAATTCGATCCGGGCGAGGGCCATACGCATGACGAGCGGTACGCGCACTCCGATATCTTTCGACGCGGCCACAGCCGCGTCGCCTACAACACCCTTTCGGGGCCCGTCACCATCGGCGTCGCACCGTGGCCGGCTAACATGGGCGACTTTTGTTGTCGCGTTACACGCAGCAGCGGGAATCCACCAGCACGACCACCTACCAGTTCAGCTATCTGATCGTGCACCTGCCGTTCGCATCGTTGCCGGATCTGCTTATCCGGCCGGAAGGAATGTCCGACAAGCTTGCGGGCGCGTTCGGCTTCGACGACATTGATTTCGAATCGGCCGAATTCAGCCGCCGCTTCTACGTGCGCAGTTCCGACAAGCGGTTTAGTTATGACGTCGTCCATCCACGGATGATGGAGTTTCTTCTCACCACACGGCCGCCCTGCGTCGATATCGAGAATGGTCGCTGCTGCCTGAGCGACGGCGAGCAACGCTGGGGACCGATCGAGTTCAGAGTCAAGCTAGCGTGGCTGGAACGGTTCTACTCCTACTGGCCGCAGCACCTGACAGAAGATCTCAAACATTCAGGCTAGAGCGAATCGCCATGCAGATTGCGTCGATCATCGTTGCCGTCGTTGTCCTGGCCATGCTCGTATGGGTGATTGCCACGTACAACCGCCTGACGCGTCTTCGCCAGCACACGCGCGAGAGCTGGTCGGATATCGACGTGCAGATGAAACGGCGCTACGACCTGATCCCAAACCTTGTCGCGGCCGTTAAGGGTTATGTGAAGCATGAGCGTGAGCTTCTTGAGTGGATCACAGAATTGCGAAATCGGGCCGCGGCCAACGAGGGCCCGGAGCCCGCGCAAGCTGCGGAGGAGTCTTCGCTGATGCTTGAGGTCAAGCGGCTCTTCGCCGTTGTCGAGGTGTATCCCGACCTCAAGGCCGATCAACAATTCCTTTCGCTTCAGAAGGAGCTGTCGCTCACCGAGGATCGCATCGCTGCAGCCCGCCGATTCTTCAACGGAAACGTTCGCGAAATGAACACGCTGTGCGAGATGTTTTCGCCGAAGCTGGTCGCATCAATTTTCAGTTTCGCGCGGCGCGACTATTTCGAGATGGAAAATGCGGCCGAGCGCGTCGTCCCCAAAGTAGCGACGTGACGTTCAATACGAAAAGAACGTGCACATGGCGTCCTTGTCGCGGATCCGCTCCACGCCGCAGAACTCGAATGTTGCGGGCCCGTTCCCGTCGGGCGCCTCGCCAAGCGTCACCCTTTCACGCAGCTTGAACTGAAGCGCTTTGACCTGGCCGTCGGCGATGTGGCAGACGACATACGCGATGGAGAACTGTTCATCCTGCTCGTACACCACGTAGCCGGAGATCGGCTGAAGGTATTTTACGTCCGGCTTGTCGGGGTTCGGGAAATTGATGTACCGGCACGGCGCGTAAAGCGTGTATTCGTGTCCGCCCTGGCGATACGCGATGGCCATGTACACCTTCCGGTAGCCGTCCGCGAAATCCGACCGGAGCATCCGCAGCACGTCGTCAAAGGGCATGGGCCGCACGTCCCGGTCGGCGCCTTCCACCCGCAACGGCATGTCAATCTTCTCGCAGGTCGGCGCGGCATCGCTGGGTTTCGACCGTTCTGATCCAACGAGCTTGTGTCCGCTGCGGAACGCGTAGTTTCCCGACCAGGTGGTGATCGCCACGTACTCATATTCGCCCGGGTGCCCGAAAGGATCGTCGTTCACGAGCTCGGCCCGGCACTCGTGCGACAGGCAGGCACGCTGCTCGGCCCCGTTACCGCGCCTGGCCAGGACGCACTCGACCCCCGTCCACCAGCGGTTGGATCCATTGTCGTTCAGGATGATGAAGCCTTCATGTAGATCCGGTACGAGCATGGTATTTTCCTGTCTTGGAGCCTGTCGGTGATGGTGAACGTGGTCGCCGACGGCGCGGAGCCGCCGAGACTCACTGACTCCATATTAACAGACTAAGAGTGCCTAACAGAATGAACCGTAAGGCCCGAGACCGACGACGACGGCGTCTGGGTAGGAGGCTGAAGCAGGCTGCCTGAGGCGGAGTTGGACAAGGCGATCCCGCGTGAGGCGGCAAGCCCAAGCTGCTGAGTCCGGCCAAGCGACGGCGAGCGGTTGACGATGCGCGTAACGCATTAGGCCGCCAGGTCGTCTCGGAACGCCGGGCGTGCCAAGTGCTGG
>Ga0310124_10002466_pt1 | contig 12673 bp, 11 predicted proteins | sample CB11b_AW_Bot5_MG_FD_203507 | JGI IMG/M metagenome (GOLD analysis project Ga0310124, IMG submission 203507) | Marine microbial communities from Western Arctic Ocean, Canada - CB11b_AW_Bot5 | ecosystem: Environmental > Aquatic > Marine > Oceanic | place: Canada: Western Arctic Ocean | collected...
ATGAGGGACAAATGTAATTATCCCTCATAAAAAAATATGATTATGAACCATTCCGACAATAAAGTGTTCAAAAGAAACAGAAGTATAACATAAACTAATTAGTTTTTCTAAAATGTGGTTTGAATGTTCTAGTGAGGTTTCTTATTGTTCCACTCCATTCACGAACTTTCCAATGATGTTTCCGTCTTTGTCGTATCCTGAGATGTTCCAAGGTTTGACTCTTCTGAACTCACCTATCCATTTTCCTCCACCAGAAAAAGTTACTGTTCCTTGACCATGTTTTTCACCCTTCTTCCATTCCCCTTTATATTTGTCTCCATTAGACCAAGTGAATTCCCCTTGACCATGTTTTTCACCCTTCTTCCACTCCCCCTCATATTTATCTCCATTAGACCAAATGAATTCCCCTTGACCATGTACCTTCCCATTCCCCCATTCCCCATCATACTTTCTTCCATCCTTGAAAGTGAATATTCCTTGACCATGTTCTTTCCCATCCTTCCATTCCCCTACGTATTTTCCTCCATTAGACAAAGTGAGTGTACCAGATCCACTGGGTTCCCTATTATTAATTTCCCCTACATACTTTCCATTGGTGTGTATTTTCCAGAAAATTCGAATCCACATTTTAACATCACCAATACTGAACCATTTCAATTCTCCATTTAACTCCCTTAATAATAAAACCCTTTGACTACTAGATATTTCACTCATTATTTAGTGGTATTATGAATAAGATTTATGTGTTTCTCATTCTTATAAAACACTAGTTTCCTCACCTTTTCCAAACAAAGGGGAAGTAAGAAGAAGGATTGAGAGGATGATGAGTATATGTATCATTTGGTTTCCTATCGTTTGTTTAGGGTAAACTGAAGTAGACCCCAAGTCAAGGATAGTCTCTCTCATGAGTAAAGGTGTACTTTAGTTTGTTTTTCATTGTATTATTCACGCTACCTTCTTGGCAACTTCTCTCCCCTAATAAATCTCTGCAGGCGTTTTTCCTACCAGAGATTGATGAGGTCCACAATATTCTTCACAGTTTTTTATCTTAAACAAAATACTTCCCATATAACTTGACAAAAAATCTATTGGGCCATATTATGCTGTTTTAAAAAAAACTAACTATAAATGTTCGTTCCGAGGTAAGGATGAAAAAGATTTTATCCTGAAGAAGCTCCTTAATGAACTACCAATGCTCGTAGTGAAACAGTTTTTTGTCATTTCTACACCTCTGCTGAAAAATAAAAAAATGGCACATCTCTGGTTGATTGTAAACAAGCCCTAGTAATGCCTCCGAATTATTTACTCAATGTTTTCAACAAGCCCTCCCACTCAGGAGTGGTAAGTCTGGCGTTCCTGCTCTTGAGTTGGTGGAGTATCGTCCCGACCCACTGGGTACATCATGAGGTTAGTCTCTATTCCCACTCTAGTAAGTCTGAAAATCATACTCACTTTTACAAAACAGAGGCAACTTCCACTAATTTTCCAAACCGACACTCTGCCACAGACCTAGATCAAACTTGTTTTGCCTTAGGTAGTTGGAATGAAAATATATTTATTGAGCTGTCTCAACACTACATACTAAGGAACCCGGGGTTTAAAAACCAGCTGCTTGAAGAGCTGGAACTCCACCTGATCCCTATTTATTTGCTTAGCAAGTATCTTACACGTGGTCCTCCACATTTTTTCTTAGCATAATTACTCATAAAAATATTTAATCCTGCTTCCAGTTTTCAGAGAGATGGAGAAATACGTTCTTTATTCTATCTCTGCTTAATTGAGAAGGCATGTGTGATCGGTGACTTCTAAAATAAGGAGACTAGTGCCTGTTCTCATGTAGGTTCAGTGTTATTCTGTCAATTAAGGTAAGTATGTCGACATCCTATAATGGATACGATATGTATGAAATACTCTCTGGAAATTCAGGAATTTATATTGATTTTTTTTATATCATTCAACTTTTTAAAGGAGAACCCTATGATGTTAGTAAATTTCTTTTTTCCAATTAAACTAAGAGCTCTTGTTATCGTGTTTTCTTTCGTTGGATTTAGCATGGTTCAGGCGGAGGATCGAAAGATTTCGGTGATGATAGAACATGACCATCATGATTCAGAAAATATGATAAAACTCGTTCCTAAAATCATAAGAGTCAACCAAAATGATAAAGTCAGCTTGAAGATAGAGACCATGCAAAATGGAATTATGCATCTTCATGGCTATGACATAGAAAACGAAGTAAAAAAAGGCAAGTTAAAGAATTTTCATTTTGAGGCAAACGCCACTGGAAGATTCAAAATAACCTTTCATGCTAAAGAAGAACACGCACATAAAGAAGAGGTACAAAAACATGGAGAACATGAGACAGAAGGCAACCATTCCGAAGGGACTTCAGACCATGCAACTGAGCATAAAGATGAAGCTTCGTCTGATCATGGAGATCATGGGGATCATAAGGAGCATGAAGAAGAGGAACAAGCAATTGGATATCTTGAGGTATATCCCAATTAGCATCCATACAGTTTCTTCCTCAGTGTACAAATATGCTGTCAATAGCTAAATTTTCAGAGAGGGTGGTAGAGTGGAGTGAAAACCACCCTCAACGAATAAAACACTATTCTTCAAAACAAATTTGACCGTCTATTAACCGGCTTTCAGTAAGGAGATTTAATGAAAAATATGAATCTAAACCACATAAAACCAAGAGTTATTTTCCTGTTTTGGTTGACGTGGGAATTATATTTTACACCTGATATAAGTTATGCTCATGGATTTGGTGAGCGGTATGACCTCCCTGTGCCTTTATGGTTGTACATATCGGGTGCGGGCATGGCAGTGGTACTATCTTTCGGAATTATTGGCATCTTTGTAAAAAGAACCGATCATACCTTTGATTATCCACGGTTGAACTTATTAAGGTGGAGGATTGGCAGAGCACTTGTTTCTCCAGCCATTATCGTATCAATTAAGATTATATCGGTATTGTTGCTAGTATTAGTAATCATTTCGGGATTCATAGGCAATTCTGTTCCTACGAAGAACATAGCTCCTGTATTTGTCTGGGTAATTTGGTGGGTTGGGGTGGCCTTTATTTCTGCTCTGGTTGGGAATGTTTGGATGCTAATCAACCCATGGAAGATATGTTTCGAGTGGATGGAATCCCTTTATCGACTGTTCGGATTCCCAGGTGAAGTGTCCAGGAATCTCCCTTATCCAGAAAGAATAGGTGTTTGGCCTGGATTCCTATTATTCTTTTGTTTCGCCTGGGTCGAGATTGTGTTCCCTCATTCGGCTATCCCTGCCAATATTGCATGGATGGCCATAGTATACTCGGTGATTACTTGGGGAGGTATGTTCTTATTTGGAAAAGAGCGTTGGCTTAGCCATGGGGAAGCCTTCTCGCTTATTTTTGGGTTTTTGGCTCGCTTTGCACCAACAGAACTGAGGGTTACAGATACCAATATCTGTAAAACCTGCAAAGATGGATGCTTAGACCGTGATGGACAGTGTATTAACTGTAACTATTGCTTTAGAAGAGCTGATCCCAAAAAACGTGAACTCAACTTACGTCCTTATTCTGTAGGATTGCTCAGGAATGAAAACGTTTCCCCTTCAATCATGGCCTTGTTGATGTTGATTTTGGCAACAATAACCTTTGATGGATTTGAAGCTACCCCAGTATGGGAAACCATTCAGAAATGGTTCGGTACCATTTCTCCATATTTCAGAGAAGGAATGGTAGTTAGCACGATAATTCTAATTTGTTTTTCAGGCATTTTCATTGTGACATACCTTGGGTTTTCTGCTCTCATGAAAATAACCAGCAGAACACAGAGTTCCATTATAGAGATAGCATGCGTTTTTGTTTTATCGCTTATCCCCATATCCCTTGCCTATCATCTTGCCCACTACCTAACTTATTTACTCATCCAGGCACAATTTATTATTCCCCTCATTTCCGATCCTTTTGGTTTTGGCTGGAATCTATTCGGCACGGCTCATTACAAGGTGAACATTGCTATTGTTGGAGCCAAGTTTGCCTGGTATACTGCTGTAATCGCAATAGTTCTAGGACATATTATTGCTGTTTACATATCTCACCTCATATCTCTAAGGACAATACAAGATCACAGTTCGGCCCTCCGAAGTCAATATCCAATGCTTGTATTAATGGTTGGCTACACAATGGTTAGTCTATGGATACTTGCTCAGCCAATTGCATCGTAATTATGTATACTGTATACTTTAGTATAACAAAAATTCAATAGGGGAGAATCAAAACAATGGAAAGCCAGTCAGTATCTAAGGCAAGGATATGGATAGTGGGAATTGCTATGGCAACATTCTTGGTGTTTATAATAGTCACTGTCGTCTACTTGCAGATGCCACCACGCCAAAAAATGAAAGATCAGGTTAAAATACAATTACCGTCTTCGGGGACACATGAGGAATGCTTAAAGTTATTACAAGAAAATGAAGTGGTGTATTCCTTTGAAGCCTCACATCCTCTTACTTTTGACATCCACTATCATGATGGCACCCAGATTGTAGATGCTTTTGCTAAAAAAACAATTGCTGCTTTGGAAGCCACGTTACAACCTGAAATAGCCCAAGAGTACTGTATTACGTGGTCCAATCACCAACCTCAAGCAGTTCAACTGAATTATCAGTTTCAAATCAATGTAAAGTGATAGTTGATGGTTTCTTTAAAAGTTGAAAATTTTCATCTTGAATAATCCATCAACTCATTACAGTGAACCAACTTAGCAAGTTTCTCCAGGAAATACCTGCTTAAAGAATTTTACGCCTGCTTCACTTAACCGATGTGAAAGAGACCCTCATCTAATTAACCAAAGCTGAAGTTAGCGACCTTTCAAAGCCATCACGGTAGAATTTGGACCGCTGGCAGCTTTAGTGAGAAAAAGACCATAAGCCAAGCCTTTCTGATTGATTTCATTACAGATTAACTTTCTCTAATTGGAACATAGGGTAAATTTATGAAATAAATGGATCAATCCCCAATTCTTGTAAAACCAACCCCATATGATTGTGTGTAGTAGACCTAAATTTAGCAGTTGTCAACAATTATATACTTTGTGGGGAAGTCAGAAGAAGTAGGGAGAGGTTACTGAGTTTTTCGTATTGTTGGCCGCCCATATTCCCTGCCACTACGAAAGACTGATCACATTCTATGGGGCGATTACACCAGCAGTCATCACGGCAAACTTAAGTGCGAAAACCGCGAAGAACGGATCGAGGAGATCTTGGTGGAGGCTGTTCCGGTAAATTCCGATACGCAGAAGCCTTCAAGCTGGACGAAATGGATTCGGAAAATATACGAAACCGATCCCCTGAACTACTGCAGCAAGTGTGGGGAACCAATGCGGATCATTGCCTTCAGCACCGAACCACTTGAGATCTCGAGGATCCTTGAAAACATCGGGAAATAGTCCTCGCGTGCGACACTCCTGATACCAACCAATTCCGTTCCCTCATTTAGCGATTTACGCGATATGAACTTTCAATACTCCGAATTTACCTGGTATCCCGACTTTCCGACGTCTGACTTTTAAAGGCCTCACTGAGAACTGAGAGCACCGCGGCTTTTTTTGTGGTTTCTCAGAGGAGTCAAAAGATATTTAGAAGCCTTTCTCGAATGGTCCGAACCGAAATTCCACCCGAAAATCCCAAACTCAAGAAGAGCTAACTCTCGATACTCAATCAAGCGCCGATGAAAAGGTGAAATTATTTCCTTGACAGGTTTTTAATTTTCCTATATTTTTTATACAAAGGGTAAATAATGGCACATATAGAGATTTTATTGGAAATTTAACTTGTACATACTGAATAAATAGTATCGCTTGCAACAAATCAAATAATTTTGCGGCGCGTGTATATAATATATAATATAGGACGATAATCTTTATTTTACATATAGAAATATGGAAGCTTTAGGAAAGAAATACAATGCGGTCCTGCAGCAGACCATGCTGCGAATCAAGGACCCGAAAGTGAGCGTGCCGTTTTATGAGAAACATTTCGGGATGCAACTGGTTCATAAATACGATTTCCCACAGTGGAAGTTCAGTCTATATTTTTTGGAACGTCCATCGGCGTCCTTCAAAGGTTGTGGTGAGCCAGGGACTCCCACCTCCGAAAACTATTTGTGGAACATGACGGGGCAATCCACATTGGAGCTCACACACAACCACGGGAGTGAGGACGATCCAGATTTCTCGGTTTGGAGTGGGAACGGCGGGCGCGATTTACCCCGAGACAATAGCTTATTCATCGAAAATGGACCGGTGCGAAGTTTCGGTCACATCGCCTTCAATGTCGATGATGTCTATGAGTATTCAGCGGCCTTGGAAGAGGAAGGAGTACGTTTTCAAAAAAAACCGGACGAAGGACGGATGAAGGGACTCGCATTCTGTCTAGACCCCGATGGATATTGGATTGAGCTGGTGGCTCGTAGCAGATCTTTTCCCGGCGTTTCTGCCAATCTGTCGCAAACCATGCTCCGTGTGAAGGACGCTGCGGCGACGGTTGATTTTTATCAAAATGTGATGGGAATGCAATTGGTGAGAAAAATGGAGATTCCCAATGATTTTACGAACTATTTCCTTACTTCCGCCCTCACGCCAGACGAGAAAGAGCGGTACGACAAGGAACAAATCGATCCAAACAGTACCGAAGCCAGCGAGTTTACTCATTCTTTGTGGTACCCGATCTTAGAAATCACCCATAACCACGGAACTGAAAGCGACGACGAGTTTCAGATTTCCACTGGAAACGATGGGAAGTGGCAGGGCTTTGGACACATCGGGTTCATTGTTGACGACCTGGAAGGCATGTGTCATGAGATGATTGAACGGGACGTTCCTTTCCACAAGAAGCCGGAAGACGGCAACATGAGGCAGATTGCATTTGCCCTCGACCCTAGTGGATACCATATCGAACTGATCCAAAGGGACAGCACATTTAAAGGAGTCTGCTCCAATTTTTAAAATTACTGCGTATGCAGAAATTTATATAAATTAATTATTATAGTATAACTTATACAAAAAATATTTTATAATACAAGAGAACTATCGATTTGGTCGAGTGAATCGACATCCTAAATGAGTTGGAATCTAACAACCAAGAACTAAAATGGATGAAAGATGGTTTGGAAGGTTTAAATATAACACCTCGGTTGGAATCACTTGGACTTCAAGGACTTCTGGTACAACGAATAATCTTTGGTTTGTTATCCACAAAGAAAAACACCATGTAACCACCACATCATTTACCGAATGAAGAGCAAATGACAGAAATAAAATCCTTCTTCTTTTCGATTCAGTTTAACGGAGGTGTGAAATGGAGATTTAAACATGTAATTGGGGCAACTGCAGGATTTTTTTGGAATGTGTACTACCGTCTGGTAGAAACCAGTATGGGTTCACCTTAAAGCTGTGAAACCCATATCTGTCCGTTGGGTTTCGTATCCACCTCAATACGAAATTTGACTTAATAATTAACAGAGGTAAAAAAAGGAGTTGAATATGAAAAGTCTTACAGCACTTTCTTTAAGTATTGCCATCCTAGGTGGAGTGGCAACATTCCTGGCATTGGGGGTGGTAGGCGGTTATGTTTTAATATGGCCGATTTTTATCGGTTGGGGAGCATTTTTTGCTCTTGGAGCTACCCCGGAAGCCATGAAAAATGTGATCGTTTGCGGGATTTTCGGCGTAATTATGGCTTGGTTGTCAGCAATTGTTATCATTAGTATTCCTCTCGCAGCACAACTAGGACTCCCCCTATGGGCCGGGATTGTTGTGGCGGTTGCTATATTTATTTTGTGTATAGCTGCTAATATTCCAGCGCTTTCTGCAATTCCTGGCACCGTATTCGGTTTTGCGTCTACATTTGGTTATTTGTTGCAGACACCAAACATGTTAACACAAGATATTCTGTTCGGTGCTGCTTTTACCAACCCGTTGATAATAATGTCAATTTCTTTAGCGGTTGGAGCGGTCTTTGGCTCAATCTCAGCCAAACTAGGCGCTGCAATGACTCGTGAAGAGGCGGCCTGATCAATAAGGTGTAAATTGGTGCTTGTGTAACACACTGGGTGATCGAATCTTCTGATTTGATCACCCAGCAATAAACTCCTGGATTAGGCCAGGCTTCCCTGCAGATTGGCGATGTGCATGTCCGGAATCGCGGAACCATTGGCGGATTTTTGGTACACTCTGATCCACGGGCTGATTATCCGGGAGTTGTACTGGCGATTGAAACCATCATTGTCGCGCAAGGAAAGCAGGGGAAAGTACAATTGATCCGTCTGTTTTTTTACCGGGTTTTGGGTAACAGTTCTTGGAGAAAATGAGATCCTGACTGAAGTCAGGATTCTAACTGACAGTGCTAATGCCAATTCCTGCTTTCTCAAATCCCCACAACCTACATCCCGCTATCCTTATGTGGGCTGTGCGGTTACAATGAGTACCTCCGGATGGAGTTGTGCCGAAATCCGTATAGGTTTCAGCGGTATAATTCCGTGACTGCGGAGTAGGTGAATCTACATTCCGTGACTGTGGAGTAGAAGACTCAATCAGAGGACAAGCTTTGAACGAATCCTTGATTGGTGCGGCATCAGCAAAAGCTGCTTTAGACCGCGGCCTTCTCAGCGATGTTTTTTTCAAATAGTTCCCTTTCAAATCTTACCTTGTATTGAACTCACAACGATTTTAGTCCCCCTTTTGTCTGGTTGATTGTCAAGCTTTTCGTTGATATTCGATATGAAACGTCCCCATTTTAGTCTCACTCTGAAAGACTTCGGATCTGGGGATTGGGAGTTCGAAACCTCCCGCCCGTGCCAGAAATATCAATGACTTACTGTATTTTTCACATTTTAAATTAATTAAATGGTTACTATTTGGCGCATTCCTTGTCCACCAAAACCAGCATAAGGTTCCGGCCTATTGTCAAGAATGTTATCAATATCTTTCATGTGTTCGCTTGTGAGATTTTCTACAACTGAGAGGCAACCAATGTTCTCTTCAAGCTGCTCTGGTTTTGTGATGCCAAGTAAAATGGTGGAAACATTTTTGTTTTTAATGCACCAAGCCAAAGCTAGTTTAGTCATGCTGCACCCTAAATTGGATGATGCATAATCAGCAAGCTTCCTAATCTTATCAATGCTACCTTTCTTTTTATGTAGTTCTAAATTATCGATTAAAAATTCGTAGCCTTTCTGAGTCAACCGAGAGCCTTCTGGTATTCCGTTGTTGTATTTTCCAGTAAGTATTCCCGAAGCTAAGGGACTCCAAATTGTGGTTCCTATCTGATATGGGTGTTGGTAGAGAGGATGATACTCTGTTTCGACACGATCCCGTTTTAACATGTTGTACTGCGGTTGTTCAAATTGGGGAGGCTCAAGTCCCTGCATAATTGCCATCCAATATGCTTCAGTAATCTGTTGTGCTGACCATTCACTTGTACCCCATGCAGTCGCTCGCCCAGATCGTACTATATCTGTCATGGATCTAACAATAGTCTCAGTTGGTGTAAAAGGATCAGGACGATGGCAGAATAACAGATCAACGTAATTCACTTGTAGGCGCTTCAAAGCTGCATCTAAGCCCTCATTTATGTGCTTTCTGGATAAGCCTCGTTCATTCACCCCAACTCCTCCCCAAAAGATCTTGGTGCTCACTATAATTTCTGAGCGTTTCCAAATTTCTGGATCTTCTTTTTGCAGCTGGGCCATTGCCTCACCCATGATCTCTTCGGCTGCACCAGCCGGGTTACCGTATGCTTCAGCATTGTCAAAAAGATTAACACCTTTTTGGCGGGCTAGTGACATGCATTCTTTAGCCATGGTAATGCCTTCTTCATTGGTTAATCCATCTTTGACTCCATACGTTGCCCAGAACCCAAATGACAGAACAGACACTTGCAGTCCTGTACCGCCAAGCATGCGGTAATACATCTTTTGATCAGACTTATTGTTTTCTTCCATGCTCAATATTTTCAATAATAAATTAAATGCGTCTCTTTATAAATGCTGCGTAAAGTATTTTCTTATCTGATATTAACTAACCAGATCGATATAGCTGAACCTAAAATATATCATCATTTGGTTTCTTTTACAAGAATTTGAGGGTTTACTTGGAGAGTGTCTGACTGTGAAGAATGAATGGTGGTTACTCACACAGAAGATGATCAAACCACTTTATTTGTTCTAAATTATTACTTCAAAACCTTCAAATTCTGGGTGCCCAAGATAAATACTGCTATGTTCTCCGGCACCTTTGTGTGCTTGACGAAATGCCTCTGATTTAGTCCAGGCTTCAAAGTCTTTACGAGAATTCCAGGTAGAATGAGATGCATACACTGTATGGGTTTCTTCAGAATTGCCTTTTACCAAATGAAATTCTATAAAACCTGAAACATCATTTAGATGTGTTTCTCTGTTTTTCCAAATATTTTCAAAATCCTTCTCCCGGTTTGGAACAATCTTAAACCTATTCATTGCTATAAATTTCATTTTTTCCTTTAATGTATTCTCTTCTTCAATAATATTTTCTGTTGTTTTAGATATAGGATTCTCAATATTCAACTCTGTTTCTCCTAATGTCTCTCTTGGTTTCCATTGGTTATTATAAAAGAATCCGACAAATAACACCAATTAGATTGTGCAGTATGAATTGGGTAGGTTCAGGCAACTTGTCTGACTGTGAAGAATTAGTGGGGGGCAATCACAGGTTTGTCTAATTCCAGTCGACTTGGCCCAATTGCTCCTCTGGCTGGATCTCCATTCTCAGGAAAGTCCAGTTCTCCCAGAGGGTTATCTCCTTCCAGCGCGGCAGTATGTTTCAGGTTCAATCTTGTACAGAAGGCCCCATCCTCACCTCAGTAGACTGCGACAGCAGCACCCTCTCCTTTTTCAAATTCCAGGAAAGCTTCCTGTAAGGCATCAGCACTTTCTGGGTTCATGGCATTACGCGTTTCTGGTCTTGAATGGATAACGGTCCAGACGGTTCTGGATTTTTCAATTCTGACTTTCATGAGTCCTCTTTTATGTAGATACCTGATAATGATGTAAGCAATACTACCCCGCTATATAGTTTCCTCGGGTGTCAGTTAACATCTACGGCAAAATCCAGAAGAACTTCCAATGGGACCAATTCGAGAGATACTTCATGTGTTGAAGCTAAATATATATGTGGTGCTTTTCCAACATCGTATGCTTCCTTCCAATGTGCCAGGCATAAACACCAGCGGTCACCTTCCTGTAAACCATGGAATCCAAATTCAGTCATAGGTGTACTCAGATCATTGCCATAAAAGCGCTTGATCTTTGAAAGGTAATTCTCTATATTTATCCGGACTAAAAATTAGTGTCCTGAGTGTAGATCCAAGGGAGCTAAGCACAATTTTATTTAAAACTACAAATAATTAGGAAAAGACGATGGCAACCACGAATGATATGCAAAAACATCGAGAAGCGTCACTGCAGGTGACTGCAAGTGGACCTCCTGCACGTACCGCAAACCCGTTTTTTGGAGTTGGTCCTATTACAAACATGACTGTCGATGAGGTGGATCGTCGTTTAACTCGCTTTGAGTTTGAAGCGTGGTTGGAAAATAATTATCAAAAACTAGACGACCGCGGACAAAAAATCGGCCCCGTGACCACTGGTGAACTCGACCGATGTATGCACCGTGGTTATCCGGCGGACAAAGTTGTGCTGGACATGATGCGCGAAATCCATCGCTATTTTGAGTTTCCCAAACAAAACAAAATGGCGATTGGTCTGGGAGGCGGACATAGTGGGTTTACAGTTACGGTCCTGCATTTGATGAACACCGGCAGCGACTTTAATGTATTTGTTGATACAACCAGGCCGGAATCGGAAGCAGCAAAACAAGGTGGAGCATTCAGGCAGTCATGGGGCGTGCAGTTGATTGAACTTCAGAAATACACACGAAACGGTGATGAGAGCCGGGTCCATTTCAGTGATACTGAAGGCAATATCCCGCCTGCGGAAGAACTGCAAAATCTGGGGATCAAGCTATTTGTCGGAGTTGGTCATGAAACCAGCGGGGGCACTACTTATTCGGAACAGGATGTCCGTAATCTTTTAAACTGGATTGATAGTGATCCTACGAATCATCATGCGGTGATTGACGCGACTTCCACATTGGGTGCGATGCCGTGGCCGGAAGATTTGGTTCAGCAAGTTGTCAGCAAATGTTGTTTGTTCATGCCCTTCCAAAAAGCAATTGGTGGTACTGCAGGATATTTTATTGTGTCCTTTACTCCACAAGCCTTGGAATTGGTCGAAACAAACGTAAACAGTCCATCGTGGGCCATTCCGCGTCAACTCAAACTTGCTCTCCCGGAAGATGGAAAGTTTCCGGTTTCTGGTAAAAAAAGTTTAGCCGCTGGACCATTTTACGATCCTGCACAAGACAAAATGATTGGCGGAATTATTAACACTTTCAGTACTATCGCTTTTGCGGAAACGACTTTTGGTCTGCTCCGCTCGGAAAAACAGGTCGGGTCAGTGAGTGAACTCAACAAACGTTCTGTAGCAAATCGAGCCGCAGTAGAGAATTGGGTCTCAGCACATCCGCTTTTTGAAATGGGTGTTCAGGATACAACCCGGCGTGGGGCTGCGGTTACATTG
>Ga0310124_10002467_pt1 | contig 12671 bp, 8 predicted proteins | sample CB11b_AW_Bot5_MG_FD_203507 | JGI IMG/M metagenome (GOLD analysis project Ga0310124, IMG submission 203507) | Marine microbial communities from Western Arctic Ocean, Canada - CB11b_AW_Bot5 | ecosystem: Environmental > Aquatic > Marine > Oceanic | place: Canada: Western Arctic Ocean | collected...
AGGAGCCAGCCAACCTAAGAATTCGCGGGTTCGTCCTTCAACAAGAACGGATATTTGCTGGTGATACCGCCCCAGAAAACCATGGACATCACCCTCGGCACGGCGTCCAGAGAGCACTGAACCCGAAATTACTCGGATGTCTTGCACATCGTTAATCTCTCCATCCATTAGCGAGGCAACTGCTGCACCAATCCGAGTTCGAATCAACCGGGGCTTGATTACTGGAGGTCCTCCAATTGACACGACACGACCAACATCAAGTCGTCCCGTCTCAAACAACCGACCAGTCGATAACACATCCTGTAGTCCAATGTGCCAGACCACTTTGCCACGAGTCACAGCATCAAGCCTGTGAATATGAAGACCGACGGTGCCAGCCGGGTGCACACCTTCAAAAATTTCATGCCGGATCTGTTCATTCGTCGGAACCGCAAGGGACAATCCAGGGCCACTACAAACAAAGATGGAGCCCTCCGTTAACAACGAAAGCGCGGCCAAGCCGCGATCGAAAGATGCACCCTGGCCGTCAGCGATAGCCGCGATATCAGGTGCAAGTGGATTCGTATCCATCGCAGTTACAAAAATCGAATGCGGACGAACCGCAGGGTCAGCAACACGCCCATAGGGTCGCGCACGAAGTGCAGTCCACTGTCCCGACTCAAGGAGGAGAGCTCTCACCTCGTCCCCAGTCATCCCGCTGGGATGACGCCCAGTGTAGGCGCCAAAGGTGGCAGTTTCGGGCTCTCGGTCCTCACGCTCTGCTCGACTCTGTTCAATAACAATTGACTGAAGGGCTCTTCGATCGCCTCTGTGTATCGCATGGATCGTGCCGGCGGCTGGCGACGTATAACGCACGCCAGCGACGGCTTTGTCATCAAAAATCAGCTGTCCACGAGAAACGCTGTCACCCACAGACACGCGGAGACTTGGCTTTAAACCCGGATAATCAGCTGCGTGTAACGCAACGTGCCGAGCCGGAAGGGAACTGTCTAGATCAGACGTAGGCTGCCCGGTAATGGGAAGCTGCAAGCCATTTCGGATAACGTGTTTAGGCATCAGAAAACCGTGATGATTAACCTGCAGACCGATTCCTGATTATTCAGTGCCAGATAACTTAATATCGTCAATTTCTAATAAAAAATAATATCGGAAAGATTGTGAAAAAAGTATCAAGCTTCGTCGAAAAAAATGCCGGCGGCACAACCGACGGCGAGGTCGATTAACTTATCTTTTGGATCGTAACGCTCGGATTAGATCAAGTCAATCACCGCCTCAACAACTCAAACTTTCTAGCGATCAATTATTTGTCACCTCGCATACGCGAGACCACCGACACTACAATGCCCTGTTGTCGGTTTATATGTTCTATCTTATCCATAATTGTCGTAGCTTACCGATTTGGTACTATGGCTCGCGCACGAAAGTGCGCGAGTAACGAAATGGCAGTGCGAACGGTTCTCGTCTGTGAAACGCAAGTGCCTTTTGTTACTGGCGGGGCCGAGTCGCATGTACGCGAACTGGTGAAACATCTAAGAGCGGCCGGATATGAAACAGACCTCGTTAGTGTGCCCTTTAAGTGGTACCCAAAGAAAGAAATCCTCGGCCATGCGGCGGCGTGGCGCCTTCTTGATCTAAGTGAGAGTAACGGCCGATCGGTCGATCTCGTAATCGGAACCAAATTCCCTTCCTATTTTGCCCGTCATCCCAACAAGGTCGTCTGGCTGATACATCAGTACCGCGCCGCATATGAACTATGTGGAACCGAGTACAGTGACTTCGCCCATACAGAACATGACGTCGAACTACGTGAACGACTCATTGAACTAGATACCAAGATGCTTGGCGAATGCCAACGTCGCTACACCAACTCAGAAAATACGGCGGCTCGTCTTCAGCGATTTAATGGCCTTGATGCCGAAGCGCTCTACCATCCACCACCTTTGGCGGAACAGCTTCACCACGAGACCTACGACTCATATATCCTGTCAGTTGGCCGTCTAGAATCTGTAAAGCGTGTTGATCTGATAATCGATGCAATGCGCCATGCCGACCCCGGCATTCGTTTGATCATTGTCGGAGAAGGCACCCAAGATCTAGCTCTACGGAAACGAGCCGCGCTCGTTAGCGACCGGATCGATTTTCGTGGTCGTGTAACTAACAGTGAACTTCTCCAGCTGTATGCGAACGCGCGCGCAGTTGTCTATCCTCCCTACGATGAAGACTTCGGTTACGTAACGCTCGAGGCATTTCTCGCGCATAAACCAGTCATTACAACATCCGATTCGGGTGGACCCTTAGCCTTTATCGAGAACAACGTAACCGGTATTGTCTGTGAACCAAAAGAAGAAGCACTCGCCGCTGCGATCAATACTGTAGCCAATGAATCACGTGCAAAACCGCTGGGTGATGCCGGTTATGAACGAGCACGGCAAATTACCTGGAATGGCGTTATCGAAAAACTCGTTATAGATTAAACGACGAACCCGTGCCTAAATTGATCATTCAAATTCCGTGTCTCAACGAAGCAGCAACACTGCCACAAACGCTGGCTGACCTGCCACGACATATTACTGGCATCGACACGATCGAATGGCTTGTCATTGACGATGGGTCATCCGATGGCACCGCGGATGTCGCTCAAAAACATGGCGTACACCACATTGTGAGATTCCGGGCACGGAAAGGGCTCGCCGCCGCATTCATGGCCGGGCTTGATGAAGCTATTCGCCAAGGTGCCGACTATATCGTCAATACGGATGCGGATAACCAGTACAAGGGTGACGGCATAGCAACACTAGTACGACCACTGCTCGATGGCACGGCTGATATCGTGATCGGTGATCGGAACATTAGAACACTCCGCAACATGCCGATGGTAAAGCGTTGGCTGCAACAGATTGGCAGCTGGGTAGTTCGACAAGTGTCGAACACACGCGTCCCGGATACAACCAGTGGATTCCGAGCGTACACGCAAGAGGCAGCCCTACGACAAACACTCGTCTCAGAGTTTTCGTACACGCTCGAAACAATCATTCAAGCTGGCAAAAAACGAATGGCCATCGAGCACGTCCCGGTAGCCACCAACGAAAAGACACGCCCGTCCAGACTTTTCGACAGCATGTTTACCTATATTAAAAAATCAGCTATAACGATTGTGCGCATCTACGCCATGTATGAACCGCTGAAGGTCTTTACACTGGCGGGTCTAGTGTTCTTTGGAGTCGGCCTTGCCATTTCCTTCAGATTTCTTTTTTACTACTTTGCTGGCGAAGGTTCAGGGCATCTGCAATCCCTTATTCTATCGGCAGTACTTATGATTGTTGGGTTCCAAATCATACTCATTGGGCTGATGGCGGATGTCATCTCAGCAAGCCGAAAGCTCACCGAAGAACTGTTGTATCGGGTGCGCTCGCTCGAGCTCTCACTGCAAACTCGTCGCGCCCCCCGCCCTCAAGAAAACACTCACACCGATAACGGATAAAAGCGTGGCTAAACCGGAGATAACGTCAGTCGTGATTCCCGCATTCAATGAAGGCGCCATTATCGCGACAGTTGTCGCAGACCTTTTGTCTGTCGGGCCATGGAACGAAGTTATCGTCGTCGACGACGGTTCCACCGATGACACGTCACAGCGAGCCGCCGATGCGGGAGCCCGCATTATTCGGCATCCTTACAATAAAGGTAATGGTGCCGCAGTTAAAAGTGGTATCCGCGCTGCCAAAGCACAATACATTCTTATCTTCGATGGAGATGGGCAACATCGACCTGATGATGCGCCGCGCATACTGTCCAAACTCAATGACTACGAGCTTGTTGTTGGTGCAAGGCCGACTTCAACACATGCCTCACTGGTAAGACGTCTAGGCAATGGCCTGCTAAATCGGCTTGCCAGTTACCTCACAGGCCATCCGATAACCGACCTCACATCAGGATTTCGCGCAGCGCGAGCGACCCACCTTCGGGAGTTTCTTCATCTTCTCCCAAATGGATTTTCTACACCAACGACAACGACTCTCGCATTTATCAAGGCTGGACATAGCGTTACGTTCGAACCCACCAAAGCACGCCGCCGCGAAGGACAATCAAAAATACGATTGGCACGAGACGGCGCAAAATTTCTCTTGATTATTCTGCGAGTCATCACGATCTATAGCCCATTACGCATCTTCGTTCCTCTGAGTATCTTGTCGTTGACTGGTGGTGTCGGCTATGCACTGTGGACTATCGCTACAGAAACACATGTCACAAACACGTCTGTTCTTTTAACAGTACTGGGTGTTCTAGTGTTTCTAATCGGACTTGTTTCAGACCAAATCGCTACCATCCGCGCCGCACCCCGCGCTCACGACTAGTTCTCTAAACCCGAACCACCCATAAAGTGCACACGACTCAATTCCAGCAGTTCGTTCTCAAATTTATAATCTATTTCGGAGTGGTCTAGAATCGCGTCTAAGAATCATCGATCTAAGTATTACGGATACGACAAATCTTCATGACCATTCACCACTCGATTGAAAGTTATAAATTATTAACCGTAAGGAGTACTCTGCTCACATCATGACGACACACCACACTGTCGTCATGGTTACGACATCCTACCCACGGTTCCCCGGTGACTTAACCGGCACGTTTCTGGAACCCATCGCTCACGGTGTGGCGAATCGCGGACATCGTGTCCATGTCGTAGCTCCGTGGCACCCGGAAATACAAAGAGCGGATCGGGAAGGTAACGTAACCTTCCATTTTTATCATTACGCTCCCTGCAATGCCCTAAACGTGTTTGGGTACGCAAGCGCGCTCAGAGCGGACACATCAATGCGACTCAGCGCCTACGCAGTCACACCTTTTGCGCTGTATGCTGGGCTACGGGAAACCCGTCGCGTGATACAGACCTACCACGCAACAATGGTTCACGCACACTGGGTCATTCCGAATGGCTTTCTAGCGTCACTCGCGTCCCGCGCCCTTCCCCTTGTCGTCAGCCTACATGGCTCAGACGTATATGTGGCGGAAAAGTATTCATTTGCGGCCTTGGCAGCGCGTCGAACTTTTGCCAGAACCCAATGGGTAACGGCATGCAGCGAAGACCTGCGGTCGCGGGCACTTCAACTTGGAGCAAGCGATCTACAGAGTGAAGTAATCCCCTACGGTGTTGATGTCGATCGATTTCAACCGAACTCTGACGCGGACATACAACTCCGTTCAACCCATGCACTTACCACCGATCAACGCATCGTGCTATGCGTCGGACGACTCGTTCGCAAGAAAGGTTTCGAGTACCTAATTGATGCCGTAGCCTCACTCGCCGGTCGGCAGCCAACGCTGCGACTTGTGGTTGCGGGTGATGGAGACCTTGGCCATGAACTACGTGAACAGGCAAAGAATCGTGACATTGCTGACCGCGTCATTTGGCTTGGCTCTATCACGCAGAGCGAGGTCGCCGATTGGCTTGCAGTGGCAGATATCGTAGCCGTTCCATCTGTGCGCGATTCAGCAGGAAATGTGGACGGACTGCCGAATGTCGTACTTGAAGCACTGGCCTCGGAAACGCCAGTAATAACAACTACAGCAGGAGGAATCGGGTCAGTCGCCATTGACAATGAAACGGCTTTAGTTGTGCCTGAACGAGACCCGAAAGCACTGGCCGATGCCATCGAGACACTACTCACAGATCAGTCTCTAGGCATGACTATCGGCCGTGCCGCACGTGAATACGTACGGACTCATAACAGTTGGGCGCACCTAGCCGAACGGTTCGAATCAGTCTACGAACAAGCTAGCCAACGAATGACCGCCAAGTAACATCTCCTTGAAGAACACGCCTCGTTACATTGTTGCGGTAACGAGGCTCATGCTACGGTGAGATGACATGGGATACACCCTCCTACTTGTGGTCTTGGTTGCGTACCTGCCAGGCACCATTCTGCTCCGTTTTTCGCCGGCCGGCAGACAGGCGTCTGCATTACTCACGGCTGAAGAACGCCTGTTCTGGGCCGTCGCGATAAGTGTTTCACTTTCATCAGTTGCCGCACTTATTCTTGCGGCTTGTGGCACGTACGACATCGACTATCTCGCCTTTATCAACGGCACCATTACGCTCGCACTCACCCTTGCATCACGCGGTCACCTACAACTTCCTGAAGCGTCGCTGCCAAATCGAACTGCAGTCGCGCCATTGATTCTTCTTGGCCTCGCGCTGGTTACTTTCTTTTACGTTCCTCCGGCGGAATACATCATTGGAGGGCGAGACCCAGGCGTGTACGTGAACGAGGGCATCCAAATCAGCCAGCGCAATTCACTGATTATTGAAGACCCGGTGGTACGAAGTGTCCCTCCCGAGTACAGACATTTATTTTTTCCGCCACGTACGAACCAACGTGAACAGGGATACAACAGCGTACGATTTATGGGGTTCTTCATTATGAACCCTTCCACTGGCCAGGTCGTTGGTCAATTTCCACACCTGTACCCAGTTTGGATAGCGATCGCCTATGACATCTATGGTCTCACGGGCGTTCGCTATGTACTTGGCCTTTGGGCGATCTTTGGAGTCCTCGCCATATATTTTGTTGGAGCCAAACTACTCGGGCGACCCGCCGCATTTGCTGGAACAGGCCTTTTAATCCTGCACGTCGCACAAGTGTGGTACGCACGCTATCCCAACGCTGAAATCATTATGCAGGCCCTGATCTTTACCGGCCTTCTAGCATACGCACGGATACATGCAGATAAGAGTCGATTGTTTAGTCTTATCGCTGCCGTCACCATTGGCCTGAGTCTGTTCGCTCATATCACTTCGGTTTTAGCCGTCGTAGGAACGGGACTAGCCGCACTCCTCGGCCGAGCCGGCGGGCAACGAATCCGCCTGGACTTTCTTGTACCGCTTGGACTGATCACGGCACTAGCAGGCGGCTATTATCTGCAAATTCTTGAGCCATACGCAGCCCGTCCGATAGCGTACCTCAACGACCTCCAACCACTTCACTTCGCGTTATTGGCCAGCGGTGCATTTGCAATAGGGACCCTCGTCATGGCCCTCCGCCAGCCGACTTATGCGGCAATAGCCCAAAAGTGGATCCCTAGCATTTTGATTTCTTCAATCTGGATCTTTGCATGTTACGCCCTGTTCTTCAGAGAAGCAGGAGGCACACTTGCTGTCCATGACGCAGACGGTCTCCGAATATTCACGAACTACTACTTACTACCGCTGGGACTAGCGGCGGCTCTTCTAGGATGGACCATTATCGCCCATCAAAATTTCTGGACTGGTTCAGCGTTTCATTTTGTCACAGCAATTTTTATGTTGTTTATTTTCTATAAGTCCCGAATCGTACCGGAACATTTCTGGATGGCAAGACGGTTTCTCCCCGTGATCCTTCCGGCGTCACTACTCTTTGTTGGTGCCGCAGCATTTACACACATATCCGGGAACTCTTGGTCGCCAGTACCTTGGCTAAGTACCAAGAAATTTCATCTGCTCCGTACCGCTTTCGGCCTACTGGTCATTGGATGGCTTGGCGTGCAGTATTTGCAAAACACCCGACCCATCTTGCATCACAGTGAATTTTCAGGTTTGATCCCGAAACTCGAAGAGCTCGCAGCACGGTTTACGCCTGACGATCTCGTTCTAGTCGAATCACGTGGTTCATCTGACATGCATCTACTCGCTACGCCGCTTGAGTACATCTACGATCGAAATATCCTGGTCTTCGATCAAACGACTCCCCACAAGCAATCATTTCGACGATTTCTAGAATGGGCACGGGCAACATACTCACGCGTATTTTTTATTGGTGGTGGAGGAACCAACCTATTATCCAAGAGCACCGTTGCGACAACCGTGGGTGCTGACCGATTTCAAGTTCCAGAATACGAACGAGCCCTAAACGCTTATCCGACCGATGTACGCCAAAAAGAATTTGACTACGGCATCTACGAATTTGTACCAGGTCGGATCACATCGGGAGTATTCGACCTTGACGTGGGTACCGCTGACGACCTGTACGTCCGCCGGATTCATGCCAAACAGCAAGACCATAATGGTGTGACCTACCGATGGACTCGAGACCGATCATTTATTTCGGTTCTCGGAACACTAGCAACAGCGAGTTCGCTCACGTTGTATCTAAACAATGGTGGCCGACCGGATGATGCAGAAGAAACGCATGTTCATTTAACGCTTGATAACACACCACTAGGAACTTATCCGGTTAAGGCCGGTTTTAATTCGTATACGGTCTCGATTCCTCCCGGCGTCGCTCGCGCAGTGGCTGCACGTGAAGAAGCCTCTGAGCTACGCATTGAAACGAGCACCTGGATACCCCGAGATTACCTAGGCGGCTCTGACGACCGAGAAGTCGGGGTTATGCTAGACCGCGTGGTAATTCAGTGACAACATGCGAAACTTGTAGAACACGTGTTCAAACATCTGCAAATCTATAACGACCGCGACCGACGACTCGTGGGCTGTATCGATTGTCTCCTCACACCCTTCCGGGCAATCAACGAATGGCGTAGAACGCCTAGCAATTCAGAACCCAAGCGAGTGCTAATACTACGCCTCGAACGAATCGGGGACTTACTTATGGTGGCTGGCGCCGTGCGCCGCATTCGGGCACATCTACCGGATGCTTTTATACAACTGGTCGTGGGCAGTTGGAACAGCGATCTTGCCGGGCTGATTCCTGGTGTCGACCGAATCGAGCTACTGAATGTCCCGTGGTTAGCGCGGAAAGACAAATCCTCCTCGGTACAAAGTGCAATACAGATGGCTTTTGGTTGGCAGCAACAGGATTTTGATCTGGCCATTAACTTTGAACCGGATATTCGAAGCAACGCACTGCTTGCAACATCGGGAGCTCCTCAGCGTTTCGGATACCGAACAGGCGGAGGAGGCGGGTTCCTTACCGATGCACTCGACTACGAACCAAAGATTCACACAGCCGACAATGCCCAACGCTTGGTACAACATATCTTCTCTAACGATCATAAGGACACACTTACTACTGACCACCTCCTCAGCCCCTTGCCCGAACACGTGCACCAACGCACCAGTCAATTTCTCGGTCCAGATACCCCCCACACACCGCTTATTGGTATTAACGTCAGTGGAGGTCGTCAGATTAAACAATGGCCAGCGGCTAGATTTGCAGAAACCGCCTCGATTCTGTCACATGAAGACAATGCGACCATCGTCTTGCTAGGAAGCGAAGCTGACCGATTAATTGGTGATGCTGTCGTCAAACACCTTCCAACATCAATTCATCTGATAAACCTCATTGGCCAGCTTTCGTTGCTCGAACTCGCTGCTGTCTTAAAGCGGTTGAGATTGCTGGTAACCGGTGATACCGGCCCTATGCACCTGGCAGCAAGCGTCGGAACTCCCGTCGTCGCGATTTTCGGACCATCAGATCCTGTGCGGTACGCTCCGCTAACTTCCCACCAACAAGTCGTCCACGCTGAACTCTGGTGTCGGCCGTGCAATCAAATCCGTCGTCCGCCTGCACGATGCGCCTCCGGAACACCAGACTGCCTTGACAAAGTTTCTGTTCCAGAGGTCATCACAGCCATTCGACACCTTCTTCACAGCTAACCATGTGTCAGTAATTCGTCGTATAGCCCTAGTAATTGCTGAACAACCGCAGACCAAGCAAATTTCCGTTCAACAATTGCTCGGCCAGCACGTCCCATATCTGCTAACCGATCACGCTGGAAAAGGGCATTGCCAACCGCCTGCGAAAGACTCACGACATCTCCAGGATTAACCAGCCACCCATTCACTCCAGATTTAACTTTATCTGGCAATCCACCCACCCTCGTCGCAATAACCGGCAAGGCATGAGTCATCGCTTCGAGCGTAACAAGAGAACTCCCCTCATAAAGCGTCGGATGAATAAATAAAGTCGATGCTTGGTAGCACGCGTGAAGTTCTTGCTCTTTTAATTGACCAACAAAAGTAACGCGATCAGTAAGCGACAATCTCCGCACAAGCTTTCGAAGTTTTGTCTCATAACTGCCCATGCCAACAATGACCCAGTGCCACCGAATACCCGGCTGGCACCCATCTAATCGAGAAAGCGCTTCAGCCAAGATCTGAAATCCTTTGTTCTGTTCGATCCGACCTACGCTGAGCAACACTGGTACATCTTGGTCGAGACCGTATGAAGCAGAAAACTCGTTACCAGTCAGAAATCCACTGGCTCGATCTATACGTCGAACGTCCACTGCGTTCGGCACGACGCGAATAACCGATTCCGTTACGGGTAAGTGCCGCAACACTGGCCCGAGAAGCGCATCGTCGGTAGCGATTACTCGGTCTGCCGCCAGAGCACAGCGACGAACCACAGATTGCAAAGGTTTGTACGCAACCGACTTAAATTGTGAGCTCACTGAATTGTCCGACCCGAATTCTTCAAGTCCATGCGGATTAAAGACAAAGGGAACAGTGCCAACTCGGTCTTGACACCGCGCTACGGCATATCCAAACGCACTCGCCCCGTGTCCATGTACAACATGAATGTGTCCCTCTTGGACCAGCTGCCGTACTGAACATCCTGCTCGCCAGCCAAAAATCGGGTACGCCGTAATCCGATCGAGAACAGTGGTGCCACGTCGACCGGCGAATGGAAATGTCCGATAGGGCACGAAACGTGTGTGTAACCCCTCTCGCTCGAGCCAATCATGTGCGCCTACCCCATGTTCCGGCGGCTTCGTAATGAGAGTAATTTCTACATCCGTTGCAAGCAAGTGATGAATAAGTTCGTCGACAGACCTTTCAAGACCGCCTATTCCATGCAACGGAGAGACAGCACGGGCCACGACAGCAACATGCAAGCGTCTAGACATCATCAACCAATCAAACCCTGCGATGACTCTTCGCAAATTCGTTCATATAGTGACTCTATTTCACACATCACCACGCGACTTGAAAATGTTGCATCCACATGTTCCTGTGCAGCACAACCAAGTCGTTGCCGCAGATTCCTGTCTTGACGTAGTCGCCCAATATCCACACCAAGTTGGTCAACGGTCGATGATAGAAGTCCCGTCTGCTCATGAAGAATGATGTCACCCGTCCCTCCGGTGTCCATTGCGGCAACCGGCAACCCAAAAACACACGCCTCAAGCAACACACGACTAAGAGATTCCGGGCCATATGACGGAAAAACAAGAAGGGTGGCGTGACGCATCCATGCGAGCACTTGGTCACGTGGAAGCCAACCGGCGAAGCGAATATCGCGCCCTGTCCCCTTGGCCGCGCGCTCAAGCCGGTCACGCTCTGAGCCATCTCCAATTACAACAAAAGGCAAATCAAACTGAGCTCGTTCAAGTGCCTTAAGTAGTTTCGACACGCCTTTGTTGATCTCAAGCTTTCCAACAAACAGACCATAACTACCGTCGAGTGGCGCCGGTAACAAAGCAGCGGTCGACCGAAGTCCTTCTACGTCGACAGGGTTGGGAATTGTCTGAACTTCGGTCTCCCCAAGCTCTGGGGCGCGAACCTTTAAGTCCGTTGCAATCGCTGAACTCACCGCAATAACCACTGTGGCGCGAGACAGCGCCGTGCGCTTTCGCGCCAGGTTTGAGCGCATGTACGGAATCATCGGAATCGTCAATGGCCACAAGGCACCTGCCCTCGGACGAACGCAGCGAGTCATTGTCGATACAGTACAAGAGGGGCAAAGCGCTTCAGAGTCTGGCGTAACGATAAGGTCAGACCAATAGCACACCGGCCAATAGTCACGAATTGTGCAAACCGATGGAATCCCTTCGCGATTCGCTGCCGCAATACTCGGTGGACCTGTTAAACGATGCTGCGCATGAACGATATCGATTTTCGACTCGCGAATGACTTGTCTGAAATGCCTCGTCAATCGCTTGTACAAGAGTTCGTTCTTAAAGTAGTTTCTGACGTAAGGTACCGGTGGAAACCAATAAGGAAATATTGCTGGCGTAAAGCCGTCAAAAGACTCTGTCAATTCGTTGTGACGTTCAACTGATGGCTTAATAATCTCGACGTGGTGCGCTCGGTCCCGCAACCCCTTTGCAAGTTCGTATGTGCTCCATCCACTTCCTCCACATACAGGAGGAAATGCATCAGTCGTGATGAGTACGCGCATTTACCGGTCCTAATCTCTACGGTGTTGACGCACACGAGCAATGGCTGTTGTTAGTTGCTCGCAGTGAGCACGCCAACAAAAATGTTCGACGACTCGTGACCTTCCTGACCGTCCAAGTCGACCTCTCTCTTCCTGATTTGACAACCGGCCGAGAGCATTCGTCAATCCATTCGGATCATTCGCGTCATACAAAAGACCCTCTTGTTCATGACGAACCAGAGAACATAGTCGGTCAATATCAGGTGCCACGACAGGAAGACCCGCAGCCATATATTCGAAAATTTTCAATGGTGACCAATAAAACCCAAGCGACAGCGGCGCATGCGCATCGACATCAAACGGTGCAACACCTATATCTGCAGCGGCCAAGCACGCTGGCATAGTGTCGTGCGGTATCTGTCCTAGACATTGAATACCGTCGGTCTTTGACGCCGCGTGACGCACACGAGACAATTCGGGCCCGCTCCCAACAAACACTGCTTTGAACTGATGTCGTCCCTGCTCGCGTAAACGTCGAACCGCTTCAACAAGTTGAACAGCCCCATGCCACGA
>Ga0310124_10002468_pt1 | contig 12669 bp, 9 predicted proteins | sample CB11b_AW_Bot5_MG_FD_203507 | JGI IMG/M metagenome (GOLD analysis project Ga0310124, IMG submission 203507) | Marine microbial communities from Western Arctic Ocean, Canada - CB11b_AW_Bot5 | ecosystem: Environmental > Aquatic > Marine > Oceanic | place: Canada: Western Arctic Ocean | collected...
TGGCGGACAACGCTCTCCTCTTTGAGGTCTTCACCAAGAAGGGGACCGGCACGATGGTCATCAGCGATAGCGCCGAGTCCGAATACCTGGAGCAGGGATGATGCGAAGCGGACGATTCGAAAAAGGCATGGCCGACAATATGCGGAGTCTCAACGCCTCCATCGGCTTCGATAAGCGGTTCTACCGCGAGGATATCGAGGCCAGCAAGGCCTGGGCGCGAGGTCTCTCGGGGCTTGGCTTTCTCTCCGAGGATGAGCTGAGCCAGATCTGCTCAGGGCTGGACCTGGTCGCCGGCGAGATCGAGTCGGGAAGCTTCGCCTTCAGCGAAGAGCTTGAGGACATCCACATGAACGTCGAGGCCCGGTTGAGCGAGCTCATCGGGGTGACCGGGGCGAAGCTGCATACAGGCAGGAGCCGCAATGACCAGGTGGCGACGGACTTCCGTCTCTATGTGAAGCGGGCCGCTGAAGAAGCGGCGGATGCCATCGGGACACTGATGAAGGCGATCGTCGAGAGCGCTGAGGCGTGCCAGGATGTCGTCATTCCCGCCTACACCCACCTGCAGCGCGCCCAGCCGGTGCTCTTTTCCCATCATCTGCTGGCCTATGTAGAGATGCTTGAGCGCGACAGGCGTCGGTTCCTCTGGGCCGCGGAGCAGGCCGACTCCTGTCCATTGGGCTCAGGAGCCTGTGTCGGCAACCAGTTTGGCATCGACAGGGAGAAGCTCCAGGAGGAGCTGGGCTTCAGCGCGTTGACCTCTAATTCGCTCGATGGAGTGAGCGACCGTGATTTCGCGTGCGACTTTCTCTACGCCGCCTCCATGCTGATGATTCATCTCTCGCGTTTCAGCGAGGACATCATTCTCTGGATGACCAGCGAATTCGGCTTCGTGCGGTTGGACGATTCGGTTACCTCCGGCAGCTCGATGCTTCCACAGAAGAAGAACCCCGATGCCTGCGAACTCGCCCGCGGTAAGACAGGCCGGGTCGTGGGTCACCTCATCGGGCTGCTGACCTGCCTGAAGGGATTGCCGCTGTCCTACAATAAGGATCTGCAGGAGGACAAGGAGGGGGTCTTTGATACTCATGATACCCTGCTTGGCATTCTTGGAGTGTTTACGACGATGGTCGAGACCATGCAGGTCGATCGGGAGCGTACCGCCGGAAGCCTCGAGGGCGGATATCTCGAGGCGCTTGGAGTCGCGGACTACCTGACCCGAAAGGGAATACCCTTTCGGGAGGCCCATGACCTTGCAGGCAGCTGCGTACGGAGAGCCGAGGAGCTGGGGGTTTCGCTTCCTTCCCTCAAGCTTGAGGTGTATCGCTCTATCCACGAGGCCTTCGAAGAAGATCTCTTCGAGGCGATCTCCGTCGAGGGCTCGCTCGCAGATAAGGATGTGATTGGGGGCACCGCGCCGCGGCAGGTTGCCGGCCAGCTTGAACGCTGGAAGGAGCGTCTCAAATGAACGTGGATGAGGCAATGAAACAGAATCAGGAGGCCGGCGCTGTTGCCGGTCGAGCTAACGCGCTGCAGGCGCGCTTTCAGAAGGATCACGGATAATCATATGAACCAGGCCAGGAAAATCGTTCTCGCATACTCCGGGGGACTTGACACCTCCTATTGCATTCCCTACCTGCGTGAGCAGAAGGGCTTTGAGGTCGTGACTGTTACGGTCGACACCGGCGGTTTTGATGCCGCCGAGCTCGCCGAAATAGAGGAGCGCTCGAGCGCTCTCGGCGCCATCGAGCATCACACCATCGATGCGCGCCAGGAGGTTTTTGAGCGCTGGGTCATCTACCTGGTGAAGGGCAATGTTCTTCGCGGCCAGGTCTATCCCCTGGCGGTGGCTGCCGAGCGCGTGGTGCAGGCCGAGGTGATTGCCCGCAAGGTGACAGAGACGGGTGCGGATGCCGTCGCCCATGGCTCCACGGGGGCCGGCAATGACCAGGTCCGCTTCGACACAGCCTTCCATGTGCTCCTGCCGGGAATCGAAATTGTCACCCCGACAAGGGATGAGAAGCTGAGCCGCGAGGAGGAATATGATTTTCTCAAGGCGAGAGGAGTCGATATCGATCCGAGCGTTCGCGAGTACTCGATCAACTCGGGGCTCTGGGGCTCGACCATTGGCGGTGGAGTGACGCACGATTCCACCAGCGAGATCCCGCGCGAGGTTTTTGAGCAGGCGGTAGCCACCGAGGAGGTGGATGGCAGCGAGTTGCTGGAGCTCGGCTTCGAGAAGGGCGTCCCCGTCTCGATTGGAGGCGAGGCGCTGGATGGCGTTGACCTGGTCAACCGGCTGGGCGAGATCTGTCGAAGTCACCGGGTCGGCCTTGGTGTTCACATCGGCGATACCGTACTCGGGATCAAGGGACGGATCGCGTTCGAGGCCGGAGCGGCGATCGTTCTGATTCACGCTCACCGGGAGCTCGAGAAGATTACCCTGACCGACTGGCAGCGTTTCTGGAAGGACCACATGGCATCCTTCTACGGTAAGCTGCTCCACGAGGGCCAGGCCTTCGAGCCGGTGCTCAGGGATATTGAGGCGATGATCGATTCTTCCCAGGAGCGCGTGACCGGCTCGGCCGGGGTGCGTCTTGGCTCGGGAACCTTCAACGTGGTCACGACCTCGAGTCCCTACACCATGGCGGGCGCGGAGGCTGGAGTCTACGGTGAGATGCCCAAGCTCTGGGAGGGGGCCGACGTTCGAGGCTATTCGACGATTTCAGCGATTCCTTCCCGGCTCTACAAGAGCGCCGGGGAGAAGGATTCACCTGGTGGCGAGTGAACGTTCAGGGAGGGTGAGATGACAAATCCGGCAAATGACCAGCTGAGGGTAGGTGTTTTCGGCGGCTCCGGCTATCTAGGAGCTGAGCTCCTGCGCTATCTCAGCGTCCATCCCGCCGTGTCCATCTCCTGGGTGACGGCGCATTCGAAGACGGGGCTGGAGATTGGCGATGTGCTGCCAAATTTAAAGGGCGCGGCGCCCGGGGTCTTTGTCTCCCAGGGGGAGGGTGAGCGCAGGATCTCCGAGGTTGACGTCGCCTTTGCGGCCCTTCCCCACAATGAATCCCAGCGCCTGGTGCCAAGGCTTGCCGAGGCCAATGCCGAGGTGCGCTTCATCGACATGGCTGGAGATTTTCGCACCAATGACGCTCCGGGCTATGAGAAATACTACGGCTGCGAGCACGGGGCGGTGGATTGGCTGCCGCGTTTCACCTACGGTTTTACCGAGTTCCAGCGCGATAAGGTGAGCGGCGCCCGCCTCGTGGCGAACCCGGGTTGCTTCGCCACCGGCATGCTGCTGGCCCTGGCTCCCCTGGCCGCCTCCGGGCGGCTGGCGGGAGATGTCTGCCTTCTCGGCTTGACGGGATCCTCCGGCTCGGGGAACAAGCCGAGTCCGACCACTCATCACCCCGAGCGCTTCAGCAACGTGCGCTCCTACAAGCCGCTGGCTCACCAGCATTTGCTGGAGGTTGAGGCGTTTCTCGGGGGGCTCGGCGAATCCGATTTCAGCCTGCAGTTCGTGCCCCAGTCGGGTCCCTTTGTGCGCGGCATCTTCACGACCGTCTTCACCCCGGGGGTTGGCGCTGCCGAGCTCACGAAGATCTATACCGAGGCCTACGCCGGGGAGAGCCTCGTGGAGGTTATCGAGGGCTCTCCGGAGCTGCGCTGGGTTCAGGGCTCTCCGCGTTCCTGGGTCGGAGTCGGCGGCGAGGGAGATAATGGCGTGGTGTTTACCGTGATCGACAATCTGGGCAAGGGAGCCGCGAGCCAGGGTGTGCAGAACATGAACCTGATGTGCGGCCTGGATGAGACCGAGGGCCTTCGCGCGCCGGGTGGATTTGTTTGACGGTCGCGGACATGTCCGGTTGGAAGCAACAGGAGAATCAAGCAGGATGAATTCAAAAGAAACCGAGGATCGCTACATCCTTCCGACCTACAACAATATTCGTTTTCCCCTGAGCTTCGTTCGCGCTGAAGGAAGCTATGTTGAAGATGATTCCGGAGGCCGCTATCTCGATCTCTATGGAGGCCACGCCGTCTGCGTGCTGGGTCATTGCCATCCGAGGTGGGTTGAGGCGATCTCGGAGCAGGCGGGCACCTTCGATTTCTATTCGAATCTCTGCTATTGCCCAGTTCGGGCGGAGGCCGCCAAGCTCATGGTTGAGCGGTGCTATTCCATGCACCAGGCGTTCTTCTGCAATTCCGGAGCCGAGGCGAATGAGACCGCCCTGAAGATCGCCCGTAAGGCGACCGGCAGAGAATACGTCGTTTCCATGGAGGAGGGCTTCCATGGCCGGACGATCGGCGCACTCAGCGTGACGGGCTTCGAGAAGTCGCGCGCTCTCTTTCCGCAGAACATCTCCCGGTGGACGCGTTTTCTTCGTCTTGGCGACCTGGAGGCTTTTGATGCCCTTGATCCGGAAGAGATCGCGGGCGTCATCCTTGAGCCTCTCCAGAGCGTTGTCGGCGTCAAGATGGCCGAGCCGGAGTACTACAGGGGGCTGCGGGATTGGTGTGACCGCACCGGTGCCGTGCTGATTTTCGACGAAGTGCAGACCGGAAATGGCCGAACCGGAAAATGGTTTGTCGGTGAGCACTGGGGGGTCGAGCCGGACCTCGTGACCACGGCCAAGGGCCTGGGCGGGGGCTATCCTGTCGGCGCCGTTCTTGCGAATGAGAAGATCTCGGCCACGGTGGCAGCCGGCGACCAGGCCACCACCTTCGGGGGAGGTCCGATGGCCGCCGCAGCGGTGGCCGCGACCTATCGCATCATCGAGGAGGAGGGGCTCGTCGAGCAGGTGGCACGGTTGTCCAGCGGCGTTATCGAGCGTCTCGGAGGATATGTCGGCCGGGGAATCGAGGAGGTCCGGGGTCTTGGCTATCTTCTTGGCGTGAGTTGCGAGAAGCCGGCGAAGGAGATCCAGGCGGCTCTTCTCGAGCGTGGAATCCTGGTTGGAACCTCCGGAGATCCTCAGACCTTCAGGCTTCTACCGCCCCTGACGGTGAGCGAGGAGGAGTGGGGAATCTTCTTCGCGGCGCTGGATGAGATCTTCGCCTGAGGCGATTCTCGTGCGCCTATAATGGCTTGCACATCCCCGTCTAAAGTGGGACATTCAACGCCTTCAACAGACTGGTGGAGTCGTTAGATGCGGCATTTCTACAGCTTGAACGAGTTTTCCTCTGAACAGATAGGGGAGTTTGTTAACAGGGCTCTCGCCTTCAAGGAGAACCCCTATTCGGAGGTCCTTGACCGCCGGCAGATAGCTCTCCTTTTTCTGAACCAGTCCCTGCGCACTCGCTGCTCCTTCGAGGTAGCGACCAGGGAATTGGGCGGAGATGTCAGCACCCTCGATGCAGAGACGCTCTTCGCCCTGGAGACCGAGTTCGGCAAGCGCATGGACGGGGCCTCAGCCGAGCACGTGAAGGAGGCCATCGGCGTCTTCTCACGTTACTTCTCGGCTCTGGGCCTGCGCTCCTTCGCGCGCGGCGAGGACCAGCAGGAGGATCTCCTGGACACGACCTTCACCACGTTTCTCGAGCACGCGAAGATCCCGGTTTTCAATATGGAGTCGGCGCTTTACCACCCCTGCCAGGCGCTTGCCGATCTCGTGACCATCAAGGAGCTCTTCCAGGACTTCCAGGGACGCAAGGTCACCATCACCTGGGCGAACCATCCGCGTCCCCTTCCGATGGCCGTTGCCAACTCGGCCCTGTTGGCCATGACGAAGATGGGGATGCACGTCACCCTCGCTCATCCGGAGAAATTTGAGCTGCAGGAAGGGATCATGAACATGGCCGGTGACTTTGCCGGCGAATCAGGCGGCAGTGTAGAGGTTGTCCATGATCGTCTCGAGGCGGCCGCCGATGCCGATGTGATCTATGCCAAGTCCTGGGGCTCCCTGCTGCGTTACGATGACCCGGCCGCCGAGCAGGATCTTCGCGACAGCCTGAAGGATTGGGTGGTGGACAGTGAGATGATGAGCCGTACCCGCAGAGCCTACTTCATGCATTGCCTGCCGGTGCGCAGGAATGTCGTGGTTAACGATGAAGTTATCGACAGCAACCGGTCCGTTGTTCTGCAGGAGGCGGAGAATCGTCTTCATGCCCAGAAGGCGATTCTTGAATGGATTTTTTCCTGAGCGACTCATACCGCGTCTCCAGCTTTGCCTCGCGACGGCCGGCAAGCCTTCCGCTTGTCGGGTCTTTGTTGGTCGCATTGATCCTGGGGCAGAGCCTCTGGTCCGGACAGGCCCTGGCCGGATCCCTCGAGGCCGGAATCCCGCCGGAGTCCATCCTCTTCCTGCACTGGCAGAACGCAAAAGATTCAGGCTTCGCCTCCACCTATCTCGGTCATTTGCAGGAGAAGATTGCGCGGTCAGGGTTCCTTGAAACGTTTTTCCGCCACCTGGAAGAAACGTTTCCTCCTGCCTCGAGAAAGGCCTTCACGTCTCACATCAAGCACTGGCGCGGCATCGTCTCCAGCCTGCCGTGGTGGCACCTTGTCTCGTCCGAGGTGGCGATCGGCGGACGGGTGGGGGCCCGGGGGGCCTTTGAGTTCATTCTCCTCTTCCGTAGAGAGAAAGAGCAGATCGCTGCGGAGCTGTTGGGGTTGCGGGACCTGCTCTACGCCTATTCCAGCCTGGGTGAAGAATATGAACTCGAGGTTGGCATTCGAAACGGCGCGGCGACCACGGTTCTTCAGAATGGTCTCGACCTGCTTGACCAGGTCGCCGTCAGCGCCCAGGGTGACGTGATCGGGATTTCGACCTCAGCCGCCCTTCTTCGCCGAAGCTTCCAGCTGCTCTCCGGCGAGACACTCTCTCCGGGCTTTACCGGGACACCCGGCTACGAGCAATTGCAGAGCAAGATGAAGAAGCGCATCGGCAAGAAGCCTGCCGCAGGGAAGGAGACTGCGCGTTTCGAGTTTATTTTTCAACCTCGTGGAGTTCTGAAGGATGTGGTGATCCTCGACATGATCGAGGAGTACCACTATCTCGCCAGCTTCACGCCCGATGGAACGGAATCGAGCTCGCGCACTGTCCTCAGTGAGACCATTGGCAATCCGCTGAGAAAGGCGGTTGCCGGTCAGCCCGCGGCTGAGGGACTCGCCGCCGGAATCTCCGCTGACGCAATCTCCTACAGCGCCACCTCGGGGACGGATCCGGCCGGAATCTATGAGTTCTGCATGGAGCTGCTTGTCAACATTACAGGAAACGCGGAATCAGCCGAGAGGTTTGAGCGTGAGCAGGCCAGGCTCGGTATTCGCCTTCGGCGTGAGATTCTCCAGAACCTTACCGGGCGACGGGTGACCGTGGTCTTTCCTTCCTCTGCGGGCGCTCGACCTTCACGTGCGTTTCTTTTCGAGGTCAAGGATGCTGACAAGGCCTCCAGAGCGATCGCTGGAGCTGTCGAGGCTCTTACCGGGCCGCTGAGGGCGTGGAACCTGGAGCTTGGCAGCAAGACTGAAGAGGGAGCCCAGGGAGGCTTTCACGTTTTCAGCTCGGGCTTGCTGGGGCTCGATATCGCCTTTGGAGTGCGCGGGAACTTCCTGGCGCTGAGCTCATCGAGAGAGGCTTTCAGGAAGGTTGCCGCCGCCCTCGAGGGGAAGTCAGCATCCCTGGCTGCGGCCGGCGGTCTCGACTGGCTGCCGAAATCGGATCTTGCGATCGATAGCTTCTACAAGGGCGTGGGCTCGGGGCTCTCCGACCCCGGCGACTGGCTGCTGAAGATCGGCGGCTTGCTTGGCACCCTGCTGCCGGATTCCATGGAGCCGGCTGTTTTAAAGCCGTTCCTGATCTCCTTGCCCCGCCTGGAGGGCGCGCTGCGTTCCCTGGATGTCTTCAGTGACAGCTCTGGGTATTCTCTGCGTGATGGGCGTGTGTTTTTCAGCACAGCCTCCAGCAAATTGCGCCCTGTCGCCGGGTTTTAAGCCTTCCCTTGCGGTATAAATCTTCCGACGTTCTTGAGCCTTTGGGGAGCGTCCTGCATACTGGTTGCAGTGACCAGCGGCTTGGAATAAGCGGCTGGTAGATTCACAGGCGCGCCCGACTTTCGGGGGGAGCTCTTCAGGTCATGTTACAGTGCCAGACTTGTAAAAGCTGGAACGAGGATGGAGCGGCCTTCTGTACTCAATGCGGCCAGCCGGTCGGCGGGGGCAAGAGGCGCTGGGGGCTGCGCCACGCGCTGGCTCTCATCGCCGGGCTGGCGGGAATCCAGGCGGCGGTCTTCTTTTATTTTTTTCAGCAGCCTGTCGAGCCTGGTGTGCCGCAGAGGGAGGGGCAGCCGCGCCCCATCGCCGTGATGAAGCCGGCGGTTGAGGGAGAGACTCCCGCGCCGTTGCCCGCCAGGGAAGGGAGGCCGCTCCCGGGCAGGAAGAAGCCTGGTTCTGTTGCGAAGGCCTCCTCCACCTCGCCCACGGTTCGCAGAATCAAGATCGATTCGGCGTTGGCCATTCTCGATCTCTTTGACAAGAGTGGGCAGTTCGCACGGAGAGTACAGGCGGTTGTTGTTCACCCCGATGGAGTGGTGCTGACCCGCTACAGCCCTCTCCTTGGAGCTTACAAGGTGAGGTGCCGCCGTGAGGGCGTAGCCGGGAGCATCCCGGTCACAGGTATCATTCGCTACAACCAGCCATCGGACCTGGCCCTGTTGCGCCTTGCCGGGTCGGGGCAGAAGCTGGCCTCCCTGGAAATCATCAGCCGCTCCACCGCAGGTGGGCTGGCCAATGAGGATGAGCTCAACATCTTCGACGGCCCCGGAGGCCGACCAGCAAGAATCGCCGAGGCTTTCTTTTCCACCGCGGATGGGCATTCGGGGATCCTGCTGGCTGATTCGCCGGGAATCGATGAAGAGTCCTTCCTGGCTGTTTCAAAGGCAGGGGAGGTCATCGGGTTGTGCCGCCCGATGGTGGACAATGTTGTGGGCCTTCCCCGCAGGACGATTCCCGCCAGGCCCCAGGGCTTGAGGGTGTTTATTGACCCAGCCAGCGTTTTTCTGCGGGAGCTCCTGGTCGAGCCCGTCAGCTCTACGGTGGCTGATAATACGATGAGAATTTACGAAGGTACCTTCGATGATCTCGAGGGCCGGGCAAGTGAGAGCTACCGGAAGAAGCGCTGGGGAGAGGCCATCGAGCTTCTGCGGAAGGCGATCGAGCGCGGGAAGGTCGAGAACGTCGAGGTGGTGCGACTTGACGGGTTGTTCGACTCTTTGCGGGAGAGCTACCTGGGTGAGATCGACCGCCTGCAGGACAGGCGTCGCTTCGAGGAGGCCGCCGAGATGGCTCGCCGGGGACTCGAGTCATTCGCCAGGGATGGGATTCTATGGTTCAAGCTGGCCGAGGTCTGCGCCGAGCTGGAGCTGACCCGCGAGGTGATTGACGCTCTTCTGCAGGTCCGGGAGCTCGAGAGCTCCCGGCGGATCGTTCCCATGCTGGAAGGAGGCTATCACCAGATGGCGCGGGATGCGCTCAAGGAGGGCGACGGGCGCCGGGCGGAACTGGCCTATGTCGAGGGGCTCGAGCAGATTCCCGATTCAGCCATACTCAGGCTGCATCTCGGGCAGCTTTATCAGGGATGGGAGATCTACCAGGATGCAATCAGGTTGCTGGAAGAGGCGAAACAGCTCGATTCCGCTCTGGCCCAGCAATCGGATGCCCTGCTGGGTAGAATTGACGACATCCTCTCGAGCAGGGAGGCGGTTGTCATTCCCATACCTGAAGGGGCCCCATCGATCAGCGCCAAGGTGCTGCTCGATGGAAGGATGGAAGAGACCTTTGTGATCGATACGGGCGCGACCTATACGGCTATTTCGGAGGCTCTAGCGCGTCGGCTCGGTTACGCGTTTGAGCGCGGAGAGCGGATCTACGTGACCACGGCAGCCGGCAGGATGCAGGTTCGCAGGATTCGCCTGGTTTCCGTCTCGCTGCAGGGATACGCGGTGCACAATCTAGCCGTCATCGTTTTGCCTGACAGCAAGGGGCGGAGCATCAATCTCCTTGGGCTCAATTTCCTCAATTACTTTAAATACAGTGTCGATCCAGCCCGCGGAGAATTCCGGCTCGAGCGCCCCTGAGAGGTTCGTCTGCCACCAGCCGTTCCGGTAGAATTCCAGGCATCAAAAAGGGAGCCGGAATCCATCCGGCTCCTTTCATTATTAAGCTGGTTGTTCGGCTTCGCGACGCTTACTTGGGCTTTCCGCCTCCAGCTGGAGGCACGGGGCCGAAGACCTTCGGCTTCGCCGGCTGAGGCTTGGCGCCGAGAGGGCGGGAGGTGCCGCCGGTGAATTTACTGGTCGAACGCTTGCCGGAGATGGATGACCCCATGGAGGCCGTGGCGTTGATTTTGATCTCCTTCAGGGTCGGATCATCCGTTGCGACCAGGATCTTCTCCACGACTCTTCTCGTTCCGGCCTTGGGCTTCTTGAAGAGCTCAACGGAGAGCGCGTATTCCTTACCGGGGGTGATTGTCGACAGCCTGGTCTTGAAGTGCTCCCCCTGGAGACGGACTCCAGTGATGTTGAAGGTGTGGTTGGAGTCGAGGCTCTTGATGCGCAGCTCCTTGGTCGGAAGAGGGCCGCCGACCTTGTCGAGCTTCTCGGTTTCTCTGCGGCTGAAGTAGACCGAGGGAGGACTCGCCTCGATGCGGTCTTTGACAGTGATCGATACACGCACGGGCAGGTCGAAGCTCTTGTTCTTGACCGTGACGTTGGCGTCAATTTCCGCATAGTGATACTTGCGAGTATCGTCCGGAAGTTTCGGGGTGACCAGCAGCTCGTAGGAGCTATTCGCTTCAATTTCCTTTATCTCAATGCTGACGACCTCGCTTTTGCTCGAGGCCTTGTTGAGCTTGAAGGAGTTTTTGGAGGATCTCTTAAGGCTGATGGTGAGTGGCTTGATCGGCACTCCCCGTACAACGGTAATCCTGGGTAGCTTGGGTTCGATCAACACGGCGGTCTCGATTTTCCCCGTCATGGTGAGAGTCTGCGTGGTCTTGCTCGCATTGGTGCTGATCTGGGCCGTTTTACGGATGGTTCCGGAAAATTTCTTGGTGTCGACCTTCAGGGTAATCTTGCCGGTGCCTCCGGGCGCGATGACCTGGCCTTCTCCGCCGACCGTGGTGCAACCGCAGGAGGGCTTGATCTTTTCAATTCGCAGGGGAGCTCCACCGCTGTTCTTGACGACGAAGTCATGGATAACTACCTCGCCTTGCAGCACCGAGCCCCAATCGAAGACATCTTCGGCCACCTTAGACAAGGGTGGCGAGAAGTTCTTCGGCGGCGGCTTGAGGAGGTAGCGTTTTTTCTTGGCGCTGCCGGTCTTGGCCGGGGCGACCTTCTCGGCCTGGGAGGTCTTGGCAGTCTTTTCTTCCTGGGATGAAATCTGTCCCATGAAGAGCAGTCCGAATACAAATGCCAGGGCCACAGCCATCCCCTGGCGATGGGCCATTTTCTTAGAAAAGGTCAGCATGACGTTACTATAACTCCAAAACGAAATAATGGTGAATTGCCTGTCCCGGTCGGGGCTACTTGGATTTTCCCTTGGGCTTTATGGCTTCCGGAGGCGAAACGGGGCCAACGTTTGTTGTTTTCGTGCCACCGTTCAAGTCCGGGATGAGGGGGGGAGATTTGTTTCCCGGCCGGGTTAGACGGTGCAAAACGGCTTGTATCGTGAGTTCATGCAGGGTCGGGTCTTCGTCGTCGGTGTCGACGAAGATCTTCTCGACGATTCTCCGGGGGCCGGTGGTTTTGGGCTTCTTGACAAGTTCGATTGCCAGCTTATATTCTTTGCCGGGAGTTACGGTCTCGAGACTGGTCTTTAAGTGCTCACCTTCGATTCGAACCCCGAGGATGTTAAAGCTGTGGTCTGGGTGGAGGCTCATGATTCGCACTTCCTTGGTTGCGGGGGTAGTGTCGACGTGAACGACGTCGAGTTCATCGAAATCCTTGTTAGTGAACAAGATCGACTGAGGGCTCCAATCGATGCGCTTTTTGACCCCTATAGGCAGGTTCACTGGCAGGTCAAAGGTTTTGCCCCTGACGGTTACATTCGCGACGATATTCGCGGTGTAGAATCGAATAGTGTCGTTATCAGGTGGGATATGCGGAGTGATTATCAGTTCGTAGTGGCTTCCGGCCTCGATCACGGAGACCCTAATATCGACAAGCGGCGGCGATCCGCGTCCGGCCTGTCTGTTTGGGCATGACACCTTGTTGAGTTTGAAAGTTTTTACAGAGCCTTTTTTCAGGGTGATTGTCACTGGCTTGATCGGGACGCCCGGTACCGCAGTGAGTCCACGTTTACCTGGAGGCGGCTCCTGGATAATAACCACCTCGATATCGCCTTGCATGACAAGGGTCGTCTTGTCGCCCTTGCTGGCGTTGGTGATCACCTGGGCGGTTTTTTTGATTCTTCCGGCGAATCTCAAGGTGTCAACCGAAAGGGTTATTTTTCCCGTGGCGCCGGGAGCTATGGTCTTGTCCCAACTGCCCGTGGTGCAGCCGCATGCAGGCTTGACGTCTTCGATTATCAGGGGCGTGGGACCCGAGTTCCTGATTTCAAAGTCATGAGTAACCACTTCGCCCTGCATAACCGATCCCCAATCGAAGGTCCTGCCGTCACTGCTCACTTTAGATTGCGGGCGCTTATTTGGCGGAGCCTTCAGGGAATAC
>Ga0310124_10002469_pt1 | contig 12667 bp, 12 predicted proteins | sample CB11b_AW_Bot5_MG_FD_203507 | JGI IMG/M metagenome (GOLD analysis project Ga0310124, IMG submission 203507) | Marine microbial communities from Western Arctic Ocean, Canada - CB11b_AW_Bot5 | ecosystem: Environmental > Aquatic > Marine > Oceanic | place: Canada: Western Arctic Ocean | collected...
GGCGCTGGCCTCGCGGCGTGATCGCGTATTCGTCGCCCTGGGAAGCATTCCGTACTCGGCTGTTACCCAGCCCCGACCCTTACCACGCATCCAGCGCGGGACTGACTCCTCGACTGAAGCCGAGCAGATGACGTGTGTGTTGCCGGAAGTGATCAAGACGGACCCTTCGGCATGCGGCTGGAATCCTGTTTCTATGGTGATCGGCCGGGGCTCATCGATGGTGCGACCGTCCGGGCGCGTGAAATCGGTCATGTACAAATCCTGAAATTAAGACCTGAAATTGAGGGAGCAAGAGACGTTGATCTCTGAGGAGGCCATAATTTTACGCCCTATACCCGGCGCCGAACCGCGCGCGCTGAAGTCACGACCTGCGCTATCGTTACAGCCCGCAAATCCTAAGAAATCCCACAATACGAAACAGGGCAGGGCGGGCGAATCCGCTGCCCCACATCGACAAAGGAAGAACCCCGGAATGAAAGTAGCGGTCATCGGCCCCGGCTCCGTCGGCGGGTACTACGGCGGCGTGTTGGCGCGCCACGGCGAAGAGGTCTCGCTTATTGCCCGACCCGGCGCGCATTTCGATGCGATGAAGGCCAACGGCCTCCAACTCCGGACTAACTGGGGTGACTTCACCGTCCACCCACAGGTCACCTCGGATACCACGGAGGTCGGCCCAGTCGATTTCGTCCTCTACACCGTCAAGTTGTTTCATAACGAGGTAGCGCTTCCGCTGATTGAGCCACTTCTCAAGGACGGCACGACAGTGCTGACGATTCAGAACGGCGTCGACAGCGCCGATGTGATAGCGGAGCGTTACGGCTGGGACCACGTAATGGCGGGCGCGACATACATCGAAACGGGTCGCCCGGAACCGGGAATGATCCACCAGTCCGGCCCAACAGCACGCATAGTATTCGGGGAACAGGATGGTTCTCGGACAGAGCGCGCTGAGACGGTATTTAACCTCCTCAACAAAGAAGGCATCCAGCCGGACATCGGAGATGACATCGCCGTCACCCTCTGGACCAAGCTGGTAAACGTAGGGCCGATCGGTACCGTTATGACGGCGTCCCGTGGCTCCTTTGTCGAAGTGCTGGAGAGCCCCTGGGGCGAGTACACCGTTCGGTCGGTGATGGAAGACGTTGAGCGGGTGGCGCGGGCCAAGGGCGTGAACCTCGCCCCGGACGTGGTTGACGAAAAGTTGCGTGACGGAATCGCCGAAGCAGCAGATGCACAGGCCTCGCTGCAAGGTGACTTCCGGGCAGGCAACCGGCTCGAGATCGAACACCTGCTCGGCATGGTTGTGCGAGAGGGACGAGTCCTGAACGTCCCGGTAGCGGCCTCCGCTGCACTCGTCACATCCCTCTGGAAATTCCGAAACGGCGCAGTGCCTGAGTAGAGACCACCCGGAACCTCGTAGGGGCGGCGCTTGCCCCGCCGGCGTTTAACCGGAACGTCGACCGTTACCATCTCACGGGGGCGAATACTATCCGCCCTTTGGATCGATGCCGATCGACCCCTAACATGTGCACCCAAACCCGCTAATCAACCGCAACCATCCCAACCGCCCAGCACAGGAGCCAAGAATGGCCGACCATCTTCCGCCAATCTCCGCCGAAACCCTGGAGATCCTCAAGACCATCCCGACCCCCACGCTTATCGACGCACTGTGGGTAATGAAGTGGCCGCCGTCATACATCCACGGCGCTCGACCACTTCACCCGGACATGAAGATGGCCGGTCGAGCAGTCACGCTGCGTTTCGTCCCATGGCGCAACGACATCTGGGATGACATGCCAAAGGGGCTGATCTCGCCTGAATACGTCGCATTTGAGAAATGCGGACCATATGAAGTGCTCGTCGCATCGGCCATCGGTCCATGGGAATCGATAGGCGGAGATATCAAGTTTCTGCGTCTGAAACAACTCCGGGTTGGCGGACTCGTTACAGACGGCTCGGTGAGAGATTCCACCATCCTCAAGGGCTACGGATACCCAGTCTACTCACACAGTACAACGGCCAAGCAAGGCCCTGCTGTGATGGTTCCTTGGGGTGTGAACGACACCATCATCTGTGGTGGAGTGCTTGTACGACCCGGCGACGCCGTTGTTGGCGACGAAGACGGCGTAGTGGTCGTCCCTCACGAGACCGTGGATGATGTGATCCGCATCGCCCGGGAGCGTGAAGAAGTAGAAGAGGTCGTCAAAGCAGAACTAGAGCGTGATCCCGGCCCTCCCGGCCGCTACTACCCGTTCAACGAAAACACCTGGAAGTTGTACGAGGAGAAAACGGGCAAGAAGCCGATGGGCCGCGGCTAATCAGGCATATTGGCGAGAGCAAAATAATGTCATCCTGAGCCGGAGGCGAAGGATCTCCCGGCCAGCACACCATGCGGTCTGTATTCGTTCCACACGCCTGAACCGTCATTCCCACGGATGTGGGAATCCAGAAGCACTAGATGTGCGGCCAGATATTGGGTGGACGGAGACCGTATCTGGATTCCCGACTACTCGGGAATGACGGCACCGATATCGGTTCGCCTCGGCATCGAGGACCGGGTTGTGAATATCGACCCTATCCCTTCACGTCAGTGGGCAGGTGTGAGGGTGTTCCCGTCCTACGGCGGCACATTACCCACAACGCAGTAATTCACCCCATCCCCAGCAACCCCGCCATCGTCCCGCCGAGTACCGCATCACGATCCGCTTCCGACAACCCGTCGCAGTGCACCCGGATGAAGTCCAGGTTCTGCTTGTACGTCCACGACCGCGCGACGATGGGCATGTCTGTGCCCCAGATCACGCGATCTGCTCCCAGCCGGCCTACGATCTCCACCACCGTCGGCTGTGCCTGGGGCAGTGGATAGTCCCATATGGCCCCGAGTGCGATCGGGAACAACAGTTCCAGATAGGTCTTCGAATCTTTGAACGGCTCCCACACCCACTCCGGCAGAACTATAGAGTCGTTCTCCATAAAGAACCGCCAGTTGAGGCCGTGAGTCACTACAAGCGTCACGTCCGGGTATCGATCGATCCACCGGCGTAGCGTGCGTAGTTCATCGTGGAAATCCTCCGGGTCCGGATCGAGCCCTTCCCGTCCGACGCCCCGGTTCATCATCTGACCCATCGAGATGAATACCGGAATGTTTAGCGCGGCAACTCCGTCCCAGAACGGCCGAAACTCTTCCCGATCCCACGGCCCGTTGTCGCCGTACAAGTTGAGCTGCGGCGGCAGAAAGTGGAGGCCAGATAGGCCCAGACCGATGGCGCGCTCCAACTCCAGTAGAGAAACCTCATGATCGGGCACACATCGCCATTCCGGCACATGCGCCAACCCGCGTAACCGGTCCGGGAATCGTGATACACAATCGGCGATGAAGCTGTTGTCGATACCCAGGTACGGTGTCCGATGCAACAACGCCATGTCTACCCCTGTGTAGTCCATCTCGGCGATCAGCGACTCCGGCCCGTAGTGGTGGGCACCCATCGAAGGCGCGAAGTACTGTTTGAAGTACCTCTCCCCGCCATCTGTCCACTCAAACCGACCGTTACCCGCCCAACGAAAGTCGGCGTCCTTGAGCGCGTCCAGACGGGTACGACGAGACAGATCAACAAGCCCCGAGTTGTCGCCCGGAGTCCGATCGCTCACCCGCAATGCCGGCTGATGGTGGTTGGCGATCGCACTCTGAAGATGCCGACGTAAACCATCTACCGAATCAAACCCACCACTACCCGTCAGATCCGGCCAACAGTAAGCGTGTCCATCAAAAATCATTCATGAACCTTACATCCGTTGGTTTAAGGCGAGATGACGATCTAACGCTTTACTGTCATCCTGAGCCCGAGGCGAAGGATCTCCCGGCTAGCAGAGCGCGAGAAGATCCGTCGTGCCAATACCATCAAGCGGCGAGGGTTGTCATCGTTGACTCCACAGAATGACAAACGGGCGGTCGCCTCCGCGCGCTGCAGGATGCGAGCCGGGAGATTCCTTGATTTCAGGGCGAATTGGGCGTGCCAGCTTCGGGACGACAGACTCGTGTTGAACGCGTAAATAACCCTTATTCATAACGGCGGCGGCGCCCCATCACGCCTTGGCGCGATTCGCCTCCAGCCAGCCGTCCACTAACTCAACCGTCTCGTCCAGCGAATCCGACTGCATACCGTTCTGCGCAGCGATCGTCTGAACCATCTTGTCCACGCGCTCGATATTCGGAGCTCCATTGGCCAGTGCGCGAGCCGCGGAAGATGGATTCACCAGCGACAACGCCGCATTGGAGTACTTTTCGAACGGCACGAAATCGCTCTCGCTCCCGCCCATGGAGACGCAAAGCTCTACGACCCAGTCATAGGCCGCACGGGTCGCATCGATATCCGTATGGACCGCTTCCTTGATCGCTCGCATACCTTCCTTCTGGACACAGCGATAGTTACCGGCGATTAACATGCTCCACTTTGCCAGCGGGACGAATATCGAATCGTGCACCCTCAACTTGACGGGCAACTCCACTTCTCGATCGCCTGTATCAAATCGAACAGCCTGAATGTCTGCTTCTAGCTGGTTAAGCACGCCAGTGTGTTCGTCGGAATCGAACCGCGCCGCCTTGAAGTTGGTCGGCAGGCCGACCTGCAATACATTGATCTTTTCGGTCGGCGGCCGGAACGCCTGCGGGTCCGGGCTGCAAAGGGTCATGAGGGCGGGATCAAGGTTGTCCCACACCGAGGCGTCGGTGTAACTGCTCTTGATCGCTTCGATATCCAGTCCCGGAATGCGCCTCAGGTACGTCAGCGGGGGCATGTTCATGATTGACATGCAGGGGACATTTGCGGCGGCGATCGAGTTCAGCAGCTCGTGCAACACTGGCACGCCATACTGCGGCTCTTGCATTGCCAGTCCGACGAGGTCGTAATCGGCCGGATTGACGTCCCCCGGACCTGCGGCTGACAGCTTCCCCGGCATCGTCTGGGTGTTGAGCTCCACGAGCCCGTCGATGCCGCGTGCAGCCATGCGCACACGAGCGCCTTCCTCGTTGATCAACTGCACTTCTTCGGGCAGGCACACCAGCGTGACCGCGTGGCCGGCCATCGCCATTTTGGCGCCCAGCAACGAGCCATAAGAGGCGCCCAGGATCAGAATCTTGTATTTGCGTGCCATATCATCCTCCCGACTGGCCGTTCGGGACTTCGTGGTTAGTCGCCATCCGGATGCAGCGACACTTTAATCCTTGTTGGCGACCGAAGTCGAACCTATCCGGGTGAACCCGGCCAATCTTCGTATTGGGCCGGATCATACATGTATCTCAGGTCGGAGTCGGAGCCCGTCGGTTCCATATACCGTTTCAGTTGAGCCGCTCGAAAATGGTGGACACGCCCTGTCCGCCGCCAACGCACATCGTCGCCAGTCCGAACTGCTGGTCGCGCCGCGTCATCTCCTCCATCAACTTGATCGTCATGATTGCGCCCGTCGCCCCTATCGGATGCCCCAGGGAGATGCCGCTGCCGTTCACATTTGTCTTTTCAGGATCTAGGCCCAGTTCCCGGATCACGTAAACCGCCTGCGCCGCAAACGCTTCGTTCAGCTCTATCTGATCGATGTCTTCGATAGACATCCCAGTCTTCTCCAACACCTTCCGCGTGGAGGGAACCGGGCCGATACCCATGACGGATGGGTCAACGCCGGAGATGCCTCTCCCGACCCACTTCAAACGGGGTGTGATCCCTTCAGCTGCGGCGCGCTCGGCGGACATAACCACTACCGCGGCAGCGGCGTCATTTATGCCGGCTGAGTTACCTGCCGTGACCGTACCGTCCTTCTTGAACACCGGCCGAAGCCCGGAAAGACCCTCCAACGTGGTCCCCGGCCGCGGGTGCTCGTCTGTTGCCACGCTGACCGAATCACCCCTGCGTTGTGGAACTTCAAAGGGAACGATCTGCTCGTCGAAATAGCCGTTCTCCTGCGCCGCGACAGCACGGCAGTGGCTGGACACCGCCAGCTCGTCCTGCGCGTCCCGCCCAACCTCGTACCGTTCGGCAACATTCTCCGCCGTCACGCCCATGTGATAGTCGTAAATAGGGCAGGCGAGACCCATCGTTACGCTGTCAGTCATCTCAAAATCGCCCATGCGCGGGCCATCGAACCGAATGCCGTTGGCCAGATATGGAGCCGTGCTCATACTCTCAGTACCGCCGGCGACGATCACCTCGGCCTGTCCCGTCATGATGGCCATCACGGCAAAGTTGATCGCCTCCAGCCCGGACGAGCACGCTCGGTTGATCGTCATCGCCGGTATCGTCTCCGGGAGCCCGGCCTTGATCATCGCCCGACGTGCCGCGTAGCCAGTCTCTGCGGCCTGGAGTACGTTGCCGAGGATTACTTCATCGACGTCTCCGGGGTCGATGCCTGAACGCTCGACAGCCGCCTTGATCGCCGTTGCGCCAAGGTCGGAGGCCTGCACATTCTTGAAAGCGCCACCGAACCTGCCCACGGCTGTGCGAGCGCCGCCGACGATTACTACGTCCGTCATAAGGGGTCCTCCGCGTTTGGGACATCCGCTGAAAGGCGGGTTGCTCGATCCCGGCCGGTCGCCGGGCACCTGCTGGCCCGGATTGTAGCCCGTTTGCATGAAGCTGTTAATAGCGGACCCGCGTATGGGCCATCTCATCACGAATGGTGAGGCGACTATCGAGGGCACGTTTTCGTGGAAGGTCCGGGGCGAATCGGCGAACTCTGGTTCTCCGGTCGAGATTGTCTCCGCCCCTAACCTTGCGGCCCGAGGATCGCCAGCAACTACGTCTGTGGGCTGTCGGTCGCATCGCCACGGATGTCGTTGCCAAACGCATCAGAATCGCGAATCGATGCCCTGACTTTCTCCGCGACCGGCATACACAGTGCAACGAGGTCCGGATCTAGCGTCTGGTCCTGGCCAGCTTCAGTAGCGATGTCCCAGACGTGGATGAACTGGTCCATGAACCACTGGCTGGCGTATTCAGAACCCGGGACATCCCCGCTCGATATGTGACACGGAGCGTCCATCGCCCTGGGGCGCTCACGATCGCGGTGGCAGCTTCGACTGATTTAGCAAACTCGCCAGAAGGGTCATCGCCGGTTAGATCGCCCTCGAGCCTGTCGCCCACCTCTTCAATTGTTTTGCCTGCGAACAGCTCAGCGGCCCACAGGTTCTCGTAAATCAGATGATTGGTGACATCCCTGACGTTTCACTCGCTGCAGGGTGTGTCATTGCCCCACTGATCCGGCGTCACCGCGGCATTGTGCCGGGCGGCAATGCCCGTGCCCTCGATTACTGAGCAGGTCGATCAGTCCATAGCAACAGCGGATTGCGCGACGGCTCGTCACTAGTTACGCGCCCCACCTTGGCGTCACATGAAACGCCAAGGCCAAGCCAGCGCTCCGCCCACGCCGTGAGCTCGATAACAGCCGGCGTCAACGTGCGTCCTTTTTCTGTCAGCTGGTATTCGACGCGTATCGGCGTCTCCGGGATCACGGATCGCTCCGCCAGTCCGGCCGACTCAAACTCTTTGAGGCGTTCCGATAACAACCGATCAGACAACCCGGGGATCGGCGTTCCGATCTCCGAAAAGCGCTGGGCTCCGGCCAGCATCGATCGCAGGATCGCACCGCTCCAACGTCGGCCGATCAACTCGACCGCCTCGTGAAAATGGGGACAGAAACTGCTCAGTTTATTCGATGTCATGGCAGGAGGTTATCATAAGTAAGTGCCCCTAACATGAGTGAATAGCTACATATGTAACACGAAGTAACCATAAGTATCATATGTATAGTAAGCAAATTATCATCTGGTACATGACATCAGCTTTGAAAGACCAGAAAATAAAACTCCTCGCAATCCCTGGTAGCCTCCGACCGGACTCCATCAACCGCAGCCTCATGAAGGCCGATGGTGAAATCGCCCCGGCCGGGATAAATGTTCAGATCTATGACGACTATGCTGATCTACCGGTCCTCACCGAACCTCTAGACAATGGTCCAGAACCGAACAGCGTTCGCGAACTCAGGGACCAGATCAGGGACGCCGACGCGTTGTTATCCGCGACTCGCGAGCGCAACGGCTCGATCTTCGGTGGCCTGCAAAACGCAATCGACTGGGCATCCCGTCCGTACGGAAACTCTGCGCTAGCTGGCAAGACGACTCTGGTGGCTGGCGCAAGCCCGTCGCCTTATGGAGGCAAGTGGGCGCAGGTCGGTATCAGGCGTGTTCTAGGTGTCGGAGCGGCCGATGTTGACCGAGTCCGAACTACTGGTAGCTCCGGCGGCCGAGCAATTCAACGCTGAGAACGGCCTCACGGATGTGAGGTCACACTGTAGGTTCTGGCGGACCGAATCGACTCGCTCCTGAAAGCCACCCAACGGAATATCCTTCCCGCCGGTGTTCCAGCCTGACCCGGACCAACGCTGCCCCATCGCCAACCCCTCGGTGAGGGGCCGCTTCGCGCTTCTACCCCTTCCACAAAGGATGCTGCTTTGACGCCAGCACATCCGGGTCAAGGTCGTAGCCCAGCCCCGGCTTCTCGTTCAAGTGGATCGCCCCGTTACTGATATCCATCGGCTCCGTCAGCAGATCGTTTTGCATCGGGATTCCGGCGATCGAGTGCTCCAGTCGGTAAAAATTGGGCACGCTTGCGCACACGTGTGCCGCCGATATCAGCTCCAGCGGACCGGCCGGAACGCAATGCGGTGAGATCGGGATGTAGTACGCCTCCGCCATGATGGCGATGCGCTTGATTTCCGATATGCCGCCCGTCCAGATCGTGTCCGGCATGATGTAGTCCGCCAGGCCGTCGCGGAATATCGGCAGGAAATCGTAGCGGGTGAACAACCTCTCGCCTACGCAGATCGGCGCCGAGGTGTTCTGCCGGACCTGCTTGAGAGCCTCGAACGACTCAGGCGGCACCGGCTCCTCGAACCAGGCGATGTCGGACTGCTCGAATAGCCTGTTGGCCAGGCGGATAGCGGTCGGCACGTTGTAGTGGCCGTGGGCGTCGATCAGCAGTTCGTGGTCCGGCCCAACCGCCTCTCGCACCGCGGCCACAATGTCGTAGCCAAGATTCTCGCCCTTCTTTGAGATCTTGCCGTCCTGGTACATCGAGTGGAACGGTTTCATCTCATGGAAGGGGTCGTGTTTGGACGCCGTATGCCCCAGCGCCACCATCGTTTTTGCTGCCGCTGCGTACTCTTCCGGGGTTTCGGCGCCTTCGAACCAGACGTTGGCGTATAGGGGCACTGGGTTCCGGAACTTACCGCCGAGCAGATCGAAAACCGGCCGTCCCGTCGCCTTGCCCTTGATGTCCCACAGGGCCATGTCGAACCCGGCCAGCAGCGCCGTGGGGAATCCCCGTGCGCCGGTATAGGTGAAGCGGCGGTACAACTTGTGCCACAGGACTTCGATATTCCCTGGATCCTCGCCGATGAAGTCGTCCTTCACCATGTGAACCGCCTGACCGATCAGGAAACTGCCGCCGCGCCCGTACTTTGTCGCCTCACCCCACCCGGTGATTCCTTCATCGGTGCGAATCTCAATGAACGCCCACGCGCTTTGGTCCGGCGTGTCACCGGGCAGCCCGGGTTTGATGACGTGTGGGATGACATCGGTAATTTTCACGGTGAGTCCTTTGTCGGTGTGTGCGGTTAACGGTGTGAGCGCCACAATACCGGGATGTATACGGCTGCGTCTCCCCTCTCCCAAACGGGAGAGGGTGCAGGGTGAGGGAACGTTCGCCGGAGGCGGACGAGGCCGAGGGCGCCTATCAAAGCCAGACAGTTTGTGAGCCGCTAAACTGCCGTCACGCCAACACCCGACCGCCTGGAGTGAGGAGTCAGAAGTGACCACACCCAACAAGTTAGACCGCGTACTGGAGCCCGGAGAACCAAAGCTTCTCGCCACCGGTTTCCACTTCACGGAAGGCCCACTCTGGCAGCCACCGTCCCCAGAACACCCGGACGGCGCGCTATATGTATCTGACGTCGATGACGCGATCCACTACCTGGTAGACGCGCACACCGGAGAAAAAACAATGCTCCGCGAGAACGACGGCGGCGCCAACGGGGCGGCGTACGACCTGCAGGGCAATGTGGTGTGGTGTGAGCAGGACGTGTACCGGGTGGTTCGACGTGAGCACGACGGCTCGTGGACCGTTCTGGCATCGGAGTACAACGGCGTGCGTTTGAACCGCAGCAACGATGTGGTGGGCCGGAGCGACGGATCGCTCTACTTCAGCGACCCGCAGTTCCTGATGGAGCCGGACGATCGACTCATCGGCACGTCCAGTGTTTTCCGGATCGACCGTGACGGCGGGCTTCACCAGGCCGGGACCGACATGCCGCACCCTAACGGCCTGGCGTTCTCGCCGGATGAATCGCTACTTTACGTCTCGAACACCCGACCGAATCCGCACATGTACGTGTATGAAGTGGCTGCCGATGGGTCGCTATCGAACGGTCGAGTATTCGCCGAGATGCCATACGTTCCCGGCGGCCCCGATGAGGGCGACACTTTTATCGCCCACTCGGGTGCGGAGCGACCGATCGGCGAGCGCGGTGGTGTGCCGGACGGCCTGAAGGTCGATACGCGAGGCCGGGTGTTCAGCACCGGTCCCGGCGGATGCTGGGTCTGGGAACCGGACGGTGAGTTCCTCGGAGTGATCGAGACCCCGGAACTGCCGGCGAACGTCGGCTGGGGCGGAACCGATTTCAAGACCCTCTATCTGACATGCCGCACCTCCGTTTACTCGTTGCGAGTCAAGACGCCGGGCGCGCCGGTTCCGGGAATGCCGGCGTCGACCAATTGAGTAGAGAGGTATTTCATGCCGTTGGGAACTAACGGGGCGGTCATACGCCGATATGTGGACGAGGTCTGGAATCGGGGGATGCTCGAGGTTGCGGACGAGCTACTGGTCCCGACGCATGTCCGGCATGATCCCGTTCTGGAGTTCGATGCGGTGGGGATTGATGAGATCAAGACGCAAGTTTCGGCGTTAAGAGCGGCGTTTCCTGACTTTCGTTTTGAGGCATCGATATACGCGGGTAGCGACGATGACGGCTTCGTCACACGCCGCTGGACAATGACCGGGACGCACGACGGTCAGTGGATGGGCATTGCTCCGACCGGTGCAAAGATCACATCGACAGGTATGGCGCTATCTCGATTCGATAACGGGAAGATCGCGGAAGAGTGGATACACCGGGACGATCTAGGCCTGATGCGTCAGCTTGGGGCGCTTTAGCAACGGCCGGAACCGACCACACCGTCCCGTGTCCAGTTCGCAACAACATCGTACGGGTGGCGCTTGTCCCGCCCTCATCGCGACCATCACGAAATCTTGTCATCCCGAGCGTAGCCGAGGGACCTTTACCAACAGGTTGTCTGGAGACGACACACCGATTCCGGACGGACCTTTGTCCTCCCGCACCCAGTCCTCTCCCATCGGGAGAGGGGGCGGGCGTCTCGTGGTTTGTCCCCGAGATGAGCGGCGTTCTCCCGCAATCCGGCCCTGCGAGGGCCTCAGGGCACTATTGATTCGTGTCAGGATTGTGTCGTGCTGACAAATTGTCCATTTCCCTAATCAGGGAACGACAGTACGCTAGCGCGTTCTATAGCGTTCCGGCCCGTGTTCGTCGGGTCTAACACGAGGTCTGATGTCTCAGCTAGCCGATGAGCCCATTCCCGGGACGCCGGACACACGGTACTATCACGGCTAGCGGGCGCCCCCGCGCACCCAACTCACACCCAAACCCGTCGAGAGGCAGATTTGATGGCCAGTGAAGTAGAACAACTCGAATCCGGATTACCGCAGGACGGGCACCGTGCAACAGATGGGCTGCCCGGCCCTGTTGTGCTCGGAGACGGCGACTTCAAGTACGAGGTTTCCGGCAAGAACTGGGGACAGCTTCCCGACGACTGGAACTACAAAGAAGCCACCTCCGTAGCCGTCGATGCGAATGATCGCATCTACGTCTTCAACCGTGGGACATCGCCGATGATCGTATTCGACTCCGATGGCAATCTGGTGGACCACTGGGGCGAGGGGGAGTTCAGCAACCCGCATGGCGTGACCGTGGCTCCAGACGGCAACATTTTCACGGTCGATAACGGCGACGGAACCGTCAAGAAATTCACGCCGGACGGCAAATTGTTGATGACGCTTGGAGAAGCAAATAAGCCCAGCCCGCCGATGAGCGGGGCGCCATTCAGCGTTCCGACACATGTCGGGGTGGACAAAAAGACTGGCGAATTTTACGTCTCAGACGGCTACTCGAACGCCCGTGTCCACAAGTACTCGCCGGAGGGCAAGCACCTGTTTTCGTGGGGCGAATCGGGCACTGGAGAGGGTCAGTTCAACATCGTCCACAACGTCGAGACCGACAGCAATGGCTGGGTCTACATCGCTGATCGCGAGAACCACCGTATTCAGGTGTTCAGTTCGGAAGGCAAGTTCGAGACCCAATGGGTGAACCTGTCCCGCGCCGCCTGCCTATATATCGACACCCGTGGCGACCGGGACCTCGTGTACATCGGAGAGTACTTTGCCGGGATCTCCAGCAACGACACCGGCGCCGATCTCGGGCCGCGGGTCACTGTGATGACCATCGACGGGAAAGTGCTGTCCAAAGTCGGCACCGAACCATACGGCTCGCA
>Ga0310124_10002476_pt1 | contig 12652 bp, 5 predicted proteins | sample CB11b_AW_Bot5_MG_FD_203507 | JGI IMG/M metagenome (GOLD analysis project Ga0310124, IMG submission 203507) | Marine microbial communities from Western Arctic Ocean, Canada - CB11b_AW_Bot5 | ecosystem: Environmental > Aquatic > Marine > Oceanic | place: Canada: Western Arctic Ocean | collected...
GCACGACTTGATCGAGCTCAAGCAGCAGGGTGTCAGCGACCGGGTGATCAACGCCATGCAGTATCAGCCCAGGGCGACGACCGTTGTTCGCCAACCGCACCCGGTGGTGGTGGAGAGATACCACCATTATCCCGCGCCGTTTTGGCACCACGGCCACCACTACCATCACCATCACCGCCACCACCCGCGGCACGGTATTCATTTCAGCTTCGGGCATTGAATGGGATCACGTAAAGCCACGTGCTGAATTGAGTTGCGTACAGGGCAACGTCACGATTGCCGAAGGGCCGGTCTGTAATGGAGATGGCAGTGGTTGCGACTCCCCCACACCTGATAACGGATACTATGTGGATGTCGAAGATGGCGTGGAAATCTTTGCTTTCGGGGTAAGTACGAACAATACCTTCGAGCAGCCACCATTCACAACGCGGCCGGGTTGGGCCGGGGAACATCTGTCTGAAACTCAGTGGAATGACGGTTTTACGGTAGGTTATGATCCGCCCGTCTCCTTTGGTGCGGTAACATTCGTAACGGACGAGGTGGGACTGTTCGATGATCTGTTTGGCACAGATGAAGATCACGTCTAGCTTTACGTTAATTTCAATCAAACGGCGGGAACCAATTTCATTACGGATGCCAGTGACACCCGAATTGTCATCCGTAAACCACCAGCTCTGCTGGTGCGAACTAAAAAGGCTCCGCCGTTGTTTTTTGATACAAGCTCGACGCGCAGGGGCAAAAGGACGACGCGTCGAAATGCTATTACGTCGTCCGAAGTCCGCATCGAGTGAGATAGAAAGCGGCGACAAGTCGCCGCACTCCAAATTCTAATCCTCGATCTGCAACTTGATCTCGTCGGAGTTCCCTTTTAGCTCGGGGGCGTACATCGCATAGGCCCGGGCGGGCAGGGCGCTGAACCGGCCTGGGATCTCGGCCCGCATGCGGTAGCTGATGCTGTGCTTGCCGCGTGCAAGAGCCCGCACAAAGAAGCTCACCCGGTTGTCTCGCAACTCCATGTAGGCCCCCAGGCCGTTGTTGCTGTAGCCGCTGCGGAGATCCATCGGCTCGAAACCGGCCGCCTTCATGTCCTCGAAAATGACGTACTCATAATCGTTTTTGCTGTCGATCTCCAACTCGATCTCGACCTTGTCGCCACTCTGCAGCATGGCCATGTGTTCCAGCTCGACTCGCTCGAATGTTTCGACTTTCTGGTCGACCGCCTGGCCTTGCTGACCTTCGACCTTGATCGTCTTGTCGACCGGGACGAGCTTGTAGTACTTGCGGTTGACCTTCACCTCCAGCCCGGCGCGGGTGATGAAATCCTCGAGCGTAAAATTCGTCAGGTAAACATTGTAATAGACCGGTCCCTTGCCACTGCGGCGGAGCTCCACCTGGTGCTCGCCATCGGCAACAGCGTCGCCGAGCAGTACAAATTTGTTGTTGAACGTGAACAGGTTTTCGCGCGTGATCTCCGCCTCCTGCCTTTTCTCGCCATCGACCCAGACCTCGACGACCATATCAGGATTCATTTCCTCGCTGGCCCGCAGGTATTCAGCGAACGCCTCAACACAGATGGCCGTGTCACGGGTGTTCGACCAGTACGTGGCGTGCTTGCGATTGTTCAACAGGTATTTCACCAGCCGCGGCGCGGTTTCGCCTTGAGCGTCGGTGCGGGCCAGCAGTTTCAGGTAGTACGCGTTGGCCTCGACCTCGCTGCCGTACCAGTACCACCAGTAGTTGTCCTGCGGCAGGCGCAAGTAAGCGGACTCGTTCTCGGCGTCCTGAACGACGTACTGGCTGATATTCTCCATGATCATTGCCAGTTGTTCGGCATGGTCTTGTTGCTCCAGCGCCAACCCGAACATTGCCTTGGCGTACACGGCCAGTCGATTCCGATCCCGATAAAGGAATTCCCGCATTTCGTCGTTCTGCTCGCCGGCATCGGCCAGGATCATGTAGCAGAGCGCGTCCAGGTTGTCGGCAAACTGTTTCTGACGCAGGTCTTCCTTTCCCCAGTTCTTGATCCACTGGACCTGCTGGGCCTGGTAGGTTGTCAGCCAGGCGACACCGCGCTCGAGTACTCCCGGCACCAGCACGACGTCGTTCTGCTGGGCGATCTGCAGCCCGTGGACGACGACCGCCGTTGTGTGCGGGTAGCTCCGTTCGTGGTAGCCAGAGAACCAGCCCCACCCGCCGTCGCTGATCTGCATTTCCGTCAGACGCTTGAGTCCCTCCTTGACCATCCGCCGCACCTCGTCCTCGTCGAACACAGGGTTCCGCTCGAAGCGTTTCCACTGTTCGGCCCGGGCGCGGTCGTCGCCAATTTCCTGGGCGTTTAGATTCGTCCGCTTGTCACGGATCTGGGCCAGGTTCAAGTTCATGTCGAGCAGCACTTTCTGCGTGATGACGGTTGGTAGGAAGCGGTTCAGCGTCTGCTCGGTGCAGCCGTACGGATAGTCGGCCAGGTAGGGCAGGGCGTCGACCATGGCGCCGGCGAGGGTGGGCGAATATCGCACCTCCAGGACCGAGTCGTTGATCCGCCGTTCGGCCGGAACCACGATACTGACTGAACCGGCCGCGTCGTCGGGCCGGACGGTGCCAGCCCACGAGTCGGTCTTGAGCATGCCGTGCACGTAACTGGGAAACTGCATCTGCATGGCGTCCGATTCTTCATCGGTCAGCGCCAGCATACGGACGGTCGCCTGGCCCTCGGCGACGACCTTCACGCGCCAATCGACTCGTTGTTCGCCGCCGGCCGGGATGGTCACGCTCTGCGTCAGCCCCGTCATCGATTCGAGTTCTGGACCGTCCAGTTCCAGTGAGACCTCGACCTGTTTGTCGCTGTCCAGGTAGTTATGCACGTTGGCCGACAGTACGACTTCATCTTTCTGGACGAAGAACCGCGGCGACTGCATGCGGAGGATCAGGTTCTTACGGGTCACGACTTCGACTTCGCCGGCGCCGACCTTGGTGCCATGGCTGACGCTCCACACACGGACCTTCCATCCGGTCAGGTTTTCGGGCATCGTCAGCGCGACTTCAGCCATGCCGGTAGCGTCAGTTTCCAGCGTGCCGACCCACAGCGCGGTATCGGCGAAATTGCTGCGGACGGTCGGCTCGATCATCTCGGATCCGCCGGTGACAACGCCTGCGTCATCGAAACGATCGGCCCCGCGCTCTTCGACTGCGTCCTCCAAAGAGGATAAGAAACTCGAGTCACCTTCCATAGCTGCGCCATCCGCCGCGGCCGCCATCGCCATCGGCGGGCGCGGTGCCATCAATCCCCTGGCTTTTTTCGCTTGCCAATCACCGCCACCGCCCAACGCCTGGCCCCCCCGGAGTTTCTCATTTTTCGTGTCCAGCTCCGCCGCCACGGTGGCGCCGAAGATGCCGAGGTGCTGCATGCCGGGTTTATTCTTGAGCGTCAAGTTGCCAAAATGACGGGCCAGGCTGGATTGTGTGTTGACGTTGTGCCGCCGACGCCACTTCCAGAAAAACTCCTTGATATCCGGCACATTCGATCCACCGGAGATGTATTCGACGGACTTGTCGTAGATCGTAACGACAGTCGAGCCGACGATCGGCTCGCCGGTGAAATCGGTCAGCCTGATCTGCATCGTCGCGTCCTCGCCCGGCTTGTACTCTTCGGCCGATGGGATCACGTCGACGTTGACGACGCGTTTTTCCGGTGGGACGATGATTTCCTTGGTCTCCGTATGGATCTTGCCGCCGGAGATGGTCAGTGCCTCCACGAAGAAGTTGGGCATGTCTTTCTTGGTGATCGGAATCTCGACCACATTGCTTTTTCCTTCCAACCGGTACGTCTGTGGAGCGAGATAAACCCCGTTGGAAGGTCGTACGAATAGCAGCACGGTGCTGTCGACCCGGTTGGTGTTGACCTGCAACCGGACGGTGTCTCCGGGCTGGTAGTCGAGCTTGTCGGGGATCAATTCGAGATCATTGAAACGATAGTCGGCGCCGTCGAAACCGTCGCCTGTGATCGTAAACAGGTAGCCGCCCTCGATCGTGTGGTCCTGGGCATCGGTCACCTTGTAGGACAGCCGGTACTGGCCCTTGGCCGACGCCCGCACCTGCAGTTGGGCGACACCCTGGCTGTCGGTGGCGAGGTCCCAGCGTCGCACGGGCGTCTCGACCGGATCGTTGTTCTGGTCGTAGGTGATTTTCAACAGCGTCAACATGCCGTCGCCCTCGACGGGCTGATTGTCGAGCGTCTGGGCCTTGAAATTCGCTTGAATCGTGTCGCCCTGTCGGTAGTAGCCGTGGTTGATCCAGGTAAACACCTTGAACGGTTTGCGGGCGACGAGCACTTTTCCGGTGCCGACGATCGTTCTGCGCGACTCATCAACAACTTCGGCGGTGATCGTGTACGCATGGTCCTGATCGCCGTGAATTTCCTTGGCCAGCGCGGTGTCGATCTCGACGTCCACGGTCCCGTCGTCGCTGATCTCCACCTCGTGCTCGGCCACCACCTCCGGCGGCACCGGACTGTGGGGCCACCACCAGGGCATGGGCCGCACGCAGCCGACCCAGTCATGCCAGCCACGGTACCAAGGATAATCGTAGCCGGGCCACCAATAACCGGATCCGTAGCACCAATCCCAGGGCGCCATCGGATACCAGTTCTGCGAATGCTGGGAGCGGAGGATCTTGTACTTGACGGTCGCGTTGACGACCGGCGAACCGAAATAGTAGCGGGCGGTGATTTTGGCCGAGATGACTTCGCCCAGCATGACCGGTTCCTGGGGAGCATCGATCGTCACTTCGAACTCGGGATTCTTGTATTCTTCGACCCGGAACGTCGACCCTCCGCTGGTGACGTGCGAGTTATTCACGTGCACTTCCAGATTTATGTTGTACTGGCCTAGCGCAGCGTCCGCGGGTAATTGCAGTTCGCCTTCCAATCCGCCGTATTCGTCCGTGGTAAAGGTCTGGCTGAGCACCCTTTCACCCTGAGGATTATGGATCTGCAGCGGAAAACTCATGTTGCCGAACTGCGAGACGTCCTCTTTGTCGTATTGCGCATGACGTACCCAGAGCTTGAAATAGACCGTCTGATCCGGCCGATACACGGGTCGGTCAGTGATCGTAAATATTTTGGTGGCCTGATAGTCAGCGTCGTGGTAACGACCGTCCCAGACATTTTGGAAGCCGAAGTGCGCGAATCGTCCGCCCTCTCTGCGGGCAATGACCACCCATTGGACGTCGGTCCGCAGGTCGCGGGGGTCGGGCAGGACTTGTCCATCCGCGTCGGTTTGCTCGGCGAAGTTGAACGTCTCGATTTTGAACTTGTTGCCGCCTAGATGCTCTCGGCGATAGCCGAAGAATTCCAGGTTGGCGCCCGCGATCGGTTGGCCGCCCACGGCATCGGCGACGTAGTACAGTGATTTGCCGTCCAGCTGTTTCCTGGCGATCGCGGTGTCGGAGACCCAGAGCACGATCTTGCTCTCGTTGCCGTCCTGCATCTTCGCCGTGACCAGGTACGCGCCCGCCTTCTGCAATGGTGTCGAGACAGTTATTCGCCGGTCGAAATGTTTGTCCCGCGGTTGCAAATCCAGAGACCAGGACGCGATACGATCGCCGACGTACTGCTGCTCGTCTTGGTGGACCAGCCGGTACCCGATATTGCCGATATTGATCTGTTGCCAGTCGATTCGGCCGGGATCGGATTTGAGGTACGCCTTCACGTCGTCCAGCAATTTCTCCACCTTGATCTCGTGGGCCACGAAGCTGACCTGATCGCCATTGCGGTACACGAACTCGACCGAGGCACCGGTGTCGGCCGGCTGACTGGTGACACTGTCAAAGCGGCCCCAGGGCTGGATGATCTGGTCGATTTGCGACTGCTTCCCTGGGGCGTTGCCGTGCTGGCGAATACTCTCCTGCCAGTAATCCGCCGCCTTGGGGTACTGGCGGCGATTCAGGAATGTGGTCGCCAGTTGATTCAGCGCCTGTTCGCCGTAACCGGTCGCGGGCTGGTCGACGATGGTCTGGAAAATTTTGACGAAGTTGAATTCGTCGGGCAGGTCGAACCGCTTGATGCCGGTGGCCAGTCGGGCGATCGTTTCGTTTTCGCTCAATGTGTCCAGCGCGTAGGTGCCGCTTTCATCCTGGTCGCCATCGTCCTCCCGATGACGCGGGAAAAAGTAGCCGTACTGTGCCATGGTTTGCACGCCCCACTGTTGCTGATAGAAGGTAGCCCGGAGGTGGCGAACTTCGTTCAGCCGTCCCGGCGCGTTCTCGAAGATCTGGTCCAGCGCGAACTGCCACCGCTGGCCGTCCGTCTCGGCGTCTTCCCAGCGAGGGACGGAATGATGCAGGACCGGCTGGCCGTCCTGGTCGACCGGCGCACCGTTGAAATTGCGAAAGTACGGATGGCCGTCGTCGTAGTCCGGCAATTCGGTCAGGTCGGTCAAATACTGCAACCTCCACGCCTCGTGGTGACCGCGGTTGTAGAGCAGCAGGTTGGCCACTTGCGAATAGAATGCCGCGACCTCCGCTTTCTGATCGTCCTGGTTGGCCAGCAAGAGTGCCTGGTCGAGCAGCTGCAGCGCACGGACGCGGTCCCGTTCGAGGGAGTTGACCATTTTTCCGCCGCCGCGGTGATGACCGCGATGGTATTCTCCGGCGATCATGAAACCGTGGTGCGGGACCTGTTGGTAGTTGGTTGCCGCGGCCAGCAGAAATCGCCAGTTGTCGCCGTGAACCCGGATCGCTTCTTCCAGGAAGGCATCGATTTCGCTCACTCGCCCGAGACGGGAAAGACATTGGACGCCGTTGCTCAGATCGCTTCCGACCAGGCGCGAGTCGTTGTTCTCGTTCAGGACCAACAGGCGAAATCTCTCCAAGGCGTTGTCGAAGTTTCCGTCCTGCATCGCTTTCGTCGCGGTGGCGCGCTGATCGGGCACAGGCGGGTCTTCGGAGAGGACCGAATTGGCCCAGACGGCCAGCAGCGAGCAGGTCACCGCAGACACAACGAGAAATCGAGCGAGTTTCATAGCGCCGGTTCCAATCAACGAGAATGGTGGGAATCCGAGAATCTGTTCCGTACAGGACCTACCACCCGAGAGCGACGGCAGGGCTGCTGCCTGATTAGATGCACCAGAGTCGTGGTCAGTTCCCTGTCGAGGTTAGCGAATTCTTGCGGTTTGGGTAGCCGATATCGGGGCCGACTTGCCCGATTTGCGATAAAATGCCGTTTGGGGAGTACTGTTGTATCCGCGAGGCGCTTGAAAGGATGGTAATTCGTCGTGGGCGGCCTTGCAAATCGGGTCAACGCGGGAGAGTATTGAGGAATGAACGATACCTTCGATCCTTACCGCGAATGGTTAGACATCGAGTATGCGGGCGCGCGTCCCAACAACTATGAGTTGCTGGGATTGACCGACTTCGAGGGCGACCTGGCCCGCATTCGATCTGCAGCGGATGCCGCCAAGTCTCGCGTCCGCGGTTTCCGACCCGGAGCGCACGCTGCGGAGTGGGCGGATCTGTTGGACGAGTTGGCCAAGGCCAAGGAGACGCTGAGCGAGGCAGGACGGAAGCAGGAATACGACGCCCGCTTGCAGCAAGAACGGATGGGGCAGCGCCCCAGGCCGACCAGTCCGGCACCGCGAGGCGCGCCACCAGCCCCTACAACTGCGGGTGCCGAGCGTTGGTTGAGCGGATCGCCGGAAACCACCGCTCCGCAGGCCATTCCGCCTCAAACGAATGCGCCGCAAGCAATCGCACCGCAGGTCCCTGCGTCCACCACGATCGGTAACGAGGCTGCGATTCCAACGGTCCGAGCTGCACCGGTTGGCGGCGCGCCGATGGCTCTGCCCGCGACGGGTGGTGCACCGCAAGCTCCACCGTTAGCAACGCCGCATTCCGTTCCGGTCGCTGCGCCCGCTCGGGCGCCCATGCCGGCCGCTACCCAGCCGCCGGGCGCGGTCGATCCGATGGCACCGGTGGCGGGAATCACGTTCGCCGGTCCGAATGCGGCTGCGCCGCTGGCGACACCTGTGCAGCCGGACGCGCCGCTGCAGCCGTTGCCCGCCCCGTCCGCACAGGCGGCGACAGTATCAATTAGTGGCTCTTCATCAATAGGCGGCGTTTCGGTGCCGGCCACGGCCGCCGCGCAGCTGGCAGCTCCTGGGCTACACCGGCAGGACCCGTTGGCGGGCCCGAATCCGTCGACATTCGGTCAAGCAACGGCCCGGGCGCGAACTGCTTCGCAATCGTCGTCGTACCTCGGCGTGATGGTCGTGGCCGTGTTGCTGGCCGTTGGTTTGTTGCTGTTTGCATTCAGCCCTTTCCGTGAACGATTGCTGGGTAATGCCGACACCGCGGAATCTCCGCCGACGCCGCCGGTGGACATGCCGCCGGTGGGCCCGCGACCGTTGCCGCCATACGAGCCTCCCACGCATTCGATTCCACCGCTGGGGCCGGTTCCTCGTCATGTGCCCGAACCGGCGCCAGTGCCGACACCAACTCCGGTTCCCGTGCCGACACCAACTCCGGTTCCCGTGCCGACACCAACTCCGGTTCCCGTGCCGACGCCAGCTGAACGCGCTGCGCTCGGCGCGGCGATGCAGGCGACGCGGCAGGCGCTGGCCGATCGAAATTTGCCGCTCGCCATGTCGAAACTGGCAGAATCTGAGCAGTTGGCCAAATTACCTGAACATGTGGCGATGGCGGCCCGTTTGCGCGATCTGTACGAATGCGTTTTTCAGTTCTGGAAGGGAGTCTCGGCTGGCATGGCTCAGCTGAATAGCACCGGCGAGTTGCAGATCAATAACACGACCGTGGCGATCGTCGAATCAGATAACGAGCGGATCGTGATTCGCGTAGCGGGCAGAAACCGCCGCTATGTGCTGAAAGAGTTGCCCAGCGGTCTGGCCATGGCGATCGCTCGCAACTGGTTCGACGAGACCCAGCCCGACACGATTGTGTATCAAGGCGCATTCCTGGCCGTCGATCCGAACGCCGACGTAGAAAGGGCGCGCGCCAAATGGCAGGAAGCGGCGGCCCGCGGTGCTAAGGTCGACGAGCTGATGCAGGTGCTGGATGATGATTACGAGTTGTGAGCGGAGAGGGCGGGATGATGCGAGGGAGGCAAGCAGTGCGGGTTGTGGGTTAAGTTTCTGCGATCCTTTGTTCCAACACCTCCAGGACTTGGGTCAGGTCGGTCGGTAGCGGTGCCACGAATTCGATCGGCGCGCCGGTCTCGGGATGAGCCAGTTTAAGCCGTCGCGCATGCAATGCGGCACGTTCGAGAAGCAGTTCTTCGCTGCCATCGCCGCTCAGTTCGTGTCGAGTGATTCGCGCGCGTCCACTGTATAGTCGGTCGCAGAGGATAGGAAATCCTGCGTGCGTCAGGTGGACGCGGATTTGATGTGTCCGACCTGTTTTCGGTAGCACGCGCAGCTGCGCATATTTTCCGTAACGCTGCACGACTTCGTAAAACGTGGTGGCGTGCCGACTGGTTCGGTGTCCCTCGCGAATGGCCATCTTCTCGCGCTGGCGGGGATGCACACCGATCGGGCGGTCGATCATATCGCGGTCGCGATCCGGACAACCCTTGACCACAGCCAAATATTCCTTCTCCGCACTCCGCTCGGCAAACTGTCTGGCCAGTTTCAGGTGAGATTCATCGGACTTGGCCACCACAATGACCCCACTGGTCTCGCGATCCAACCGATGGACGATGCCCGGGCGTGTGGCTCCGCCAACTGAGCTTAGCGACTGAAAATGGAATGCCAGGGCGCTGGCCAGCGTGCCTTGCCAATGTCCCTTCGCGGGATGAACTACCATCCCCGCCGGCTTATTGATGGCCGCCAGGTGCTCGTCCTCGAACAGCACGTCCAGCGGGATATCCTCCGCCACCGGCCCTTCGACGGGCAGGTCAGGCAATCGCACCAGCACGCGTTGCCCTGATCGCAGGAGATAGGCCGGCTTGCAGTGGAGATCGTCGACCGATGCGCCAGCGGCATTGATCACGCGGCAGAGATGTGCCCGGCTGTATCGCGGCAGGTGCTCAGCGAGGAACAGGTCAAGTCGCTTACCGACGTCCTGACCGTCCACCGTGAATTCAAGCGGCTCGTCGGAGAGGCGATCGGAGGACATGGTTCAGATTGAAGACGAAAGGCCGAAAACGGAAGACTTACGCACGAACCCGGATTTTTCATCGGTTCCTGCTATGGACTTGCATTGCCTCACGACGAAACCGATGAATAATCCAGGCTTACCCACCAAGACTGAATCAGGTCCGAGTGCAAATAAAATTCGTTCAGAGATCGGCACTCGTCATTCAAGTCTCGGCAGCTCAGCCTTGCTCCGCGGGAGCATCGGTGGCAGGTGAGGCGTCAGCGCCATCCTTCTCCTCCGCCGGCACCTCCTCCGCGTCGTCGAACAGGCTCTCGAGTTCTGCGTCGCCGTCGGCCGCGGGTGCTGTGGAATCGAGCGTATCCGCTGGGCCGGATTCATCACTGCCTGCATCGCCTTCACCGCCCGAATCAGCACCGAAATCGAGCAGGGAGTCGCCGAGCGGAGGACCCGCGCCGCCGCTTCTGTCGTCCGCTGGCCGGTCCGGCAAGTCACCGAAAATGGGACGATTCCCTCCCGACAGGTCAGGTCGCTGAGGAGCAGGTGGTCGCGGAGCCTGTGCGAAAAACCACTGGTAGAAATCGCGAGTTTCGGCCTTGGACAATTGGGCGATATTCTCCGCGGCCTGTTTGCCGATCGATGACTCAGGCCACTGCTGAACAATATGTTGGTAGGCGTCTACCGCCTTGTCCAGCTGATTTTGGGCTTCGTAGGTCGCCGCCAGGCCATACCAGGCACGCTGCTGTAGCAGTGGCGGCTGGGCGTTGCTGATAACCATTTGGTAATTCGAAAAAGCCTTGCTGAACAAGCCCTCGGCTTCGGCACGATCCAGGTACAGCTGTTGGGCTCCCTGGGTCAAATACATGTCCGCCGTCGATTGGCGGGCCCACAGGCCAGCATCCGTATCGGCAAACGTGGTCGCGACCTCGTTCAACCCGTCGATCAACGCCTCGGCGTCAGGATTCCCGGACTCCATCGCTGCGAAATACGCCTGCCAGCCTTGGGCGCTCTGTGCGGCATTTTGCCGGGACAAATACATACCAGCGAATACCGCAACCAAAGCGACGACGATGACGCCGACAATGGCGCGCGAGTAAGGCTGAATCGCATCGATCTTCTTGCCGATCCAATCCGCAAGTTCATTCGTCTGGAGTTCGTGACGTTTAGCCGTTTTCATTGCGCGTTGTAGGTGGTTGTAGGTGCGAAATCAGGCCGAATCCACTTTGCGCAAGTATAGAAGTCCCATAGGAATAACGTCAAGGGCAGGCAACGGCGAGGTCAGGCGGCGGGCAGTGGGTGGTCGGCGGTGAGTCGGAACAAAAGATCGCTGCGGCGCTCCACTCGATTATCCGCCCCGAATCCACCATACTCCATCCTCCGAGCCCCGATGCCCCAATTCTCCGCCCGCCCCATATGCCTTCTGCTTCATCCTTCGCACACGATCTCAATCCGGCTCAGCAGGATGCGGTGGAAACTTTGTCCGGTCCGCTGTTGGTATTGGCGGGTGCGGGTACGGGAAAAACGCGGGTCGTCACGTTCCGTATATCCAACCTGATTCGTCACCGTACGCCGCCTGAGCGGATCCTGGCCGTTACATTTACCAACAAGGCTGCCAATGAAATGCAGTCCCGGGTCGCCGCGTTATGGAAGAAACGCGGGAAGGCACGGCCGGAGATTTCGACCTTTCACGCGTTGTGTGCCCGTGTCCTGCGGCGGCATATTGAACGGTTAGGATATCCCAGGAAATTTGCCATCTATGATCGCGGCGATCAGGAAAGTGTCGCGAGAAGTGTCCTGCGAGAAATTCGTGTGCCCGGCGAGACGTTGCGGCCTGGAGATTTATTGGGGATTATCGGACGGTGGAAATCGTCCGGAGTGCGTCCGGATCAAGCGGCTGCCGACGCCCGGTTCGACAAGGAACACCTGGCGGCCATGGCTTATCGACGATACCAGGTCGCGCTCAAGGCGGCGGGTGCCGTCGACTTCGACGATATGCTGCTGTTGACAGAAGATTTATTCACCGGAAATGCCGACATCCGCCGCGAGGAAGCGGGACGCTTCGATCATTTGTTGATCGACGAATACCAGGACACGAACGCGAGCCAATATCGTATCGTCCGCAGCCTGGCGGCCGGGCATCGCAATCTGTGTGTCGTTGGCGATGACGACCAATCAATCTACGGATGGCGGGGGGCCGATGTGAGGCACATCCTCCGCTTCAAGCAGGATTGGCCCGAGGCCAAAGTCGTCCGCCTGGAGGACAACTATCGGTCGACCGAGGCGATTCTGACCGTCGCGAATCGAGTCATCGCGTACAATGCGGATCGGCACGCCAAAGTCCTACGTGCCGCTCGACCGGGTGGCGAGCAGTCGCAGATCCTGACCTACCAGAATGAGACGCTGGAAGCGCAGGAGACGGTGGCCAGTATTCAGCGACTGCTGCAGGAGCCGGGCATCGAACCGCGGCACGTGGCCGTGCTGTTTCGCACCAACGAGCAGCCTAGGGCGTTCGAGGCCGAATTGCGACAAGCCAAATTGCCGTACGTATTGA
>Ga0310124_10002478_pt1 | contig 12650 bp, 6 predicted proteins | sample CB11b_AW_Bot5_MG_FD_203507 | JGI IMG/M metagenome (GOLD analysis project Ga0310124, IMG submission 203507) | Marine microbial communities from Western Arctic Ocean, Canada - CB11b_AW_Bot5 | ecosystem: Environmental > Aquatic > Marine > Oceanic | place: Canada: Western Arctic Ocean | collected...
CCGACCAGTCGTTGACCAACTCGCAACTCACCGGACGCGGCAGCGACGTTCTCGATTCGATCGAGACGGCTCTGTTGACCGGCGGCCCCGGTGACAACCGGATCTCGGCCTCGGCCTTCACGCTCGGACCGGTCACGCTGTGGGGTGCCGCCGGAAACGACAGCCTGACCGGTGGCAGCCGAGACGACCTGATCCATGGAGGCGATGGCGACGACGTGGCCAACGGTCGAGGCGGCAACGACCTGATCCTCGGCGGCAACGGCAACGATTCCTTCAGCGGCGGATCCGGTGCCGACACGCTTGAAGGGGACTCCGGCGACGACTCGCTCAACGGCCAGGGCGGCCGCGACCTGATCCGCGGCGGAAGCGGCAACGACTCGCTCAACGGCGCCGGGTCACCTGATACCGTGATCGGGGACAGCGGGGACGACCGGATCGCCGGGGGATCCTCCGGCGACGTGCTCAACGGATCCTCGGGCAACGACGTGATCGACGGCGGCAGCGGCAGCGACCGCATCTTCGGCGGCAGTGGCACCGATACGCTCGAGGGAGGCAGCGGCGAGGATCGGCTCAATGGACAGGGCGGCAGCGGCGACGTGGTCAACGGCAACGCGGGCGACGACACCGTGCGAGGCGGCTCGGGCGACGATCTGCTCGATGGCGGGACCGGCTACGACGAATTGCGTGAGGGAGGCAACGTCGACTTCCGGCTCGATGACAACCAGCTCAGCGGCATGGGAAACGACCAGATCGTCTCGTTCGAAACCGCTCGGCTGACCGGGGGCGGATCGGCCAACTGGATCGACACGACCGAGTTCTCCGGACCGGTGACCCTGCAGGGCAGCGGGGGCGACGACCTGCTGCAGAGTGCCGACTACGACGACCTGCTGCTGGGCGGCAACGGCAACGATACGCTCGAGTCCGGCTCCGGCCTCGATACGCTCAACGGCGGAAGAGGTATCGACCGGGTCAAGACCTCCGGCGACGGCGACTTCCTGATCACCGACACCTCGGTCACCGGGCCGATGACCGGACTGTTGATCGGGATCGAAGCGGCCGACATCACCGGCGGGGCCGGCGACAACGTGCTCGATGCCAGCGGATTCACCGGCGACACGACGCTCTGGGGCGGAAGTGGCCGTGACGTGATCATCGGCGGCATCGGCAACGATTGGCTCAACGGCAACGACGGCGATGATGCCCTGACCGGCGGCGGCGGAAACGACCTGATCCACGGCGGCGAAGGAGCCGACCTGATGTTCGGGGGCGACGGCGACGATACGCTCAACGGCGAAGCCGGCGATGATACGATCGACGGCGGAGCCGGCAACGACCGGTTGATCGGCAAAGAAGGCCGAGATCGGCTGCTCGGCCAAGATGGCGATGACTCGCTCTTCGGCGGAGATGGCAATGACCATCTGCTGGGACACGACGGCCGCGATCGACTCAATGGCGAATCCGGCAATGACGTCCTGCTCGGTGGAGACGGAGACGACGCGCTGAGGGGCGGCAACGGCAACGATGTGATCTCCGGTGACGCCGGCAACGACCGGCTCTACGGCCAGGCCGGCAACGATACGCTTCTGGGTGCATCCGGCAACGATCAGTTGCAGGGCGGATCGGCCCGCGATGTGCTGCAGGGAGGCGACGACGACGACACGCTCAACGGACAGTCCGGACACGATACGCTCAGCGGCGGCGACGGCAACGATCGCATCAACCCGCACGACAACTCGGCAGTCGTCAACGAATTGTTCGCTCTGCCCGATGAGTTGTTCGAGGCGATCGAAGAGATCCGGGGCTAGCCCGCCTGCGGCGGGTTGAAGAACTCGGACCCTGGGGTCTGATCCGCCTGCGGCGGACCCACAACGGGGTTTGCTCCACCTGTCGCGTTTCACAGGCGGGGCCTGACCCCTTCTTCGAGTTGCAACGAGTGCTGGTTGAAAAGGGGTCAGGCCCCGGCCCGCAGCCCGCGAATGATGTCCTCGGGGTCCGAGAGCGTCGAAAGCAGGATGACGGGGATCCCGCTGAGTTCGGGGTCCGATTTGACTGCCGCACAGAATTCGTACCCGGGCATCTCGATGTCCGAGATGATCAGTTCCGGCCGCTCGTCTCGAACCAGCTTCAGCGCCTCGGCCCCGTCGGCACCTCGCCGGACCTCGAACCCGTTCTGCTTGAGTGTCTGCTGAAGGAACACGGCCTGGGCCTTGCTGTCCTCGGCAATCACGACCCCGACGGGTTGTTTCTCAGCCATCCCCAGCCCTCTCTCTCGCGCGCCCATTTCCCCACGCGATTGTATCAACCACCCATCCCCCCTCAACGGTTGTACCGACTGTAGCGGCGGCACCGAGGTATGTTCTGTCGCCGCTGCAATCCCTTTGCCGGCGGTGGTTTGTGATCAATCGCCTGCCTCTCACGACCCGATCCCTAACGCAGTGACAGGTCGAGTCGTATCGCGCATCGGATCGCCTTACCCCGGCCATCGCCCCAGTCTCCCCAACCCCACCTCAGCGATCGGTTCGACCCATGATCCGCACCGTGATCCGCAAACACCTCGCCATCCCCCTGGGCCTGCTCGTGCTCTTGCTGGCCCTGGGCCTCACGGTTCCCGAACCAGCGCGCTCGGCCGACATCCTGAGACTCACCAGCACCCTGATCCCGGGGACCGGGCTGAAGATCGAGGAGATGGGGGACGACTTCGAGGACGACGGTTGGAAGTGGTATCCCAACGGTCCCAAGGCGAGCCGGAACCTGGATCGCCGCGAGCGGCTGCCGGCGGCGGTCAGTGAGAACGAGTTGTGGTACGAAAGCACCTACCGGGGCCGACCCGACCTGGTCAAGCGAGTCGGGACTCCGCTGGGCGGCCCGGTCGGCAGCAGGGGATCGCTGCTGATTCGCACGCTCCACAGCGGCGTCCCCGGACGACGCACACGCACCAGCCAGCAGGACGATTTGATCTTCGGCGGAGGATCCCGCTTCGGCACCTACATCGACGTCAAGCACCGGCCCAACTTCGTGGTCCACGTCTACCTGCCGCCGTGGAAGTACTGGGACAAGATCACCGACACCTCGCTGGGCATTCGCTGTGACGTCGAGGGCCGGCCCTGGAGAGACCTGACCCGCAAGCTGTTCACCGGCCGTGTCTCGGACCGCACACAGACCTACTGGCCCGGGTTCTTCATCCAGTTCAACAGCCCCGACGACAAGCGGTACAGCTTCACCGAGCCCTCGGCGCTGATCATCATGCGGGCCGACGAGCGTGGTGAAGACGTGGTGGGACCGGAGATCAAGAAGACGGGCTGGTGGACATTCGGCATGTCGTTCACTCCCGATGGTCGTGTGCACTATTACGCCTCCGCCGGCGTCGACCCCCTGAAGGCCAGCGACCGCATCGGCAGCTACTTCCCTTACAGCAACCGCGCCCGGAAGTTCAACTCGTTCTTCTTCAACGTCATCAGCCGCAACGACGGCAAGAGCTGGTCGACGCCGTGGGTGATCGAGAGCCCCTATGTCCACGTGGCCCGACGCAGCGGGCTCGCCAGGAAGTAGCCGCTCACGACTCCGACGCCACCGCCTTCAGCCTCAACACGATCAACCCCAGCAGCACGGCCACCCCCACGCTGCAGGCATAGATCGACGGCATCACCATCGCACGATCGCTCCCGGTCACCACGCCCAACGCGGCCGTCGGCAGCGCGATCATCGGGTAGCCGCACCCGCCCACGATCACCAGCACCGCCACGGCCAACGGCAATGCGCCCCAGCGGACATACAGGCTCAGCAACAGCACCAGGTGGACCAGCACCAGGTAGACCAACCCCGCGATCCACGTGCGGTAATCCACGATCAGGTCCAGGAACACCAGCTCGTCGATCTGGATCCCGATCAGCAGCCAGCCGACGGCCGGAAGCAGCCCCAGGCTGCAGCCGGCGAGTTTCTCCAGCACGATCCGCCAGGCCGGGATCGGGAACCCCAGAGTCACCCCCAGCGTGCGGTACTTGCGCTCGTCGTGGAACACCCGCGACGCGTAAACGCCTCCCTCGATCCCAATGCAACACAACAGCCCCAACAGCACCATCCTCGCCCAGGCTCTCAGAGGCATCCCGTCGACCGGGTCGAACAGCAGCCAGCCGCTGAGGCCCAGGAACACTCCGTAGACCACCGTCTTCAGCAGCAGCCAGGCGACTCCGCCCGTCGTGAAGTGGAACTCCTTCCACGAAATCGCCATCCGCCACGTGCGACCGGCCGCCAACCAGCTCGGACGACTCAACCACCGCAACCAGCCACGTCGCCGTGAGACTGATGAGGCGGTGACGGGGCCTCGAGGCGGGACGTCGGTCAGAGAATTTCGGGTCGCCGGGACGAAAATCCACCAGGCGATCCCGAACAGCACGATCGAGACCACCAGGTCCCAGACGACTCCACGGCTGATCAACGACTCGGAGAACCCGCTGCCACCGATCAGCTCCAGACGCGTCACCATGCTCAACTGGTCGTAGTCATCCAGCCAGCCAGCCACCACCGAAACCCAGGGCAGGGTTTTCGAGACGTCGTCGAACCAAGCCGAGCTGTCTCGGTACCAGTCCAGCGGCACAGTCGAAACCTGCCGCTCCAGTCCCAACAGCCGGACCTCAGCAACCGCCAGCAACGCAACCAGCGGCCGCAGCACGTACCCGCCTCCCAGTGCCACGACCAGTACCAGCAGAGTCAGCCCGCCGGCGTTGCCCGAACGACGGCAGCTCACGCTGGTCAACAGGCCGACGTTGGCCGACAGAGCCAGGAACGCCGCCAGGGCAATGTAGCCGGCGACGATCTGAGTCAACGTCACGCCGCCCAGCACGATCGCCATCAAGGCAAAGGGAAACTGCACCACCAGCAACAACGCGGTGCTGAACAGCCGAGTGCTCGACTTGCCCAGCAGCATCGCCAGAGGACTCACGCCGGCCAGCATCAACAAACCCAGCGTCCCCTCCTCCTTCTCCTCGGTGATCGCCGTCGAAAGGAAACTGACCGCCGCCAGCACGATCAACACCAGGTTCAACCACAGGATGTTGCCGAAGAAAAACAGCCCGGGTGCACCCAGCGAGAGACTCTGGATGTGTGCCATCACCAGGCTGCCCAGGATCAGGCCGGCAAACAGCATGCGGAACAGGTGGGGCCTCAGGCGACGCGTGTCGCTGCGCAGAGCCCGCGTGAACATCGCTGCGGTGGAGCCGCCTCGCATCACTCGACCCCACGTGTCGTTAGTGACAGGTAGGCCTCGTTCAGACGGCTTTGCTCGCGGACAAACGAAACGACGATGATCCCTCGCTCGACCAGCGTCCCCAGCAGCGCGCTGATGTCAGCCTCGGAACTCCGACAGACCACTCGCCACGCTGTGGCCGACTCGAGCGGCACCACGTCGATGACCCCGTCATGAGACGAGACGATCTCGCCAATCGACTCCTCCTCACGCAATAGCCTCAACTGGTAACACGCCAACTCCCCGTCCCCGCCGGGCAACTCGTCGATCGGTCCGTGGAACCGTACCCGACCGCGATCGAGTACCGTGACGCTGTCGCAGAGGTCTCCGAGTTCGGCGAGAATGTGCGAACTGATCACAACCGTCTTGCCGATCTCGCACAGATCCCGCATCAACTCCATCAACCCGATCCGGGCCCGCGGATCGAGTCCGGCGGCGGGTTCGTCGAAGATCAGCAGGTCCGGATCGTGGATCAGCACCCGGGCCACTCCCACGCGACGCTGCAGTCCCCGCGAGAGCGTGCCGACGACGTGGTCGCGGCGATCGCTCAGCCCCACCGTCTCCAGTGCCGCCCCAATCACCACCTCCCGCTCTTGAAGCGATCGACCGTGTACCGCACCACAGAAATCGAGCATCTCGAAACAGGTCATCTGCCGGTACGCCGCAGGGTCCTCGGGCAGGTACCCCAACCGCCGCCGGATCTGTAGCGCATCCTCGGTCACCTCCATCCCCAGCACGCTGACCAGGCCCGACTGGGTTTCCAGCAGCGTGGCGAGAATCTTCAGCAGGGTGGACTTGCCGGCCCCGTTGGGACCAACCAGCCCGTGCAGCCGGCCGCGGGGGATCTCCAGATCCACCCCCCGCAGCGCCCGTCGCTCGCTGTAGGAGTGACTCAGCCCCTCGATCGACACCGCCGGAGTCACATCCCCCGGCACTTTCCCCGGCACTTTCCCCGGCACTTTCCCGGCACGTTCGGTCATGGGAGTGATGCCGATTGGAGGTTCCAGCTGTAGAGCACGAAGCCGATCTGGTCGGTCGACTCGTCGATCTGCACCGACAGTGACTCGGGAGTCTCGGCGTAGACGAAGACGCGGATTTCTCCGGGCGGGAGCCTGAAATGAGCCGCCCTCACGCGGTCGGTGAAACCCAGGCTCCGCAGCACCAACGCCTCGTACAGGTCCTCGTAGGCCTCGTCGACCTCGCGGTACCGGTCGAACTCGGGGTCAAACGACTGAGTCAGCCGCCCGTCGCCGCGGTAGCTGGGGGGAGACATGGTGCCGGCCGGCTGGTCGAGCTGCAACAGGCCGTCGCGGTGAACCAGCCAATAGAATCGGCCTCCCACCAACACCGAGGCCTGGCGGATCGTCGAGGGAAACCCTTCGCCGGTGGAGAGCACCAGTGCCTGCAACTGGCCCCCGATCGCCTGGATGTCCACCACGCTCAGCTCGATCGACTGCCCCGGCAATCGGCCTTTGACCAGGAAGGTGCTCGAGGAGTACGGAGGGACATCGATCGAGAGGGCCGCGTCGCCGCCGTGCTCGATGAGGCCGGAGGATTTTTCGAGGTTCTGGGCGGTCGAGTACAGGCGGTTGCGGCCCGAGTGAGTGAACCGGTAGTTCCCACCTCGAGTCACCGCCGCCTCGACCCATTGCTGGTATTCGAGGTCTCCGTCGGCGAGGTGATGGGCCACGGTGGCCGTGCGGATCGTCAACTTCGCGGCGTCGTCGCGGCGACCGACCATGAAGAAGATGCCGCTGAAGAGCACGACCGTGCCGCCGAGCAATCCCAGCACCACGCGGTAGTCCCGCTCGCCCTGCCCGAACACGAACCCGCCGGGAAACAGCACCACCATGTAGACCAGGCAGGCCAGGTAGATCAGAGGCCAATTGCGGCGCGGCCGCGTCATGCTCCGCAAGGTGCTGAACAGCGCCGAGTCGTCGATCATGCCGAACGGGTCGAAGCCGTACATCGCCATCGACTCGGTGGCGTCCTTGGGCGTCCGGGGTGCTGCTCTCTGAGGAAACTCGTCGGGAATCTCCTCGACCCCGAACCCGTGGCGGATCACCCGACCGGCCCCGTAGCGGGTCACCGGGTTGGTCCCGTTGAGTCCCTTCAGGTCTCCGCCGAAGACGACCGGTCGACCGTCTGGAGCCTCGAGCAGATGCAGCGTCCCGCCCCGAGCCAGCCACTCCAGGAACGCCCGGCGGCGAACCGCCTCCCAGCGGGGGACATGATCCAGTGCCACCCCGGCCAGGCCATCGGTGGCGGTAGAGACCGCCGGGAACCACGACTCGTCCAGGCTCCGCAATCGACCGCCTCGACCACTCAGCCGATCGGGCTCCTCGAGCAGCACCGTCGCCGGCTGACCCAGTCGTAACGTCCACGAACTCGTGTTCAACTCGCGACGTGTGCCGTCGGGTTCAATCCAGTCCAGCCGCCACGTGTCGTAGTCGCCCAGGACATACGGGTAGAAGCGAACCGGCCGGCGGGCACCCGACGAAACGAAGACCGTCCGCCGGATCGGAAGACCGACCGGCCAGTAGCCGCTCCGCAGACGCCTCAGCTCCAACTCGCCCGAAAGATCGCTGTTGCCGGGATTGTGGATGACCACCGTCAGAGGGTTGAAGGCGGGGGCCACCGCCCGGCCGTCGTAACCCCAGTGGAAGAACTCGATCTCGGGATCCGCCGCACACGCCGCGGATGACCACATACCCGCACACGACACCACCCACGCCAGTACGGCCGCGACTGCACGCGAGGGCCGTGGCAGTGGAGAAATGCAACGAGAGGTCACAGCTGGTCGGTCCCCGCTCGCATCCCATCACCAACTCGCACCCGAACAACCCCGGTGCACTCCGTACCTCATAATGTCCATTCTTGTAGATCGCGGTCATGGCTGGCAACACAGGCCAACCGGACATCAGCACCCCGGGCCGCTCAGGCCACAGACGGGGTTTGCCCGATGAGGTCAGGTTGGCTAGGCTGGACTCATTCACAGCGCCGACCCGCCGGGCCCCGGGTCTCGCGCCGGGTTCTCTCCCGCTGGGCGCACATTGACACCCGTCGTCCCGCCAGCATCCTGATTCGCTCCCTCGCGACCTGCCACGACGAGGCCTCCCATGCGTGCCGTGATTGCAGCCGGACTGCTCGCCGTTCTCCTGGGCCTTTGCGGGGTGACCGGTTGCGGAGGCGATGAACCGCAACCGGATCCGGGGATCACGATCGGAGGCGGAAGTGATCCCGATCCCGGCCCCGATCCCGGCCCTGATGCCGATCCCGGCCCCGATGCCGATCCCGGCCCCGATGCTGGAACATCCCAGAAACCCGTCGCGGTGACGCCCGCGGTGCCCAGGACCGAAGAGCAGGCTCTGGAGGCGATCGGCGCGACACTGACCCGAGACCCTGACGGGACAATCCGATCCATCACCTGCTACCGCAACCGGCAGCTGAAAGACAGCCACCTCGCCCTGATCGCCACCTTCAAGCAACTCGCCGCCCTGGACCTCCGCGGCACCAGCCTCACCGATCAGGGCCTCAAGCACGTCGCCGCCCTGGAAGGTCTCGAGCAACTCTACCTCGGCAGTACCCAGGTCACCTCCGAAGGCCTCGCCCACCTGGGAAACCTCACCAACCTCAAGGTGCTCAACCTCCAGGGCCTCCCTGTGGACGCCGACAGTTTCACCGGCCATCTCGGAAGCCTGACGAGCATCTCGGGGCTCAACCTCGCCGGCACCGACTTCGACGACGCCGGTCTGGCGGCACTTGCCAGGCTGGGCAATCTCAAGGCACTGGTCCTACCCACCGCGATCACCGACGCGGGCCTGAAGCACCTCGCCGGCCACGTCCAACTCGAAACACTCGTGCTCGACAAGAGCGGAGTGACCGACGAGGGTCTGGGCGACCTGGCCCCGTTGGCCGCACTCAAGCGGCTCTCACTCAGAGGCACTCGAGTGACGCTCGCGGGCATCTGCGGGCTGGCGGCTCCTCGCACCGAACTCGATATCGCCTTCAGCCAGGGCAGCCTGACCGAGGGCGTCATGGTGCTCTACCGAAACACCCGCAACGACGATCTCGCCGCCGTCGCTCGCCTCAAACAGCTCAAGGCACTCAAGCTCAACGACAGCGCCGTCGACGACGCCGGCTTGGCACACCTCTCGAAGATGTTCAACCTCGAACAACTCGTCCTCCCCCGTACGATCACCGACAAGGGACTCGTGCACCTGAGTCGACTCTCGGGGCTCAAACAACTCGCCGCTCTGGGCCAGGCGATCACCGGGAAGGGTTTGAGATCACTCGAGAGTCTGACGTCGCTGGAGGAGATTTCGGTCGATGGCACGCAGGTCGATGACATCGGCCTGGCCCACATCTCCCGCCTCGGAAACCTGCAGCGACTCAGCTGCCGCCGCACCCGGATCACCGATGCCGGCCTGGTCCACGTCGCAAAACTCTCTCTGCTGCAGACGCTGCGGCTGGGCTACAACAAGATCACCGACGCGGGCCTGGTCCACCTCGCCGGACTCTCCAACCTCCGACGTCTCTCGCTCAATCGTACCCAGGTCACCGGCACCGGAATCGCCTCGCTGGCACGACTCAAACGTCTCGAACTGCTCGACTTCGGTGGCACCACCGTCACCGCCACCGACATCGCCCCTCTGAAAACAGCTCTGCCCAAGTGCGAATTCCGCTTCCCCGAAGATCCCCTCGTCTCGGCACTCAAGGCCAACGGCAACAAGCTGGTGAAGGCGCTGGAGCAGGTCGGGACGATCAAGACCGACAAGGGCCAGGTCACCGCCATCAACATCAACAACCGCCGGTTCTCCGACGCAGCGATCGCCCGCATCAAGGGACTCCGACAGGTCACACGCCTCAGCCTCACCGGCACCAAGGTCACAGACGAAGGGATGGCCGCACTGGCCGGCTACTCGAGGCTCACCGAACTCTGGATCGACCGGACCTCGATCGGCGACAAGGGACTGGAACGTCTCAAGAGACTCAAGGGGCTCAAGAGAATCCTCGCTCGAGACTGCCCGGTGACTCTGCCCGGCGTCGTGGCACTCACGAAGGCGATCCCGCGGGTCGAGATCTTTTTCCGAGGCGGCCGGTTCCACGCCGGGCGTCTCGAACTCGACCCGCCACTGGTCGAAGCCGACCTCGCCAAGCTCGGTGGAGCCTCCAGCATCAAAGTGCTCGATTTGGCCGGACTGGCCGTCAGCGACAACGCCATCGGGACGCTCAAGGAGCTGCCCGCACTCAGAGAACTCGTGCTGACCAATTGCCGGATCACCGACGTGGGGCTGGTGCGGATTGCCGAGTTGAGCAAGCTCGAGGCACTGGACCTCTCGGGCACACGGCTGACCGACATCGGATTGGGACCGATCGCTCGGCTCACTGAACTCAAGAAACTCAAGCTGGCTCGAGTCCCGGTGGGCAACGAGGGAGTGGCCCACCTGGCCAACCTGACCAAGCTCGAACAACTCTCGCTGGCGGGAACACGGATCGGAGGCAACGCGCTGGTTCACCTGGCCAAGCTCGATTCGCTCACTGTGCTCGACCTCTCCTCGACGCCTATCACCGACAACGTACTGCAGAAGTTCATCGCGCCGCGGACCGGGCTCAGAGCTCTGGGGCTGCGAGATACCAGCATCACCAGCGGAGGCATGAAACACCTCAGGTCACTCGAAAACCTCCAGGTGCTGTGGCTCTCTCGGACCTCGATCTCCAACGCCGGACTCGCACAACTCACCTCACTGAAGTCACTCCATACTCTCGACCTCAGCCACACCCGCATCGACAACTCCGCCGGGGTTCAGCTGAAGAAGTTCCAGCGACTCAAGTCGCTGGAACTCTCCGGCACACTGGTCACCTCCGCGGCCGCCGCCGACCTCGCCGAAACACTCAAGGACTGCAAGCTGAAACACGCTCCCGACCCGCTGGTCGATGCGGTGGCTAAGACCGGAGGCAATGTGGCCGCGGCACTCAAGACCGTCTGCAAGGTCCGCAGCGAGCCCGACGGGACGATTACCGGACTCAGCGGCTGGAAACTCCCGCTGACCGACGCCGGACTCGGGTACCTCGTGCCCATCAAGAGCCTCAAAGTGCTCTCGCTGGTCAACTGCAATGTCAGCGATCGCGGCATCGTACGCCTCGGAGCACTCCCGGGACTGACCGAATTGTACCTCACCGATACCGACATCGGAGACCAGGCACTGGCGACCGTCGGCAGCCTGAAAAACCTCGAAGGACTCGGACTCAGCCGGACACGGATCACCGACTCCGGCATGGTCCACCTCGCAGGCCTTACACGACTCACCGGACTCAACCTCAACCAGACCCGTATCGGAGACACCGGCCTGGAACACGTCCGCGGACTCACCGCGCTCACTCACCTGGGGCTCAAGGAGACTCGAGTGACCAGCCGAGGACTGAGGCACCTGGCCAACTGCCAGGCACTGAGTGTCGTCTGGCTCGACAAGACTCGCATCACAGACGATGGGCTCAAGCCCCTGAGACGACTGCCCGCTCTCAAGCGGCTCTACCTCAGCTACACCAACATCACAGACGTCGGCCTGCTCTATCTCAAGGACAACGCCACCTGCGAAGGACTCGAACTCAGCCACACCCGAGTCACCAACGCCGGACTCAAACACCTCTACACACTCAAGGGACTCGTCGGTCTCAACCTCAAAGGGACCCGCGTCACCGCCGTGGGAATTAAAGGGCTGCAAAAGGCACTCCCCAAGTGCCGTGTTGCCCTTTAGTTGCGCCGACGCGAAATCGGCGCCGGCCAAGAACCGAAAAACGTGATTCTCCGAGTGTTGACTCTGCTTGACAGTTGTCGAAAAAGAGAGTGAACTAGGGCTACTGTAGCCATTCTGCGGGCCACGTCACGCTGCCTTCAACAGCGCATTTCAGTCATGACGTGGAGAGACTCCGACTCAGGAGGGACGGCCATGCGGAAGTTGTTCAACCAGTTTGCTTGCGCCTGGGTTCTGGCGGCCATGACCGCCGGTTCCGTGATCGGTCAGGGAATCCCTGGCGGCGGATCACCCGGTGGTGGATCACCCGGTGGTGGATCACCCGGCGGCGGATCACCCGGCGGCGGATCACCCGGCGGCGGATCACCCGGCGGCGGAACTCCGGGATTCGATGATCCTGGTTCCGGTTCGCCCGGTGGAGGCATTCCTGGTTTCGACGACCCCGGTGGCGGCGATCCCGGCGGCGGATTCCCCGGTGGTGGCGATCCAGGCGGTGATCCCGGTAGTGGATTCCCCGGCGGTGGCGATCCGGGCGGTGATCCCGGTAGTGGATTCCCCGGTGGTGGCGACCCGGGTGGTGACCCAGGGAGTGGCTTCCCCGGTGGTGGCGATCCAGGCGGTGATCCCGGTAGTGGATTCCCCGGCGGTGGCGA
>Ga0310124_10002479_pt1 | contig 12649 bp, 14 predicted proteins | sample CB11b_AW_Bot5_MG_FD_203507 | JGI IMG/M metagenome (GOLD analysis project Ga0310124, IMG submission 203507) | Marine microbial communities from Western Arctic Ocean, Canada - CB11b_AW_Bot5 | ecosystem: Environmental > Aquatic > Marine > Oceanic | place: Canada: Western Arctic Ocean | collected...
AGGAGCACGAAATTCTCGGCATCCATGGAGAGTCCGGCGTAGAGGCCCGTCCCTTTGCACCCGATCAGGGCGGCCCCCAACACCTGGAGCATGATCTCTTCGGCAGGAACAACCACCCGGCCATAGGAACCGTGAGAAACATTTTGACAGCCCAGGAACTGGGCATTCGGGGCTTGCTTCATATACGATGTCATCTTCCGGAGAGCGACCGGTCCCGAAAATCGCATCGGCTGGCAGTAGGTCACATAATCGCCGAAATTCTCATACCCCAGGTCCCGGCCAGAACCGGGCTTCACCCCCATGTTCCCCTCGGTAATGATGGTTTCAATGTCGGGATTGATTCCCCTGACAAAATCGGCCCAGTTTTTGATCACTAATGAAATCAGCTCCCTGCGATGGCCCATCCATCGCTCGATCTTCTCCGGTTCGATGGCCTCCGTCGTTACCCAGTTATCGGTTTTTCCCAGATCCCGGATGTCGACAACCAGGTTAAGCTCTTCGTCCGCGGGAATACCAAATAGTTCCTTGAACTGGCCGGTATTCCACGGATCCAAAGAAGCAAGGCTGACCCGCGCGCCGGGCTCGAAATTCCAGAGCGCCGCGTCCGCCATGGGAGCATACCGCTCCATCGCGCCCTTGTCCGCATCCTCAAACCACCGCGGCCCCATGGAGACCGGATCGTCCTCGTATTTTCCCAGGCCGCGTTCAACCGCCTTATAGATGCTGCGGGGCGAATCGCCAAAGGCATAGCCTCCCCCCGTCGAGACGATGATGTAGAAGCCACGTTTTCGCATCTCCTTTATACATTCATCCTGGGCGGGATCGACACCGGTTGGATGGGAAGGTGAATCGATGCCGTACTGGATGGCATTGATGCCGGCCTTCGCCAGGGAGTCCCCGAGTTCGTCCCACGCGCCGTTGCGCCAGCGCGGCCCGCGATAAAGCCAAAGCAAGAAGTCCCTCGGGGAGATCTTGGGGGGCGTCTCCAATGCCTCGTAAATCTTGAGCTCAGACGTATCTGTATGGCAGGCCCGTCCTTTGTGAAAAAGGGTGACTTGAATCGGTTGCGTCTCGTCGGGAACCTCCTGATCGGCGTCGGTTCGATACCAGAGCGTATCCACGTTCGCCCCACTTGAGGACTGATCAAAAAATCGAACCTTCGCCCTTTCGGCATCGATCGATTTCTCTACTTTCCAATAGGGCTTGCCCTGCCACACGGTTTCGGTCACCGCGAGTCTTGGATCATCTTCGTAGATGGTTGTGATGCCGTTGTCGGGGAAGCGGTGTGTGACGCCGGCGAACTTTAGGTAGGCCGGCAGAAGCACCTCGTAAGAAAAATTCTCCGGCGTATATTTTCCGGTGTCGTCCGCAACCGAGGTAATAAACAGCTCCAGGAAATTCTCCTGCCCCTTGATCCCGGACGTCACGCCGCTCTTGCAGATGCTCGAATGCACAAAGTAGATGTGGGGCGGATCGAGGCGTTTCCCATAAACATCCGCCGCCAGGCATTCCGGGGATCCCGGAATATTGATAAGCAGAATCGAAACGACTCCGGTCCCAAAGAGCATTTTCATGGTTCGGAGCATGCCGGAGTAGAACTTGGAGCGCAAGGGTGATGCACAGCGCATATGCGACAATACTTATATTCTTGCCAACCGCCTTTCCCGCGAATATAGAGACCAAACGGATTCGTACGTGCAGCACAAGTTCGACGAGTTCTGGCACGCCGCTCAACACCGGGACGAGTACTGATACTGCTGATCGGGATGTCATGGCAGCGCAGGGCCGGAAATCACGCCCTTGACGTCGATGAACCTGCTCCTTACATTGCATCGCTGAACCGTGTCGGATGATGTTGTTGAGCGTGGACTCAGTCTTGGCCGTAGAGTCCGCTCGATTGTGAAGTTTTTCTGGATTTTCTAATGCTTTCGGGCAGCGAATGTTTCCCCCCGCGGCCCCGGATGCTACAGGCGGAGTAGCTCAGTCGGTTAGAGCGGCGGCTTCATAAGCCGTAGGTCGTGGGTTCAAGTCCCTCCTCCGCCACCACTCCTTCTCCCTGACTCCGACCCGCGCGGCAACTCCTTGCCCGTCACGATCTTATCCCGATTCCCGCCCGATCGGGATACTTGTCGATATCGGCAAAACAGATCTGCGGATTTCTGCAAAACAGGACACTCAACCAACCATCTCGAACGCCTGTCGAACCGGGTTAGGGACGGCAGTCGTCGGTTCGGATTCGGGTCGGTAGCCGAACACCCAATCAACGTAGGTTCGATAGCTAAGAAAGAGGAACTGCCCGGTCAGGACAGCTCCTCTTGGAGGGCCCGGATCAAATCGCCGGCATCAACACGGTACATCGTGCAGAGCCGGGCGAACCACACGAGATCGAGGCGGAGATCGAAGCACTCGATCTTGCCCACCCAGGTGGGGGCGCGTCCGAGTAGGCGTGCCACGTCGCGCTGCGTCAGGTTCTCGCGTATCCGGGCCTGGCGCAACGTCCTGATCAGCCGCCGATACGACTCGTCGAAGATCGTCTTTTTCACGTTGAAATCTCCCCAGTTAGAAAGGTTAGGTAACGGCCTGGGCACCGGTAAGGGTGCCCAGGTGGTTATGCCCTCCAAACCGTGGGGATTTAACTCGCCGTCCCGCTCCTGGCGGACGCGGCGATCATGGAATCTTGCCTCAAACTTCATGAGGCCGACTGAACCCCAATCCTCTGAATGGAGACTCGTGCCATGAATGAAATCGGAAAACGCGAAGCCCGCGCATTGTCGGAGAACACCACCGGTTCGGCCGGGGAGACATCGGAGGCGCATCTCGTCACGCTCGCCGGAGAGATATTCATGGATCGGCCGATTCAGGGCGCAAGGGGTTGGCCTCCGGCCCTTCAGCGGATCCTGTCACGGGGGCGCGCCGCGGGAACTGGTGGCGATCCAAGGGGAGGTCGAGCGGGAGCAGCGTGGTGGTGATCACATAGCCCGCGGTCGAGGACGAGGACGATTTCAGAGCGGGCGCAGATGCAGGGCGAAAGTGCCGGGCCCGTGGATGACCGCCTCGTAGCGCGGGCACGCGCTTCCCTGCCCTCAATAGATAGTAGCCCAGTTGTCCCCCCGCCAGTGAGGTACGCTCCCGTCAATCCTCAGTGCACGCTCCGGCGTCATACCCCGGCCACGTGTCGGCTGGCCGGGAGCCGGAGGGGATGCGGGAGGGGTCTGCCCCGCCCACCGGTATCCTTCCCATCGAGGCTCTTTTCGTCGTAAGTTCCTGCGGCCCAAAAGCTGCCGCCTCTCAGCCGTCCGCCGGTCCTATCCCCCCCGCCAAGGCCCGGATATGCGTAAGTCCCTGCGGCCCAAAAGCTGCCGCCGAAAACGCCTCCCGGAAATCTCCTCAGAGCGCGCGGGGGGCGATCCTGGGGCAAAATGCCCTTCCGGGCGGTGAAATCTCCCTGCCGGGTAGGTCCCGGGGGTGCGTCTCCCGGCCTCAAAGTCCCCCATGGGGTGCCCGATCGGTAGCAAACGAGCTCTCCGGGGACCGGGGCGGAACGCGATCACGGGGCCCCGGGACACTGTAGGGTGCGCGGCAAAACTCCGTGGTGAAGCTGAATTCGGGAACGCTTACCAGCTCTCGTCAGATGCCCTGGAGGCAAGAACCTGGTATTGGTCCGCGGGATCGGCTGGAGCATTCTCCGAGGGGGTAGCGGTGGTGTGCGACGAGGGGAACACTCAGATGGTCCCCTCCGCCCTGCCGCTGTACGGCAAAGGGGACGGCCATCCGCTATTTCATCGTGGAGGACTTCGACAAAGCCGGTCCGTTCCTGGTGGGCACCTTCCGGGCGCGGAATCCCGAGAACCTCCAGGCCGCCTCCGGCCACGGCTGGTCCGGCAAGAAGGATGGCCCCCGCATCGATTACGTGCTTGCACAGGGGCTACCCTCCTCGGGCAGATCCTCCTCCATTTCGCCAACCAGACGCCAGGATTGCAGCCGGTAGCACCGACAGAGCCGTGAGAGTCGGACCACGGCGAGACGCAGGGCACACATTGCTCCCGCCCCCTACGGGCGACACCCAGCGCACGCGGTACGTCCTCCTGGCGATGGCGGAGCTGCCGCCGTCGGTCCTCCGCCAGACGTCCAGCCAGCCGCCGGTAGGCCCTCGTATGGACGGTCTTGTTCATCTCTGTCCCCGGCTCAGTTCAGCCCGACGTGGCGGTCACAGATCTCGTAGCGCGGCTGGGGCCGGCGAGGCAGGTCGTGAAGCCGGCCCTTGCGGAGCTCGGTGACGGCGTTGAGCCGGCTCCAGGCCGTCCCGGGGCGGAACTTCTCATGCCTGGGCTCCCGCCACTCATGGAGGACACGCGGGATCCGGCTGGCGGGGATGACTCGGCGGTCCAGCGCGCGGACGGTCAGGTCATGGGCCTGGGCGTCGTTCAGCCGAGTACTCCGGTATGCCTCTATCGGGGCGAGGTCGTGAATGCCATAGTCTGGGACAACACCGCGGCTTCGTCGAATCATCAGTTCTCGGGCACGGCAGTTCGCTACTCAAGTGCTCCGGATCTCGTTCACGGCATGGACGGAAACATCACCAATGCCCCGAGGTTCATTTCGGCAACCGACTACCGGCTCGGTCCGGAATCGGCGTGCATCGATGCCGGATCGGACCTCGAGGTGGCCACGGGTGTCGACCTGGCCGGAAAGCCCCGCATCGTTGGAACCGCCGTGGACCTGGGCGCATTCGAGCACGCCTATGGCGGCGACATCGAGGGATTGCCGGTGCCGATACCGGAACTGTGGATGGTGTTGCATGGATTCAGCGGAGATCTCAGTGCCGCCGCGTGGGCCGACCAGGATTTGGACGGATCGGCGACGTGGGCGGAGTACGTCGCGGGCACGAAGCCGACGGACAGTTCGTCCGTATTGCGCGTCGACATGCTGATGATTTCGACGAACGAAACCGCGCTGGTTGCCTGGCAGCCATCCGTGAGCGGAAGAACCAATCGAGTCATTTCGGGACCATCCCCTCAAACCGCGCACAGTACCGTGGCGGTAGTACCGTACCCGGCATCCGCGGTGACGACGGCCGTTGAGTCCGCCTCATCGGCGATTTTTGTCGTGGAAGCGTTGATGGAAGCCGCACCCTGATTGCCGGGCAAAGCCAAAGTCTATCGCTGCGAGTGCGGTACACGGGACATAGGTCACATGGGCGGTGACAGGACCCTGCGCGCCCACCCCAAACGCCTGCTCCCGGATGCAGACCGCGCCGCAGCCATTGCCCAGCCAGGCGCCGTAGGCGAACGCGGCGACCTGGCGGTAGACATCGGTTCCGCCGGTGGCATTGATGCGTACTTGTAGCATCATGGCCGGTTATTTCCACCCAGCGCGATGCGCATCTTCTCCTCGACCCGGTCCCGCAACCGCCTGGGCGCCAGGACCTTCACATCGGGCTGCCACGAGAGAATCAACCGGACCAGCTCTTTCCATCCCGATGTCTGCATTCGAAGCTCCACGCCCCCGTTCTTTCGCTCGATCATTTCCTGCGTCGGGTGCCACCGGCGCCTGCGAATGTAGGCGGCCACCGACGGAGCGAATAGAAGGCGCACCCCGAAGGGCTTCTCCCCGCCGGTGATGCCGAAGGCCTCCCGGAGCCAGGCGGCCGGATCAAAATCCTCCGGAACCGGGAAGCTCTCGCCGGTCCAGGTTGCCTCCGAGACTCTCGAGAGAGCAAAGGAAGCAATCTTGCCGCGGCGGTGATGATAGCCGACCAGGTACCAGTCCCCGTGGTAGGCAACCAGGTGATAGGGATCGATGGTGTAGGACCCGCGGGTGCCGTCGAACTTCGTGTAGGCGGCGCAGAGCTGCTCCTGCCGGTCGATGCTCCGGGCGACCCGGGTCCAGATCTCAGGGTCGAGCTGCACGTAGTCTTCACTGAGCACCGACATGTTGCCGGTAAAGGATGCGGGGTCAATGGTGACTTTGCCTTCCAGCTGCGCCTGCACTTTGCGCATGACAGAGCGCATGTCGATTTCAAGCGGCGTTCCCCGGAACGCGCCGATCACCTTGTCGGCCACCGAGAAGGCAAAGAGTTCCTGGCGGCTGATCTGAATGGCCGGCAGCTCCCAGGTCGGGTCGGTAAGCAGGTACCGCCCCGGCCCGTCACCCCGCCTGCTCTCCGCCCCTGTACCCCGCAGGCGGGCCGCCGGTCCCCCGTGCGGACGCGCCTACGCGCGTGAGCCTGCCGCGCGGCCGCTGCGCCGGCCCGGCACCACCCCGCCGTCGCAGCCGCCACTTTCCCCGCCCCCAAGAAACCGCCCACGGCCGCGAGTCCCCGGCGCCCAAGGTACTCTGCGGTGCGAGAACATAGTTACTCCGCCTCTTAAAGCGTTACCCCAGCTTCTCCTGTTTAAGCCCGGGCATTAGTGATGGTGTCGTTGGCATCGTTTACTTTGGCGAGTTGATCGGTTGCAAATTTCATGAACTCGTCCGGCAGGCCTTTTGAGGCCAGCTTGTCGGGATGGAACTGGATGCACTTTTCGCGGTACACCTTTTTGATTTCGGAATCGGACATCTCCGGGGTGCATTCGAGAACCTTGTACGCATCGTCGAGATTGTTTTTGCGGCCTCCCAGGAGGGCGTCCACCGTGCCCGGTTGCAGTCGGAACGCGCGCTCCATCTGCAGAAGGATTTCATGCTCATTGGAGTGGATCATGCCATCGGCCTGCGCGACGATGTGCAGGGCCGCGATAAAGGTCATGCCGATTTGGTGGTTATACTGAATGGCTGCGGCGAGCTGGTTGACATAGTCGGCGGCGGTATGCGGGTCATCTTTGGCCTCACGAAAAATTTTGATAGCGGCCTCACGCATGGGTGGCGTGTAGCGGAGTTGGATGAAGATCTGTTCAACCGCCTTGATCTCGCCGGAAGTGATGTTCCCGTCGGCTTGTGCCATTTTGGCCAGGCAGCCGATGAACGCCACTTGAATGACCATCCCCGCGCTCTGCACGCGCGACACCCCTTTGTCCAACTGATGCCCCAGCCCAACCCCGATGGCTGCGCCCCAGGGGCCCAGGAAGGAACCCAACACGCCGCCAATTATTTTACCTGTCCATGCCATCTAGAATTCCTTTGTTGTTACCGACTCGTAGGCCGTTGTCCCCCCGAAAAAATCCATCCGCCCGATTTCTACTGATATTCTACCCATCTTGAAGATGGCGTGGCCAGCGCGACAATCTGCTCCAATGAGTACGTTGAACGATCTTTTCTGATGTGCTGGCCCGGTGAGTTTCAGTCGGCGAAGTCCTCTCCAATGGATTTCCCGCTGATGTCGAAGCCCCCAGTTCATGACACTCCATGTCGCCAAAACCCGAATTGCCCCCCCAGAATCTCACGGGAAATCGCACGAGATCGTTCTGACCAAGAATGGTCGCTTTTTGCACAACGAACTGGGGGTCAACGCTCAGCTTCGGAGTGAATCACGTCCTGTTCTACTGGAAAAGTTCTGATAATGCCAGACTAGGCCGCAGTGATCCTGGGAAATTGACGGAGCAAGCACGAATGGCGGAGCGGCTTCACGCCGCGTCGCAGTAGTAGTACCGAAGCATTCCGCCGAGCCGTTCCCGGCATTGTACTTCGCCGGTTCCTCGACCGACCTCGCCGCCAGGGTCGATGATCTGGTTGTCCAACCCCAGAGCCTTGCCCTTGACGGCCAAGACCCTGCGCTGGTCATCGGTCAGGAGAATCCGTTTCCTGCCCATCTCGTCCAACAGGGCTTGATCTGAGCGTTCTGGAACTCGATGATTTCCTGCTGGCGGTGGTTGATCCAACCGGAGAGAATCAGCAAGAAGAGTTGCCAGGGCTTGAGGATGAAATTCATGATCCCGTTGATACCGGGTACGGGCCCCATCGGGTGTGAGACTGAGCTTGCCGATCGGCTGAGATCGGCAGATGCTGGCCTCAGTAAGTCGAACGGAATTGGGTACTTGCAGGTTGGCTGAGTTTTTTGACTCTACGCCAAGGAGATCGCGGGGGTGAAGGAATAGGTCGCATTCGTGCCCGACACCGTAGTCATGATGACCGGCGCGGAATTCGATGAGTTCGGGTCGGAGCCCAAGGCGAATTCAATGCTGTCCGCATGGCCATCCATATCGCTATCAGCATGAGGGTCATAAGCCACGCTGGGTACATCGCCGAGGTATGATGCGGCGCTGGGGGACGCCGAAAGAAACACGGGGGGATCCGCCGTGGTGTCGGTATTCGGGTCGTAACTCACGGACATACCCTGCAGCACAGATTCGGTCAGGTTTGTGTCTGGACGCCGAAAGCGGATATAGTCCACCTGCGAGATTAGATCGGGCTGGCCGTTCGTGGGAGGGGCATAATTGAAGTGGTAGGACGTTTCAACGCCGCCCGAATGAAAGGGCGCGGCCGTTGGCCAATCGGTGTAAGCGGTGAGCCCGACCTGCAGGTTGGAGCCGAACGCGGGGAAAGGGTGGTCCGGGTTGGGATACCGGTTTTCCACGATCCAGTTCCCGCTGCTGCTATGTTTACGCAGACAGACCACCGTGTCGCCCACGCGTACCATCTGCAGCCAGGCATCGGTCTCGTTTTGGTCGATCCCTGTGCTGTCGAAATACAGCCTGGAGTCGCTATTGCGAGTTGCCTTGATCTCAAACTGGCGCGTTCCCGGGTTTCCGGCGCTTCCGTAACTCAGGAAGATGTAGTTCTCTGTATTCTCCACGTAGTCGCTGCCGAAGTCCCCCGGGGGCCAGACCGCATTGGTGGTGTAAGGACTCGGCGCAGCCTGGGTTATGTTCCGCGGCGCATGGGCAAAGATGCCCGTGAGTGAGAAGCTTCTGTTTGGCACTTCCGTTGGATCAGCAGGATTGTGGCGGCTCAGAACACGTAACCGCGTCGTGGCTATGAAGTTTCCTTCGATCTCCTTGAAGAACAGCAGTCCCCTCAGGTTCGCGAACCAGGTATTTGCGGCGGGTACGATATGGAAATGGCCGGAGGTTGTCGTATTGATATTCGCTATTTCGTACGAGGGAGCGACCCAGCCCTCTTCTTGCACGAGGTCAGTCCAGTTCTGAAATGTGGACGGATTGGAGAACTCGTCGCTTAGCGGGGCCAGTTCATCGGCTGTGGTTTCGCACAGACCTGCCATCAGCAAAGTCATGACAGATATGGTGCGGAGACAAATACGAAACAATCCGTAGCACCCTGATGACATCGTCAACTGCTTCGGTGATCGCAACACACTTTCCCCTTTCAAAGACCCAACAAGTGCCTTGAGGCGCGTGTACTCACGTCGCCTCGAAGGCTTGGTTAGCCCATGCAACGTAGTTCGGTCATTTCCTTACTCTGACTACTGCCGCCTGATTGGCTTTCTGCAATTCCTGAGGTGATGACCTGACAAGAGACCTGTCGGAGCCACCACCAGCATACACTTCTTTCCTTTCCATAACTCGGGGGTCAACCAGAAACTTGGCAGAGTACCCAAAGGCCGGTGTCCCGCCACAAGGATAGCCTGTCTTGTCTAGAACCGCGTCCGCGTCTGCGGTCCTCGGCCGCTCTATGCCTAAGCCCTTGGCAACGCGGGACGTGCTTGCTCTGTCATCCCCTCGGACAATGGCAACGATAAGATCATCGTTCGCATCAATCATGCAGATGCTCTTGACAATGTCTTGAGGCGCAACTCCTGCGGCCGAGGCCGCCTCAGCGGCAGTGTGACAGGACTCCTGGAAGGAGAGAAATGCTCCCTCTATCCCATTGACCTGCATGAACGCCTTCAGCTTTTCCTCATACGCATTCATCTTCATCGCATACCCCGGCAGATCGACTGTATATCTCTGAGGGAGACGACGGTTTGTCACGGGCTAACCGTATTATTCGCGCAATCGATTTCGTGAATGACGATACTGTCGGTTATTCTCAAAATCAATCCAATCACTATAGACAAACCCTGAACAAAAGCGCACGCTTTTCGGCCCGTCAATATTTGCTCGTGGCGCGGTATGAACAACAGTCAGCGCATAAAGACTGGAGGTATCCTACCCGAGCAGTGAGGCGACATTAGAAAAAACTGGATATTCGTGGCCTGGTTCAGGGTGGCATCCGGGGTGATCCGATCTGCGAGGAGTTCATTGCTCCTTTTCCCGGAGAGCCTCTCTTTATCCCGCCGCCCGATCCGCCTACCATCATCTGGCATTATGGTGCCCCTCAACCACATCCGCGCCACAGGCGGCACCGACTTCTACGGTCAGATCGCCCGTAAGGTCAAAAAACTCAGCCGACCCGTAACTCCCCATCGCTGTCCGACATACACAGGCCAGCATCTCCCGATCTCAGCCGATCGGCAAGCTCAGTCTCACACCCGATGGGGCCCGCACCCGGTATCAACGGGATCATGAGTTTCGTCCTACGCCCCTGGCAACTCTTCTTGCTCATCCTGTCCGGCTGGGTGAACCGTCAGCAGCAGGAAATCATCGAGTTCCAGAACACCCAGATTCAGGCGCTGATAGAGAAGATGGGCCGGAAACGGATTCTCCTCACCGATGACCAACGCAGGGTATTGGCCGTCAAGGGCAAGGCTCTGGGCCGCAAAACGATGATGGAACTGACTACCATTGTAACCCCCGACACGATTCTGCGTTGGCACCGTCGGCTCGTAGCCGAGAAATGGGACTACAGCAGCAGTAGAGGCAACGCGCCTGATGCGGCCGGCGACGGTCAAGAAATGGCACACCACGGGAAGCGCCAATTCCGGGCAGCGTTTGGACAACATCAGTGTCCTGACAGGTCCCGTTGGCTTGCTCCCGGATCCTCGCCCAATAAATAGGGCATCAAGTACAGATTCTGCAGCATCGTCTGGCTCAGCTTCTTGCGGGCCGACTCCTTGTCGCCACCCCAATAGAGGGCAAGGCTCCAGCACAAGTATTGCATCGGGTCTCCGCAATCATCAGGAAACTCCCGCTCATACCATTCATAAGACCGCAACGCACCGGCCACATCCCCAGCAAGCAAGTACAGCGGCCCAAGCAAATACCTTTTCCCGTAGCCATCGCTGATCAGCCCCGCAGATCGAGACTCCCGTTGCAAGACTCGCTCGTAACGACGAATCCGCTCCATGATCTTCCGTCGGTCTCTTGGGAATTCGTACATATCCAACGTACAACCTCTCAGGCCGCCTCACGGTAGTAGTATTTCATTATCCCGCCCATCCGTTCACGGCATCTGAGTTTGCCCTTCTGATTGCCTGCCTGTCCATTGAACTCAATCAGCCTGTTGTCCAAACCTTGATGATTCCGTTCTTGGTGATAATGATCCACGTAATCTGTGACTGCTTTCCTTAGATGCCCCTCACCCATCGGAATGATCTTGTTCAGGCATTCGTATTTGATGGATCTCACAAACCTTTCCGCATGGGCGTTCAGATTCGGACTTCTTCTCGGCAAGCGAATCGCTCGGCAACCCGCATCCCGCACGCTCTCCCGGAACCTTTTGGTGAACAAGGGATCCCGGTCATGGATCAAGAACTTCTTCCCGACCAGAAATCCGTCAAAGGCGTCCGTCAGGTTTCGCCCTATCTGGTTCATCCAGACGCTATCCGGGCTGGCGGTGATCCCGGCTATATGGACCCTTCGAGTGTACAGCTCCATGATGAACAAAACGTGATAGCGAACGAGCCCCCGAGGAGTCCATACCTCCACGTTGAAGAAATCCGCCGCGGCAAACCCTTCCCAATGCGCCTTCAGAAACTCCTTCCACGATCCCCTGCGCTTCCGGTCGAACGAGGGCTCAATCCCATGTTCATTCAGGATTCTTTGCACCGTGCTCCGGCCCACGTCGTAGCCCAAATGGCTCATGGCGCCTGCTATCCTGGTGTACCCCCAGTCTGCATTCTCCAGAGCCATCCGCACCACCATGTCCCGTATGACATCAGGCTTGCGTATACGACCCGGGCCTCTTCTTGAGCTCCCGTCGTACTTCCGCGCAATTAGGCGCCGATGCCAGCGAAGCAGGGTGTCCGGTGTGACGATACACCCCACCCGGTCCAGTATCTTGCGGCCAAGAAGTTTGCCTTTTACGGCCAGGCGACGCCGCTGATCTTCGTTGAGCCGGGGCCGCTTCTTCCCATACAACTCCCGCCACGTCTTGTTTTCCTCGAGAAGGTAATCGATGATCTTGTGGTGTTCCCGGTTAATCCAGCCAGCGAGCGCATACAATAGGAAGATTTGGATTTGCTGCATGATGGTGGTGGACTATACCGACCAAGGCGGCCCTTTCAACCAGCAGGCGTGCCAAAATAGCTCGGAACTCGACCGTCAGACAGGCCTGCCTTGTTTTGTAAGCCTCGGATTCGATGACCATTACGTTCGGCCGAGTTTTGGGATACTACGACGTAGAACGCTGAATGTGCAACGAGAGAAAAAGAGGGCACTTGCAAGGGCTGATTGACAGGTTCAATCGCACATAACTTCATTGGATCCAACTAAGAGGTAAAGTCATGATAGTTCTCAACGATATACAGTCTCAGTTAAATGCCACCGAGGTCAGTGAGGTAATAAGGCCAGCAAGTGTACAAGAAGCTGCGGAGGTGATTCGTCGGTCCGTTGCAAAGAAACAGCAGATCAGCATTGCCGGCGGCCGACACTCCATG
>Ga0310124_10002482_pt1 | contig 12646 bp, 14 predicted proteins | sample CB11b_AW_Bot5_MG_FD_203507 | JGI IMG/M metagenome (GOLD analysis project Ga0310124, IMG submission 203507) | Marine microbial communities from Western Arctic Ocean, Canada - CB11b_AW_Bot5 | ecosystem: Environmental > Aquatic > Marine > Oceanic | place: Canada: Western Arctic Ocean | collected...
TTTTGTGATCCAACCTACCCATCTTCGTCTCTTCAAATTCAATACGCCCCCAATCCCGGGCGTTTTCTTTTGCCATTTGTTTGAGTAAACAGCAGATCCCATCGCGCACCTCGAGACTTGCCGTCGCGAGTTGCCGCTGCGATACGGTGGCCTGGTTGACCGCGGCATCCACATCGCCAAATAGGCCGGGGCCGCCGGCGGTCTGTTGCAGTGGTACAGCTGGCGATCCGGGCATCACCGTCCGGTCCCCATCAGCCCCTGACGCCAGTTGCTTGAGAACTTCCTCAACCACACTTCCGATGAGTTGTTCCTGGTTCATAACCCGTTCCATCCTGGCATTGCGCTATGCGCAAATATTGAACTAGTTGATTCGTTGGCCGTGTACAATCGCCTCATCCACGATGCCGATGACTACCGCATCGACCGGTGTTTTGTTGAAACCTTCCGCCATACGTGCGCTGGACCCTTGAACGATCAGCACAAGTTGGCCCTCTCCTGCGCCGATTGAATCGAGTGCGACGATTGCCCGTCCGGTGACTTCGAAACGCCCGCCACCCCAATTGGTACTGCCGGCGGTTGTGGGTTGGTCATAATCCACTTTAAGTGGCTCAACGATCAGGAACTTCTGTCCCTGGAACGCTGGGTCCTTTGCGGTGGCTACAACATGCCCCTTTACACGCGCAAGAAACATGGTTGGCTCCGGACAACGGATGCGGGAATCAGACCCGTATCACATCATCATGTGGTCGGGCGATAACGTGCACGCTAACGACTTCGCCAACGCGGCGTGCCGCTTCGGCGCCGGCGTCGACACCAGCCTTGACGGCGGCCACATCACCTTCAACGGTGATCGAAATTAGCCCGCTTCCGACCTTGTCCTGTCTCACATATTTGACGTTTGCCGCTTTGAGGGCAGCATCCAGCGCTTCAATTGCGCCGATCATTCCACGTGTTTCTACCATTCCGATTGCCTGCTGTGCCATGTTGTTAACTCCTCGTGGCGATGTTGTCGTAACCCCTTGCTGCATGGCCGATGGCTCAATTATGCAGCCTGTTTACTAAGGACTTGCACGGTTTGCCGCGCAACAATGAGTTCCTCGTTAGTTGGAATAATCCAGACCGCGACCTTCCCACGGTGAATTTGTGATTCCTGATCCCCGGTGCCGGTTCGAGTGGTCACGTTCTTGTCAGGGTCAATTTCAATGCCGGCAAAGTCGAGGTTCTCGCAGATTGCAGCACGGATGTCGCGTCCGTTTTCTCCAATGCCGCCCGTGAAAACAAGAGCATCGGCGCCATTTAGAATTGCCAGATAAGAACCGATGTAATGCCTTACCGATTCAACAAAAGCATTCACGGCAAGTTCCGCCTGTTCATTGCCAGCCTGAGCTGCCTGCTCCACTTCTCGCATATCGGCACTGACCCCCGAAAGTCCCTTCAGGCCCCCTTCCGTGCCGAGCTGTTGCCAGATGGTGTCCAGGTCAAATCCGGACTTGAGCAATTGCAAAATAGCAAAGGCATCGAAATCACCGACCCGTGATGCATGTAGAACACCAGTCTGGGCCGTCATCCCAAAACTATTGGCAACGCTTTGCCGGTCTTGAATTGCGCAGATGGAACACGAGCCGCCCAGATGGCAACTGATAATCCGCTTGGCCTCTGGGGCAATCTGCGCCATGCGCGTGGCGATATAGCAATGGCTGGCACCATGAAAACCGTAGCGACGCATGCCATGATCTTCAATCCATGCAGCTGGGATGCCATAAACCTGGCGTGCCATCGGTATCGTCTGGTGAAACGCGGTCTCAAAGGCTGCAACCTGGGGAATCCCCGGGAGTCGGTGCATGAATGCTCGCATGGCATCGATGTAGGGCGGGTTGTGCTGCGGTGCGACTTCAGAAAACTGGGTCATTACTTCAAGCACCTGATCGTCTACTTGAATGGGTTTTCTGATTGGGCCGCCGTGTACCGCCTTAAAACCAATTGCCTCAACATCGGTCATTGCAGTGATTACCTTAGATTGAACCAATTCATGTAAATGCAAATCAATCGCTTCGCCGTGGTCTTCCAGGTCCACTTTACCCTTGCGGGTATATTTCCCGGCGGTAACCGACCATGTACTACGTCCTTGGCCGATGCGATCAGCGCCACCCTGTGCAAGAACAATTTCGGTGGTGCCTGCGCGGTCGATATCAAACAGCTTGTATTTAAAGCTAGTTGAACCGAGATTGGCCACTAGGACGATCATGTTTGGTCCACCTGTAAGGATTCTGCAATGCGAATTAAAATGTATCCAACAACTGGTCGTGTGGACGCGCAATGACGTGTGCGGAAACAAGTTCGCCGACTCGACCAACTGCTTCAGCACCAGCGTCGACGGCTGCTTTGACCGAACCAACGTCACCTTTGACAAGCACGGTGATTAAACCACCACCGATGGGAACTGACTGGACTAATTCGACGTTTGCTGCCTTGAGCATCGCGTCAGTGGCCTCGACAATGCCGATATGGCCTCGCGTCTCTATCATGCCTACTGCACTCATGATCTGACTCCTTGTTTGCCACCTGTTACATCTTTAGCAGGGGCAAAACGAAAATTTGGACAACTTACTTCGATATCTTACTTTTGGTTTTGGGCATGGGCATCATCGCCGTCAACTCTTCGTGCGGTCTTGGGATGATGTGTACCCCTACGAGTTCCCCCACCTTGCTGGCCGCACCAGCTCCGGCATCAACTGCCGCCTTGACTGCGGCAACATCGCCGCAGACAAAGCTGGTGACCATGCCGCTGCCGACCTTGTCCCAGCCCATCATCTCGACATTCGCTGCTTTCAGCATTGCATCACTCGCTTCAATCAGCGCGATCAGACCCTTGGTTTCGACCATTCCCAACGCTTCTTGTGCCATGTTGCAGACTCCTGCTTTCCCGCATGATTGCGGGTGGTTTCAGTTGACGTTCACGATGCCTTAATCAGTTCCATACGCGTGGCCGTTGACAGGTCGCACGCATTACCTTCATCCGTATCGATGTGTATTTCCAGTTTGACACGCGGGTGTTCACGAACCTGCATGTCATCAAACGTTATTCCGCATGGGCCTTCAATTTTCAATTTCATTAAATCGCCGTCGGTCACGCCATAATGGACCAGGTCTGCGGGATGCATGTGGACATGGCGCTTGGCGCGAATCACGCCCTGTTTTAGCGTGACTGTTCCATGCGGCCCCACGAGAATGCAGCCGGGTGTGTTTTCGTGATTCCCACTGATTCGTAGCGGCAGATCAATTCCTGAAAACACACCGTCGGTATACGAAAGTTCAACCTGCGTATAGTCGCGGGTGGGTCCAAGGATTCGTGTGCCGGGGATCATGCGATTACGGGGCCCTAGGATGTTGACCTGCTGTTCAGAAGCAAACTCACCATCTTGGTAAAGATCTCGTAGCTTGGTGAGTTGGGCGCCAGGCCCGAAAAGTTGAGCCAGGTCGTCCTGGCACAGGTGGATATGCCGCGCTGAGACATTCACAACCAGCGGGTTGGGGCCCTCGTGGCCGCCTGTTCCTGGTTGGCCACCGCCCGGCTGGGGGAGGCGGTTGTATAGGGCGCGGCGTACCAGTTGTTCAACGCGTGCCCGGTCAATGCTGTTGGTTGTCGCGATCACGGCGAACTCCAAATGTGAAATGCTATATTTCACATCCTGCTTAATAATACAAAATACGTCATATTATTGCAATACCTTTCATAATTTATCATTTAATGTTGAAGTGAGTCATTGCAAAAACATAATATATTACTCAAATGCTTGTTTTGAAAGTATTTAAGGGTGTGAATGGATTTGATGGGAATTGCAACCTATTGGCGAACAAGATGTTTGTGCTGGAACTTTGCGCGTTTTTGTGGTCTTAAATGGCCTGGAAGTCTTGGATATGAGTTACCACCAAGATATTCCCTAGGCTCCCGAACATGGATAGGTATGGCCGTTACGATGCGGTAAGTACCGCTACCCAGCGTTGAGTGACGTGATTGATGGCCAGTTCAATGATGGCTAATTCGTGCTGGTCGTTGCCGCTTCGATTAATCCCCGCATGTAACCCACTGCAAATAATCGTCCAAGCATCGTATATCCGGGATTCTCATCTGCAGATTCACCTTCCAAAACGGGGACATGATCAGGACGCATCACGCCCTCGTATCCTATGGCAGCATATGCTTTCATCGCCGCTAGCATGTCAGTTTTACCATTGTCATGGAACGTCTCTTGGAACTTGGGCATGGTGCCCTCGACGTCCCTGAAGTGAACGTAGTGGATGCGGTCGGCGAAATGATGAATGGCATCGACGATTGGCTCGCCAATTTGAGAAAAACTCCCTTGGCAGAAACACATGCCATTTGCACTGCTCTTACTTAGATCAAACAAGCGTTCGTACGCCTGCGGACTGGTAATAATTCGCGCTTGGCCCCGGAGCTTTGCAATTTGTGGGTCATCAGGATGCAGTGCAAGTTTCACCCCCACTTCCTCGGCAACGGGCAGGGCGCGGCGTAGGAAATATTCAAGGTTGTCCCACATTTCATCTTCCTCGATGGGGCCGCCGAGGCCAATTGATTGGTGGTCATCCAGGTCCAGGTCGTAGCTGCTGACCAGGGCGCCGCCACGGCCAGGTGTTTTGAATGATGTGCGTGACCAGTCATCATCGGGCATGAAGTTATAACAGCAGATCGGTACACCGAGTTGTCCCATATCCCGCAAGAGAGTGATGAATCCCGCTATCTGCTCATCACGCTGCGGCGTGCCATGGACAATATGGTTATGGGGGATGTAGCCTTCGACAACCGTCAACTTCAATCCGGCGGCATCAACCCGGGTCTTGATCTGTTCCAGCGTTTGCCCGTAATGGGCTGGAAATCTGCAGACGATGTCGGTGACCCCGACTTGTGCCGCCAAACGCAAGTTCGCATCACTAAGCGGGGTCAGTACGGTCGCAATACGCATTTTGTTTTCCCAATAATACGATCGTGAGGGTAAGGGGTTTCTTCGCTTCCTGCCAATATTTTCTTAATGATGTATTGTTAACCGTCACTGTACTTTGTTGACTGTGTTTTTTCATCATAGTTCAAAGCCAGCAAGGAGATCCTGGGCCATGTTAACCATGCATGCTGATCATTTGAGGAAGATAAGTACATCAATATTTGTTGCCGCTGGTGTGAATGAGAAGGAGGCCAGGCAGGTGAGTCAGATCATCGTGGATAATTGCCTGTACGGCCACGATAGTCATGGCATGGTTTGTGTGCCACGTTTTATCGAGGATGTTGAAACGGGCAAGATCCACCCGGATGCCAAACCAACGGTGGTGCGTAATGGACCGGGCGCGGCGATCGTAGATGGCAATCGCGGTTTTGGTCAATTAACCATGGATCATTCGATGCAGTTGGCAATGCAGATCGCTTCGCAGCAGGCAATTGGTGCGGTAGCGGTGACGAACTGCAATCATATTGGAATGCTCTGGAGCTACGCAAAAACAGCGGCTGAAAATGGCATGGTCTCATTTATATGGTGCGTCTGCGGTCCAGATGGTGGTGGCGGCGCGATGGCGCCATATGGAGGTGCCAAGACTGCCATTGGCGCAAATCCCATTGCGGTGGGGATCCCTGCCGGGCAATGCCCCCCCTTCGTCCTAGATATTGCAACATCTGTCGTGGCCGGTGGTAAGGTCTTATGGCATGCCCAGCAGAACAAGCCGATCCCGGAAGGCTGGATTATTGATGAGCACGGTAATCCCACCACCGATCCGATGAAATTATTTGGCCAGGGCATCCGAAAGATTGCTGGTGCATTGCTGCCGATGGGTGGTCACAAGGGTTTTGCGCTGGGGCTGGCATCAGAAATTCTTGGTGGTGTATTGACCCGATACGGTACAGGCAATCAGTCCACTTTCCCAGAGGGTAATGGCAGCATGATCATCACGATCAACGTAGACAACTTCATCCCCCTTTCCCAGTTCGTCGACCAGGTTGACGAACTGCTTCGGTATATCAAGGCGATACCCACTGATCAAAACACTGACGAGATCTTTATTCCTGGCGAACTGGAACTTCGCACCTATTCTGATCGTGAAAAGAATGGTATTCCCGTCACAGAAGGTTTATGGGGACAATTACAGGAAGTCGCAAAGAAATACTCAGTGGAAATGGATATGCCTGGTTAAACGACAGGTTTATTCGGCGGTGCAATGAAGCTGGACCGTGTGCCATCCATTTCACTGACATAACCTGACGGATACTGCGGAATTACAGGTAAGTCAGGGGCGAGCCCTATTTGATTCTGAGCGATATGGAATCTTGAAAGTTAGCAATCGTACCGTGGTTGCGAGTTACCTTCCGGCTGGTTTTTGATCAACAATGGTGATCTGGCTTGCATGGTCCACTCGGATTTGAGGGCGCTTGCGATATGTCGTCACAGTCCCCCTGACCTGAATGGTCTTGTTTAGAAAATAGCCCTGTGGTGACTGGGGCCATACGTCCAGCGATGCGCCAAACAGCACGACATAAAATGAGTCCCTTCGGTCTGATGAGAAGTTGAGAAAGCATGCTGAGCTGACGTGTCGGGTATGGACTATGCCCCTCCACGATGAGGGTTTGTCCCATGTGTTCTTTGGCTGGTACCAGGGAACGACTGGACGATCGGTATTGATTAGTCGGTCCGGTGGGACCTGCTCCAATCGGGTGTACCCCATGGGCTTGCCAAAAGTCTCGTTGGGCTGGGGCAACGGGCTTCGGCCTGCCGGGAGCAGATAGGGTGTTGAGGAGATGGCAGCCAGTGCAGGTGAGTCGGTCTTGTGATCCACGATCACTCCCCTGCTACTGTGTGTTGCGGCGGTCTCTGGCTGGTGCAGTGTATCGGGTGCAACCGGAGACAACATGCCGCAGATGATGCCGACTATCAGCGCCAATCCGATCAGGATGAAGGGGTATCGGTTCCCGTGTATGTGATCTGTCTTCCTTAGGGTTTTTAACATGTGGATGCAGGGAGTATGTTCCAGTTGGTGCTTGTCCGTCTCAAGTCCAGGATCCGCTAGAATAGGTAAAAATGGATCAAATCATAGGCCAACATCGAGCCTTGGAGGTGCTCCAGTCGGCGCTTGTGGCCGATCGTCTGCACCATGCTTACATCTTTCATGGCCAGCGAGGGATTGGCAAGTTCACAACGGCGGTGTCCTTTGCCAGGATTCTACTTTGCCATGAAGCCATAACCGACCACCAGGCACAATCACCGGTTAAGGTTGGTGCTTGTGGTACATGTGCTTCCTGCAGGTTGCTGCAGGGTCTTGAATCAAGCACGCATCCAGATCTGCATGTTGTAAATAAAGAGTTGGCTCGATTTAGCAAGGATTCAGCCATCCGGAATCGGAAGTTGACATCCCTTCCGGTAGATGTGCTGCGAACCGCGTTGATCGACCCGGTTTACCGTGCTCCGCAACTGGGTCACCGCAAGATTTTCATAGTGGATGATGCAGACCTGATGCAGCCGATGGGCCAGAACCTTCTGTTGAAAACACTTGAAGAGCCACCCCAAGGCACCATTATTTTTCTGATCACCTCAAGTGAAGACAGGTTGTTGGCAACCATACGCAGCCGGTGTCAGCGTGTTGGATTCAGTCCCTTGGGCCACGAAGCGGTTTGGAAGTGGCTGCAGTTGCAGAAGGTGAAGATAGTCGAGGAACATCGTGACTGGTGGTTGGATTTTGCCGATGGTAGCCTAGGACGTGTTCAACTTGGTCTGCAATATGGAATTGCCGACTGGGGTGGTACAACCGGGGCGGCATTCGATGCAATGACACGCGGTCAATATCCCGTTGACTATGGATCTCAGATCGCCGGTCAGATCGATGACTTTGCCAGGCAATGGGTTGATAAACATGAAAATGCATCCAAGGATGCCGCCAACCGGCAAGGCGTTGGGCTTATGTGGTCGGTTATTAATTTGTATGCTCGCCGGCAGCTACGCAATCAAGCGAAACAGAGTGAACCAGGTGATCCAGGAGCGGCCGAGGATAAACTTTTACCCTGGTTGGAGGTCATCGAGGCGCTGCACACAACCGAGCAGGAAATTGCCAGTAATGTCAATATGGGTTTGGTGGCAGATCACCTCGTGTCGTTGATGTATCAAGCCTTAAACCCCGGCAAGAATCAGATACGGCTGCCCGCCGTTCTCCAGATGCAATCTTGATTCGGCTGGGTGTCACTGGTCTGGCATGAATCATGCCTTTGCGGTTGCGGGTTTGGCCCCAGGCATTTGAAACTTTCAATATGAGATACCGCATGATTGCTATTGACCTCGATGGAACACTGCTGAATCAGCATGTTCGCATCAGTCAACGCAATATAGATGCAGTTAAAAAGGCCCAGGACGCTGGTGTTTTGATCGTTCCCTGTACCGGTCGCGCATGGCGGGAATCGATCGGCCCCATTAACGGAATGCCGCCGCCTCCGGTGGGTATTTTCGTCAATGGTGCCGTTGTGACGGAGATTCCAAGTGCTGAATCGTTTAACCTGGCGGTGATAGATCCTGGATTGGTATCGCAGGTCATTGGGATCTTGTATGACGAGCCTGAGGCCGTCCTTGTTTTTCGTGAAGGTAATCTGGCGGGTTATGACTACTTGGTCACCGGCCGCGGTGAACTGGCCCCCAATTCAACCTGGTGGTTTAGAACGAGTAACGCGCGGGTTCACTATCTTTCGGATCCGTCGACGGACGATCTGCTTCACTGTCTGCGGATCAGTATCGTTGCGGTGCAGCCCAGGATCGTGCAGATCATTGATCGCCTTGATCGGCAATATGGGCATCAACTGTCAATGCACCATTTTCCAGTGGTACAGTTGCCCTCAGATCGAGAAGTTCTGCACGTTCTGGAAATCTTTACTGCCGGTGTGGATAAATGGCGTGGTGTAAACTGGATCGCAGAGCGGTACCAGATTGATATAGCGGAGATTGCCGCGATCGGTGATCAGGTCAATGACCTGACCATGATTCAAAACGCTGGATGTGGCATTGCCATGGGTAACGCGGTCGAATCAATCAAAGCTGCCGCCGATCACATTACGCTCGACAATGAATCTGACGGCGTTGCCCAGGCCATTGACCAGGTATTGGATGGGGTATGGGGGTAGCCTAGGATCGGATGTGAATGGAATGGGTTTGGGCATTGGAGGATGGTTCACCCGTCTTGGATTTGCCCTCCAGGAGCTCTTGGGTGTGTTGGGCAATATCATGAGTATCTTTGGCTAATCCCTTAACTGCATGGCAGGCTGTCAGCGATAACAAAGCGGCCAAGGTGGCGGCCAAGGCGATTGGTTTCATCACAGGCTCTCCGTTGTAGGGGCAAAAGGCGACTGCGTCTTATTATCGGTCCGGGCGCCGCATTTGGTCCAATTCGTACTGACCGCTTGGTTCGCTCCCCGGTCTGTGAAGTGTATCATTATCCCCCACATGGCGCAAAGAATTCAGGTACCCATCAAACGTTTAGCCGGCCAGGAAGACTTGCCGCTACCGGCCTATCAATCTGAGTTGGCGGCGGGGATGGATCTTTATGCTGCAGTACCGGCCGATAAGCCGCTCACCATGGATCCCGGGCAGATTGTCCTCGTGTCTACGGGGATCGCAATCGCGGTGCCGCCCGGGTTCGAGGCCCAGGTTCGCCCTCGATCAGGCCTGGCGCTGCGTCACGGCATTACCTTGGCCAATACTCCCGGTACGATCGATGCGGATTACCGTGGCGAAATTCGTTTGATTTTGATCAATCTTGGCCCTGATCCATATGAGATAACACGTGGGATGCGTATTGGCCAGATACTGGTCAAGCCGGTTCCCGTGATCCAGTGGCTTGAGGTCAGCCAACTCCCGTCGACCGACCGCGGTGACGGCGGATTTGGGCATACCGGCAGCTGAATTCTCCGCTGAAACTTTGTCGCTGGCAGCAGTCCGTTGCCGATACGCCAAGCGGCGACCCTATCCTTACCCAAATACCCGATAAGTACTTGTGTTAACTATATGAAACACCGTTCATCTAATCCCGCCGAGCGTCAGATATGGTTCTATCTGCTATGGGCAGTGTCCGCAGGTGCATGGCTGCTGCTCGTGGTTGCTTTGGTGAGTTATGATCCGGCGGATTGGCCGGGACAATTTGTGGCGCCACATAACAATCCCCCATCGAATTGGATCGGACATGTGGGTGCTTGGTGTGCCGACCAACTTTTGACAATGGTCGGGCCTGGAGTCTGGTTCCTGGTTGCAGGCGGGCTGGTTGTACTTGTTTGCATTCAGCGCCAAAGAAAGCTTACACAGCCCATTCTGCGTGCCATGGGATTGGTACTCATGTGCATCTCAACAAGCACGATCATCGGTCTGGCCGTTGCTGATCAGGCAGCCAGTCCATTCGGTGCCGGTGGTCTGATTGCCAACTTTATCAGTCATCAACTCGTGGTGCGGTTCAGCTTCCTGGGCACGCTGATTCTCATGCTGGTCTGTTTCTGGGTCGGTGCCGTGCTGGCAGTGGATCATGTCCTGGCATGGCTTGGGAGTATTGTGATTCAGGGCGCCACCTTGCTTGGTGTAGGAATGAGGCGTCCCAAGGCGTTTCTAGAAGCGTTACAGGTGAGGTTCGGTCCCATCCTGGCTGGTGTGGGCTCGGGTGATGGAATTCAAACGCGGTCCGGTTACTCGTCGGTTCCTATTCGATCTGGTGGCCAAACACGTGAGGCCATCGGGCGAAAGGATTCGGATGATGATGTTGTTGATTCTGATGTCGGTGGCCTGGGGGCTACAGAGTCATTCGATGAGGAACTCGATGATTCCCTCGACGAAATTGATGACGAACAAGAGGTGGAAGACGAAGCTTATATTGAAGACGAAGAGGCTGATGATGATGAATCAAAGGCCCAGTCGTTTACCACGGAAGAACTTCGGAAAAAGATCAAATCGCTTCCAATTAACTTTGCGGCGTCAAGCCAGGCAAAAGCACCACCACCGCGTGAAGTGGATTTGTCGGGCTATCGTTTTCCTGACATAGCATTACTCGAGGATCCTGAGTCAATCTTTACCCATCAGATGGAACAGCTTGTGCGGGACCAGGCGGTGCAACTGGAAGCGGCTTTACATCAGTACCGGATTGCCGGCGAGGTGGTTGGGATCGATTCGGGCCCGGCAATCACCATGTTCGAGGTCCGTTTGGCACCGGGTACCAAGGTTGCACAGCTGAACACGATATCCAGTGATATTGCCCGGGCACTCAAGGCGCAGAACGTGCGGATCGTCGCCAATATGGCAGGCAAGGACACGATTGGCATCGAGGTCCCCAACCTGAAAAAGGAGAAGGTACGAATCAAGGAATTAATGACGGCCAATGACGACTCGGTCCGGAAAATGAAACTTCCGATGTGGCTTGGCAAGGACGCTTCGGGTAAACCTCTAATTGCTGATCTGACCACGATGCCCCACATGTTGATTGCCGGCACAACCGGATCAGGCAAGAGCGTGTGTATCAACAGTATTGTCGTTTCCTTCCTGTTTACGAAGCGTCCTGATGAACTGAAGCTCGTACTCGTCGATCCCAAGATGGTCGAAATGACCATGTTCAAGCAGATCCCCCATCTGATGTGTCCAGTCGTTACCGAGATTACGCGAGCAGCATCAATTCTTGAATGGGCAACTAACAAGATGGATGAACGTTATGAAATTCTTGCTGAGGCAGGTGTTCGTGACGTGACCAGCTATAACGAACTTGGTTGGGAAGAAATTAAAGAGCGGTTTAATCCGGCAAGTGAGGAAGCCGAGGCACGGATTCCCAAGAAACTGCCCTATATTGTCTTCATCATTGATGAACTTGCTGACCTGATGATGATGAATAAGGAAGTGGAAGGATATATCGTGCGTCTGGCACAAAAGTCACGTGCCATTGGCATGCACCTGATTTTGGCAACACAGCGGCCACAGGCCAATGTTGTCACCGGCTTGATCAAATCCAATATGCCATGCCGCATCTCCTTCAAGGTGGCTTCAGGCATGGATAGTCGCATTGTGCTTGACCAGAAAGGTGCCGAGTTGCTGCTTGGTCAAGGTGATATGCTTTATCTGTCGCCGCGTACCAGCAAGATCTCCCGTGTCCAGGGTACGTTGGTGGAAGATTCAGAAATACGTCAAACAGTAAGGTTCCTCAAGAACGTGGCAGAGCCAAGTTTTGAGCCACAACTGGTTCAGATCAAGTCAACCAATCTGGCGGATGACAGCGAACGCGATCCGCTTTTCGAGGATGCGGTGCGGATCGTGCTTGAAAGCCGTCGCGGTAGCGTGTCGCTGCTGCAGCGACAACTGACTATAGGGTATAGCCGCGCATCACGTTTGATTGAACAGATGGCGGCGGCTGGAATTATCGGTGAATACAAGGGGTCGCAGGCACGGGAAGTTTCCATGACCTTGGAAGAATACGAAGCGATTTGTGCCCAGGCGCAGGCAGATGCATCCACGGATGGTTGTTCAGGTAAAGGGAATGCTACAGGAGCGGTTGAGGAAGAAGGCATGCAGGCCACGGAAGAAATCGGGGATGAGGAACAGGAATACGAGGAAGAGGAAGAAGGCGATCAATCTGTCACTTGAAAATAATT
>Ga0310124_10002484_pt1 | contig 12644 bp, 7 predicted proteins | sample CB11b_AW_Bot5_MG_FD_203507 | JGI IMG/M metagenome (GOLD analysis project Ga0310124, IMG submission 203507) | Marine microbial communities from Western Arctic Ocean, Canada - CB11b_AW_Bot5 | ecosystem: Environmental > Aquatic > Marine > Oceanic | place: Canada: Western Arctic Ocean | collected...
CGGTCAACGCCTACCTGGCGGCTCATCCTCGCAAGCCGGCGACCGCTGCCAAGTCTCAACCCGGTTCGCCGGTGTCGAAGAAGGCTCCCGCTGGCAAGACACCTCCGAGGCTGGGTCTGTCGGGTTTTTCACCGGTCACGCTGTGGACGAAGACGAAGTGGCAGCAGGGTGAGCCGAAGTTCGCCTGCCGCGTCGGTACGGTGGTCTATCACCTGGTCTCCGCCGCGGAACTCGAGCGGTTCCGTAAGGACCCGTTGCGGTATGCTCCCCGCTGTGCTGGCAATGACGTGGTGCAGCAGGTCGAGGCGGGCCGGCAGGTGGCCGGGAGCATCCGGCACGCGGTCTTTTTTGACGGAGGCCTGTACCTGTTTGGTGACGCGGTGTCGCTGGCCCGATTCCGTCGCTCGCCCTCCGGTTATGCCGCGGCGGCCTCTGCTGTTGCTGCGGATGCTACTTCTGCTTCTTCGCCTTGAGTCGTCTGCGGTAGCGTTCGTAGAACCTCGTCTGTCGGCTCTCGGGACGGAACGGTTCTCCGGCAACGAAGACTCCTTTGACCTGTGAGGTGATTTGCAGGGGTGAGCCATCGAGGATGACGAGGTTGGCGAGTTTTCCGACTTCGAGCGAGCCGACCTGCTTGTCGATTCCCAGCACCCGGGCGGCTCCCAGCGTGACGCTCTTCAGGGCCTCGGCTTCGGGCAATCCGAAGGCGACGGCGGTGGCCGCTTCGAAGGGCGCGTTGCGGCTGTTGGAGGCATTGTTGCTGCGGATGCAGAATCGCACGCCGGCTTCGAAGAGCCGGCCGGGGTTGGCGTAGGGGGCATCGGAGGGATCCCACGACTGCACCGGGGCTCTCATGACCGGGCCAATGATGACGGCAATGTCGCGAGTCTTGAGTTGATCGGCCACCTTCCAGGCGTTGGTGCCGCCGGTGATGATCAGTTTCAGTTTCTCGGCGTCTGCGAACTCGATGGCTTCGACGATCGCCTGTCGGCTGTGGGCTTCGACCAGCACCGGGCGGGTTCCGCTGATGTAGGGGCCCAGGGCATCAAGTCTCGGGTCGCCGATCGGGCCGGGTCGCTTGGCGGCCTTCGCGGCGTCCAGCAGCTTGTGGTATTGGCGAGCCTGTTCGATCAGGAGTCGAAACTCATCGGCGCGCTGCTTGCGTTTTGCGTCACTGGAGTCGGTGGGCCAATGGACCCTCAGTCCGAGTTCGTATTCGAGGACCATGTCCGGGGCGGTCCATCCGGCCAGTTGCACCAGCGAGGCCTGTCCCGCGACCAGTCCTCCGTCGGGGTGGATCAGCGCGGTGGTGATGCCTCCGGCCCGGGCCACCGGGAACAGTTCGCTGTCGGGATTGATCGCGACTCCGGCGCGGAGGTCCGGCTGCAGGTCGCCTCCTTCGCTGAAGTCGAGAGTCTCGCGGACCTTTTTGATCTCGGCCAGACCCAGCGTGGTGCCGGCATCGATCAGGCCGGGGTAGACGTGCAGGCCCGAGATGTCGATCACTCGGGCATTCTCGGGCCGAGCCGCCCGGGGACCCAGCGAGGCGATCTTGCCGTCCTTGATCACCAGCGTGCCTGTGAGATCGGGGCCGGAGACCGGGTGCAGAGTGCCACCGACCAGGACGTAGCTCGCGCCCGGGTCGGCGTCGCGGGGAAGCATGTCGGCCGGGCGTCTCTGGGCCGGTTCGGGCCAGCTGATCGCCTGGGGGGCCACGGTTCGCCGGCGGGCCGACTCGGACATCGCCGTCGGGTGAGTCTCTCGAGAGAAGTAGACCTCGCCGTCGATCAGGGTCATCTCGCAGCGGGCGAAGGAGTTGAGTGGATGGGCGTTGAAGAGGGCCAGGTCGGCGTCCTTGCCGACTTCGATCGAACCGATCCGCTTGTCGAGCCCGAGTTCGCGGGCGGAGTTGAGCGTGACGGTGGCCAGGGCACGCTGGGGCGACATGTTGCCGTAGCGGATCGGCTTGGCGGCCTCGAGGTACAGGTGCCGGATCAGCTCCCGGTCGTCGCTCTTGATGACCACGTTGGCTCCGGCTTCAGAGAGCAGCGCCGCGTTGTAGGGCGTGGCGTCGTAGGCCTCGACCTTGTACGCCCACCAGTCCGAAAACGTGCTGCAGCTGGCTCCGTGAGCAGCAATCTCGGGCGCGATCTTGTAACCCTCGAGTACGTGCTGCAGAGACCAGACACGGATGCCCAGGCCCTCGGCCACCCGCAACAGCATCAGGATCTCGTCGGCCCGGTAACAGTGGCTGTGGATGAACTTCTGGTGGTTGACGATGTCGGCGAGGGCTTCGAGCCTGAGGTCTCTGCGGGGAGGCAGCAGGGTCTTGCCGTCGACGGACCCCCGGGCCATGCGGTACTGCTGCCAGCGGCGGCGGTAGTCGATGGCCTCGAGAAAGGCCCGGTTGAGCGTGGCTTCGACCCCCATCCGGGTGTTGGGGAAGCGGGTGGTGCGGAACTTGACGTTTTCGCCCAGCGCGAACTTGACTCCCTGGGGAGCGTCAGCGAGTAACTGCTCGGAGACCCTCTGGCCGTACTTCAACTTGACCACCGCGTCCTGGCCACCCACCACGTTAGCCGAACCGTGCAGCAGTCTTGCGGTGGTGACTCCTCCGGCGAGCGCCCGGAATTCGGACACGTCCTCGGTGTTGACCACGTCCTTGACCCGCACCTCCGGGACGATCGACTGGGTCGCTTCGTTGATGCCTCCGGTGATCTTGATGTGGCTGTGAGTGTCGATGATCCCGGGCATCACGAACTTCCCGCTCGCGTCGATCTCGACGGTGCCCGCTTCGGCCTCGAGCCCGGCGCCCAGGGCGGCGATCTTGCCGTTTGTGACCAGGATTGAGTGGTTGCTCAGAGTGCGACCGGTGCCGGTCAGGACGGTTGCGTTCCTGATCAGCACGTTGCCCCCGGTCCTCAAGGCTCGCCTGATGCGGTCGCTGTGGATTTCCGAGGGTCGAGCCGTTGAGTCTGCATCGATCGATCTGGGCAACGGCGGCGGGGGTGGTGAGTCGTCGGGAGTGTTTGGTGGCTGCGGTGTCTCTTTGGATTTGGATTTGGATTTGGCGGACTTGTTGTATTGGAACAGGCTGCCGTCGACGAGGACGTAGCGGACTCGGCTGTCGGGATCTTCAAATCGTCCGGTCCAGAGCACGACGTGTCCGAGTCGTCCGGTGTCGAGTGTCCCGAGTCGTTTTGAGAGTCCGAGGATGCGGGCCGGTTCGGTGGTCAGTGCCTTGAGTGCGGCGTTGGCTGGCCAACCGTGTTTGATCGCGAGTCGGACTTCCTTGAGCAGTTCGGCTCGGTTCTTGAGCCCTCGCGAGCCGACTCCGAGTTTGACGCCTCGGCGGTGCAGGTTGCCGATCCCCTCGACACGCGCCGTCCATCTTCGAACGGTATCGCGTTGGACCTTGAGTGGTTCGGGCAGCTTTTCGGTCAGCTTGGGTTGTTTGGGGGCGGTGCGGATCTTCGGTTCGGCTCCGAACTGCATCGACATCAGCAGGTCGAAGCGTCCTTTTTGGAGATGATCGAGGCATTGGTCGGCCGAGTCGACACCGAGCAGTACGGGGTGGATCTTGTGTTCGGCGCAGAAGGCGATGGCGCGATGGATGTCGTCGGTGGTGCGGACCCGAAACGCAGCCCGTTGTCGTCCGTCGAGGACCAGGTTGAGTGTGGTGAGTACGGCGTCGGTCGGGGGCCGGGGGATCTGTGCCGACCGCGAGTTCCCGGGGGTGGCTGCGGTGGCTGCGGTGTAGAGTTTTTGATGTTGAGCGAATCGTCGGGTATCCAGGAGTGCTTGTCTGAGGTGTGCGTGAGCGCCCATGAGTGTTTGAGGGTAGCCGTTTCCGCGTGGGGGTTTGAGCGTGAAGGCGGCGAGCGTGGGTGCGGTGACGATGGATTCACGAGGCGGCAGTCCGGCGGTGGAGACCAGGGCGGCGGTGCCGCTGGCGATGCGTCCGTCGGGGATGAGGTGAACGCTGGTGAAGCCGTGTTGGCGGATAGTGGCGAGTTTCTTGGTGTCGAGGTTGAGTGCTGATTCGGCGGCGAACTGAGGCGTGAGGCTCTTGCGGTTGTCGGCTCGCGTGGCGGCCAGCACGTAGCGGGTGAAGTCGACGGGTCGTCCGGGCGGGTTGGGGAGCGAGGGTTTTTCGACGAGCAGGTCGTCGGCGTCGGCATCGATGAAGCCGGCGTAGGCGACCAGTCCTGATCCGTCGATCGTGACGGCCCCGGGCGGCACCCTGGCATCGGGTCCGGCGTCGACGATCACGCCGTCGCGGATGACGAGTGTGCCCACGGGGTCTTCGCGGCCCGCGGCACGCACCAGGTGGGCACCGGTAATGGCGTAGACACGAGGCCGAAAGCCGGCCACGAGTCGATTGCGATCCTGGGCCAGGCTGGTGTGTGGGGCCAACGTGAGGCAGGTGAGGAGGACGGTGGCGAGAGTTGAGGCCAGGGGCGAGGTGACGTGAAGTCGGTGTGGCTGTGAGAGTCGCATTGGCTTGGCCCGGGAGAAGCGGATCGGGTGAGAGTGAGGCGTAGGGGGTGTCGCGTTGCGAGCAGGGTCAGCGTAGCAGTTCTTTGAGTGGGTTGGCCAGCGGTGTGAGTTGGCGGGGGGGAGGCTTCGTGAATGGGATGCCGGTGGTGATATTCCGGGAGTGTCATCACTGGAATTGACATGAGTCGGTGAAGCAGTATCATGAGTTTAGTCCAAGAGCGAGCAGGGTTTTGGAGTCCTTGCTGTTGGCCCTGGGCGGCACAGTGCTCGCTCGGAGACGACTTCGGATGACGCTCGAGGGCTGGCTTAATTCCCTATACGGGATCCCTCGACACCGGGCACAGGCTCCGGTTCTTGACCAGGGTCAGAAGAGTTTTGATCTTGCCTGGGAGCTGAACTGGGCACGGGATGGGTTCTGTCAGGTCCTTTGTGCGTGACCGTGTTTGCGCCGTGGATCGCTTTACATTTCCGGGTAGATCGGTCGGGCTGAAGGGTTCGTTGGATCTTCCGCGGTTTGTTTTTTCGGTCACCTGGGCGAGTCGCAGACGGCTGCCCGGTGGCCCCGTCATGCTGTGATGGTGCAGCAAGTATTTCGCACCGACGTGGACAGGCTAGATGGCTGACCAAGAGAACGGGCCTTCGCCCGAGGTACCTTCTGAGACACCCGCCGAGCCGGTGTCGGAGACTTCTTCGGATGGTGAGCCCAAGGGCGACGAATCTCCGCCGCCTCCTGCTCCTGCCGAGCGTCCGTTGCCCGAGGGCGCGGTGGCTCTGAGCGAGGATGACGGGGAGGTTCCTGATTCGAGCGATACTGGAACCCAGAAACCGGCTCGCCGCCGACGCCGACGCCGCCGCGGACGCGGTGGGCGTGGTGGAGAGGGCGGTGGCGGTGGCGGTGGCGGTGGCCGAGGTGGTGGCGGTGGCGGTGGCGGTGGCGGTGGCGGTGGCGGTGGTGGTGGTGGGGGCCGAGGTGGCGGCGGTGGTGGGGGCCATGGCGGCGGCGGGGGTGGCGGCGGAGGATATGCCGGCCCGAGTCGTCCTCGGAAGGACATTCCGGTTTTCGAGGGTGTGTTCGAGGGTGTATTGGAGTTGCATCCCAAGGGGTACGGGTTCCTGCGTGATTCCGAGAAGGACTATGCCTCTCAGGATTCGGATCCCTTTGTGTCGAGTTCTGTGGTCGAGCGATTTGCCTTGCGGCCTGGTGGATTGATCAAGGGTGACGTGGGCGCGGGGACCAAGGGCCAGGGGCCTCGATTGAAGACGATCGAGACTGTCGACGGGATGACGGTCGAGGACTACAGGGATGTCCCTCACTTTGAAGACCTGACGCCGATCACTCCTTCGGAGAAGATCCGCCTGGAGACGGGTCCCACTCCGGTGACGATGCGTGTGATGGACCTGCTGACTCCGATCGGCAAGGGCCAGCGGGCTCTGATTGTCGCACCGCCGCGGACCGGCAAGACGATGCTGTTGCAGGACATTGCCGACTCGGTGAGCCAGAATCATCCCGAACTGCACCTGGTCGTGTTGTTGATTGACGAGCGTCCCGAGGAAGTCACCGAGATGCGTCGGCGTGTCAAGGGCGAGGTGGTTGCCAGTTCGATGGACCGGGATGTCGAGAGTCACGTGCGGATCGGTCAGTTGGTCATCGAGCGAGGCAAGCGGCTGGCCGAGGCGGGTCACGGGGTCTTTGTGCTGTTGGACAGCATCACCCGGACCGCTCGGGCCTTCAACAAGTGGGTGGGCAACACCGGGCGAACGATGAGCGGCGGCCTGGACGTCAAGGCGCTTGAGATTCCTCGCAAGATGTTCGGCACCGCACGGCTGTTCGAGGAGGGAGGGTCGCTGACGGTCGTGGCCACGGCGTTGATCGAAACCGGCAGCCGGATGGACGACGCGATCTTCCAGGAGTTCAAGGGTACGGGCAACATGGAGACGATGCTCAGCCGCGACCTGGCCGACCGTCGGATCTGGCCCGCGATCGACATCACCCGCTCGGGTACCCGCCACGAAGAGAACTTTTTCACCGAGGAGGAGTTCGCGGCGGTGACGATGATCCGCCGCCACCTGATCACGCTGCCACCGGCCGACGCCATGGACAAGCTGCTCAAGATGGCTGAGAAGTTTCCGACCAACGCGGAACTGTTCGAGAAGGTCCGGATGGTGATGTGAGCGGTCCGCGTGCGTGAGTCGTGCTCGCGGTGGGCCGGGGCTTCAGACCGGACGCGGGATCAGGGCACGGCGGAGCCGTTCGTACTGACCCGGAGCCACCAGGCAGACGAAGACGGTGCCGGTGGCGGTGTCGGTCCAGGCCGTGGTGCTGAATCGACCCGACTTCGAATACCTCGGTCGAGCACCGCTCACGCTGCCCACTTCCGGGATCTCGTCCACCCTGTCGATCGGCACGGCCAACAGCAGCCCGGAGACGGAATCGCGTCCGGTGAGTGGCACTCGGAAGGCCATCACCGCCACCGAATTTCGCTCGGGCCAGCCTCGCGCCGGGCGACGCATCCAGGAGGGGTCCCAGCCCGAGGGGCAGGGCGTCCCGTTGCGTGACTCGATCCACTCGGGCAACGCCGCCAAGGCCTCGAAGTCGTCGACCGCTTCGAACTGAGCATCAGGCCAGTTGCGGATCCGCTCGACGGTCAACGGCTGATCCGTCACCAGGCTCGAACGCCACACCAGGCCGACTCCGAGCAACACGGCCACAGCCACCGCTGCATTGAGCCACCGTCGCGGACGACTCCGGCGGCGGCCACTCGCGGTATCGTCCTCGGGTGCTGCTGCTGCGTGAGACTCCTGGAGGGCCGTGAGAATCCTTGCGGTCATTCCGTCGGGCGGAGTTGCTGCGGTGTTTGCTGCGGTGTTTGCTGCGGTGTTTGCTGCGGTGTTTGCTGCGGTGTTTGCTGCGGTGTTTGCTGCGGTGTTTGCTGCGGTGTTGAGGAATGCGAGGTCCCAGGCGTGTCGTTGCGCGATAGTCCGGGAGCAGTCGGGGCAGGAATCGAGATGTTCACGGGCGTCGCGCAATTCGGGCTGGTCCCAGTCGGCCCCATCGGGTCGTGCGGAGTCCAGTTGCTTGAGTGCTCGGTGGCAGTTCATGGGAACGCGGTCCGGTTCATCCGGTTTGTGCGACGGGCTGGTCGGATCGTGGTGCGAGGGCGCCGAGTCGTTCTCGGAGCCGGGACTTGGCTCGTGAGAGTCGGCTCATGACGGTCCCGATCGGCAGTTCGAGTGATTCGGCGATCTCGCGGTAACTCATGTCCTCGAAGTAATACAACACGACGGGTACGCGGAACTCTTCGGGCAGACTGTCGAGGGCCAGTTGGATGGCTTCGGCATCGGTTGGGTTGTCGGGGTGATCGGGTGGAGGTGGTTCGCCGAGTGCATCGAGTGAGACGGTGGTGGCACGTTGTCGGCTGCGTACCAGTTTCAGGAATTCGTTTCGGAGGATTGTGCAGAGCCAGCCGCGGACCTTGTTGGGATCTCGGAGTTGGTCGAGGTGGGCCTGTGCGGCCAGGAAGGTCTGCTGTACCAGGTCCTCGGCATCGGCCGGGCAGCCGGACAGTCGCCGAGCGAGCCCGAAGAGCAGGCCGGCGTATTGCTCGACCAACTCCACGAGATCCAGCGACGGGCCGGGAGTGTGTTCCCGAGGCGTTGCCATTGAGATGAGGATCCTTGGATTCGGGAAGTTATTCCCGGGAATCTCGACTCGGAGGTCGGACTCTACGAGGCCCCGGACGCTGATCGGGGGTGCCGACGGGTGGTTGGACGCGAGTCAGGGTGTTTGAGTTCCAGCGATGATGGGGCTTCAGGGTATGGGGTGTTGCTGCGGAATGCCAATTCGGTGTCCGAATCGGATCCGTGGAGTTGTGAGTCGAGAAAAAAAACGAGTAAACTCGGGATGATTTTGGGGGATCCCGGGATCATGGGTCACGTCGGGTCGATGTCGGCCTGGCGTGAAAACGGGCGGGACGGGGTTCCGCCGGAATCTTTCCAGTGGAACAGGAGATCTTGGTCATGCGTTTGCTTTCGATCTTGTTGGCCGGCCTTTTGCTCGTGGCTGTCGGCTGTGGTGGTAGTGATGATCCCGAACCGGCCACGCCGGGTGTGGGTGCCTCGAGTTCGGATATCGCTCCGGCTGGCATGGACCCCAAGGGAATGGAAACCGATCCGATCAAGGATGATGACGGCAAGATCATCGATCCCGGCGGCAAGGAGGAAGCCCCTCCCGGTGCGTCGATCATTCCCAAGGAGATCACCAACTCCGCCAAGGGGGGTGGCGACAAGAAGGGTGGCGACAAGAAGGGTGGCGACAAGAAGGGTGGCGACAAGAAGTAGAGCCAAGTCGGCCCCGAAGGTCTGTTGAAGACCTTGAACACGCCAGCACCCTCGTGGCCGTCAGCCGGTCACGGGGGTGTTTTGCTTCTTTTCGCGTTGCGTCAGGTCGTCGTGGGCCCGGCTGTCCGGCGGTCTACTGAATGGTGGCCTTCTGCAGCGAGAGTTGTTCGAGCCGGTTTGTGACGGGGTCGGGGAGTTCCCTCGAAGCGACGACTGACGGTTGTCCCTGTGAGTCGGTGACGAGTTCCAGAGGTGGGTCGGCCATGTCCTGGTGATAGAACCTGGCCGAGGGAAAGATGTCGGCTGGGTAGGTGAAGTTGTCGAGCATGGCGAGTGCGACGCAGGCGGCCGAGCCGGTTGCACTTTCGAGCATTCCTCCGACCCAGCAGGGAATCTCTGCCTCGCGACAGACGTCGTGGATGGCCACCGCGTTGGTCAGTCCGCCGACTCGGCCCGGCTTGATATTGATCCAGCCGCAGGCACCGATGCGGCAGGCCTGCTGGGCGCGGTGGACCGAGACGATGGATTCATCGAGGCAGATGGGAGTTTCGAGTTCCTGCTGCAGCGTGGCGTGGTCGAGCAGGTCATCGTGCTGCAGGGGCTGTTCGATCATCGCCAGTCCCAGCTGGTCGACTTCCTCGAAGATCGCTCGATCTTCGAGCGTGTAGCCGCTGTTGCAGTCGATGTGAAACCTCGTTTCGGGAAACGTCTCACGGACCCGTCTGAGCATCGGCAGGTCCCATCCGGGCCGGAACTTCAGTTTCACACGAGGGAATCCTTCACCGACGGCTTCGGCGATGCCTTCGATGAGGTCATCGACGTGATCCATGACTCCGAAGTCGGCTCCCACGGGGACCTGGTCGCGCGAGGCTCCGAGCAGGCGGTGCAGAGGCGTGCCCGTGCGTCGGCTCTCGAGGCCCCACCAGGCGACATCGAGTGCGGCCTTGGCGAACGGGTTGCCCTTGTAGAGGCTCATGTGTTGCTGGAGTTCTTCGCCGGAGCGGATGTCGTGACCGATCACGGCCGGTGCCAGCCAATCGCGGGCGATGGCAAAGAGGCCTCCGGCCCATTCGGGGCTGTAGCACGGAGCCGCAAACGGGGCACTCTCGCCCCAGCCTGCAAGCGAGCCACTGGAGAGTCGGCACAGCACCGAGTGAATCGCCTCGTCCTCGCCGTAGGCGGTCTTCCACGGGTAGATCAACGGCATCGCGACGTGGTAGAGGTCGATGCGGTCAATCAGCATGGTGTCTCCAGTTCAGGCTGCCGTCGGCCGATTCAGGGTTCCGGCAGGTCCCAGAATTCCTCTTCGCCGCTGGCTGAGTCCTGCGAGGCGTCGAGTCCGGGGGGCAGGGGGGGTGGTTTGACCGCCTGGCGGGCGGCGCCTGAGGCCTTGTTCTGGCCGGACGGCGGGCGGCTCTTTGAGGAGCCCGCATCGCGGGCCGCTCGCTTCTTTTGCCCCGTCCGTTTTCGCTTGGTGGAGGGGGCAGTTTTTCGAGCGGGCTGCTTCTTTCGGGCGGCAGCCTGCGGTGTGTTGAGATCCAGGATGTCGGTGTCGTCCTCGGGCAACCGCACGGCGGCCGCGCTGGTCGAATCGGTCCACTCCTCGACCTGGAAGTCGTCCAGCGTGATGATCGGTTCCGACTCGCCTCCCGTTCCCGACTCAGCCTCCGGACCCGTACCGGCCTGGGCACCCGTACCGGCCTGGGCACCCGTACCGGCCTGGGCACCCGTACCGGCCTGGGCACCCGTACCGGCCTTGGCACCGGCATCGGCCTTGGCACCGGCATCGGCCTTGGCACCGGCATCGGCCTTGGCACCGGCATCGGCCTTGGCACCGGCATTGGCTTTGGCATCAACCTTGGTCGCCACCACGTTTTCGGGCCGGGTGATTTCGGTCGAGGCTTCTCGTCCGCCGACGACATCAACCGCGGTGACGTGCACCTTGGCCTGTTCGTCGTAGGCGATGGTGACGGCGATTTCTGAGCCTTCGGGGAGGTTGGGTGAGAGGTCATCGATGACGCAGTCTCCCAGGGGAGCGTGCGGTCGGCCCTCGGTCGCGGGGCTCTCGACAATCTGCAGGTGCACCCGTTTCTGGCTGTCGACGACGGTCCCGAAGCTCTGAGTGAGCTTGGTGGGCAGGGGGGTGTTGGCGGGGATCAGGTAGTGAGGGACTCGGATCTTCTCCTGGTTTTGGACCAGGATCCCCAGGCCGCGGGCGTTGACGCTGACCTGCTTCATTCTCGCCAGTCGGCTCGAGACCTCCTTGTTGTCAATCGCCTTGGCGAATTCGGTGTTGGTCAGCAGCATGCCAGCGTAGTAGGTGGCACCGTGAGCGATCGACTGGTCGGGTGAGAGCGAGGTATTGAGTGTGCGGCCGCCGAGTTCTTTGAGCCGATCGCGGATCATGGGCATCCGCGAGGCTCCGCCGGTGGTGAGGATCACGTCGACGTGGGCCCAGCCCATCTTGTTGTCGGCGAGCATCTTCTGTGTGATCACCGCGGTGCGTTCGACCAGCGGCCGGGTCAGTTCGGCGAACTTCTGCTGCTGGACCTGGTAGGTCTTTCGGTGCGAGGCGTGTTGCACGGTCAAGGCGGCTCGGGGTCGGACCGAGAGGCTCCGCTTGGTCGTCTCGATCTCCAGTGCCAGTGCCTGTCGGCTGCGAGGATCCTGTCTCGGGTCGGCATCGAAGTCGCCCTGGAATCGTTCGCTGATGGCTGTTTCGAGGTACTGATTCCAGTCGATGCCTCCCAGCTTCAGGTCACCGCTACTGGCCACCACGCAGACCTCGTCCTTGTGGTACTTGACCAGCGAGAGGTCAAACGTGCCGCCGCCGAGGTCGTAGACCAGGATCCGTTGCTCGTCGGCCAACTCGGTGAACCAGAGACCCTCGGTGCCCAGCACGTAGCACAGTGCTGCGGCGACCGGTTCGTTGATGATGTCGACCTGTTTGAGACCCGCGTGGTGGCCGGCCTCGATCGTGGCTCTTCGCTGCAGTTCGCTGAACTGGGCCGGCACGGTGACCACGGCCCGCTCGACGGCTCCGATCTGTTCGTGAGCGGCCGCGAGCAATTTTCTGAGGACGTAGCTGGCGATGTCGACGGGCGTGTACGACTGGTCGTCGATCTTCCAGTGGTGGGCGGGGTCGCCGATGTGGCGTTTCGAGTTCTGCACGACGCGGTCGGGTCGCACGATCGCGTTCCGCAAGGCCTCGGTGCCGACGACCACCTGGTGGTCGTCGGCGAAGAAGACGACCGAGGGCGTGGCGAGTTCACCTTCCTGGTTGGCCAGGGTGACCGGTTCGCCGTGCTCGTTGAGGTAGGCCAGGCAGGAATAGGTGGTGCCCAGGTCGATCCCGACCGCGTGGGCTCTTTGTGTGTTCACTTTGAGAGTGTCCGCCTCTGTCGGCCCGAACCCTGAAATGACCGCGCCACGACATCGGCAAGGGGCATGGCACGCGGACGTGTCTCGATGTCTCGATGATACCATGCTACCATCACCGCGCCGGGGCCTCCAGAGAATCGCAGCGGGAGCAGATCAGGGTGAAACGACTCGTGTCTGCGATGAGTGTCCTTGGCCTGGCGGGGGTGCTGGCAGTGCCGGGGCCGGGGTGGGCCGCCGAGCCGACCCCATCAGCGGCGCCTTTGGCCAGGAAGCCTCTGCTGTTTGGACCTCGCTTCCGACAGGCTCTGGCCCAACGCGTCTCGGTCTCGTGGGTCAACTCATCCACCGATCGGCTCCGCCAGCACACCATCCGCCACATCACTCGACGTTCCCAGGCACTCTGGCGGGTCGCCATCGTGCTCGAT
>Ga0310124_10002485_pt1 | contig 12644 bp, 8 predicted proteins | sample CB11b_AW_Bot5_MG_FD_203507 | JGI IMG/M metagenome (GOLD analysis project Ga0310124, IMG submission 203507) | Marine microbial communities from Western Arctic Ocean, Canada - CB11b_AW_Bot5 | ecosystem: Environmental > Aquatic > Marine > Oceanic | place: Canada: Western Arctic Ocean | collected...
TTACGCCTGGATGCGGTGCGGGTCGAAGATGCGGACGGGACCGATCACCGGGCAATGCAGGACCTCATGAACCGGCATGGCATTTTCGGGTTCGACCGAATCCTGCTGGACGCGCCCTGCACAAACACCGGTGTGCTGCGGCGTCGCGTGGAAGCACGGTGGCGATTTTCGAAGCAACGATTGAATAACGCCGCGCGGCTTCAGAAACAGCTTCTAAACGGCTGCGCGGGACTGCTGGCACCCGGCGGAGTGCTGGTTTACAGCACCTGCAGTCTTGAACCGGAAGAAAACTCCGGCTTGATTTCCGGCTGGGTAAAGGAAAACCCGGAATATTCCCTGCAGCGAACGCGCCTGAATATTCCGCCGCATCAGGATATGGACGGCGCATTCGCGGCGCAAATATTCCGTCACTCGGCGTGAACGATCGTGCCTTTCTCCGGTTCTGCCTCCCCTTCTTCAACGTCGCAGTACGCTACTTTCTCTTTCACTTTCGCGACGCTCAATTTCCCAATGACTTCGCCTTCTTCTTCATCGAGAATTTCCCCGGTGTCGGGATCGATAAGCACTTCCCCCTCTGTTTTCATTACCAGGACCTGCCCTACTTCCAATCCGTAGGCGGAACCCCGGTTAATGATCACTTTCCCGTCGCCCGCGGTTTTAATCACGCTTCCTTCAAACGGAAATTCTTCCATTGTTTGAGCGAAGAACAAGGCGGCCTGGGTGATGGCGTCCTGGGCTGCCTGACCGAGCGGCGTTTTCTTAAAGCCGCCAAGATCGACTCCGAAATCCGCGCCGGAGTATCCAACATCGAGCGCCGTGCCCGATGGCTTCCCCACGATACGTTTTTTGTTCACGATTTCACCGCTGGTCGTGTCGATCAGCTTCGCGATGATCGTCACCCGTGCCTGTTTTTTCTTCAGGCCCACCTTAAAGCCTTTGATCCGGATGGCGCCATCTCCGCCTGACTGTGCTGAATCAACCTCCGTGATCGCGCCCGAAGCCAGGTACTTTGCAGGACGGAGCATGCCGGTCTGCGCCACCTTCTTGGCTCCCGCGGTCCGGCCACTGGCCGCCAGGTCCTGCTCCTCGATGACATCCCTTAATTTCTCGCGTTCCACGAGCACGAAACGGCCGGTATCGTACAGGGAGGACTCCAGCATGGCCGACAGGTTCTGGCCTAGCTCCCACTTGCCCTTCCAGCCAGCCTCATTTTTAAAGTCCTTCACCCCGATTGCATGTTTGAGGCCCTTGTACTCGGGCAAACCGAGGTCAGCATCGCCGTCCTCGGTAGCCGTTTTACTTTTTCCCCACAGTGCGCTTGCAGGGGCGGCAAGCAAAAAAGATACGACACAAGCACCCAATAGACAGATTTCATGTTTCTTCATCGCCTTATTCCTCCAATTTCGGCCACGATCTTTTCCCGTTGATAAGTATCAGGACGACATCGTGAAATCAAGCAGGGATGCAGACCCTGGTCAGGACGGTTCAAGGTCTGGAAAAGTTTTCCAAGAACCGGAGCGAATGCTATCACCAGTGTGGCACATCGAAAATGGAGGCGAAATGATTGCAAAACGAACCCTTTGTATTTGCGCTGCAGTGAGCTGCCTGACCACGTACCCGCTTTGCGCGGAAACCGATCTATTTTCCGAGGTTATGGCCGAAAACGAGACGTCATCCGCCCTTCTGGAGCAGATGGAAGAACAGCTGGCGGAGAGGGAGGAGGCCGAGCCGTTTGCCGATCTGCTGGAAGTCGATGAGGCACCGGTTGTACCCGAGGCCCCGAAGGGCCCTTCGTTTCTGGTGATCATACCGGAACGCGTTGAAGTGGAATGGTACTGGTATTTTTATACTGATGAATCTCAGCACATCGTACAGACGGAAATCGAGAAACGGCTCGTGCGCGATGGACATACCCTTCTGGAAATCGGCGGCGAGGCCATGCTGGGGGCCGATCTGACCCTGGATAATATTCTGAAGCGACAAACTGCGTTGGACATCGCGAAGCGGCTGGGCGCCACGCACCTCATTCACGGACAGGCGACAGCGGCACCGGCGAGCCAGAGCGTGGCGTATGGAGTCACCGTCTATCGTTCGAACGCGGACTTGCAGGTTCGGATGGTTCGGGTCGCTGATGGGAAGGTGCTGGCGGTCGAAGACGCCTCGGCAACCGGTGGAGCCGAGGCCGAAAAGGCGGCGGGCCGCGCCGCGCTGAAAGATGCCGGGAAAAAGCTCGCAAAAAACGTAGGACGCGCGGTCGAAAAGTTCCTGCAGAACGACAACAAAAGCTGAGAGAGGGATTCATACACCATGAAATACTGGAACCACCGATATGTCCGAACCTTGGTCGCGGCATCCATCCTGTTTGCGTTACCCGCATGTGGCCCGAACAGAGATGGCGCGAAAAGCACCTTTGTCACCATCGGCACGGGCAGTGTGACCGGAGTTTATTATCCGGTGGGTGGTGCGATCGCAAAGATGGTAAACGAAAAACACAAAGAATTGGGAATTCGCGCGTCGGTGGAATCGACCGGCGGATCGGTTTACAATATCAACGCCGTACTTTCCGGCGATCTGGAGTTCGGTATTGCCCAGTCCGACCGGCAGTTCCAGGCGTGGAGCGGGGTAGCGGACTGGGAAGGGAAGCCTGCGGCGTCATTGCGCGGAGTGTTCAGCCTGCATCCTGAAATCGTAACCCTCGTCGCGGCGGACGACTCCGGCATCCGGACCCTGGAGGACTTGAAGGGCAAACGGGTAAACCTCGGGAACCCGGGCTCGGGATCTCGCGGTAACGCGATCCAGGTTTTGAAAGCGGCGGGCATCGACCCGGAAGTGGACCTGCTGGCGGAGTCATTGAAAGCGGCCGACGCGCCCAAGATGGTGCAGGACAATCGGATTGATGCGTTCTTCTACACGGTAGGTCATCCCAATGGCGCAATGCAGGAAGCCACGGCAGGAAAACGAAAAGTTCGGTTCATTCCGATCACGGGGATGGAAAAGCTCCTATCGGAGCACACCTATTATACGACGGCGATGATCCCTAAAAAGGAACTCTACCCCATGGCAGCCGGAGAAGAAGACGTCCCGTCCATCAGCATGGTCACCACGGTAGTTACTTCCGAACGGGTGAGCCTCGAGACGGTGTATGCCGTGACCCGTGAGGTCTTCGAGAATCTGGATACGTTTCAAACGCTTCACCCGGCACTGGCTAACCTGACGCCGCAGCGAATGCTTGACGGCCGTACCGCGCCCCTGCATCCGGGCGCAGTGAAGTATTTTCTAGAGGCGGGAATTTCCGTACCGTGACATGGCGGGGAGTGCCCAGGACTATCTCAAACACGAATTCGGTTCGCGCACGCTTTCGGGCACGGCCGGGATTCTGATCCCCGGCGTTGCCGCGTTCTGGTCCCTATTTCAGCTCTCGATTGCGAAGGAATTGCTCCTCGATGCGACCTGGGTCGGCTGCATCCATCTCGCGTTCGCAATGGCCCTTGTCTACCTCTGCTTTCCCGCCTTCAAAGGCGAGCGATGGAACCGGAGGCTTGGGGGTCGATTGTCTTTTCTCACCAGGACAGATTCGGTTCCCGTGCTCGACCTGGTCCTGGCGGCATGCGCAGTACCGGCAGCGCTCTATCTCGCCGTAGATTACGATGGAATCGGACAACGCCTCGGCAATCCCATTCCGCGCGATTATGTTTTCGGAATAGTGCTGGTGATTCTCCTGCTGGGGGCAGCGCGACGCTCCCTGGGACCGGCGTTGCCAATTATTGCGAGCGGATTCATTCTCTACAGCTTCATTAGCGAATGGATGCCTACGATCATATCCTCCAAAAACGCATCCCTGAGCAAGGTGCTCAACAAGCTCACGATGACCACGGAAGGAATCTTCGGCACGCCGCTCGACGTTTCCGCGAACACGGTGTTCCTGTTCGTCCTTTTCGGAGCGATGCTGGAGAAGGGCGGCGGGGGACATTATTTCACGCAGCTCGCCTTCTCAGCGCTCGGGCGATTTCGCGGCGGGCCCGCCAAGGCCGCGGTACTTGCCAGCGGGTTAACCGGCATGGTGAACGGGTCGAGTATCGCCAACACCGTCACCACGGGCACTTTTACGATCCCCCTGATGAAGCGAATGGGTTTTCCGGGAATTAAGGCGGGCGCCATTGAAGTCGCGGCCAGCACCAATGGCCAGTTAATGCCTCCAATCATGGGCGCGGCGGCGTTCATCATCGCCGAGTACTGCGGGATGACGTACCTGGAAGTGGTACGTGCCGCGTTTATTCCCGCGGTGATCTCTTACCTTGCGCTCCTGTACATCACTCACCTCGAGGCATTAAAACTAAACCTGCAGCCGGTACCCAAAGAGGAGCTACCCCCTTTTTGGAAGACGTTCTTCGAGGGGATTCACTTTCTAATCCCGCTGGGGTTCCTCATCTATCAGCTCGTGATTGCCCGTCGCTCCGTTCAGTTGTCCGCCTACTACGCGATCCTGGCGCTGGCGGCGTTGATGGTCGTCCGAACCATGATCGCCGGGAGACGGGAGGGTTGCCGAGCCGGCATGATTTTGAAGCGCGTCGCGCGTGAACTCTGGGAGAGTCTCGCGGCCGGAGGCCGCAACATGATGCCGATCGGCGTGGCAGTGGCCGCGGCGGGGATCATCGTTGGAATCGTCACGCTGGGGCTCGGCAGCGTGATTACCGAGGTGATCGACGTCCTGTCGGGGGGAAACCTGATCCTGATGCTATTCATTACCGCAATTGTGAGCCTGATCCTGGGGATGGGGCTGCCGACAACGGCAAATTATATCGTTATGGCGACGTTGACGGCGCCGGTGATCATTGTGTTGGCCGGGGACACTGGTTTTGTGGTTCCGCTGATTGCGGCGCATCTGTTCTGCTTCTACTTCGGAATCCTCTCCGACGATACTCCGCCGGTGGGCCTGGCTGCGTACGCCGCCGCAGCCATATCCGGGGAGGATCCGATTCGCACCGGTATCCAGGGGTTTCTGTATGACATTCGCACCGCGCTTCTGCCCTTCATGTTTATATTCAACACTGAGCTTCTCCTGATCGGCGTCCATACGGTGTGGCACGGAATCCTGATTTTTTGCACCGGGACAATTGCGATGTTCGCGTTTGCTTCGTTGACGAGACATTACCTGATGTCACGGAACCGTTTCCACGAGAGTATCTTGCTGATTGCGGTTGTGCTCCTTCTGCTGCGGCCGGACCTGGTGGCTTCACTCGCCAATGTGCCGCGATGGGCCAGCTACGTTGCCGGCGTACTGCTCTTTGCCAGCGTGCATGGTTTGCAGTGGCCACGAAGAGACCACGCTACGGGTTATTAAACGACGGATTGACTTTGAGGCCTCTATTCAACAAAATCCGGCCCAATTCGAACCTGCCATAACATCTTATTTTTTAGGGGTGGATTTATGAGGTTATCTCGCGCGCTGTTCTCGATTCTAATCGTCAGTTTGTTCCTATCCTTGCTCGTCATATCATCGCCAGTCCGGGCGCAGGAGGAAGCAGCGGAGGAAGCGGCCCCGGCTACGGTGGATGAGAAAAAACCGACGATTCTTGCAACGGCGAACAAAATTATTTTCAAAGTCCTGTTCTTCGACATCGCATACGGAAAAATCCGGATTGGCGAAGTGGATCGCGGCGGCGCCCCGGTACTCAACACGGATGGGAAACAAACAAAGAGGACCATCGGACTTCCGTTTTTGGTCGTGGTGCTCATCTGTGGATCCATATTTTTCACTTTCTGGTTCCGATGGATCAATATTCGTGGGTTTAGACACTCCATCGATGTGATTCGCGGAAAATTTGACCGGCCGGAAGACGAGGGAGAGATTTCCCACTTTCGCGCACTGACCAGCGCCCTCTCCGCCACGGTGGGACTTGGAAATATTGCCGGCGTCGCCGTGGCGATTCAATTAGGCGGTCCGGGCGCGGTATTCTGGATGTGGCTGGCCGCCGTATTTGGAATGGCCGCCAAGTTCAGCAGCTGCACCCTCTCTCAAATGTACCGGAAAGTAAACGAGGACGGCAGCATATCAGGCGGCCCCATGTATTACCTTGATCTTGGACTCAAGGATATGGGCCTGGGGCGCATGGGCAAGATCCTGGGAATCATGTTCGCGATCATGGTGATGGGCGGCGCCATCGGCGGTGGAAACATGTTCCAGGCCAACCAAACCGCCGAAGCGATTACCAATACGTTCAAGCTTAACGATAATCTCGAAATTTCCGCGGAGGGCTACCAGAAACTGCTCGCAGAAAACCCGGACCACATCGAGGCCCTTGAATCGATAGCCCGTACAATCGACGGTAAAGTTCACGTTCATCTCGGTGATTTGAACAAAGAGCAACAGATCGCCCTCGGTGACACGTTGACGGTGCTGAAGGATCAGGCGGGTAAAATGGCGAACATGGGCGTCGGTATCGTTCTGGCCATTTTCGCGGGCATCGTAATCCTCGGCGGAATTAAGCGAATCGGCGCCGCGACCTGTCGGATCGTTCCCCTCATGTGCGGACTCTACGTGCTTGCCTCCCTCTACATCATCATGATGAATGCAGGGCAGGTTCCCGGAAGCATTCTGCTTATCTTTAAAATGGCCTTTACGGATAACGCCTTTTACGGGGGAATGGTCGGCGTCCTGGTTTGGGGAATCAAGCGCGCGGCGTTTTCGAACGAGGCGGGTCTGGGTAGTGCCGCGATCGCCCACGCGGCCGCAAAAACCAACGAACCAGTTAGGGAGGGGATCGTAGCGATGATCGGTCCGTTCATTGACACCATCGTCGTCTGCACCATGACCGCACTGGTCGTCATCGTCACCGGCACATGGAATGATCCAACAATTCCTCAGAGCGCGGGCGTGAGCCTGACCACTGCCGCGTTCGGCAGCGCGGCAGATTGGTTTCCCTACCTTCTTACCGGCTGCATTGCCCTCTTCGCGTATTCCACGATGATTTCGTGGTGCTACTACGGAGAGCGCGGATGGATCTACCTGCTCGATCACGCAGGGAATTCGGGTGTCAAAAGCGTGATTGTGTTCCGGATCGTGTTTGTTCTGGCAATCATCTTTGGGGCCGTAAACCCGCTCAAGGATGTTCTCGATTTCTCTGACGCCATGATTCTCAGCATGGCGTTCCCGAATATCGTCGGCAGCGTGTTTCTCGCCCCCAAAGTCTGGGGTCTGGTCCAGGACTATTGGCGGCGGTTTACTTCCGGCGAGATGAAGCCCGTTCGCTAGACACTACGTAGTGAGCTACGTACTGTTTTCCATCCGGTTCCGGCGATTATTTTTTGCCGGATGTTTCCTTGGGAGCACGGACAAACAGCCATCCGCGGCGCTTTTTGCTGACCGGGTCGGTGGTGTTCATGGCCCCGTAGATGTCATTGGATGCAATCCAGTAGGGTTCCCGTTCGGCGTTCACTTCAAGAATCAACACCATGTCGCGGTCTTCGTTATAATCGGCGACCGGTGAGAAATGGCCGTTTCCGGTGCCTTCGCCGCGAAGAAATGCGCGGGAGAAATTGAGAATCAGGTGATCCCGGTCGCTGTCCTCGTTCTTCTGCAGTGCCGCAACGAATGATTCATACGTACCTATTTCGTCGCTTTCACCGGCGTGCTGGGAATGGACCTCCAGTCCGGTGCGGGTGCGGATCATTTCCGCGAGTTCCTGCAGGGTAAAGCCCATTCGATAGACCACATCCTGGGTGATGACATGGGCTGTCTTCTCGGTGAACAATTCATCCTGGGTGAGGCACCGTTCCGGAATCAGTGCGTTGTTTACGACGACCGCGGACGCGGCTCCGCAATGGGCCGGCTGCTGCGGAACCCAGTTACGGCGGATAGGCTGAAAATCAACCGCTTCATCCCGCTGCAGAAGGGCGATCCCCTCTTCCGACATCAGAGGAACGGATGCCCGCGGCCGGAGAACCACCTCCGCATCCGCGGAGGAGAGGGTCATCAGACAGAGAAGCGTCAAAATGAAAGTTTTGCGCATCGTGGATGTCTCCCAATTGATGTCACCATACCACACGCTGGACGCTTGTACATCCGTTTAGCGGGAACTACAATCGCATCTAATGAATTGCGCACGGATTCAGACAGCGGGCCGCCTGGGAGCTGTGCTTGCCATCTCTTGCTTCCTGGTGCCGTGTCCTTCGGCAATGGCGGAAACCGAGGCGCCCCGCGGCGGCATGGTGGCCGCGGCTCACCCGCTCGCCACGGAAGCTGGAATCAGGATTCTGCGCGAAGGAGGAAATGCGGTGGACGCGGCAATCGCAACTGCGTTTGCCCTGAGCGTGGTGGAACCAGACGCGAGCGGAATTGGCGGGGGCGGATTTCTTGTTCTCTTCGATGCCGGCGCACGGGACATCCGTACCATCGACTGCCGCGAAAAAGCGCCCTCCCGGCTGGAACCCGGGGATTACATGGAAAACGGGGCATTCAAGAAAGGAGCGTTACAATACGGAGGCGCTTCGGTGGGAGTCCCGGGCATGCTGAAAGGGATGAAGGCCGCGCACAGCATGTATGGCCGTCTGCCGTTCGAGAGGCTTCTCGGGCCGGCGATTGAATTGGCCAGGAACGGCTTTCCGATTACAGAGAAAATGGGCCTGCTGCTGGAAGAGAAGTCGGATCTTTTGAGTAAAAACGTAGCCGCATCGAACCTTTTCCTGGTCGAGGCCCGGCCGCTTCCTGTGGGTCACTTGCTGGTTCAGTCGGACATCGCGCGGACCCTTGAAGAGATCGCCCGCGATGGGCTTTCAGCAATTTACGGCCGTTCCGGCGCAAAGCGGATCTCCGGCGCGGCGCGGCAAGCCGGCGGGGTATTGTCGGCCCGGGACATCCTCCGTTACGAAACCACGATTCGAGAGCCGGTCACGAACCACTACCGTCAGTACGAAATATTTGCCATGGGTCCGCCGAGCCGCGGAGGCGTTGTGCTATTGCAGGCCTTGAAAATTCTTGAGCCCTATGCCATCTCGTCGATGAACCCTGGGAGTCCGGAATTTCTCGCGCTCCTGATCGGGGCCCTGTTCGAAGGGTACCAATCCGGCGACAAATATGTTGCCGACCCCGAGACGACGGATATCGATCTCGAGGGCCTGCTGTCGGACCGATGGTCGGATGCGGCACGTGAGCGAATCGGCATCCCGTTGCGCCAAACGGAACCGGGCCGGGCGGCCGCAGGCGCCGAATCTGGGCCGCCATCATCCAAGGCAGAATCTTTGGTCGACGATACCGGCAACACGACTCATCTTTCGACCGTCGATGGCGAAGGCAATGCGGTGGCTTTTACGCTGACGCTCAACTACCACTTCGGATCCGGTATCGTCGTGCCCGGGATGGGAATCCTGCTGAACAACGAACTGGACGACTTTTCCCTGGTGGAGGGGCACATCAATGTTCCGGCGCCGGGCAAGATTCCGCGGTCAAATATGACGCCGATGGTCATTCTTCGGAATGGAAAAGCCGTGGCAACGCTGGGATCCCCGGGCGGTGGGCGGATCCCTGCCGCTCTCGTAAATATCCTGCTCCACAAGATCGATTTTGGCATGCACCTGGACGATGCGATCGAAGCCCCGCGGCTCCATGTGGATATTGACGGTGAACGCATCCTATATGAATCCAGAATTCCTCAAGACGCTCTCCTGGAGGCGCTCCGAATTCTCGGCAATCCACTCATCACCTATCAGCTCGAAGAAAAGCGGGACTTTGATCGATATTTCGGTGGCGCGCAGGGAATCTGGTTGAATGGCGACGAAACTTCCGGCATCTCGTTTGAAGGCGGCGCTGATTCCCGGCGAGACGGCGTGGCGCAGGCTCTGTGACGGACGACGCGACAAGAACCATCGGATTTTGGGGGGCGACCGGGATCGGGGTAGGCGCGATCGTGGGGGGAGGAATTCTCGCGCTGGCGGGTGTCGCTTTCGCAGCGACCGGTCCTTCCGCCATTCTTGCATTCGCGCTCAACGGCGTGCTGGCATTCTTTACCGCTTTCAGCTTCGCGGAGCTTGCAACCCGTTTTCCACAATCCGGCGCTCCCTATTCATTCGCAAAAAAAGTCTATTCGGTCGAGACGGCCTTTACGGTCGGCTGGGTGGTCTGGTTTGCCTCGATCGTGGCAGGTGCGCTCTACGCAGTGGGATTCGCCCGCTTTACCGAAGTTTGCATCGTGGAACTTCTCCAGGCTGCGGGCTATCTGCCACCAGAATGGATTCACACGCAATGGTTTCGAAAGACGCTGGCGTGCGTTCCCGTACTTTTTTATACGGCGGCTCTCATTCGACGCACGGGCGCGAGCGGTCAAATGTCGACCATCGGAAAAACGATCCTATTCGTCGTGCTGATTCTGGCCGGATTCTGGGCCATGCGTGGTGTATCGCCGGGCCGGGTGGCGGGGCAGTTGCAACCGTTTTTCACGAACGGGGCTGTCGGATTATTCGAAGCGATGGGGTACACCTTCATCGCGCTCCAGGGATTCGGCCTGATCGCCGCGGTAGGAGGTGAAATTCAAGATCCGGGCAGGAATCTGCCCCGGGCGATGTTTCTGTCCCTCGGCATTGCTATGCTCATTTACATTCCCCTCTTATTCATCATCTGCGTTATCGGGATCGACCCAGGTGAAAAGATCGGCGATGCGAGTGCCGTCTCACCGGTGATGATCGTTGTACTGGCTGTGCAGCGGTACATGGGTCAGTGGGGGTACTGGTTTGTCATGATTGCCGGAATTCTGGCGATGGTATCGGCGCTGCATGCAAATCTGATGGCATCTTCCCGGGTGGCTCTGGCAATGGCCAGGGACCGCGTGCTGCCCCGGCGCTTTGGTAGCACGCACGAGGCGCGCGGCACGCCGATTCACTCAATTCTACTGAGCGCTTTACTGGTCGTCCTCATCGTGTTGACGCTTCCAAGCGTGGCCGTGGCGGGAGCCGCTTCCAGCCTGATATTTCTGCTCGCATATGGCTTAGTGCACTGGACTGCATTTCTGGCCCGCAAACGGGCCGGGACACGGGCCGGGATCTTTAGAACACCCTATTTTCCATTGGTTCCGCTAGTCGGGTTACTGGGCTGCGTATCCCTCGCAATCTTTCAGGGCATGCGGGTGCCGGCCGCGGGACAACTGATCGTGGTCTGGGTCGGGCTGGGGGGGATTCTTTATCTGTTGCTCTTCGCGAAACAAGCGCGGATTCACGACGCAGCGACAGAAGCCTACCATCCCGAAATCGGACAGCTTCGCGGAAAGAGTCCGCTGGTGCTGGTGCCCGTCGCAAATCCTGCAACCGCGGTACCGTTGATGGAAATCGCCAACGCCATCCGAATGCCGAACCTGGGCAGGGTTCTGCTTGTTTCGGTAATCAGACCGCCGGAATCTTCTTCTACCGACTTGGCGACCAAGCAGGTTGAAGACGCACAATCGATTCTTCAAAACATGTTGATCACGTCTTTTGCCTCCGGCATTTCCGCGGATGTGCTCACCGCGGTCGCAAAGGATCCATGGGAAGAAATCTCCCGGGTAGCACGAAGGTATCGCTGCGAAAGCCTTCTCCTGGGCTACAGCCGTCTGGATGAGAAGGTCGTATCGACTCAGCTTGAAAATCTCGTCGGACAGCTTCCGTGCGACGTGGTGGTGCTTCACACACCAACGGACTGGTTGCTTTCCGGAGTGAAGAAAGTGCTTGTTCCGGTGGGCGGACGGAGTCAGCACGAGCAGCTACGCGGTCGGTTGCTCGGGAGTCTGTTGCGATCCGGCGTCTCTACCATCACTTTTCTCAGGGTCGTTCCCGAGCATCTATCCGAGTCAAATCTTCGGAGTGTAAAGCGGGAGGTTCGTCAATTTCTTGGCGCAGAAGTTTCAGGAACTTTCGAGGTTGAAGTCGTACGGAGCAGCGCCGTGGTGGACACGATACTCGAACACGCCGGCCCATGTGATCTCATGCTCATGGGACTACAGAAACACAGCCGGGACCAGAAAGTGTTTGGCCCCGTTTCCCTGGAGATTGTTCGTCGAGCGAAATGCGGAGTCCTGTTTCTCAGCGGGCGCGTTTAGTTCGTTCTTTCCGGGAGTGAATCTGGGCTTCTACTGAAATTTTTTTGCCGTGGCCCCATTCTTTCGGTTCGTCGATTCGTGAGCAGATGGCAGAGTACATTTCCTGGAGGACCTTGCGCTCTTCTTCATCGGAAATCGCCAGGAGTCCCCGGTCAAATACGCGCTTGGCGTTCTCGCGGTCTCCGAATTGCATGATGTAGACATCGATCAGGCTCACGTAAACGCGGGTTTCTTCCGGATAATCGCGCTCGATTTCTTCGTAAAAAGCAATCGCTTCTTCGTAGCGCTCCTTCTTCGTCAGAGACTCTGCGCGGCTATACATCGGAAGCGGGCGATCATATCGTCGTCCCGGGATAAAAATGCGTTGGAAGGGTATGGAAAATAATTCCGACAAAGGTGAAGCCACCAACAAAGCCGAAACGAAGATAAAGGCACAACCAATCAGACCATACAAGAATCCATACGCGCGGTTCTCGCCCATCCCGGAGACCATGATCATGATACCCGTCGCCATCAAAAGGACGGCCAGACTGATAGCCAAACCCAGCCGAACCGTTTCCTTTTTCTCTTCTCGCATGGTTGGTC
>Ga0310124_10002486_pt1 | contig 12643 bp, 10 predicted proteins | sample CB11b_AW_Bot5_MG_FD_203507 | JGI IMG/M metagenome (GOLD analysis project Ga0310124, IMG submission 203507) | Marine microbial communities from Western Arctic Ocean, Canada - CB11b_AW_Bot5 | ecosystem: Environmental > Aquatic > Marine > Oceanic | place: Canada: Western Arctic Ocean | collected...
GACCACTGGCCAGTCGGCGGCGGCGTAGAGTGCCGCGGTCGGAGCATCGCTGGTGAACATGATTCCGGGTCCACCGTGGTAGCGTGACGCGTGTTCGACCCAGTTAGGCGGATCATCGATGTCCGGAATGGCTACCACTTCTACACGGCCCTCCTCGTGCGGTGCCTGATCATGCACCCAGGCGCGCACCATCTGCTCCCGCTCCTGCGCGCTCCACGGATTCACCAGATCCTCAGGCTTATTGGCGGATCCGAGCGCGACGCGCACCGGCATCTCCGTCGGGCAGTCAGGATGACTCAAAGCCTGTTCCAACAGCCAGGCGTGTCCGCGATGGAACGGCTGGAATCGCCCCAGCAGGACGATCCCCGGCAGAGGTGGTTCTCCAGGAGGCTCTGGAAGCAGCGGAAGCACCTCCGATTCCTCTGCCATCGATCATTCCTCCTTTGAACCAGGCCAGCCGTCACGCAACAGCCGGTTGAGGTTGAACTGCCCGAATCCCCACGAGGTGGCTGACGTCCAGTCGCGGCCGACGAGCAGCAGCAGATCGTCTTCCTCAGCCAGTCGATTCGCCATATGATGCAGTGCCTCGGTATGGCGCAGGTGACTCTGCATGGTTGGTAGGATGTGAGCATCAGCATTCGCCTCCAACGTCTCGCCAAACTGTTCCCGCCGTTGCATCCAATCGAGCACCACTGCCTCACCGAATTCGCCGACCGGCATCTGCAGGATGCGCTCCAGAGCCTGCTCCCAGACCGAACGGCTGTAGAGACCGCGCTCACCGTGACATTCCTCGCCGCAATACGGCTCGATGTAGAGGTAGCCGCGGCCCTCGATGCACCTCCACTCTCCTGCACTCGCCCAGTCAGCCAGTTGCAGCATTCCCGCCGCCAGTTGGTCGGTGTTCACCTCACCATCGGTACGCAGTCGTTGCAGATGTGAGATGCAGTTGCACTCGTATTCGGGATAAGGGAGCGGCTCCATCCAGTCGAGGATGTCCGCTTCGAGATCGATGTCGAAACTGCGGTTGAGCACTGCATCCGCCTCGGGGCGCAGGTCGCGCAGCTCGCGAGTCTCCAGTCCCCGCTCTAGTTCAGACCACCCACATTCCAGCATCCGAGACCAACTGGGTCGGTGTACCAGGCGTGCGATCATCTCGACAGCCATGTCCACTCCAACACCCGTTCACGCCCGGATGCCATCAAGGCTACCATTATGCACAGCCTAGGGATTTACCCTTTGAGAGCGTCTGATTGAAGAGGGGGCGTCAGCCGAGAGCGTCGTGAGCGCACCGTAAGCGTGCCGGCGAGGACTCCCATATGGCGACCATCGAGGAGCAGATCGCCGATATTCAAGCGGAGATAGACAAGACGCAGAAGAACAAGGCGACCGAGCATCACCTGGGGAAGCTGAAGGCGAAGATTGCCAAACTGAAGGCGGAGCAGGAGAAACGTCAGGCACATGCGAAATCAAGTGGTCCGGCTAAAGGATTCGAAGTCAAGAAATCGGGCGATGCGACGGTCTCTCTGGTCGGTTTCCCGAGTGTGGGCAAGTCGACTCTGATCCAACAGGTCACGGATGCACAGTCAGAGACCGGCGGATATGCCTTCACCACCCTCACCTGCATTCCCGGGGTGATGGAGCACAGGGGAGCAAGGATTCAGATCCTCGACCTGCCGGGACTTATCAAGGGCGCTGCGGATGGCAAGGGGCGCGGCAAGGAGATCCTCGGTGTCGTGCGCACATGCGACATGGTGCTCTACATCCTCGACCCGTTCCAGGAGATGCATCTACCCGTACTGCACCGGGAACTCGAACTAGCAGGCATGCGCCTCAACCAACCCCCCCCACAGGTGTTCATCACCCGCCTGCAGAAAGGTGGAATCGAGGTCCGCTCCACCGTCGAGCAGACGCACCTCACAGTTGATCAGATGCGCGACATCATCCGCTCGTTCGGATACACCAGCGCGCTGGTCACGCTCAGAGTCGATGCGACCGCAGACATGCTGGTCGACACGATGGCGGGCAGCCGTGTCTACTCGAAGGCGGTAGTGATCATCAACAAGATCGACCTCGCCACTCCAGAGGACATCACCGCCATCCGCGCCACCCTTCCCGAGGGTTGGCCCGTCCTACCCATCTCGGCGGTCACGGGCGAGGGAATTGAGGAGATGAAGGACTTCATCTACAACAATCTCGGATTCATGTCCATCTACCTGAAGCCGCAGGGTCAGGAGGCGGACCTAGTCGAGCCGCTCATCGTCAAGGACACCAGCACCGTTCAGGATGTGTGCGCCACACTCCACCGCGACTTCGTGCGCAAGTTCCGCTACGCACGCGTGACGGGACCCTCTGCCAAGTTCGACTGGCAGCGGGTCGGGCTGCATCACCACCTGATGGATGGTGACCTGCTCAGCATCATCATGCGCCGCTGAGCGGCTGTATGACTCTCAGTCGGTGGCTGGGAGCAGGACCGTGAAGGTAGAGCCGACATCTGGCTCACTGGCTACCTCGATGGTGCCTCCGTGCATCTCGATGAAGTGCTTGGTGAGCGCCAGCCCGAGCCCGGTTCCTGGCTTAGGGCGTCCTGACGGCCCTTTCACCTGCACGAATTCTAGGAAGATCACCTCCAGGTCCTCTTGGCTCATGCCCATGCCGCTGTCTTGCACCTCGATGCACACGGAATCTCCGAGATTACGGCTGTAGATCTTCACCTCCCCCCCTTTGTTGGTGTACTTTACTGCGTTCGAGATGAGGTTGATGATGATCTGCCTGAGCGCCCGCGGGTCAGCCTGCAACTCACCTAGGTTACCCAGATCGGTTGTGAGTTTCACCCCCTTCTCACGGGCGGTGGCACGGAGGATGACGACCGCTTCATCAATGATCTTCGAGGGGAGGGTAGCTTCGGTGTGCAACTCGAACCGGCCAGCGACGATCTTCGAGATGTCGAGCAGTTCGTCGACGAGCGAGAGCAGGTGGTCGCACGATGAGCGGATCGCTGTCAGGCTCTCGTTTTCGAATGTGCCTTCATTCGAGGATTCGAGCATCAGTTCCGTGTAGCCGACGATTCCCTGCAACGGCGTGCGCAGTTCATGGCTCATCCCGGAATAGAAGCCGAGCCGCTGCTCCTGACTCGATTCCAACTCACGTTGCATGGCGACCATCTCGGTCACCTCGTGGAACACCGCCACCGCTCCGATGAGGCTGTCGTCACGTCCATGCAACGGTGATGTTGACAGGCGGAAGTGCCGCGCCTCGTCTCCGTCCCCCCGACTCACAGCCACTTCACTGATGGGAGTCCCGTCGCGCAGAACGGCCGTGACCGGAAACGTCGCTTGGGTAATCGGAGTTCCATCCTCTGCCATCCAGTCGAACTGACAGACGTAATCCGCCAAGGTGAGTTCGGGGGTGTACTCGAGGCCGACCCGTGTTCGGGCGACGTCGTTGAGCAGAACCACGTGGCCGCGCGAATCGACCACCGCGACGCCGGAGTTGATGCTGCGCAGGATGTTGGTCAATTGCTCGCTGCGCTGGTGCAACGCATCGAGCAACTCCTCAGCAGCGGGTACCTCTTCCTCGGCCATGTTCACACTCTCAGTGTGGCCACGAGGCTGTCGACTGCGTATCACACCTGCGGCAACAGTGCGGGAGAGCATTGAATAGCGACGCGGGCATGGACGAATGCTGGAGCGATGCCCATGGACCGACGCTTTCCCCGAATCGGATTGGTCTCGCTGCTGGTGGCGGCCACACAACTGTTCACTCTGGTGTTCAACGGGTTGCTCGGATGGTTTCCCGGAGCATTGCTCGGTTCAGGTGGCTGGGGAATGAAGTTCCACCTCTATCCATACCTCCGCCAGATACTCGGCCTGCCGTACAAAGCCGACTCCTTCTGGTCAGATGCCGGTTCGCTCACGGGTCAGGAATATGCCATGCTGGTGCTGGTGCTGTTCACTGGAGTCATCGGCTACATCGGCACGCGCGAACGGCCGTCGTTCGAGGGGCCGGAGAAGAGGAGCTACGAAGACCAGCGCGCTGAGCTGGAAGCGGGGGCTGTCGGAATAGCCCGACCATCAGGACTCTCGGTGATCAACCCGACCACTGCCGCGATCGTGGACAGCGTGGTTGGAGGAGATACGACTCCCACAGGAGATGTGATTACGCGCGCACTCGGTGAGATGGCGGTCGTTGCCGCTGAGATGGCGCCTGAGGAATCCGCTGACAACGAGGACATTCCCTTGCTGGACAGCCGCTACACAGTCAGCATCGACAGCGATCCAGAGCCTATGGATGACGGCGATACCCTGGGTGCGGCGGGCGATGAGGATGACTGGGCGGACGAGTGGTTCTCTCCTGAGGCGAATGGTGGCGTTGCGTCCTCTGCGGATACGAAAGAAGAGGTGGTGGTTGATCTGACGCAGGAGTTGGAGCCACTCGATGACGAGTTGCCGGAACTGGAAGTGGTCGCGGTGGTGGCAGATTCGCAGGACGAACTTTCAGTGCCCGTGGTAGAAGCGCGCACAGGACCGCGCGTCGGTGCCATGCCAGTGCGTCCTGAAGGGCTTCCCGCAGCCGCCGAGTGGGACATCGAGAACGAATGCTGGGTGCTGTTCGGACGTCCAATAGAGATGGCTCAACTACCACAACCGGCACCTCAGAAGCCGGAATGGGCGCAGAAGTCTGAACCAGTGGAACTCCCTACCGTCCCGAGTCCCCCTAAGAAGGTCCTTCCCTCGATTCCCAGCACATCGAAGACAGTGGGTATGCCCAGTCTACCAGCCCTGCCACGACGCTCCTAGGCCACCAACGATGCTGGGGAGTCGAGCGCCAACATGATGGCGAACCGGCCTGTGCGAGCCGCTGATGACCGGCACTGCTGGGGATGGACTGGCCAGCGCGTTCGAGGAACTGCTTGAATCGCCACAGGGAGAGTTGCTGTCGGCCACCAGCGATATGTTACGCGGTCACATGAAGGCGTTCGTTGTCCTGTTCTTCCTGACGATGGTCGTCGGCTATCCCCTCGCCGGCGAAGCTGTGGAGTGGCTCCTGGACCAAGATGACCTCGTGCCCTCCGGCGTGGAGATCGTCGTGCTGCAGCCCCTGGAACTAGTGATACTGCAACTGCAACTTGCTGCTCATCTGGCGGTGGCGATGGTGGTGCTGGCGCTGATTCTGGTTCTGGCTTGGAACGTCGGTCGAGACGAGCGCATCCGAAGCCAACTCGCCGAAGTCGCCATCCCGCTCGCTCCTGCACTCACCAGGGTGCTGATTGCTGTGTCCATCTCGGTCGGTCTGGCGATCCTCGGTCTGTGGTACACTCTCGACTTCCTGCTGCCGCTGCTGCTCGATTACCTGCATGCAGACGCCTCCTCTGTCGGGCTTACTGCCAACTGGCAGTTAGCGGCGTGGATCGGGTTCATCGCCGGGCTCTGTCTGGGATCGGTGGTCGGATTCCAAGTACCACTGCTGACATTGCTCACGCTGCGCGGCGGCCTCGTCGAGCGTTCGATGCTCACCGGCTATCGGAGGCACATCTTCCTCGCCGCCTTCATCGTCGGCGCACTGCTCTCGCCGCCCGACCCGCTGTCGATGCTGCTTGTCGCCGGGCCGATGATCATCTTGTTCGAGCTTGCGCTCCTGCTCGATCAACTGCTGCCGTCGTCCTCGGATTGAGGCGAGGCTTCTTCGGGCTCGGATTCTCCTCGGTTGCGCCGGTCCTCTGCGTTGGCCACGTCGATTCCGTCCTGCACGTCCACCCAGCGCATCATCACCGCTCCGATGACGATGAGCACACCGATGCTCAGAATTCCGACCCGGCTGTCATACATGATCGTGAGCGTGCCGTAGAGAAGTGGGCCGAGCAGGGCAGCGACCTTGCCGAAGAAGCCGAAGAAGCCGAAGAACTCGGCACTGCGGGTCTCAGGCACCATCTGCCCGAACAAGCTGCGCGCCAACCCTTGCGAGCCGCCGAGCAGTGCACCAGCCATCACACCGAGCAGCAGCCATTGGAAGAACACCGCCATCCCAAGAGGCTGCCATAGATTGTCCCTGACTGTAATCGGAATGAAATCGAGCGACCCGTCGCCTAAACTCGTTGGGTGGTCGACTCCCAGAGATGTCGTGTCGGCGAGTGGACCGCCGCTGATGCTCAAACTGTAGCGTGTATCGACTATCGTCGCTGAAAATCCAGTGATGTTGCTCGTCAATCCAGTGGCGAGTGTCCTCGGCGCCGGCTCACCATCGTCATCGGTGGCCCATTTGACTGCACTCGATTCGGTGATCTTCTCGTTCAACTCCGTGGGAACGACATCGCTCCATTCTTGGATCCAAGCCTGTTCATCATCATCCTGAGACAGGGAACTGATTCCTGAATTCACAACCACGACGTACGCATCAGCGCTCTCATCCCAATCGTACTGGATGCCATACTCATCATGCGCTTCCAACTGCAATGGTGCGAACGACAGCGCGCCGATGATCACCACGCACCACCCGAACAGCGCGGCTGTCAGCGCCTTCTTGGTGCCCCATACGCTCGCCAGTTTCGTGAATGCGATGGCGCAAGGAGCAGCCACGAACTGGATGATGAGGATTGTCACTATCAGTCCGGTGACCGAGATCCCGAGCACTGTGACGGCGTAGATGCCGGCGAGAGAGGTGACAGAATTGATTCCGTCGATGAAGAAGAAGTAAGCGATCATGTAGATGACCAGCGTGCGGAAGTTGCCCACCTCGCTGAGCGTCTTCTTCAGTTCTGTGACTGCAATCGTCGCCGACTCCTTTACCGTGAGGCTGTCGAGTTCATTCTCGATGTGCGGCTCTGGGACCCACGCGAACGTCAACGTCGCGAAGCCGAACCACCAGATACCGGCGGTGGCCATGCAGAATGGTATGACCCAGGTGCCGTCGAGCAGCATCACCATGCCGAGGTGAACCAGGAGGAGAAGGCCGCCACCGAGGTAGCCGTATGCGAACGCCCTGTTGGAGATTGCGTCCATCTCGTCATCTTCGCCCATGTGCGGCAGCAGCGCGTTGTAGAACACGCCCGCACCATTGAGCCCGACGTTGGCGATCACGAACATCACCAGCAGCCATACCCATTGGAATGACAGTGAGAAAAACAGTGCGAACGCAAGCAGGAAGGTGCCACCGGCACCAATCCAGGTGAGGATCTTCAGCCACCACATCTTGATGGCGCGCCGATCAGCTATGATGCCGAATGACGGACTCAACACGGCGACGAACAGCGCGGCGATGGTGATCGAATACGACCAGACCGCGTCCGAGGTCATCTCCATTCCGATGATGTTGGTCGTCAGTCCATTCGCTTCGAGGAAGAGGTATGCAAACCATGCTGGTAGGATAGCCGTGACGACGCTGGTCTCGAAAGATGACTTGCCCCAGTCATAGAAACAGTAACCGCGTACCGCTCGTGCCTTTTCCTCCGCAGTCGTCTCTGTCATACACTCGCCCGTCCGCGCACCTGCTGAGTCGCCTCAATACAGTTCCGCCACCCCCTGACACTCCAGCAAGTTGCCGGGAGCGGCTTCAAGAACCGAACTACCGACCGGAAGCAGGGAACACCATGGCATGGGAGCAACCGCCAGAGAACAGCACCGCGGCCCATCTCCATGGAATGGAGCACCACGATGGCGTCGAACTCGACCTGCGCCTGTCGAGTGATGGCGAACTGATGCTGCAGCACGATGCGAAACTCAAGCAGACTCCTGCCGAACTACAGGATCGATCTGCGTGGGTGGAGTTGAACACCGCCGCCGAACTGGCTGAATCTGGTATCGAACTGTTCTCAGAACTGCTGAATCAAGCGGCATTCTCTGAACGTTGGCAGACGCAGGCGAAGGTGGTATGCCTCGAGTTGAAGTCGCCGCATCCGAGCACCGGAATCGCTGGCGGTTGGCGCGAGGGGAAGGCGCGCCTAGAGTACCTAACAGATATGGCGCGGCAGGTGAACGACCTGCTGGCGCCGCTGGATCTGCCCACGAGCAATGCCGTCATCTACTCGTTCGACCCGCACATCCTGCAGGCCGGGAAGGCTGCAGACTCCCGTATCCCACTGGCGAGGCTGTTCCCGCGCATCCGCGAATGGGGTAGTTCCCGCGTCAAACGATTCGTTGCGATTCCCTCGTTCATCACCAACTCGCTCCCACGCCTGATGCGTTGGCAGCAACGACTGGGTGCGCCGATGGTTCCGTGCGCGCTCGACTATCTCATGCCGCCGAATAACCTGCTCACTCTCGGTCGGACCGTATCACTCCACGGAAAAGGTCTGCAGCGCCTCACCGATGCTCGCGCGGGCTTCCCGTTCTACGTCTGGCCCTCCACACCCGACTGTGAACCTGACTTGCTCAACGCCGGCCTAACCTGCCTGTCCGACCAAACCTCGCCCGAGTTCGTCACCTATCCGAATGGCGATGCACGCTGGCCACGTCCGGCAACACAACCACTCGACGCTGATGTCACAGCCACACTCGCTCGAGCCGACGCTGACGACCATGCCAGCGTCCTAACTGAACTGGAACAGCAGGTATCTCCGTGGCACGAACTTTCTGACGGAGAGAGGCGTGACCTGCTCGAAGGTTGGCGCACCCGTTGGCGCTGGGGAAGAACCCTAGACGAATTGGTCTCCGATTCTGGCTCAGACCGGATGCCCTGGGAGGCCGTGAGAATCGTCGGGCATCGCGGAGCGGGAAAGACACACGGCAACTAGTGAACCGTGTCACTCGAGGCGGCGATGCGGCTGGTCGACTGGGATATACTTGGGGCGGTAGATGGGAACTCCCTTGCCGCCGCGGGCGTTGCGCTCATCACGGATCTGGGCGCTGATTCCCACCACGCGCGCCCATCCGAAGAAGGTCGTGTAGTAGGCCGGCTTGTGGAAGCCGACGGCGTAGAGGAGCGAGCCCGAGGCGATATCCACATTTGCGTTCGGATTGCTGATCTTCGGATTCTCGGACAGCACCTTGGGTGCCACCTCGCGCAGGGTGCTCACGATGGCGAGATTCTCGTCGCCGGGGCAGACTTCCTCGCCGATGGAGATCAGTGCGGCCGCGCGCGGGTCTTCAGAACGAAGCACCGCGTGGCCGAATCCGTAAATCGGTCGCTTGGCGGCGAGTTCTGTGCGCACGAACTTCTCGACCTCTTCTGGATCGGATGTCCCGATACGCTGCACGAACTCCAGACACGACTGGTTCGCCCGCCCGTGCAACGGGCCTGAGAGGGCGTTCATCGCGCTCGCCATCGATGCATACAGGCTCGCTCGGCCGCTGGCCACGGCCTTGCCGGAGAAGGTCGAGAGGTTGCCTCCACCGTGATCCATGTGCAGGATGAGGAACGAGCGCAGCACTCTGATTATCCGCTCCGCACTCTCATCGTCCTCGCCTAACAGGTGAACGAAATTCTCCACCATCCCGCGCGACGGCTCGCTCGGCCTGCCGATCAGTCCCCTGCCACCGCGCAGACGGAAGATGGCTGCCATGAGTTCCGGCATGCGGGCGATCAGGTTGAGTCCATCCGACCGCACATCCCCTGTGGTGTCGGCGATTCCCAGCGCCTGGATACCGACCGACAGCCAGTCCATCGGGTGACCGCTGCTGGGTGTCAGCGCCTCGAGCACGCGCAGGGCGCCGGTCGGCATGTCCTCGGCGCGCCCGATCATCTCGTTGCGGAAGTCCTGCGACTCCTGACGGTTGGGCAACCGCTTCTCGAACAGCATGTAGATGATGTCCGTGGGGTCCATGTCGGAGAGATCACCCACCGGATAACCGACGTAGTGTACGCCCTTGTGCGGATCGACGAATGAAGTACGGCATGTTCCGACGGGGATACCGCGCAAGCCGGTGTTGAGATGGGATTCATTGAGCTCGAATATCGTCTCAGGTGCTTCTTCTTCAGTCACTTGGCCCAAACCTCCTGCGGGGTTTCCGGACAAGAATGCAGGGCGTATAAGTGCGACGCTGTTTCAGCCTCATCGAGACCGTCCTCAAGACCCCTGAGCACGCGAACTGCTGAAGTGTGGGGCAAGACCGCACATGTCCGGTGAAGCAGTGGCGCGCTGGCAGCGAATGTTTCGTGACCGCGATGACGACTGGTGGGCGGCAGGCGTCCAATTCACCTGCCTGCCTGACTGCGGCCGCTGCTGCGACGAACCTGAAGGAATCGTCTACCTCTCCGAGGAGGACGCAGATCGCTTGGCGGAGCATCACCAACTCACGCGCGCTGAGTGGTTGGCTCGAGACGCGAGACGGGTGGATGATGGCCGCTGGGTACTCGAGTCGAGCAGAGAGACGAGCACCTGCATCTACCTAGATGATGCCAAGCGCTGTACCGTCTACAAGTCGAAACCGGCGCAATGCTCGGCGTTCCCGTTCTGGAGGGAGAACATGGTCTCAGATCGCTCCTGGGGGAAGACGAAGCGACTCTGTCCTGGAATCGACCATCCCGATGCAATCCTCGTCGATGGCAACACCATCCACCTGCATCTGGAAGCCGACGCTCACGCCGAGCTCGGGTTTCGTCAATCTACCTGACCGAAGTACTCACGTTGTAGATCATTCCTCTTCGTCGGGAACTAGGATGCGCACAGGGCGCAGGATGGCTGTCTCTCCCAGAAGGTCAGCGGCGCTGACACCCTCCTCATCGATGTCCCACTCTCCTTCTGGCGTGTACTCGTCGAATTCAGAGAAGTCATACGGGCGCTCCGGGCGACGCCTGGGCGTCGACTCCTCGCCCGGCTCCAGCCTGCTGAGCCTCGACAGTTTGCGGTCGATATCCAGCATCCTATCTGCCATCTCAGCCAGTTCGGCTGGCGACGCGCTGTCGATGTCCAGAGATATCTCCTCCATCTCCAGTTGCAGGCTCTCCAAGTCACCCTGATGACGCCTGAGCCGGGATTCTATCTGGTCCAGCGTTCCATCGCTGATCATCTCGACAGTGCGCGTATCACCTCCGGGCACCTCTGGTGCGGGAGGGTCCTCGGCCAATCGCCGCCTCGCCCTGATCTCCTCAAGCGCTTCCCGTTCCCGGCCGAGATGCCGATCGAGTAGCGAATCGACCGCCGACTCGCTCGAATCAGGACGCAGGTCCGGCGGCTGGTAGTCATCGGCGCTGCTCGTGAAGCGGCCCTCCATATCTATCTCCAGTTCCGACTCCTGCGGCAACACATGGTCGAGCGCGTCGCTCACGATGCGTTGACCGGTGAGTTCGGCGTCCCACTCAAGCATACCTCCATCGCCGCGCAGCGGCAATTCACCCCCTTCGAGAAGCATGCGCACGTCGTCGGCGTCGAGCGGATCCGAGCCCGCTTCGATGGCGAGCGCCACCGTCTCGAAGCCAGCCGTGCAGCGCCTCCAGTCCAGCCCAGAATGAACGACCACCGCGCTCAACTGGTCGTCGGACAGTGCAATCCCGCGCCTGAGAGTGCGTCTGCGCAGCATCAGCAGCAGGGTGGAAGCTTCGGGGGGAGAGAGCGAGATTGTCACCGCGCCGGACAGTGCCAGCGAGAGGTTAGGGACAGCGGTTTCAGCCACCGACTCAGATTCAGCGGTCAGGACCACCTGTACACCGAGATTGAGCGCCCAGTCAAGCATGTGCCCTAGTCTCGAAGCGGCCTCGCGGTCCTCACAGATCACGTCGAGGTCGTCGACAAGCAGCGCAGCACATCCCTGGATGGTTGATTCCCACCCTACGGGGAGTTCTCCGGAGGCCATGGTTGCACTCGAAATGAGCCGTACATCGAGGTTCGGCGAGGAGGTCTGCAACGATTCACCAAGAGCCCACACCAAGTGACTCTTGCCGCATCCCGCGGGACCGGTCACCAGCAATGGGTTCATCCGCGTGCCTGTATGCAGCAGAACCTCGCGCGCTGCGGTAGTCGCCATCCGATTCTCTGAACCTACCTGCCAGTTTCTCCAGTCATACTGCTCATTGAAGACGAGCAGAGGAGGCCACTCCAGTGAAGCGCGTGAGCGTGCCAGTTCGTGCACGGTCGGCTGAAGAGCTGATGGGGGTGATGAGGGGTGGCCGAGGGCGCGCGCGTGAGCACTGCGCGCACCATCATCCGGTCTCTCCTGTGTGTCCTGATGCGACATCACCTGCCTCCAGATGGGCATCGCCGGGTCCCGATCACCCCCTACCACATCGTCTTCGGCCGCACTCCATAACGGGGCATCAACGGGAACAGAACGCGACTCACTTTCCTGCTCGCGCATCCTCCTGATGCGCTCAGCAACAATGCTGCCCCGGCCTCGCGCTGAGGGGAGGTCGTCGAACATTCCACCCTCCTCGACCTCTGCTGGGGGTCGATGGCGACTGCGGATGAAATCACCTAGAGAGGGGGCCGGTGGTTCACGCTCCTGGTCCGCACCAGCATCATCTTGGCCGCGCGTGGAGAGCAGTCGGCGACTTCTCTCCAACTGCTCTTGCAGCGCGGTACGTCTCGACATGGCAACTCCTTCTGACCCGCGGTGGATGCTGCTGCTGGGGGCATCCAGACGATAAGCATGACCGGGACGCTGGAATGTCCTGTTTACGGGTTCATTCCTGCAAGTCTTCGAACAACTTGTCCAAACGGTCCAAGTCTTCCAAGGAGATGATGACCGTACGCATTCGGACACCACTATCCGGATCT
>Ga0310124_10002487_pt1 | contig 12643 bp, 12 predicted proteins | sample CB11b_AW_Bot5_MG_FD_203507 | JGI IMG/M metagenome (GOLD analysis project Ga0310124, IMG submission 203507) | Marine microbial communities from Western Arctic Ocean, Canada - CB11b_AW_Bot5 | ecosystem: Environmental > Aquatic > Marine > Oceanic | place: Canada: Western Arctic Ocean | collected...
TCGACGAGAGCGGCTCCGGTAAGTCGATCACCGCCTTCTCGCTGATGCGCATGCTGGCGTCACCGGGGCGTATCGTCGAGGGCACAATCACGTTGAATCATCCCGAGGGCACGTCGGTGTGTCTCACCGATCTGGCCGAAGACGGCGAGCAGATGCGCGCTATCCGCGGCCGCGATATCGCCATGGTGTTTCAGGAGCCGATGACGAGCCTGAGTCCAGTGCATACTGTGGGCAGCCAGATCGTTGAGGCGGTGCGCCTGCATATGGACCTCGACAAGAAGGGCGCGCGTGCCCACGCCGTGGAGATCATGCGGCGTGTCGGCGTGCCCGACCCGGAGCGCCGCTTTGGCGAGTATCCCCACGAGTTGAGCGGCGGTCTGAGGCAGCGGGCGATGATCGCCATGGCACTGTCCTGTCGGCCGGCGTTGCTGATTGCCGACGAGCCGACAACCGCCCTCGATGTGACGATCCAGGCGCAGATCCTGGCGCTCATGCGCCAGTTGCAAGCGGAGCTGGGTATGGCGATTCTGCTGATCACACACGATCTGGGGGTAGTGGCACAGATGGCGCACGAGGTGGCCGTGATGTACCTGGGCCGCGTCGTGGAGTACGGAACCGTGCAGCAGATCTTCGAGGATCCACAGCATCCCTATACCCAGGCCCTGCTGCGCTCCCTGCCGGGCACCCACATTGGCGAGCGCAAAGCGGCGCTGGCGGTGATCGAGGGCAGTGTGCCGGACCCATTCGACCGCCTGGCTGGCTGCCCCTTTGCGCCCCGCTGTCGGGAAGTCGAAGTGGGATTCTGCGACGTCGGCAGTCGACCCCTCCTGGTCGAGGTATCTGCCGGGCACACGACGGCCTGCCTGCAAAGGCGGGGGGTGCGTCGGTGAGCACGGAAGAAGCGGTCATCCCTCTGCTACAGGTCAGGGACCTGAAGAAACACTTCCCCATCACGGCAGGCTTCTTCAACAGAACCGTCGGTGCCGTAAAGGCCGTCGACGGCGTCAGCTTCGATCTATTCGAGGGAGAGAGTCTGGGTCTGGTGGGGGAGAGCGGTTCCGGCAAGACAACGGTGGGCCGTTGCATTCTGCGCGCACTGGATCCGACCTCCGGTGAAATCCGCTTTCGCGTCAACGATACGGTCACCGACGTGGCGCGCGCAGATCATGGTCAGTTGCGCGAACTGCGCCAGCATATGCAGCTCATTTTCCAGGATCCGTACGCGTCGCTCAATCCGCGCATGACGGTGTTCGACATCGTCGGTGAACCGCTGCTGGTGCACGGCATGAAAGATCGCACACAGCGGGAAGCGCATGTGCGCGAACTGCTCGCCCAGGTCGGGTTAAACCCGCAGCACCTGCAACGGTACCCGCACGCGTTCTCCGGCGGCCAACGACAGCGCATCGGCATCGCCCGTGGGCTGGCGTTGAATCCGCGCCTGATCGTTGCCGATGAACCCGTGTCGGCGCTGGACGTGTCGGTGCAGGCGCAGATTCTCAACCTGCTGGGGCAGCTGCAGCGGGACCTTGGACTCACCTACCTGTTTATCGCCCACGACCTGAGTGTCGTGCGCCATATCTGCGATCGTGTGGCGGTAATGTATGTGGGTCGCATCATCGAACTGGCTGCGTCCGAAGAGTTGTTCCAGTCGCCGATCCCGGCAACCCGCCGCCCGGATGCGCTTTTCACCCACGCTGTCGATTCGCCGAGGATCGGTGCCGCACGCAGGTGCCCGAGCTGCGGCCGCTCGACGGCCGCTGGGTGAGCTGCCACCGCGCCGAGGAGCTGGACCTGGTGTAGTGCTCGCCCGCAGTCCTGTTGCGTTCGCCGGCTTCTAGCTATTCTCATCCGGCATAAGGAGAAATAATCATGGCGGAGGTCACACAATCTCTGCTCCTGACAGGGGGCGAGGTTGCCATCGAGGGTGCAGTTTCGCTTGAGAAGACCGCGGCAGGTCTGCATCCGTGGCGCCTGCCGGTTGCCCGGCGGGATCTGTTCGAGCCGTCGGTGGTGAACAAGGCGTCGATGCCGGCGGGGGTGCGCCTGACGTTCATCAGTGATACGACATCCGTCCTGCTGGATTTTGCGCCCGCCGGCGTGGCGCCGGATCCGCCATGGGTCTTTGATCTGCTCGTGGACGGTGAACTGCATCAACGCCTGGCGCCGCCAGCCGAAGCTGAGAGGATTCATTTTGTCGACCTGCCTGCAGGTGCGCACCGGATCGAACTCTACCTGCCCAGCCAATACGGTCCCGTTGTGTTGCGAACGCTTCAGATAGACGCTGGCGCATCGATCCATGGTTGGCAGGATGATCGCCGCCGGATCGTCCTTTATGGCAGTTCCATCACGCACTGTCGGCATGCCGCCGGACCCAGCGAGACCTGGCCGGCGCTGGTAGCGCGGCAGTTCGATCTGCATCTGACAAGCCTGGGATACGGCGGCGACTGCCACATGGATCCTGTTGTGGGGCGCATGATTGCCGACCTGCCGGCTGATTTCATCGGGTTGAAGCTGGGGATCAACATGATGGGTGCCCTGTCGGCGTCGGACCGGAGTTTCCGGGCCATGGCCATCGGTCTCATCGAGACGATTCGCGACGGCCACCCCGATACGCCCCTGGCGGTGGTGTCACCGATCTGCCATCCGCCGAATGAGACCACCGAGAACGCGGCGGGTATGACCCTGCAGCGCATGCGGGAGCGGCTCGCCGAGGCGTGTGAACTGTTGCACCGCCACGGCGATACGAATTTGCACTATGTCGATGGCCTGCGCGTGATGGGGCCGGACGACGTGCATCTCTACATCGATGGCATCCATCCAAGCGCCGAGGGCTATCAGTTTCTGGCAGCGGGATGGTCGCGCGAAGTAGCACCGAAGCTGGGGTTGTCATGAGTGCCGACAGGATCCCTGAATGGCTCTGGCGCATCGACGGCAGTCGATTGCACGACCACGTGTTCTACTTGGCGGCCGATCCACTGCCCTTCCGCAAACTGAACTATACACGCCCCGGCCAGGATCGCTGCACGCTCTACGAGGCAGACGATTACATCGTGAGGCAACTGGAAGCCAGCGGCTACGAAGTTGAGCGTGAAGCCGTGCCCGGTGTGCAGGCTTTTCGCACGGATCGCTCCCGGCCGATGCCGCACCAGTTCAGCCGCCCGGAACCGGAGGATCCCAGCTACACGGCGTACAATCTGTATGCGCGCACGACGGGTTCACGCTGGCCGGATGAGTATCTTGTCGTCATCGCCCACAAGGACTCGCAGAGCTGGACGGACTCGCCCGGGGCGTACGACAATGCTTCCGGTGCGGCGGCGGTGATGGAGATGGCGCGGGCCCTGAGTGAGTACGAGTCGCAGCGCTCGATCTGGTTCGTGTTCTGTAACGAGGAACATACGCCGTGGACGAGCGCCGTTGTGGCGCAGGGCATGGTGGACAGGAATCTTACCGTGCGCGGCGTGGTCAACGTAGACAGCATCGGTGGCCGCGCGCAGGCCGACGTCGACGCGGTTCGGGCAACTCACGTGACGCGGTTTACCACACCCGAAGGCGAAGCCCTGGCGGCGCGTACAGCCGAGCTCAACGAGCGTTACAAAGTCGGCCTGATCACGAGCAGTTTCCAAAGTGAGCAGCCCAATGACGACGACGGTTCCTTCATCAAGGCGGGCATCCCCAACGCCGTCCTGCATATCGGCTCGTTCCCGTACGCCAATCCGGACTACCACGCGGTGACGGATACGCCGGACAAAGTCGATATCGACCTGATCAAACGGTCCGCACGGCTCAGTCTGGCATTGTTGCTGGCGCTGGATCAGGAAGTGTAGGACCAGCCGCTCACGTGGACGACGTGGTTGCAGGCTTCCCAGGCGTTGGCCGAATTCGCTTTCCAGTTCTTGGCGATGAAGTCAGTGCCATCCTGACGTGAGACCTGCACCCCGAAATCACGGGGATTAACTTCAACAGTCGAGGGCACGACACGCTTGCCACGAATCACACCCCCGCAGATGATGCTGCCAATGTGGCCATGGACTGCGTTGAAAGTGCATATTCAGAGAACTCCTGCTGCAGCTTGCGTGACGAACGTCCCTTGATCGCCTGTACCAACTTGGGTGGACAAGACACCAGCATGTGTACATGACCCGGAGACAGAGAACCACGAATCACCTGCACCTCACGCGCCATGCAGATCTCTCGGATCACATCCCGAGCCCGCTCCGCAACCGCACCGCGCAACACCTGATAACGGTACTTCGTGATCCACACCCGGTGATACTTGATGTCATGCAGCGTATGGCTGCCTCTCTGATACTCCGTCATGCTGTCTCCCCTCCTGACAATTGCCCTGGGAGACAAAAGCTACCTCAGTTGCGCGCTGAAGCATACCGCCTAAAGGCGGTGGGTTTAAACCAGGCACATGGAACTAAAGTGTACCGTGCCTCTATGCCTTGAACATCACAACTTCGCGTTTGCACTCGCTCCACCTCCACCGGCGCTCAGCAGCATCGCCTTGGTCTCGTCCGTCAGCCGGATGTGCGGCGGCGACATGCCCGGCAGCAACACACTCGGGTCGCTCTCCACACACGCCAGCGGATGGAGCTTTGTGAGCGCCGGGTTCGCGGAGTAGTCTTTGTCCTCCCGGGGCTCGTTAAACCAGCACGGCGAGAACTCCAGTATGCGTTTCTGCCGCGCAGTGAGTTCGGGGTCGTTGGTGTCGTACGCGACGTCACCGTGGTGCATGCCGAAAGGAACATACTTGTAGAAGAGCGTGCGGCGCTCGCCGCTCCCCGCCCACGGAATTGTACCATGTTTGAGCTTCTCACTAAACAAAATGCAGTCCCCAGCCTTGGCCTCGATGCGATGCACCGGCACATCTTCATCCCAGTTCGACAGCTTCGACGTCCACTCCGTGTCGCACCAGTTCCGCCGCCAGTCACCGTCGATGGCCATCAGCTTCTGCTCATTGGCCGGCTTGTGTGTACCAACAACACACCCGAAGCCCCCGTCATTTGGTCTGACTGTCTTGAGTTCATACACACACGTGATATGAAAGCTGCTCGGGCCGCCGTGGAGCCCCCCGCCTTTGTCCGCGCCGTCTGTCGGGTTCCGGCCGGGCTTGTAGTGCACATTGTCATGATCTAGCCGGAACAAGGGGCGAAGCTCTGCCGGCATGTGTGCTGGGGCATGGCCCCATGACGGGTCGCCGAGAATCTCTTCCATGATGGGCAGCATGGTCTCGTTGTCGATCAGGTCCATGTAGGCCTTGCTCCAGAACCTTCTCCCCATGTAGGTGTTGCCGTGCCGGTCAGTTGTCACGTCCTTGTCGCGCCCGCCGATGTAGAAGCGGTTCTGTTTGTCGGTGCCGGCCGTGGACAGAGTCTCCTCTCGCTCAAGGACATGCTGGTCGTAGACTTGATTGAGCTCGTCCAGCTGCTGTTGATTGAGCACGTCGGGCACGACGATGTAGCCTTGTCGTGCAAACACTGCGCGCATCGCGTCGTCCATCTTCTAATCTCTCTACGTATAGGAACTACAAAGGTCATTTCTTGCGCATGGATGGCTGGCAAGAAGGAGTTTTCGGCAGTAGAGGTCAAGCTTTCAAGAGTTACTATACAACGCGGTTTGCGGAGCGTTGGTGTCGCTTAAAGGAGGACTACGAAGGGTCGTGATACGACAATTAAGGATGTTGGGTATTGTGGGGTTCCAAATCCCCAGACACGATGCCCAGACCGGCACCTGGCAGACGCAGAAGACATCGGCCTCAGGCTGAGCTTCCGCATCCGAATCCGACAAGTGCCTGTCCGACTTAATTTTAAATCGCAAATCAATCTTCCATAGAAAAAATAACGGGCTGCCTTTTATATGTGTCTTTGCCTGCGTGCGTGGGCCAGAGGCCAGCGGCGATGGCGGTGAGCAGCACGAAAGTAAACCCCTTGCCGCCCTCCGAGCGGCCGAGGCTACTGTATCCCGTACAGGCGTGGTAGTGCAGCTCTGCTCTCGGGTTCGAACTCAACATGAGAGTATCGTGCGGATCCTCAGCAAGCTGACCCTGGAAATCCTCGTCTCGATAACCATCCGCGCGGCTGTCTGCCACGGCGCGGACTACACGGTCCACGTAGTGGAGCCGGCGGTGACGAACCACCTGATCCTGCGCGATGGTCCGTTGCCGGAGGTGTGCAAGGAGACCTCGAACATCAGGCTGTTCGGCTGTCGGGGGCAATACGAACCGGCGTCGTTCGTCGTCACGGCCGCAAAGCCGCTCGAGGCAGTACGCGTCGAGGTCGAACCGCTCAGCGGCGACGGCGGACAGTGGCCCGAGGACGCGGTGTCCGTGCGCATGGTCAAGGAATACTACACCCGCTCGACCGCCGGCCCGACAGCGCCGGTGCCCATGCTGCTGGTGCACGACGATGGGTTCCTGGCTATAGAGTCCGGGCCGACGGAGGAAAATCCGGACGCCATGAACAACGTGGCGAAGGGGGAACTGCGCGACGCGACACAGCTCCAGCCGGTGGACATCGAGAGGCGCCGGCAGTTCTGGGTCACGGTGCACATCCCCGATCACGCTGACCCGGGGGTCTACCGCACCACGGTGCGGATCGTACCGGCTAACAGTGAACCGTCGGCGCTGGAACTGGAAGTCGAGGTCTACCCCTTCAACCTGCGCCCGCCGATGTTGGAGTACTCGATCTACTACCCCGTGTCCCTTGTTGACGAAGGTGGCGAGGATTGGCGTACGGGAAGGTGGACGAATACTGCCTGGCTCCCTCCTAAGCAGTACATCGCCGAGTGCAGAAACATGGTGGCGCACGGCCTGACCAACCCGAACATCTACGGGGGTGTCCGCGTGCTGCCCGACGGGACGCTAGACTACAGCGACCTCGAGAGAATCTTGGCGGTGCGCGAGGAGGCGGGGATCTCTACCGGCCTCCCCCTGTACACGATGAACGCCGCCGCCGAGCCGGTGGCGCTGGCGCTGACGGACGCAGAGAAGGCCGAACGGATCCGCATGGTCCGCGAGGTGATGGCATGGGGCAAACGCCGCGGCTACCCTGACGTCTACTGGATGGCGCAGGATGAAGCGTGGGGCGACAGGCTAGTCTTGGAGCGCGACAGCATGCAGGCAATCCACGACGGCGGCGGCAAGGTCTTCGTCGCCTGCGGCGGGGATTTCTTCAAGACCATCGGCGACGTGCTGCACTGCCCCGTCATGCAGATCGATATCAGCACGCCCATCGACGTGGTGGCGAAGGAGAGGGGCGTCGGCCCGGCGGAATCGCTGCGGAGCAATGACGAGTTCGCGCAGATCATCAACTTCGAACGCTATAGGGGGAAGGACAACCTCCGTCGGTCGATCGACGGCCTGCATCGCCTGGGCCGAAAGATCCTCACCTACACCACGCTGGCCAACGCTTGTCCCGGGTGCCGATTTTCCCGGCTTTTGCGACCCATTCGGGAATCGGCAATGCCGATCTCTTCATCGGCAATGCGCAGATCACGGTCAATGTACAGATTGGTCGGATAGCCCAGCGTTGAATCAAACTGGGTGTCTATTTGCGCCGCATCGGCAGCAATGGCCTGCTCAATGAGCGCAAGAAGCACCTCAACTGTCTCGTAACTGCCCCAGCGAGCCTCTTCCACTGCCTTGCCATCGTCCGCATAGTGCATCTCGACGATCGATCCCTCCGCGACGCGAATCCTCACTTTCACGGGAAGAGTGCAAGGGGCCAGGGTCTGGGGGGCGGTCAGTATGGTAACACACTTGTCGTAATCAATTCAAGGTCGACTCCCAGGGAGCGCCCAAACGGATGATATAGTTGGAAACTCCAAGCGCGCCGCCGATAAGTTCAGAAGTCCGGTGTGCTCATCTCGCCGAAACACCACAACGCTGTCTGGCCCCGTCTCACAAGCCCCAGTGTGATTGTTTTGCACTACCACAAAGCGGCCGTCTTCGCTCAAGCAAAACACCCAAGGAATGCGCCCCCTCGTCGGCTCAAACTGCAATGGCGTAAGTTTTCCATCCGGTGCATCTATCCCAAAAACCGCAATTGAATCATGACCGCGGTTGCTAGCGTATACAAAGCGATCATCGGGAGAGAGAAGCAGCTCAGAGGCGTGCGAAGGCTTGGAGTAAACTTCGTTTGGGAACGTCGCAGGGTCATTGTGGGCCTCGGTCCATCCTTGTGGCAACGAGGAAAGAGTCTGCACCAACGAGAGTCCACCTCCCTCCGCAGCGTCACGCCGCAGCACGCAGACCGTATTATCGAGCTCATTTAGGACAAATCCCACTTCACCACCACTCGTGAACTGGATGTGTCGAGGTCCCGCAAGATCGTGCAGTGTGATGGCGCTTGCAGGTCGCAGTGTGCGATTGTCGAAATCGATGGTCCAGCAGACGACCTGATTCGTACCTAGGTCCGCTACGTAGAGCTGCCCGTCACATACTACCACTCCGTGAGGGTGTGCTGACTCTTGCCGGAATTGTGGTCCCTCGCCCCAACTACCTTCAGAACCGTCATGCGCTCCTGGGCCGTGCCAATAAACTTTCGCTTCACCCAGTGCGCCATCCTCGGCGATAGGCAGCAAAGACACAGTTCCGCTGCCGTAATTTGCTGTAAATAAGAGACGTGCAGTGCTGTCTATGCACAAGTGTGCAGCTCTGTCGATACCCGTTGGAGCGCTACCGCGTAACCCTATCTTGCCGTCGGCACCAATCGAGAACCACGATATCTCCTCGCCACTTATGGCGTAGAGTATCTGCTCTCCAGACCGCGTTCGGGTGACAGTCAAATATCCAGGGGCAGCACTATGTAATCCTGTCGTGCTTACGACGCGGATTACGCTGCCATCAGAGTCGAGTCGGCACGTGTAGAGTGCACCGCCATCCCAGTGCCGACCACCGCCCGTTGCATCGCGACCGGATGCCTCGCCCGCCGCCACGCAGAAGTCGTAATACGGCTGTGTCATGTCTCTATATCTCCTTTATTTCGTTGTATAGCAAAACTACTGCCCTGAGGCATGGCGCCTTTTGTGTTCGTGGTCAGAACGGGACGTGACCTGATTCTTTCGCTAAGGAAGTGACTGCACTTCGGGTTTTCGCACGTAGAGGCTAAGCGGCGCTTATTTGTCAATCACCGGCGAAGTTGAGGTAGGAGCCGTGAACCCGTCGCGCGCCCTGTACGAGGACTCACGTCCTCGGGGTCATCGATCTCTAGCCTTTGACTTGGCCTCATGGACCACAAGCTGGTTCTGGTCCAGCCATTCTTCGTATGTCTCAGCTCGCGGAGGGATGTTCACCCCCACATGCACCGCGTGAACATGCTGGATTGGCTGGTCCTGACCGACTTCCGCACGGATCTGGGCCAGGATCTTCAGCTTCAAGGCCACGCGGATGTCAGGGATCTTGTCGTATGAATCCTGCATCGCCTTGACCCGTTCCTTGCGGTCTGCCAACTGAATCTCATCGAACGACTGCTGGATAGCCAACTGCCGCTGGTACTCGGTCTGGAAGGCTGGTTTGCTGCCGAGGTATGCAACGCTGGATGGGCCATAAGGACCTCAAGACGACACTTCGCTACGCTCATGTGTCACCCGACCATGAGAAGGCCGCAATCCAGCGTCTGTCGTACGCTACTGGGCACCCAAGCTCGTTTCGGGCTAACAAACAAGGGGCCACGCTGAATCACGTAACCACTTGTTTTTATTGGTACCGGAGGCGGGGCTTGAACCCGCACGGGGCTTGCGCCCCAACGGATTTTAAGTCCGTTGCGTCTACCAATTCCGCCACTCCGGCATTGTCTGTGTGAGCCTCAGATAAGAATGCTAACTCGTTGTAGTTACAATATTTATGGTATTTCCAGTGTGCTTCCATGTACTCCACGCTCTGCCTCGACCTCTGCACATTCCGTGACACAACGGTGACACAAAGCACAATAATCCGTTGTGTACGGCTCCCCTCCCCCTAAATTAGGAGGTACAGGCAACACAAGAGAACCGTTCGTTCTTGAGAGGAGTGTCATGGCAGCCAAGGAAGCCTTCGATGTTGGTGACGTCAAAGTATACGCACGGGGCGAGAACTGGCACTGCTCCTACTGGACACCAGGTGGTCGCCAGCGCCGAGCGCTACATACCGCGAACCGACGAGCCGCCGAGCGCAATGCGAGACGGATTGACGAGTTGGTGTCGCGTCAGGCGTGGGAGAAGCTCGAAGACCAGGACGAAGAGAGGAAGAAACCCACGACCTTTCAGGCATTCGTCTACCAAGATTTTCTGACGAAGTACTGCGACTGGTCGGCAACAACCCGCAAGGGCAACGAAAGCCGACTGAAGATGCTTTGCGTCGAGTGGGGGCGTCGTCCCCTGTCGTCCATCACGTCCCGCGAGATCAAGACCTACCTCAAGCGCCGAGAAGCGGACGGCTTGAGCGATGCCAGCCAGAACCGCTATCTCGCCGCCCTAAAGGCGATCTTCAAAGCCGCCGTTGCCTATGGCCACTGCACCAACAACCCGGCTTCCGACGTCAAGATGCTGCGAGAGGCTCAGCAGGTACCGGAGGCACTGACCGACAGCCAGGTCGAGGCATTGCTACGCGAGTGCAATGACCAAATCCGGCCCGTTGTCACTGTCGCCATGGACACCGGCCTGCGGCGGTCCGAGTTGTTCAATCTGACGTGGGGTGATGTGGACTTTGAGGAGGAAGGCAAACTCACGGTCGGCAAAAGCAAGACCGGCGAGTTCCGGGTGGTATGGCTCACTGACCGGGCCAAGAGTGTTCTCACTGACCTGAAGGCGAAGCAGTTGAGCAAGAAGGTCGTGGACGTCCGCGTGTTCCCGTTCACCGACATTCGGGGGAGCCTCGATGCCGCAGCTGAACGGGCAGGGATAGAACACGTACACATGCACCAGTTCCGGCACACGTACGCGACCCGCCTGCGTGACAAGGGCGTGCCTCTGGACCGGATTAAGGAACTACTGGGGCACAAGACGATGGCGATGGTGCTACGCTACGCCAAGGCGCGGCCTGAGCAGACACGCGAAGCTGTTGCGGCGCTGAACGGTTGACTTTCGCGAACCCTCTGAGAGACTCTGCTACATCCCCCCTGCTCCAGAGTATATGAATGCTAGCATGGGTCGAGTAGACGGCGTTGACGGTGCTCACTTTCTATTGCTGATTCGCCAGGATGGGTCGGTTGAGCCAACGCGAACGGAGATCCCTGCCGCAGCTCAGCTCTGCGTATACCCGTGACTGAGTGATCGAGACAATGGATTTCGTATCTTGATCACCCAGACCGGTTGTGGTTGGGCTTCTGATTCCTGTTCAACCCCTGTCAACATTGACAGAGGTTATGCCGAAATTGATAGTGGATCCTTTAGTTTCCAATTCGAAAAACTGGGAGATTGCTCGTGCACAATAAAAGAAAACTCCTCACGTGGTTGATTTCCTTTCTTGTCATAGCATTCGTCGGAGTCACTTCGGCGGACAACGAAACGCATCCGGCCGATGGGTCCTGGATCTTCCAATCCGACTCGGAGCAGGAATACATATTGACATTTTATCCCGATGGTACCTTTCACTTGCTAATCACTGAGTCGGGGTATGTTAATTCTGAAGAAGACTATGAAGGCGACGAAGATTATGAGGACCACGAAGACGGGGAAAATTCTGAGGAATGGGAGGAATTTCTAGCTGACATTGATATCAATGACAACGGAGTTCTAGACGAGGAGGACTTTGAAGCGGCTCAAGAGCGGGGCGATGAAGACCTCCCCCCATCGTGGGACGACGCGTTGCAGGAAGTTGGGGACGCCAACGGCGATGGTGTTATCGACCAAGGAGAATTCGAGCGGCTTGAGGAATACGAATCAGGCGGACATATGGAGACCGAATTAGCAGAATTGATGACGGATGTGTTTGGTGAAACGATGATCACTACGACATCGATAAAAGGGACTTGGGAGGCGTCGGATGATCACATCACACTCACACGGGTCGAAGAGGTGTATGAGTTCAATAGTTTGACCCTGGAGGAATTCTACACCCTCATTCTCGATATTGAGTTCGATCTGATGGTTCTGGTATCCGAAATGAATGATGAAGAAGCAATGAGCGAGGAAGAATTCTTCCTATTTATTCTTTCTGATTTGTGGTTCGATAGTGAGGGTAATCCGGTGGATGTGGAGGAACCAGAATCATTGGAGGAACTTAAAGCGTTAGTGGTCAACCAGTTTGTCTCGATGTTCCTGCTGTTGGTCGATAAGCCAGCGGAGTTTGGAATGGAAGAAGAGACCTTTGTTTTCTTCCTCGATAGAGATCAAATGACCTTGACGCACAGCGACCGAGAAACGCTCGTGTTCACGCGTGCGGATGCAAGCACTGCGATTGAAACATTTTCCTGGGGTCAGATTAAGGCTTTACATCGATAATCGGCACGTACCAATGTGAAATCTCAACATAGAGCTGTTCTTACTCAAGACCGATGGTCAAGGGAACATCCCTAACACAAGAATGAAGCACGACGATTGAGAAGAGCCAACGGCAAGAAGAATTAATCCCGGAAGAAGAATTATGCATATTATGGGCGGCTTCATGACAGCCGTAGGTATAGTGTTAATGTTGCTTTTCCTATGACCAGCACGCCCTGGGTCT
>Ga0310124_10002488_pt1 | contig 12641 bp, 11 predicted proteins | sample CB11b_AW_Bot5_MG_FD_203507 | JGI IMG/M metagenome (GOLD analysis project Ga0310124, IMG submission 203507) | Marine microbial communities from Western Arctic Ocean, Canada - CB11b_AW_Bot5 | ecosystem: Environmental > Aquatic > Marine > Oceanic | place: Canada: Western Arctic Ocean | collected...
GGAGATCAATTCATGCATGGTTTGTTACGGCCGAAGATACTGGATGCCGGCATTGCATCATTCGGGCCAGCGCAGCGCGACGAAACGCTTGAGCAGTTCGGGGCCCACCTCGCTGAGGAAACTCTCAGGGTGAAACTGCATTCCTATCAGGGGATACTCGCGGTGCCGGATCGCCATGATCTCGCGCGATCCATCAGGAGCATCGCACCAGGCGCTGACTTCGAACTTATCGCTGAGCGTATCTGGTTGGATCACCAGGCTGTGATAGCGCGTGGCGATGAAGGGATTCGGCAGTCCGACGAACAGCCCCCGCCCATCATGATGGATATCATCGGTTTTACCGTGCATCAATTGTTTGGCTCGCACGATGCAAGCGTCCGTCGCCTGGCCGATCGACTGATGACCCAGACAGACTCCCAGGATCGGCAGGTGACCGGCCAGCCGCCGAATGCTGTCCACAGAGATCCCAGCCTCGTTCGGCGTGCAGGGCCCTGGCGAGACGATCAGGTGGCTCAACGGCAACTGCTCTAGTTGGTCGACGTTGATTTGATCGTTGCGATATACGCGGATGTCCAGCGTGGGGTCCAATTCGCCCAGCCGTTGCACCAGATTGTACGTAAACGAATCGTAGTTATCGATGATAGCCAGCATGTCTACCAGTCTACGGTGCAGGCTGGGCGTTGCAAACGGCCCAAACCTTAAAGTCCGCACAACTCCACCGTCACGACATGACAGTCTGAATCGCTAGCGGACCACGACCCATCCATTGGACGATGAACAGCGTAGGAGGAGCAACGGTCGAAATGAGTTCGGCCACGGAGGAGACCCCTTTATGGATATGTGCAGAATTGTGCGGCTCTCCCGCATCCCCATCGTGATGGGCATCGCTCTATTGATAACCGCAGGCGTGATCGGCGCGCCAGAAGCCGCGACCCAGGAATTGCTGGAATCCTATCTGGCCCACGATGGTACGCTCAAGTCGGACGCGCCGGAATCCGTCCACAGCCTGTTAACCGCGATCGTGCTGGATAACCTGCCCCACCAGTACGTCGACGACAAACATTGGGGAAAGACCAGCGAACGTTGGGATGGATTGGACATCCGACTGGATGGTCATAAGATTCGCACGAAACGAAAGAAGAAGACCGTCAGGCACGGAAATTGGCGCAAGTATGAAGTTACGCTGGTAGACCCTGAGCGGCAGTTTCATGTGCGCGTCCTGAACTCGCACGTGACACCAGACGGACAATGGATGTTCGACGTGCTGATCGACGCTGAATTGTACGCGTTTGCCCGTAATTCACGCTACGTGAAGGGTGCGCAATTGTACAGCCTGAGTGTCGACGCGGATGCAGTCGTGCAGATGCGCCTGACGTGTAAGACGGCTGTGCGGTTGGATGTTTCGAAGATTCCAGCCGACATCTTGCTGGATGCCGAAGTGACGGATGCCGACCTGGAATTGAAAGACTTCCACGTCCGGCGGATCAGCAAAGTGGGAGGCGAAGCGGCCCAGCAAGTGACGCGCAGCCTGCGATCGGTTGTCGAGCGCAAGCTGGACGAGAAAGAAGCAAAGATTGTTTCCAAAGCCAACCAGCAGATCGAGCGGCATCACGATCGCTTGCGACTCTCGATCCAGGACATCGTGCTGTCGAAATGGCGGAAGTGGACAGGGGCAAGAATGACGAATGACGAAGTACGAAATATCCAATGACGAAAGAATGGCGAATTCCGAAGCACGAATGGCGGTCACTGCGTTGTGCTGCTAGCACGTTTTCGACATTCGTCATTCTGCATTCGGGCTTCCTCCGTCTCGTCCTTGCACCTTACGGAACCGCTCGTCCGGTGTGATCATCGACGTGATCCGCAGGCCGAATTTGTCACCGACCTTGACCGCCTCGCCGACCGCGACGCGATAGCCCCCCACCTCCAGATCCAACATGTCCTCGCAAGGCTTTTCGAATTGGATCAAGGCGCCCGGCCGCAAGTCCAGGATCTCGGCGATCGGCTGCTTCTTGTCCGCCAGGCTGACCATCACCGGCACCTCGATCTTCAACAGGCTACGAGCGTAACCGGGCAGCGAGCTGATGTCGCGCAACGCCGCCTGCTTCGGCGATTCACGTTGTTGTTTGGCTCGCAGCATGGCCTCGGCTGGCGAGATCTGTTCGGGCGATGACTTAGTCTTGGCCGGCGATGTTGTTTCACCCGGAGTCCCGGTCTCCGTGGCACCCGACGTTTCGCTCAACTCCGCACTGTTGTCGTCCTGCGAATCGGGCGAATCCGGATCGTTTTCGCTGGTAGAGTCGATTTCATCTGTCATGAACCGCCAAGCTCCGATTGTTGTCCACGAATACTACCCTCAAGCATCCCTCTGTATCGGCGCCAAAGACCGTTAGACTTTTCCCGGAGCGTCCAAATACGCTTCGTTGGGCGCGAAATTGAATCGCACACTCGCCCTGGCTTCCGCTGCTTACCTGGTTATAATCAAATATATGCTGACCGGCAGCAATGCTGGCATCACAGCAAACGGCAGCGAGGAATTGACAATGAGCACCGCCACCGGGGATGCGCCTCCTTTTGAAATGGCGCCCTACAAGTCCCTGGAGGACGACGAACTCGCGGCGCGAATCCAGACCGTGCGCGATCAACTGGGCTCGCAGTTGCTGATCCTGGGCCACCATTATCAGCAGGACGAAGTGATCGCGCTGGCTGACCTGCGGGGCGATAGCTATCAGCTTAGCCAGACGGCGGCCAGTAGCGGCGATTGTCGCTCGATCATTTTCTGCGGCGTCCATTTCATGGCGGAAACGGCTGATATTCTCGCCAATCGACCCGAGAAACTGGTCGAGCGCGCAGGACGGCGGGTGCAGGTTGTGCTGCCGGATATGGCCGCTGGCTGTTCGATGGCAGATATGGCTCAGATCGAACAGGTTGAAGCGGCGTGGGAAGATTTGGGCGAGGTGATCGATACGGATGACGTTACTCCAGTCACCTACATCAACTCGGCTGCCAGCCTGAAGGCTTTCTGCGGCCGTCATGGCGGCATCGTGTGTACGTCCAGCAACGCGGCCGCGGTGTTGGAGTGGGCGTTCCAGCGGACCAGACGGGTTTTGTTCTTCCCTGACCAGCACCTGGGCCGCAATACGGCGCTGCGGATGGGAATCACGAACGAGGAAATGCCAGTGTGGGATCCTTACGCCGACGAGTTTGGTGGAAATTCTTCGGCGGCGGTTCAGCAGAGTAAAGTCGTGCTGTGGAAGGGACACTGCAGCGTTCACCAGGTGTTTCAAGCTGCCCACGTACAGCTGTTAAGGGATCAACATCCAGACATCAAGATCCTGGTGCACCCCGAGTGCCCTCAGGAAGTTAACGACCTGGCGGACGTATCCGGGTCAACGGGGGCGATTATCCGCACGGTCGAGGCCGCGCCGGCCGGAACGAAGTGGGCGATCGGCACTGAGCTGCACCTGGTGAACCGCCTGAAGGAAGAGCATCCGGAGCAGGAGATTCATTTCCTGTCGCCGGTGGTCTGCATGTGCGCAACCATGTACCGCATCGATCTGGCGCATCTTTGTTGGAGCGTCGAAAACCTGGCAGCGGGAAACCTGGTCAACGTGATCGACGTGGACGAGGAGACGTCACGCTGGTCGCTGGTCGCGCTCGAGCGGATGTTGCGGGTGAAATGACCGCTCTTACCCGTCCTGTTGCCGCAAATAGGCGACAATGTCGGCCGTGGTTGTCGGCAGCGGTCCGGCGGGCGCGGGCGTCGACTCCGCGGTTGTGGCGTCAGGTTCCACAGCGTCAGGTTCGGCAGCCTGCGGTACGGACGCGGCAGCTGTATCCGTGGCGCCGCCATCTCCCCGTGCCGCCGCCAGAATTTCCGCCACCGACATCGCCCGAGGGTCTTTGCCTGGAGCGGCCGCCGCCGGCGGCGCTCCGCCTGCTTTCGGTTTGCGAGCAGCTTCCATCGCCCTGGCAACATCCAGTGCGGCCTCATTATCCGCCTCCGCTGGAGTTGCGACCTGCGCCTGCGTCGCACCACTCGGCTGGTTGCCGCGGGCGGCGGCCAGGATATCAGCGACCGACATGGACGCCGGATCCTTTATCGCCGCCGGTTCCTGCGCGGCCGGCGCCGCATCCTCTGCTGCGGTATTCTTGCGGGCAGCCGCCAGCACGTCGTCCACAGACATATTGGCCGCAGTCTGTTTCCCGTCTGAGGCACGGGCCTTTTCCAGCGCCGAAGGCTCTTTGTCCTGAACAGGTTTTTCTTTGGCCGGCTTCTTCTTGGCGGTCTGCTTCTTGGGGGCGGATTTCGTCGCCTGCGCAGACTCCTTCTTGGGCAGCGGCTGGTCAATCACCTTCAGGTAGTCGATCTCGATGTCGTACCAGCCAATGTTGTCATACGCGTCGAACTCGACCAACGCTCGGCCATTCATATTTACTGTGCGCACTGTGCCCGTCTGGCCCTTAAACCTTCGCAGTTCAGGGCGCCTCTCGTCGACCACGACAAACTTGTCCGTGTATTCCAGCTTCAGCTTTTCGATGTGCTCGAACACCATGGCTTGCGACACTCCGCGTGGTCGTTTCAATTTGATCAGAATCATGGATTGTGGAAGAAAACGCTGCGAAAATCAAGCGGGTTGTTGTCGAGATCCGCCTCCGCCCGCTACTTCAATGGTGATGGAATTTGGAAATAATGGCCCACGCCTGCGCCGGCGTATCGACGAAATCGACGAGCTCGAGATGTTCGTCCGCGATCACGCCTTCGTCCGCCAGGAACTGAAAGTTGATTACCTGTTGCCAGTAGTCACGACCAAACAGGACGATGGGAATCGCCTGCATGCAGTGCGTTTGCCGCAGTGTCAGCGCGTCGAACAGTTCGTCCAGCGTGCCGAAGCCGCCGGGAAAGACGACCAGCGCCTTGGCGCGCATCAGGAAATGCAGTTTTCGCATGGCGAAATAGTGGAATTGAAAACAGAGACTCGGCGTGATGTACGAGTTTGGGGCCTGTTCGTGCGGAAGCGTAATGTTCAGTCCGATCGATTTTGCGTTGGCGTCCGTGGCACCCCGGTTCGCCGCCTCCATGATTCCAGGCCCGCCCCCGGTCACGACGACGTAGTCGCAGCGGGCGTCTGTCTGGCAGGTCGAGGAAACCATGCGAGCGAACTCGCGAGCGTGATCGTAATACTCGCTTTTTGCCAATACCCGTTCGGCGCGCGCCACCGCGCGGTGGTGCCCCTCATTATCCGGGTCGGACGATAGCGCCTGCCGAGCCCGTTCCAGTCTCCGCTCGGCTTCATCCCGCTCGATGACCTGCGTACCGCCGAAGACGACGATCGTCGATTCAACTCCCTGCTCGGCCAACGCCATTTCGGGTTTGAGCAATTCCAGCTGCATGCGCACCGGCCGCAATGCGGACAGCTTGAGAAATTCCGTATCCTCCTCAGCCAAACGATAACTGGGCGAATTCAGGATTGCTTGCAGGTTCTGTTGTTCATCGAACTTCACGGGAAAATCTCCAGGATCGGTTTCCAGGTCAGAATGTATACCACTGTCAGTCCGGTCAGTAATGCCGACCACGGCCAGCGCTGCGCCGCGTTCCGTTGGCGGAACAGAGTCAGCAAGACGAGGTGCAGCAGCGTCGCCACACCGCCGACAATCAGAGCAGCTTGCCATCCCAGGTACAGACCGCACAGAGCCCCGGCCCAGAGGCTGGGTTGCAGTGCCGGCGTCCGCTGTGGCTGGCAGCCGGCCAATGTCCCCGCGACGCATGTTCTCGCGATCCAACCGATCGCGGCACCGGTTGCCATGCCGGTCCCGCTATCGACCAAGGTTGCGAACCGAACCAGCATTCCCATCGTTGACGCGTCGATCGTCAGCAGCGGGACAGGATACATGGCGGGACAGGCGAGGGGTGCTATCCATCCGCACAGCACGGGGGCCCACAGCAGGGCGCCAGGCAGACGGTGACCGTCAAACTGGATCATGGCGACGCAGATCAATGAACAGATCAGCATCAAGTGATACGCATAGACCGGCCAGAACCGCGCGGCGTTTTGAGACCAGCCGGCGTCCACGATGCCGATCGCCCGCTGTGGCAGGTTCGCACCGGCGGTGAACAGTTCGACGCCCGCCAGCGTCAAGAACAGTGCGGCCACGACCGCTTCGACAGCTGCATACCGGATGGAAAATCTGGCCCCGCAGTTCCGACATTTACCGCCCAGCAAGAACCAGCTGAGCACCGGCAGATTGTCGTACCAGCGGATCGGATGTTCGCAGCGGGAACAGCGTGAACCGGGATGCACGACACTCAAACCGGCCGGCATCCGGTAGATGACAACGTTCATGAAGCTGCCAATGGCTCCGCCCACGAATGCCAGCCAGATTCCGACTATCCACATCCCTGGCCGCGCTTCCGCTAAGGATTCAGCGTGTCACGAACGAACGACTAGCCTGTATTGCATACTCGAGCGGCCCTGTATTGCATGCTCGAGCGGCCCTGTATTGCATGCTCGAGCGGTACAGTCCCTAACGTCAGTATTGCCGCCACCGGAGTCACGCCTCACCGTCCGCTTCGTTCAACAAAATCCGGATGGCGGCGGCGTCTTTAGACTGAATGAGGAACTTGCAGAAATTCTCATCCTTCAGATGGCGAGAAATCCTCTCGAGCATCTGCAGGTGGATCGGTCGTTGGCTGGCTGGCGAGACGAGCAGGAAAAACGCATTGGTTGTGGAACCATCCAAGCTGTTAAAGTCGACACCGGACCGGCTGATTCCGACCGTTCCCGTTGGGCGATCGACCTCCTCCAGTGTAGCGTGGGGAACCGCGATGCCGCGCCCGATTCCGGTGGTGCCCAAGCGTTCTCGATCCATGACTGCCGAGATCACGGCGGTGGATTGGTCAGATTGCAGATCCCCCGACGCTACCAGCGTGCCGATCAACTCGGCGATGACCTCTTCCTTGTCCGTGGATTGCAGATCCGCGTTCACGGCGTCGAAACAAATGAATTCGGAAAAGTTCATCGAGTTTTCCTCGTGTAGTTCGGAGTTGTGTTCCGCCTGGCTCACGGAGTGCAACTCCGCGATACTACAGGTATTTCGCAAGTGGTCCGCCTCGGGCGGCACGGGCGTCCACCTTGTTTGACACGTCCTGGTCTTCAACCAACGGTGGCGCGTGGTGCGATTTGATGCGGGCGTCAATCACCAACGAGCCACGACAGCCCCAGTGCTTTTGAGCCGTAAACGAACCGATGCCGTGCACGTCGGCTGCCGGGTTGCTGCGAGTAAATGTTACCCATAGCCAGTTGATCAGGGAACGGGAGGCAAACGAACTATCATCAACAACGACGATTAGCGGATAACGATTAATCGGGTGATTCGGGTCGAGCGACCCACAAAACCGTTCGACAGCAGTGTCTGGGCCGTGTTCCGCCGTCAGCCAGCGTGGACCGTTGACCGCGATCACGCCGGGCAGCACAAGTTCCGGATCAGAAAAATCGACCGGCAATCGCAGTTCCGCATCGATGGCCTCCGGCAGTTCTCGCAGCGGCGGGCCTGCTGCGGCGATGACCAGTTTGGATCCTTCGTTCAATCCGGAGCCGGAGTAGTCGAGTGTATCGATGGTGGTGCAGGTTTGGAAATGCAGGTCGCGATTCCAGTCGACACGACGCAGCAGATGTTGCAGCAGGGCTGAAATATCGCGAACGTCCAGCGTCGGATTGTCATCGCCAGCCACGATCATCAGGTATTTCGCCAACGACAACTGGCCCTGGCCGAGAATCGCGTTGGCTTGAGTCAGCAATTCCTGCGGTCGCGAGCGCGCGGTCTGAGGTGTGTAGCGTTCGCTGCCGATCGCCAGCAGCAATGGGTGCACTCCCGCAGCGTCCACCGCGTGCACCGCCCGGACACCAGGCAGCACCGTGGGGATCACCGGGCCGGTAAGCTCGTGAATCAACTCGCCAAACAGCGTGTCCTCCTGGGGTGGTCGCCCGACCACGGTGAAGGGCCAGATCGCGCCCGGCCGGTGGTACACGTGTTCGACATTCAAGACGGGAAAATCGTGGACCAGGCTGTAATAGCCCAAATGATCGCCGAAGGGCCCCTCGGGTAAGCGTAGCTCGGCGTCGACTGTGCCGGTGATACAAAAATCGGCTTCGCCGTACACAGGCAATCCACCGGGGCGTTGGATCATGGGGATTCGATGTCCCGCCAAGGCGCCCGCGAATGCTAACTCGCTCATCCCTTCCGGCAGCGGCATGACGGCGGCCAGGGACATTGCTGGTGATCCGCCGACAAAAATGTTAGCGCGAAACGGCTGACCCTGACGCAGGGCGGCCGCGTGGTGCACCCCGATTCCCCGATGGATCTGGTAGTGCAGCCCGATCTGCCGATTCGGCTCATAGCCACTCCCCGACAATTGGACGCGATACATACCCAGGTTCGACCGCCGCCGCTCGGGTTGCTCAACATCCTCGGTGTACACGGCGGGAAGTGTCACGAAGGCGCCCCCATCGTCCGGCCAGCATTTCAGTTGGGGCAGCTGATCGATCGAGATGCTGTGGCGCACGGCTGGACCATGGCGCATCGTCCGCGTGCGGGTCGTCAGCGCCGCCCGCGGAACGGCGGCGAATTGGAGAGGATGCTGCCAAAACCGCCGAGGATCGACCTTGAGATCGACCATCCGCCGCACGACCTCCAGCGTATCACGGAACAGGAACCGGGCGCGGTCCATAGTCCCGAACAGATTCGAGACCATGGGGAACTGGCAATCCTTGACGCGGGCAAAGAGCAATGCCGGACCGCCGGACGCAAAGACCCGGCGATGGATTTCTGCCGCTTCGAGACAGGCGTCGACTTCGTCCTCGATGCGCAGCAGCCGTCCGGTTTTCTCCAGGTCGGCGACACATTCTGCCAGTGTTCGATAGCCCATCGCAAAAACCGTTGGGGGTTGTCCTGGATTGGTGCTGTGAAGTTCTTAAAGCCGCAACCAACATCGAATTCCGGAAATGCCTGCGACTTGCGGGACGTCGCATAGGACAACTCTACCCAAGACTCACCGCCAGTGAAATATGCCGATAACTTCTGCCCGCCACACACTGTGGCCCGTGGATCTAGGCAACAGCAACTGGGCGGATAGAATGTTCGTGACAGTATTGAAGTTTGATTAGCAAACTAAACATTGGTGATCGCTATTCCCCTTTTTCCCGCCACTCCCGCTGGTCGGCCTCCATTAACTAGCGAGTCAAGGCTCAACATAACCACCTACCGCCGGAACGAATTCTCATGAAGATCAACATATCGGATGCCAATATTACCACCATCGAAGCCGACGCGATTGTGGTCGGCATCCACGAAGGTGCGGATCTGGAGGGTGTTGCCGCGGTGATCGATGCGGCGACGGGCGGCGCGATTGTGCGACTGAGAGCAGCCGGGGAGATCACCGGCGAGCAATACGAACTGGTCACGCTGCTGGCGCCCGCCGGCATTAAGGCGACACAGGTCCTGGTAGCCAGTTGGGGGGCAGCCGACCAGGTGGACCGGGCGGTCGCGTATCGCTGGGCGGCCGCCGCATCCAGGAAATTGTCCAGCAAGAAGCGACCGACAGTCGTTTTTTGTGGCGGCCAGGACTGGGAAGCTGATCTGGTGTCGGCGGCGATCAGCGGTATTTTTGTCGGGTCCCACGGGCAGGACCTGTACCGCGCGGAGAAGAATCAGCAACCATTTGCAGAAGTTCACTGGTCGGGAGGCGATACGACGGAGATGGAGCGGGGCCGGATCGTCGGCCAGTCAGTGAATCTCGCCAGGGATCTGGTGAACGAGCCCCCGCAAGCCATCTACCCAGTTTCTTTCGCCGAGATAGCTCAAAAAGTTGCCGGTGATTGTGGCCTGGACTGCGAAGTCTGGGATACGGATCGGCTGGGAGGCGAGCGCTGTGGCGCGCTGCTGGCTGTCGCTCAGGGTTCGGTTCAGCCGCCGCGGATGGTGGTCCTGAAGCACAACGGGGGTTCGCCCGGTGCGAAACCCCTGGCGCTGGTCGGCAAAGGGGTGACGTTCGATTCCGGCGGTCTCTCCCTGAAATCGTCTGACGGAATGCTGGCGATGAAGTGCGACATGGCGGGGGCCGCCTCCGTGCTGGCCGCCATGCAGGCGATCGCTCAATTGCAACTGCCGGTGAATGTTGTCGGCCTGATGGGATTGGTCGAAAACATGGTCAGCGGCAACAGCTACAAATTGGGCGACGTGTTGACTGCGCGGAATGGCCGTACGATCGAAGTGCACAACACCGACGCCGAAGGCCGCCTCGTATTGGCCGACGCGCTCTGCGTTGCGGTTGACATGGGCGCAGAACGGATCATTGATGTGGCCACGTTGACCGGCGCCTGCATGGTCGCGCTGGGCAACGATGTGGCCGGGTTGATGAGCAACAATCAGGATTGGTGCGACGCGATTGCCGCGGCCGCCGAGAGATGCGGTGAACCGGTCTGGCAGTTGCCGATGTTCAGCTTATTTAACGAGCAGATTAAGAGCGACGTCGCGGACATCAAAAATGTCGGCCAGGGACGCTGGGGAGGTGCCATTACAGCGGCCAAATTCCTCGAGGAATTTGTGGAAAATACGCCTTGGACGCATATTGACATCGCAGGACCCTCCTTCTTGGAAAAATCCAAACCTTGGTGTGATGCGGGGGGTACAGGCTTCATAGTAAAAACTCTTGTGGAAATCGCGAGTTCTGGCAATCATGGAATTGGGGGGTAACACCATGTTCAACTGCGAGGAACTCACATGCGACTATCCTCTTCACCTCCGCGCCAAGGTATGACGCTTGTCGAATTGCTGGTCGTCATCTCTATCATCACTGTACTTGTGCTGCTCACGCTGCCCGCCGTTCAGGCCGCCCGCGAAGCGTCCCGGCGGATGCAATGTGGCAACAACGTGAGGCAAATTGGACTGGCGGTTCTGCAGTTCCATGACGTCCATCGCTATCTTCCTCCGGGCGTTGTGGCGGAGACCGACGACTTCGCCAATGCCGAGCACTCGGGACTGGTCTTTCTACTGCCGTTCCTGGAAGAAGCTTATGTGTTTGAAGATTACGATTGGAGCCAGGACTGGAACAGTGGTACGAACCTGGTCCTGGCGGCCTATCCCATACCCGCGTACTACTGTCCCAGTGGGGATCACAGCGTCCCCGATAACGGCGGCGTTGTGGGCACGCCGACCGATTATGCACTGTGCAAAGGCAACGTAGCGTATCTTTGTTTTAGCCGCCCGGCCGGTAACGGATTGTTCGACGTGAATAGCCGAGTGCGGATCGGCAGAATCGTAGATGGCACGTCGCACACGATGATGGTGGGCGAGGCGGTCAGCGGCGCGCGGAATCTGGCCGAAGGGCCGTCGGGTGCAACGAACCTGCTGCTCGCTCAAGTCTGGTCGAAGGCTAGCATCGACGGCGCGACGAGCCATCTGGGCGGTCGCGGCGGCGTGATGGCGGTCACGGGCCAAAATCCGGGCGCTGACGGGCTGTACGGTACCAGCGACGATGTGTTGGGCCGACTTAACGCTTCTCCGGCCAGCATTTCCTACGACAATGCGCCGGGGACCGATTGCCAGGACCCTCTCGACCGGGTGCGCACCTTCGGCAGCCACCACTCGAAGGGTGCCCAGTTCGTGTTCGGCGACGCGTCTTTACGCTGGATCGAAAACGAGATCGACCCCGAAGTCTATCGGGCGGCCAGCACGTATGCCGGGAAGGAAGGGGAACCGGAGTAGCGGAAGGGCGAAGTCCGATGAGCGGACGGGGTTGGGGGGTCTGTTGCAACTCGCGATAGGTGGCGTTGCTCCTTTTGAACCGCAGAATGTCGAACATGGAATTTCGACAGCGCCGCTGCAACTGTTCGCCGAAGCTTAAGTGGCGGCGGTCAATGGCCGTGAATGGTCCAGCGCACCTGTTTGCCGGTGCGGTCGTGCCACCTCAATCGGGCTGCGGACTTCGAATTTGGCGAATAACTTACCTGGGGTCCGGCCAGAATGGACCAGCGACCGACGCGCTCGGTACGCCTAAATAGGCTGGCGACGATGCAGCCGGGGACTCTCTCCGTGGACGGTCCACTTACCCAATGTGTGTAGCTGGATTTGTAAAAATTCAGAGGCGAAGCTTGTGTAGCTGGATTCTGTAAAAATTCAGACGCCTGCGAGCAGGGCCCTGAATTCTCTCGCATCCAGGTAGTTTCACGAATTCCGCACCGCCCCCTCTCAACTGGAATTTGGAAGGTTGGGATGCTTCGGAGGTTGGAGATGAATGCGCAAAAAAATCCGGCAATTACGGTTTTATCGAAGCTACGGGTTGTAGCATGTCGAGAGCATTTATCGGTGAACGTGACATTGTCACTGCGCCATTCGTTCGAGATTCATCAGGAAACAGTTTGGTCTCGGTTGGGACTGAACAGCAGACCACCCAGGGGGAGACGATTCGATGAGCAGCCATATTTTCACGAGGTCGATAGCCACTGCATTGCTTGCCTGTTGGTTAGTTGTTCCAGCCACCGCGGAACCACTTGTCCACTGGGATTCGCTGGAGGCTGCGGCCCGGGAAGCCGACAGTTTGCGCCAAGACAAGCACTTGCCCTTCATTGAGGATCCGCAGGTGA
>Ga0310124_10002490_pt1 | contig 12632 bp, 10 predicted proteins | sample CB11b_AW_Bot5_MG_FD_203507 | JGI IMG/M metagenome (GOLD analysis project Ga0310124, IMG submission 203507) | Marine microbial communities from Western Arctic Ocean, Canada - CB11b_AW_Bot5 | ecosystem: Environmental > Aquatic > Marine > Oceanic | place: Canada: Western Arctic Ocean | collected...
AATTACCGTTAGGCTGACGTTCAATCGTTATCGCATCGTCAAAATCTCTCGCATGGTCGCCGTCGATCGTTACCGTTGTCACATGTCGAAAATCTGTACGCCCACGTCGATCAGCAGCACTGATTGATTGTCCGAAACGCTGCGCTTCCTGGAGAGCTTCTTTGCTATGAAGATCTGGGATTCCATACTTATGAAGAATAATCTCAACATCAACACCACTTGTATTAAGATCGCCTAGAATTTCAGTTATTCGACCTACCGGATTCCGAGTCGTAGTTGGCCAGCTCGTCAACTCAACCACAACCATCTCACCAACCTTGGCATTTACTCGCTCAGTGGCTGGAATATGAACATCCATGATGATCCGCTTATCGAATGGGACGACAAAATTGAGGCCAGATTCGTCAATGTCATAACGTCCCACTAACTTTTGGGCTCGACGTTCAAGTATTTTGACAATTCGACCTTCTAAGCGATCACCACCACGTTCACGCTCTACACGAGCCACCACATGGTCACCATGCATTGCTTGGTTGAGATTGACACCGGATATATAAATATCTGCAATATCTGACTGCTTTTCATCAGGAACAACAAAGCCAAATCCCCTGGGATTCGTGTGTATGCGGCCGACAACCAGATTCATCTTATTTGGTAGTCCATAACGATTTCCACGAATCCTCACCAGCGCGCCAGCAGCAACCAAGGCTCTTATCCGTCGACGAAATCTGTGTTGATCCTCATCCGCTATAGAAAGGGCTTTTTGAAGTTCTCGGATCGTCGCAGGATGGTCAACTTTTTTTCGAATCCGATTGAGCACTTCTTGAGTTGTGATCATGAAATCTTAAAATCGAACGTAAAACACATTTTGCTTAACCATTCCGACAACGGCGACATTTTAGTCCACGCCATTTATTGGACGTAGCTTGTCACTACGACGCTTAACATTAAAATATTCTCGGTTCTGGAAGTCAGTGGGCTTGTCGAGAATCGGACTGAGCCGAAAGTCGTGTAACCAAATCAATTTGATGAAGCAGACTACTCACGACTTCGTCGGCATCGTCCTTGCAACAAAGCTGCTCCAATCGAGTAAGGATCTGTGTCAAAGCCGCTTCCGCTTCTATTATCACTCTAGCGGAATAATATTCTCGGTTTTGCTTTAGACAGCGTTGATGCTTAATAAACTCTTCTCGGTAAAAATCTGCCAAGACCGAGGTCGCACTAGGAGCCTGAGTGCACTGACTAGCTAAAACTTTGGACATGCCGTTCCTTATCATGTTCGGCACTATCTCGTCAGTCTAAGATCGAGAACTCTCCATGTCAACGAGCATTCACATTTTTTAGGTAACATTCTCCTCATTTTTAATTGTTTCTTGGAGCAGCTTGTTAGCCAGCTTCGGATTAGCCTTGCCCTTCGTGGCAGACATCACCTTCCCGACCAGAAAACCTAGAGCACTGGTCTTTCCAGCGCGATACTGTTCAACCACTTTCCCATGATGAGACACGATATCAACAACGATAACCTTAAGATCAGCTTCATTGTCGATTTGTGATAAGCCACCAGTCTCAACGATCTGTTCAGCTGATTGCCCAGTGTCGTACATTGTATCGAATACATCCTTTGCAATTTTCATACTTATCGTCCCTCGATCGACAAGCATGATGAGTTCAGCCAAAGCTTCAGGAGATACTTTGTCTGCAATCTTCTTAACATCTTCTATTCCGCAATCGTTCATTTTTCGATTAATTTCGCCCAAGGTCCAATTTATAGATCCCCTAGAGTTTGCGGTTCGCTCGGCTAATTGTTCAAAGTACCTATCAAGTCCAGGGCGAACCCGAGTCAATTGCATCGCTTGATCTCGCGTGAGACCATACTGACTCACAAGATATCCTCGCTTCACCTCTGGTAATTCTGGTAAAGACTCTCCGATTTCCTTAATCCATTGTTCAGTTACCTTCAGAGGCGGTAAGTCTGGCTCTGAAAAATACCGATAATCATGAGCTTCTTCCTTGTTGCGCATCAAAAACGTCTGACCCCGATCAGCATCCCATAATCGGGTTTCCTGAATCACCGGTCGACCTTCCTTAAGTTCAGCAATCTGTCGATCAATCTCAAATTTAATTGCTCGTTCGACAAACCGAAAAGAGTTAAGGTTTTTAACCTCTGTTTTCACGCCAAGAGCAGCTTGCCCAACTGGCCGCACTGACACGTTCGCGTCACAACGTATACTGCCCTCTTCCATATTTCCGTCGTTCACTCCGATCGCAACGAGAATTTCACGCAAAGCGCTAAAACATTCATACGCCTGCCGAGCGGAACGCAAATCAGGCTCTGTTACAATTTCAATAAGGGGTACACCACTTCGATTCAGGTCGATATAACTTTTTTGGCCAGAATCAGAAAATCCAGAGTGTAAAGACTTTCCGGCATCTTCTTCAAGGTGAATTCTAGTAATACCAATTCGCTGGCTATTTTGTGGGTCGAGCAAATTACCGTTCGCTGCAAGGGGCAACGCATACTGCGAAATCTGATAACCCTTCGGAAGATCTGGATAGAAGTAGTTCTTTCTAGCGAATACTGATGTTTTGAGGATGTCACATTCAAGTGCCAATGCCGCCTTAATTGCATATTCAACAGCAGTTCGATTTAAGGCTGGTAACGCACCTGGTAGACCAAGGCAAACCGGACAACCTTGAGTGTTAGCCGCAGCACCAAACTTCGTGCTACATCCACAGAAAATTTTTGTTTGGGTTAATAGTTGCGAGTGAATTTCAAGACCGATGACCGGTTCGAATTCCATGGGAAACATACCACCACAAATGCTCAACCGAAACAATCAGCGCCTCAACCGTGTGGCCCGGCCTCAACTACCGCTTTTTCAGTTGATGACTCAAATTTCTTAAAATTCTCCATAAACATGCCTACCAGCTTCTTCGCTTGAATATCGTAATCAAGCTCACTACTCCATGTCGATCTCGGCATTAACACATCGACGGGTACTCCTGGACACGTTGTCGGCACGGCTACTCCAAAAACTGGATCTGTTCGATATGTCACTTGGTCCAGTGCTCCAGACAACACGGCCCGCACCATGGCCCTAGTATACGAAATAGAAATTCGTTGTCCCGTTCCGTATGGCCCACCACTCCAACCTGTATTGATCAACCATACGCGCACATCATACTTGGCGACCCGCTCGCCGAGTAACTTAGCGTAAACTGAAGGGGCCCAAACCATGAACGGCTCTCCAAAACAGGTACTAAACGCCGTTACAGGTTCGGTCACACCCTGCTCAGTGCCAGCCACTTTAGCCGTATACCCTGACAAAAAATGATACATTGCAGCCTGAGGGGTCAGCCGAGATACTGGGGGGAAGACTCCGAAAGCATCAGCGGTAAGCATGAAAATGTTACGTGGGTGGTCAGCCTGACCCGAAGAAAGACAACCGTCGATAAACGAGAGGGGATACGCTGCTCTAGTGTTTTCCGTCAGTGAATCATCATCGAGATCTAACAGTCTTGTCCTCTGATCAATCGGAACATTTTCAATCACCGTGCCAAACTTCGTCGTCGTAGCATAAATTTGTGGCTCAACAATCTTAGACAACCTTATTAACTTAGCGTAACATCCACCCTCGATATTAAAGATGCCTCGTTCAGACCATCCATGTTCATCATCACCGATCAAGCGACGTTCAACGTCACTTGACAAGGTGGTCTTGCCAGTTCCCGATAATCCAAAGAATAAAGCGGTATCGCCATCAACACCAAGATTTGACGAACAGTGCATCGACAAAACATTGTTCAATGGCAACAAGTAATTCATAACAGTAAAAATTGATTTCTTAATTTCACCGGCATAATGCGTACCACCGATCAAAATTAAACCTTTCTTAAAATTTACCGCGATTACAGTTTCCGATCTCGTACCATGGCGAGCCGGGTTTGCTCTAAAGCTTGGAGCATGGATGACTGTGAAAGCTGGTTCTGTGGTTGCAACTTCACTATCGCCCCGTTTTGAAATGAATAGATGCTTCGCAAACAAGTTATGCCATGCTGTTTCCGTTATTATGCGGATTGGAACACACTGGTCAGGATCTGCACCTGCTATACAGTCACGAACGAACAACTCTCGCCCCTTAAGATAAGAGGAGATGTCAGCATGAAGTGTTTCAAATTGTTCTTCATCCATGGGACGATTGATTTCGCCCCAAGAGACATGTTCACCGCTCGATGATTCATTTACGATGAATTTGTCGTTGGCTGAACGACCTGTGTGTGGCACCGTCCGAAAGACTACTGGGCCATTCGCTGACAGGACGCCTTCGTTCCGACGAATCAGATGTTCAACGAGTTCTGCTGTTCCAAGATTCCAAAAAACTTGTCCTGGATCAAGAATACCGTGGGCTACAAGTAGTTGTTTTTGTTGGGTCTCGGCTACCACTTCTCTTCCTTAAACTATCTCCAGACAATCAATGCACGCACTCCATTGCTTGGCACAGATAACCGGATATTCTGATCGTAGCTAAGTGAACTCAATCAAGTCAACATAATGCACCAAAGTTTAAATCTAACCCTAATAGGTTACTCGTCCGATAACCCAACAGAGACTGTCTAACTATGACTGCCAAGTCACTTCGACTAATTCTTCATCGAAAAGCCTTTCATGTCTTGAAATTGATCGCATTGCTGTTGCTATCCACGATGTTGACCAAGTGCGCCTCGTCGCCATCAACGGCCAAACAACCGATAACAACCCCTCAAGAAGTGCGACCTTCTCTCACACTTAAGGTTGAGTATGAGAATGCTGGGAATCAAGAAATCCTAGATATTCCACTTGAAGAATATGTAATCGGTTCTGTACTGTCTGAGGTTGCTCTCGGACTGATAGCTCCTTCATCCAGGACTTACGTTGCACGATTACAAGCTGTACTAGCTCGTACATATGCAGTTGTAAATCGAGGGCGACACCATGACGAAGGATTTGACCTTTGTTCAAATACTCACTGTCAACTCTATAAGCCACTCTCAGTTTTTTCAGATGACTTGCTACAGGTTGCAAAAGTGGCCTCGCTGAAGACCGAGGGCTTGATCATCGTTTATGACAACCGTCCAATTCAAGCCCTCTTTCACTCAGACTGCGGAGGGCACACCAGTTCGGCTGGTTTAGTCTGGGGTGGGCCAACACCTCCCTACCTCTATGCTGTCGAAGATTCTTTAGATAGAGCTGGCACTCATACAAGTTGGACCTATTCCATTTCACCTGAAAAACTTTTGGCTGCCCTTAATCAAGACAAGCGCACTTACGTGGGAGAACGACTTAATCGCATCGAAATTGTGGAGCGTGATATTTCAGGTCGGGCTGTCCGTATCGTACTAGACGGTGACCGTGCGCCGATGGTCCGAGGCGAAGAACTGCGTGCTGTCTTAACTCGTCATTTCGGCCCCCGAACCATCAGAAGCACACGTTTCGACGTACGGAATGAACCGGATCTGTTTGTTTTCTCAGGCACAGGCTTCGGGCATGGTGTTGGATTGTGCCAAAGAGGTGCCATTGCCCGTATTCAGGCCGGACAATCGTTTATGGAAATAATCCAGCACTACTACTCAAATGTCACGTTGCAGCACCTTAATCAACACCTTATGACTCTGTTCGATGGCACTTCATTACGGTACCTCCCTCAGCCTCGAAACGAGCCAATACGATATACTGACTAGAGCTTCCGTCGATTCCGGTAAACACATTCTGAAGCGGAACGTATACCAATTATGAGTGGTCAGACATCGGCTTCGTCATTCCCTGTAGAGCCAGATTCCGACGTTTCTGCAGTCGCCGAAATTAAGTCGCTGCTGGTCAGAGGTGCGAAAGAGCGCGCAAAAGAACAATACGAAGGATTAGTGGCGCGTCATCAACACCGAATCTCACGCATCGCGCTTCGCTATCTCAAGAATGAAGCGGATGTCGATGAGGCGGTACAAGACACCTTCCTCAAGGCGTTTATTCATTTACCCTCTCACGAGAAAAAAGTCCCTTTTATCGCTTGGTTGATACGAATTGCAATCAATTCTTGTCTCGATCGAATAAAGGCAAAGTCACGGCGTAGCCGATGGATGATGCCATTAATCGATTTGAGCGGTAATGAGCGAACTGACATTGCAGAACCAGTAACAAGAAACCAGAATCCCGAAGAAGAGTTACTCGCCAAAGAACAACGAACTCGGCTAAACACAATCATTCGACGATTGCCAGAGCGGCAACAGGCAGTATTAATGCTCAGTGTCTTTGAAAGCGCGACAACTCAGGAAATTAGTGCAATCATGGGGGTTAGTGAAGCCACAGTCCGTGTGCATCAATTCCGAGCGATTCGGCGACTACAAAAGTGGATTAGGCGTGAGCACTGGTGAGTTAACAGAACACGGTGTAGATTATAGCGGAGGCGAAGAATGTGGTTTAAGAATTCTCAACACCTAAACGACACAACGCTGACACAGGCTTACCTCGAAAGCCGTAACGGGAACCCATGGTCACAATCGACCACTGATCACTTGATAACCTGTGAAGATTGTGCGAAGAAATACGCCAGGCTGACAACTCTGGTGCACGCCATCAAACTAGCCGAAGAGCCAGATCTCCTTGCCCGCATCACATCAGAACGTCTAAGTCGGCAGCGACAACGAATCATGCACCGCATCGGAATTATGGTAGGTTCAGAATTACCCGCGAGCATTTTAAGATTTCCAGCATTCTTTACTCAAACAACCACATCACGATTTAACAACCACCGATGGCTAGCAGCGTCAATGGTAGCCGCCGGATTATTCCTTGGTGTTATTGGTGGACAACTATTTGATCTTGCACAGATATCAAATTTGGGTTCTATCCCCTTCGTGCAGGATACAACCAAAAACATTCTTATTCTTGAGCCTGATCAAGCTAGCCAGACCAACAATACCTACGATCAAATTGACATAATGACGTTCAGTGAAATCGAAATTGCGCTCGAAGCGTCAAGTGAGACGGAATTGTATACGCTCGATATCATGACACCACGTGTCTATGAAATTGCCATTAACGCGCAGTGACTCATGTGTCGTGACTACCTCGGCGACCATAACTTACGAGAGTAAATCGTCAAGCCTTCAACACAAAGTGAGATTCTGACTAGTGCCAGCCGTCATTTTTCGCAAAGGATTAAATCTCAAGGACGCGGTGTCTGGCGCGCTTGCAGACGACTACCATAGTGCACTCGTTGACGAGATAATTCATACGGAATTTCGTCGTATCACTGGTCGCTTGACGATTCATCTTGCACGAGAATTCGGTTTTTGCTACGGAGTAGACCGAGCGGTTGATTACGCCTACCAAACGCGAGCACGTTTTCCTGAACGCACTGTGTATTTAACAGGAGAAATTATTCATAACCCACATGTAAACCACAAACTACGTAGTGCAGGAATCCGATTCCTTAGTGATCCAGAAACCAACGATGAGGAATTAGGTCCGGCGTCAGTCATCATCTTGCCTGCATTCGGCGTTCGAGTCGAAGACCTTCTCACTTATGATCGTCTTGGCTGCACAATCGTGGATACAACTTGTGGATCAGTGCTTAACGTATGGAAAAACGTCACACAATATGCACAACATGGCTTTACAGCATTGATTCATGGCAAAGTGCATCATGAGGAAACTCAGGCGACAGCTTCACAAGCATTAAAGTATCCAAGGGGGCGATATTTAATTGTGTTAAATCGAGAAGAAGCGAGTGTCGTGTGTGACTATATAAGACACGACGGAGATCATCATGAGTTCATGACGCGTTTTCACCATGCGACCTCACCCAATTTCGATCCAACAAAAGATCTCCAGCATATTGGCCTAGCCAACCAAACGACTATGTTGATGACCGAATCAATTGCTATCGGTGAACTACTGAGAGAAGCCATGAGCGATCGTTATGGCAAAGAGATGCTGTCCGATCACTATCGGGCATTCGACACCATTTGTAGTGCGACTCAAGATAGACAGGACGCAGTTAACGAGCTTCTAACCGATCGACAGCTTGACCTCATGCTTGTTGTAGGTGGGTACAACAGCAGTAATACACGAAATCTAGCTAGAATCTGCAATAAACAGCTGCCGACTTTTCATATTGCTGATGCAGAAGAGCTGGTTTCACGAACTACTATTCGGCACCGCCCAATCACGGCATCCTTAGAATCATCGAAAACGATGACTGGAAGCGACTGGTTACCAAGCCAAGGACCGCTTTCTGTTGGCTTGACGTCTGGCGCCTCAACCCCGAACAATATCGTAGGTCAGGTTGTTGAGCGGTTAGAGCGATTTACAGCAGAACCTATAAAAACATAATTTCGTCAAAAAGCTGTGTAAACGGCTTAGTTGTGGGTGTCGTGGTCAATATATATGCTGTTTGAAACATCTTTTCTAAACAGGCATTTTTTTTTGCAGCGGTTGATTCCCCTGTGTGCATTGCTCTGTTTTTTTGCCAATTCGCTTGATGGGGCTCAATTCCAAAACCCGACACGCGAGTGGTGGAAGTCCGAGGAAATTCGACAGGAATTAGAACTCAGTGACGAAGCGGTAGCACGTCTCGACGCTATCTTCCAGACAACAATGCCTGAACTACGATCGACCTACAGGCTAGTCCGCAAGCATCAAGAACAATTCGACCAATTACTTGAACGGGTTGATGTGACCGAGGAGGAAGTGCTCCACGAAGTCGATCACCTTGAAACCGCACGTGCCGAGGTAAATAAGGGAAGGGCTATGATGCTCTTTAAAATGCGTCGTATCTTGACTCTCGACCAGCGCAACAAGCTGAAAGAATACGTTGGACGTCGTCGAAATGAACGGCGAACTCGAGAGCCAAACGACTCTCAGCGTCGTCGCTAACCACAAAAATCAGGCGGACTAGGTCGCCGTGCTTCTCCTATCCATACCATGGCTAAGAACTTGGGCAGTATCTTAAACGCCGCCACGTTGGCCGCCGCCTTTGTATAAGTTTTATCAGGCTCCTATCAGATAGAGGCTTAATACATGAAAAAAACGCTATTAATAATTCTAGTGCTAGGTTCCATCCTGAGTGCCGGAGCTTACTCCTATCTCCAACAACCAGACATCGAACCTGATATTCGAAAAGTCACACTCTCACGGGGAGACATTGTCGACAGTGTGGGCGCAACCGGGACTCTCCAAGCAGTCACAACCGTGCAAGTCGGCAGTCAGGTCTCTGGAAAGATTCAAGGGTTGTATGCAGATTTCAACTCAATTGTCCGGCAGGGCGACATTATAGCAAAACTCGATCCGTCCTTGTTTGAAACACAGATTGAGCAAAACCGAGCCAATCTTGTACGAGCGGAAGCGGACGCGGAACGATTGGAAGTAAGCGTGGAGGATGCAAAAAAACAAGTCGCCAGAGCGGAAGACTTGGCACAACAGAAACTTATCCCTGAAACTGAACTTGACGCAGCGCTGCTAGCTGTGCTGACAACTGAAGCTCAGGTTCGATCAGCCCAAGCCCAAATAACACAAGCGGCAGCCTCATTGAATCAGGCGCAAGTGAACCTGGACCACACAATTATCACCGCCCCGATCGACGGTATTGTGATTTCTAGAACCGTGGACGTCGGCCAAACGGTCGCAGCCAGCATGCAAGCCCCAATTTTATTTCTCCTGGCTGCCGACCTGACCAAAATGAAAGTGGACGCCAATATCGATGAGTCAGATGTTGGACGCATACGGCCCGGGCAGATTGTCACATTCAGAGTCGACGCCTACCCAGAAGAATTTAGAGGATCGGTGTCCCAGATACGCCTGGAACCGATAGTCCTGAATAACGTCGTGACATACACGACAGTGATTGATGTGCACAATGCAGATCTCAAGCTAAAACCAGGTATGACGGCCACTGTAACGCTAGAAATTGCGCGACGAAACAATGTGGTTCGTGTCCCAAATGCGGCTCTCAGATTTAGACCGACCGCGGATATGTTTACAAGCATAAGGCAGCCAATCCCTGACCAACTGCGACGAAGCCGTGTCCCATCATCTCCCACTCCTGGTGCGAACAGCACTAGCGAGTCTGGTTCATTGTCGTCAAACGAGACGAATGCAAGCACAAGCAGCAGCGAATCCGATGGTCCTGGTGAGCAGCCAAATCCAGAGCAACGACAACGCATGATGGAGCGTCTGCAGAATTTATCACCAGAGGAACGAGAATCAGCCATAGCCAGATTTCGAGAAGGCCGTGGTGCAAGACAAGATCAGAGTCAATCAGGAAGACCAAATGCACGTCGCCAGCCAACTCAAGAATCCACCACATTGTTACCGGCAACAGAGCGTGGCGCCCAAACTATCGACGCCTTGTTTGGCCCACTGCCCTCAGTAGAATCCACCGGGCAGGTCTGGCTCTATGCTGCTGGTAAACTTGAAGGCAGGAGACTGCAACTCGGCATCACGGACGGAGCCTTCACGCAACTTCTCGGGCCAGACATACCAACCGGAAGTGAATTAGTAACCAATATCATCACAGGTAATGAAGGTCGGGGTCGGCCATCTGGCGGGTCGAATTCGCCGTTGATCCCACAGCGCCGGGGGTTTTTCAGATAGACGGCGACTAGCCATGCCAGCAATCTCTACAGATACGTTGACCAAGACCTATGATCTTGGCGAGATTAAGGTGAGGGCACTCCGAGGCGTGTCTATCAACGTCGAGGCTGGTGAATTTGTTTCAGTCATAGGCCCTTCTGGTTCTGGTAAATCAACATTTATGCACATCGTTGGATGCTTAGATCGACCAACCAAAGGTCAATATTTTCTCGATAATCAAGATGTCTCAAAATTGTCGCGTAACGACCTAGCTGACATCCGTAACAAGAAAATTGGATTTATATTTCAAGGCTTCAATCTTCTAGCACGGACTTCAGCACTGGATAACGTTGCACTTCCGTTACTCTATAGTCGGAATGGCATGAAATCGTGGGAACGAGACAAACGAGCGAAGCAGGCACTGGAAATCGTTGGGCTTTCCGATCGTGCGCACCATCACCCAAATCAACTATCCGGCGGACAACAGCAACGTGTGGCGATTGCCCGAGCGTTAATCACCAATCCCTCACTAGTACTTGCTGACGAACCAACTGGCAATCTGGATTCACGCACGAGCATTGAAGTAATGGACATTCTTCAACGCCTCAATAATGAACGAAACATCACGATCTTACTGATTACACACGAACGTGAGATCGCTGAATATGGCACTCGAATTATTGGCTTCCGTGATGGACGAATCCTTTCGGATTATCCAACACCCGTGAGAAGATTGGCTCATGATGAACTTGCGAAACTACCCACAGATGACGATCTCGAGTCAAGCGATGGCGACGAGTTAGTGACTTCGATATCGGTGAATGGAGGGGATTGAAATGTCGTTCTTAATGATACTTCGAGTCGCGATTAAGGCACTTGGCCGTAATAAGCTGCGGACGGGCTTGACCATGCTCGGCATGATCATTGGGGTGGCAGCCGTCATCACAATGGTAGCACTTGGTACAGGAGCACAATCCTTGATTGAAGAGCAGATCAAATCCGCTGGCACCAACATGGTGACCATCTCGGCCGGTAGCTTTTCCTCGGGCGGTGTTCGACACGGCTGGAATTCGGCAACCAGCCTGACACAAGGAGACGCACGAGCGATTCGCGAACAGATAACTGGTGTTCAATATGTTGCAGCTGGGCTCAACCTACGAACCCAAGCCATCGCGGGTAGCCAAAATTGGTCCACTCGCGTCCAAGGTACAGACATTGAATACCCACTGATAAGATTTTGGCCAATGATGTACGGCACCTTTTTTAGCTCAACCGACGTCAACGCAGCTGCTAAAGTGGCGGTCCTCGGTTCCCTGACGAGTAATACCCTCTTCGGCGAAGGTGTGGATCCCGTAGGACAGATGATCCGTCTTCACAACCTTCCATTCAAGGTCATTGGTGTGATGTCAGGCAAGGGGTCCGGGTCATGGGGCGAAGATCAGGATGATACAATTTTTGTACCCTACACAACTGTCCAGAAAAAGATGCGCGGTATCACCTACGTTCAAAGCATTACTGTCTCGGCGGTCTCTGCTAATGACACCTTGAGGGTCGCAGATGAGATCTCTGCCCTCTTACGTAGACAACACAAGCTAATCCCAGGAGATGAGGATGATTTTCGAGTTCGCACCTTAGAAGAGATGGCCGATGTTCGGACAGAAACTACTCGCACCATGACAAGTCTCCTCGCCAGCATTGCAGGTGTCTCGCTGATTGTGGGTGGCATCGGCATCATGAACATCATGCTCGTATCGGTCACCGAGCGGACTCGAGAAATCGGCCTCAGAATGGCCGTCGGAGCCAAAGCTCCTGACGTGCTTTATCAGTTTCTAGTTGAAGCGCTAGTGTTGAGTCTCTTAGGAGGGTTGATCGGTGTATCACTGGGGTTCGGCGTAGCTCAAGCGATTACTCAGTTCTTTGATTGGCCGACTATGGTATCACTTGATGCCGTTGTAGTGGCGTTTGGTTTTGCTGCTCTCACTGGTGTATTTTTTGGATTCTATCCAGCACGCAAGGCTGCACAACT
>Ga0310124_10002493_pt1 | contig 12623 bp, 11 predicted proteins | sample CB11b_AW_Bot5_MG_FD_203507 | JGI IMG/M metagenome (GOLD analysis project Ga0310124, IMG submission 203507) | Marine microbial communities from Western Arctic Ocean, Canada - CB11b_AW_Bot5 | ecosystem: Environmental > Aquatic > Marine > Oceanic | place: Canada: Western Arctic Ocean | collected...
AGCAGGGAGCCGTGGCCGTGAACACCCCGCTCAGGGAGGGCATGACGGTGCAGTTCCATCTCAGGGACGCGGAGACATCAGCCCAGGAGGTCGAGAACGCTCTCAGCGAGTATTCGGCGGAGAGAACCACCGGCGAAGACTCCGGCGCGCTGCTGTTCTCGTCCCTGGGCCGCGGCTCGCGCCTGTATGACCGCGGAGACCACGACACCGGCATGTTCGGACAGAAGGTCGGACCCGTGCCGCTGACAGGCTTTTTCTGTGACGGCGAGATAGTCCCCGTGGGCGACTCGACGTTCCTCCACGCATACACGAGCTCATTCGCCGTCTTCCGCCCGAAGTAGCGTTGCCTGCTTTTCCTTGAATCGTTTCCAATCCAAGTGGTCACCTCCTGGACGGTCTGGGCGACCCGTCGGCATCCCAGCACCCTCATAGGTTGACAACCATATGGCAGGTTGACTAGCGTGGCGGTCAATCACCAGTGATCTGCCGCGGGGGCCAGGATGGAAAGGGATATTCAAACGATATCTCGCTGGGTCGACCATACCAGCAGAGCGCAACTGATCCACCGAATGGCGTTAGTCGAGTTTTGGGCGCCGCAACCAGGAGATCGTGTATTGGAGGTCGGCTGCGGGCAAGGAGATACCACGGTGGCTCTGGCCGCGGCGGTCGGCGAATCCGGACACGTGACCGCCATTGATAAGGCCGGTCCGGCACAGGGCGGCCCTACAACTCTCTCCGAGGCACATAGCTACATAGAATCTTCGGAGGACCTGGGAAATCGATTGGACGTTCAAGATGGCGAAAGAACTTGCTGAAGCGTCGGAGACTGACGTCGCTGCTTACCTCCGGGACATCGTTGATGCTGAGGCCAAGCTCCTGTCGGATGTTTCCGATGCAGAACACAATATGTCACTGGACTGATTCATGTTCGCCGCCAGGTGATCAGGCTCGGCCGGGGGGTGAGACACTACAGACCCAGCAGCCTCGCCGCGTTACCGCCCAGGACCGCCTCTCTATCCGCCTCCGGGAGGGCCGAACCTCCCACCTCGTGGAGCAGCCGGCGGGTTCGCAGCAACGGGAAATCGCTTCCCAGCAGGATGCGGTCGCTTCCAACCAGTGCCGCCGCCGCGTCGAAGATCCGGGCGTCGTATAAGAACGGCGACGCCGCCGTGTCAAAGTAGACGTTGCGCAGCCCCTCCGCGACCTCGGGCATCAGGGCGTAGAACGGAAGCCCGCCTCCCCAGTGGGCGCAGACGATGGTGATGTCGGGAAAGCCCTGTATGAAGCGCCACAACATCTCCGGCCGCGTCTTCCCCTTCCCCTGGTAGAGATGGCCGACGGGCTCCGAGGAGTGGGTGGTCACGATCAGGCCATGCTCCCGCGCGACCTCGGCCAGTGGAGCCATCGCCGCCTCGTCGCCCAGATCGAATTGTTGCGAGTCCGGGTGCAGTTCGCCGATGCCCTTCAGCCCTGCCACGGCGCAGCGCTCCGCCTCCCTCGCAGCCGGGCCGCCCCACGCCGGACTGACGCCCGCGAATCCGGTGAGCCTGCCGGGATACCGGCCCACGGCGTCGATGATGTAGTCGTTGACCTCCCGGGCGAGGCCCTGATCGGTCCAGCCGATGCCCATGGCGACCGAGTGGTCGACGCCGTCCTCGTCCATGGCCCGCACCAGGTCCTCGGCGGTGGCCATCCTGGCCTTGGGAGCGGCGAATAGCTCGCCGAAGGTGTCGTCGCGCGCCAGGTATTTCTCGCGCTGCTCGATCAGCCATTCTGGGAATATGTGGGTGTGAAAGTCGATGATCATGAATGGACATCCGACGCGATCTCAAGAATTATGGGCGCCCGTAGTTACCCCTGGGGCTGCGGCGTTTTCGCCAATACCCACAGCCAGGTCTCGGCCTCATCGTCGAACTCCACCGACTGTAATTCGGCGGTGACTAGGCGCAGGCCGGCCTCCCGGACTAGCTGCTTGTTCTTTTCGCTTCCGAAGCCGCTCCAGTACATCGGCGCCTTCCTACTTTAGGATCACTTGCCTGTCGAATCGTGCCAGGTCCTCCATCACCTCCTCGTAAGGTTCCGGGACCTGGCCGGCGTGGACGAAGCGTGCGTCCACGGTCTCGTCCGTCTTCGTCGAGAGCGTCCCACCCCATTCATCGACCCTGAACGCAAGGATCAGGGGCTGGCTGTAGTTGCCCCACATGTCTTTTCTGACGAACCTCGCCTCCGAGTAGATTGCGAACAGTGTGGCCGAGATCACGTCAAGCCCCGTCTCTTCCTTGACCTCTCGCGCCAAACAGTCGTAGACCGATTGTTCGAGCTCCATACCGCCACCGGGCAGGGCCCAATTCAGGTTATCCCTGCGCCGTATCAGCAGGACCCGCCCGCCGTCATCCCTAATGACGGCGTTCACACCGGACGTGATGAGCATCCGCGATCCCACCAGCTTTCTTAGCTGGCCAAGGTACGACTCCTCGAAACCCGGCATGTTATCCATTGATACTCAGAACCCCCTACGATCCGAATAGACGCGCCACGTTGCCGCCGCAGATCTTCGCCATGTCGCCGGGCGGAATGAAATCGCAGTGGAGACGCAGGTAGTCCAGAGACTGTTTGTATGTGCAGTGGCGCTCGACGTTGGGCATGTCGGAGCCCCAGCCCAGCCTGTCCGGCCCAAGCCGCTCGTAGTACTCCTGTATGACGGGACGGGACTCGACGTAGGGGTACTCCCAGATCGCGCCCTGGAATATGGGTATGAGGATCTCGACCATCACGTTGGGCGCCGCCAGCACCTCCCAGGCCGCCTCGGGTATGGATATCTCCCCGTCCCGCATGAAGCGGTACAGCGACAGGCCGTGGGGGTACATCACCGGCACGTCCCCGTATCGCTCCAGCCATCGGGAGAAGGCCGCCAGTTCGGCCAGGTACGGCTCCGGACCCGGCGCCCCCGTGGTCACGTTCATGTAGACCGGGACCCCAATGTCCCGGACATGGTCCCAGAATGGGTGGAAAGCGGGGTCGTCGAACGTCTCGCTGCGGCCGTTCTGGAGCAGGTTGCCGGTTTGGAACCACAGGCCGTGGAGCCCCATTTCGTTAATGGCGCGGTCCAGGACGCGTAGCTGTCCGGGGGCGTCGGCCCGCCACTCGTCGATCATCGCAAGGGCCCAGAACCGGTCGGGGAACCTCTCCACCGCGTCCGCGAGGAACCGGTTGAGCCTGCCGTAGAGGTGGCCCGTTTGGAGCACCGCCCTGTCCACGCCGACATAGTCCATCTGGGCCACCATCAGCTCCGGGGATGCGGACAGCCCGGTCAGGGTCGGAGGCAGGTACTGCCGGTAGAGGTCTGTCCCGCCGGAGGTCCATGCCAGCCTGCCGTGCCCGCCGGAGCGAAAGTCCACGTCGGTCAGACCCTCCAGCGTGAGGTCCTCGCCGTCGTAGAGTGTCTGTTCCTTCAGAATGGAGTGGTCATCCAGGCGCCGCGCCGGCTGGTGGTGGAACAGCATCATGTGCTGCTCGTGGAGGGCGTGCCCGCGCCGCGAGCTGAAGCCGGCCGGTCCGCCCATGGGGGGAAACGCGTGAGCATGAGAATCGACGATCATGGCCAGACCACCTTTATATCATTTCCTCCCCAATAGGGGAGACCCAAATAGGGCTCGCTTCGTGATTATAGCAATAGTAGATGCAACAACGTACGAGACGTCCAGCCCCCAGCCCCTGCAACAGCCATCGCGATGGGGTTATACTTGTGACCCAGGGAAGCCAGCCTGGATGGAGCGGACTGAGCCTGCGGGCTCCCAAAACGAGGTGATAGTTGCTCAGCACCGATCTCATCAGGAATGATCCGGAGCGCGTTCGCCGCTCCCTTGAGGACAGGGGCGACGACGTGGACATCGACCGCGTGCTGGAGCTGGACCAGCGGCGCCGGTCCGTCCTAACGGAGGTGGAGAGCCTGCGAGCCCGCCGCAAGAAGGTGAGCAAAGAGATTGGCCGTTTGAAGGAAAAACCCCAGGGTTTGATCCAGGAGATGCGCGAGGTCGGCGTCCGAATCAAGGAGCTTGACGAGGACGGCAGAACGGTCCAGCAGGAGCTTGACGGGTTGCTGTTGATGATACCCAACATCCCAGACGCGGATGTGCCGCTGGGCGCGGACGAGGACGAGAACGTTGTTGTACGAACGGCGGAGGAGGTGCCGGTCTTCGAATTCGAGCCGCTGCCGCACTGGGAGCTGGGCGAGAGCCTGGGGATAATCGACCTCGAACGGGGGGCCAAGCTGTCCGGCTCGCGGTTCTACGTGCTGAAGGGCAAGGGCGCCACGTTGCAGCGGGCGCTGATCTCATGGATGCTCGACGTACATGTCAGAGAACACCGATACGAGGAACTGTACCTTCCCTACATGGTCGCTCGGAAGGCCGCGCTCGACAGCGGGCAATTGCCCAAATTCAACGACAACATGTACCACGACGACGAGGACGACCTGTGGCTGATACCGACGGCCGAGGTGCCGATAACCGGCCTGCACAGCGACGAGATCATTGCGCCCGGAGAGCTCCCATTCCACTACGTAGCGCACACGCCGTCATTCCGCAGGGAGAAGGCTGCGGCGGGCAGGGACACCAGGGGGATCAAGAGGGTCCACCAGTTCGAGAAGGTGGAGATGTACAAGTTCGTCGAGCCCGGCGACTCGCCCGCGGAGTTGGAGAGCATGCTGGCGGACGCCGAGGACCTGTGTACTCGATTGGAGATCCCGCACCGGGTCAGGCTCCTGTGCACAGGCGACCTCGGATTTGCGGCCGTAAAAACCTACGACGTGGAGATGTGGGCCCCCGGATGCCGGGAGTGGCTGGAGGTAAGCTCCGTCTCCAACTGTGAAGACTTCCAGGCGCGGCGCGCCGGCATCCGGTACCGCCCGGAGCCGCAGGCCCCAGTCCGGTTCGTGCATACGCTCAACGGCTCGGGCATGGGTGTTCCGCGAACCGTCATCGCCATCCTGGAGAATGGCCAGCAGGCCGACGGCTCCGTGGTCGTGCCCGAGGTACTGCGGCCCTACACCGGGTTCGAACGGATCGACCAGGAGTCGTGATCGCAGGAAATGCCGGCCGAGTAATGCCCGCACTGAAAGGAGACCAAGATGATATCGGTCCGTAACTGGAGAGACGCCACACCTGCTGTGGCCCACGAGAGCGCCATCATATGGAGGCTGTTCGACGAGAAGGGTCAGGGCGGCCTGCCCTACGACGAAGCCCCCCTCGAAGGGCTCCAATCGCTGACCCTGCACCGGATGCAGGCCGGCAAGAGCGGTGACTACCACGAGCACGAGGGCAGGGAGCAGGTCTATTACTTCACCGAGGGGCGCGGCAAGATGAAGATCGACGGCACGCTGTACGATGTCAAGGAGGGCGACGCCGTCTGCGTGCCGCCCAGAACCAAACACCAGATGATAAACGACAGCGACGACTGGCTGGCCCACCTCATCATCACGGCTTGGGTCAAGTAGGGCGCCGTCTCAAGCACGCCGAGATCTGGATGGATAGGAGATCCGCCGATGGGCGATGAGGCGAAGAAGTGGTTCAGCGCGGCGCCCGCGTTCGATCCAGCCGATGGGACGACGGTGATCGAGCCGCCCGGGACCGTGACAGGCTACTGGGCGGGCGCCCTGAGTGCCGTCTACGACGACTCCGCCGGAGAGTTCTACCTGTACTACCGGGTCAGGCGGCCCATCGGGAAGGGCAGGGGCTGGCAGTGCCATATTGCTAGAAGCACCGACGGGCTCCACTTCTCCACTGTGTGGACGGCCACTAAAGAGCAGTTCGGCAGCGAGTCCTTCGAAGGCGGCGCCCTGGTCAGGGCGCCGGACGGCGGCTTCAGACTGTATGCGAGCTATCTCGACGCCACTGATCGAAGGTGGAAGATCGCGCTCCTCGAGGCCGCCACGCCCGGTGAGTTCGATCCCGAGAGCCGGAGGGTGGTCCTGAGCGGCGAAGACGCCGACTCGGAGGGCGTCAAGGACCCATGCGTCGCCATAGTGGACGGGCGTTACCACATGTTCGTCAACTACGCGCCGCGCTGGCTGATTCCGCCCGGCGCCACCGAGGAGGAGCTTCACGACGCGGGGAACGTATTCGCCACCAAATACGGGGGCAGCAGCGGGCTGGCGACCAGCGCGGACGGCGTCCACTTCGAGTGGAAGGGCGACGTCCTTCGTCCCGGCGGGCACTGGGACCGCCTGCTCACGCGGGTCGATACTGTGGTGCACCGGCCGCCCCTGTTCGCCGTGTTCTACAGCGGCCGGGGCAGAGTGGAGGAGACATACGAGGACCGGACCGGGATCGCCGTTTCCCTGGACCTGGAGGTGCTCCATAAGATCAGCGACGAGCGCCCCGTGCTGGCCTCTCCCCACTCCAGCGGTGCGCTGAGGTACATGGACGCGGTGCCCGTCGGGAACGAGATTTTCTACTACTACGAGTACGCCCGGCCCGACGGCGCCCACGAGATCCGGCTCAGCAAGACACCCTAGCGCCGCACGAACGGGTGCGGGTCGCCACGGAGGACACGCATGAGGGTTCGATTCGGCATCGTCGGCGTCGGGCACCGGGGAATAACGCTGGCCCGGAAGCTGGCCGCCATGGACGACGTGGAGCTGGCCGGCCTGGCCGACCAGGACGCCCAGCGGCTGGAGGCCGTCGCCCGCGAGCTGGGCGTGGACCACACCTATCCTCTCCTCTCCGAGATGCTGGCGGGACTCAGCCTGGACGCGATAATGGTGCTCACCCCGGACCTGGCCCATCGGGGGCAGGTCGTCGAGGGTCTGGAATCGGGCGTCCACGTGCTGGTGGAAAAGCCCCCCGCTTACTCCGTGCCCGGGACTGAGGAAATGGCCCGCGCGGCGGAGAAGGCCGGCAAGCACCTGATGGTTGCCTGGAACCGGACCTACGCGCTGGACCGTGTCAAGGAGATATTCGCTGAGGAGCCCCCGGCGGTCGTGATGGCGAATTTCGTCCGGCCTGATCCCCTCTATCTGGGCCTGCTGCGCGACCATATCATCGACCCATTCTACCTGCTGTGTGGCGAGCCGGATGATATTGTCGCCCAGGGGAACATGTTCGATGAGGAGCGGGAGGGGAACGTCGTCGCGAGCATCCGATTCGCGACCGGCTCTCTCGGCCAGCTCACCACCAGTTTTGGCGCAGGTGGACGCAGCGAGCAGTTGACCGCATATGGCGACGGCTACTCGGTCTTCGTGGAGTCCACAAGCGGTGGCGCCGGCAGGATCGTGCGAGGCGGAGATACCGTCGAGACCCTTGAGCCAGTGGACTCCATCACGCTGGAGATCCGTCACTTCATCGACTGCATCCGCCGGGACAGGGAGCCTCTGACCTCGGGACGCCACGCCGTGAGAATCATGCGCTTTACCTGGGCCGTCATGGAGGCGGCTGGATTAAGAATGCCTCCCGATGCCGGCTGATGGGCGTGTATGGTAATTGAACACATAGGATCGGTCGTGAAAATCACCCTGCCGCCGCTCTTGCTGCTTGCCGCATTGGCGAGTGCGGCGTGTTTCCTGAGCGACGCGCCGGCACTCCAGGACGGCGAGCCGACATCCATGGTGATGGACCGCATGGCGGAGCTGGACGGCTCCGAGGTCTCGGTGGCCTCGGTCAAGGCCCTGCTTCACCGATGCGTGGAGATCGCGTTCGATGGGAACCTGCAAGAGCAGTACCTGGGCGACGGTGTCTGGCGAGTCTATCCAATCGTCGGGGAATGGACACGGGAGTGGCGCGTCTATGAGCGCTCGCTCACGGTCTCCCCGTGCTTCGTGCCCGACACAGGGGAGCGCGTAGAGTAGGCGCCGTCACAGACGCAACGATGTCGCCAGCTCTCAGGCCCACCGGACCTGGTATGGACGGGCTCAAGGGGAGTCTCGGAAGGCGCGCAGTGGACCGCGACGCCCGCCCGCCTCGACCATCCATACGCCCACGCCCAGGGCGGACAGCAGGCTGATGACACCGACGGCGAAAAAGGCCCAGCGGAAGCCGAAGGCGTCGGCCAACACCCCGGCCACGAGCGCGCCCGCGATGAACCCGCTGTCCCGGTACGACCGGTAGATCCCTATCGCCGAGGCTCGGCGGAGCGGGTGAGCTCGGTCTCCCACAGCGGCGATTAGGGTGGGATAGACGGCCGCCGCACCAAGTCCGAGGATGCTCACACCCGCGATCCACGGCGTGATCGCGCCGCCCGCCGTCGCCAGCACCCACATCCCAGTCGACTGGAGAACCATGCCCGCGAGGATGAGGGGCTTGCGCCCCAGGTAGTCGCTCAGAATCCCGGCGCCAAGCTGCGAGACACCCCATACGAGCGGAAAGATTGCCGCCACGACACCGACCCTGGCCACGTCGAACCCCCGGGCGTCCAGGGCGAGGGGCAGAAGCCCCCAGACGGTTGCGTCGTTGATCTTGGTCACCAGGCCGGCCTGGCCAAGACTCAATAGGGTATGGTCCCGGACCGAATCGACGAACGTGCTTCGGAAGCTTGGAGCCGCTCCTTCTTCGGTGCGGACCACCGTATCCCGGACCAGCAGCACGGAGGCCGCCAGGCCCACGCCGGCGATGACAATGCCCAGGATGAACGGCTGCGGCCGGGGGGCATATTCGGCGGCGAGAAACCCGGTGGCGAGTGTCAGGACCGCGACGCCGCCGTACCCTGCGAACTCATTCAGCCCCGTGGCGAAGCCCCTGCGCTCGCCGTTCACGACATCCATCATCATCAGAATCGTCGCTGTCCAGCACAGGCCTTGATTGACGCCCAGCAACAGATTTGCCCCCACGATCCATCCCCACGAGGGGGCCCAGATGATGAGCAGGGGCACGGGTATCCCGGCTATCCAGCCCATCACGAGGACGCGCTTTCTGCCGATTCGGTCCATGAGGGCACCGGCGCCGAGGTTGGCGAACGTCTTGGTGAGGCCGAAGCCGACGACGAAGGATAGGGTGACTGCGGCGGAGGCGATTCCGAAGTCTTGCCTGGCGATCAGGGGGACCGTGGCGCGCTCCATCCCCCACATGGCCCCCACGAATGCCGTCAGCGCCGCCAGAACAAGTAGTTGGCCCCATCGCACGGATGGGTTAGCGTTCTCCTCCCACATGATTTCTCCCTCCTAAATGTGATTTCGATAGAACATATAATGCCTGCCTGCACGACTCGGTGACAAGGTTTGAGGGAGGTCTCTGGCGATGCCGGCTGTCAGCTGAGCGGTCCTGGACTGGCGGGAGCGGGCGATGGGAGTCTAGCGGTCTGAGCGGGCCACTCCCATCGGGCCCCTGGGGTCGGAGCCTCCGTCCAGCTCCCCGTCCGGTCGCACGATGACGAGCTGCGCCCGGGCCACGCGGCGCGACAGCGAGGCTGCTTCCTGGACGACCTCGTGGCCTCCCGCCGCCAGAGCCTCGGCCACGTCCGTCCTGGTGCGGGCCTCGCACCATACCTTCGGTCCCTCGGCATGGATTCGGGGCGCGGACACGGCCTCCACGGCGCCCATGCCGAAGTCGGCGACGTTGGTAAAGACCTGTGAGAGCGCGCTCAGTATGGCGTTGCCGCCGGGCGCGCCAAAGGCCATCGCCAGTCTTCCCCGCTGGAAGGCGATACTCGGCATCATCAGGTGGAGTCGAGCCTTGCCTGGGGCTATGGAGCTGGCCCTGCCGGGTCTGGGATCGAACCGGTTCATCCCGTTGTTGTAGATGAAACCGAGGCCGGGCGTCACCACGCCGGAGATGTTGCCCAGGCTGTGGGTGATCGACGCGACGTTGCCCTCGTCGTCGACGACCGTAAGATGGGTCGTATCGGGATCGTCGCCCGCGGCGGCGCCGTTTCCCACGGCGCCGCTCCTCACGGCGTCTCGAATCCCGGTGGCGCGCTCCACTGACATCAACAGATTCAGTGGTCCGTCGCCGATCACCTCCGGGTCACCGAGATGGTCGATCCGGTCCTGGTTCACGAGTTGGAGCGTCGAGGCCATGTACCGGAGGTACTCGATGCCGCCGTGACGCAACTCTCCTAGATCGAGGCCCTGGAGCACGTTCAGAGCCTCGATCAATAGCGGTCCGGCGCCGGGCGCCGAGTTGGAGAATACACGATAGTCCCGGTACGCGGTAGAAGGCGGCGCGTACTCGCTGGTCCGGTAACCGGCCAGGTCCTCCGCCGTCACGAAGGATTCCTCGCGGGCCAGGTCGTCGGCGATGGCGGAGGCCAGCTCTCCTCGATAGAAATCCGAGGGGCCGTTCTCGGCGAGCTTTTCCAACGTATCGGCGTAGTCGGGATTTCGGATGACATCCCCCTCGTCCGGCACGCCGCCGTTCTGATTCAGGTATATCGCCGCGCACGGCCCGTTCGTCTCGACGCGCGTGAGCCATTCCGGCTCGTATGGCGACGTCCGGTCCGCCGTCAGCGAGGCGCGTAGATCGGGTGTGACGGTGAAGCCCTTGCGGGCGGTCCGAATGGCCGGCCAAATCAGATCGCGCCACGGCATCGTGCAGAATCGGTCGTGAATCTCACCGAGGGCGGCGACGGCTCCCGGCGTGCAGATGGAGGTGTACCCCATCGTGCTCCTGAGGTCGTCAAACAGGCTGGTGCCGCTGATCTCGGCCTCGCCCAGGTAGTCGTCCGCCCACATGTCGGAGGAGGTAAGCGCGCCCGCCCGCAAGCAGCCGTCGATGACGACGTGCTCCCCTGCCTGACCGGCGAGGAGATGGGCGGACATCATACCCGCCACGCCGCAGCTAAATGGGAGGACGACCATCTGCACTAAGGCAGTAGCTACAGCGGCGTCGAAGGCGTTGCCGCCAGCTTCAAGAACCCTGGCGCCCTCCTCGGCGGCGCGAGGATGGACGCATACGACGATTCCTCTCATGGCTCCCCTCCGGGTGATATGCCGGAAGTAGTAGCACGTCCGTCACGACGCGTCAACCGGCGAATGCTCCGACGCCTGGAACGATTATCCGGTGGAGTAGTCAGATATTTGGTGGGGAGGGACCGAAAGCATGGCCGACAGGTACCAGTACGCGGCGGTCTCGATGATGACTACCTCTGAGCGTCGGGCGGTGCGGCTCAGAGGACGCTGTTGTTGCTTCGTGTTGCCACAGGGACTAGAATCAGGCGAACCAGATTTGCTGTCTACGGAGATTATGCCGTAGTACAGCCGGGAGGCTCGCGTGACCGTAGCTAGGCTAGAGATAGAACGGCGGACGCCGTTCGAGGGTGGCGTCTCGTTCGGCGAGGCCGGCCCGTATGAGCTTCTGGAGGGCACGGTGCACTTCGCCGTCGCCCCGCTCTGGGACGTCAACAGGCCGATCACGGACATTGAGCTTGCGGCGCGGGACTCCGGAGGCAATGTCAGGTTCTCGTCGGACTTCGCCATGCTGCGCCCCGCTGACCCTGACAAAGGGAACCGCGCCCTCCTCCTCGACGTGGTCAACCGGGGCAACAGGACGGTCCTCAAGAATTTCAACAGCGCCGACCCCCACTCCGAGCCGATGGCGCAGATACAGTCCGGTAACGGATTCCTGATGCGCCACGGCTACACGGTGGCCTGGTGCGGCTGGCAGCCGGACATCCCGGACACGCCGGGCCTTGTTGGGATGCGGACCGCCCCGGACGCCCTCGGGCCGGACGGCATGCCGCTTGCCGGCGACATCCTGTGTTGGTACCAGGTCGACGCTTCCACGGACGTGTTGCCGCTGTCGCACAGCGAACACCGCACTCATCCACCCGTGGACCCCGGCGAGCCGGGCGCGGCCCTCTACGTGAGTGACCATCCCAACGACGCCCCGAAGCACATCGGCCGCGAGAGCTGGTCCTTCGTCCAGGGTGGCCGGAGCGACCCCGATGAGTGGTGCGTGAGCTTGCGATCCGGATTCCAGCCGGGTCGAATCTACCAGCTCGTCTACCGCAGCGCGGGCAGCACCATCGTGGGCCTAGGCTTCGCCGCGGCGGACGCTATCGACCACGTCTACGCCTTTGGGCGCTCGCAGTGCGGCCGGTTCCTGCGACAGTACGTCCACCTGGGGCTCAATGAGGACGAGGCAGGGCGTATTGCCCTGGATGGCGTCATCGCTCATGTGGCGGGCGGCATGCGGGGCGAGTTCGACCTGCGATTCGGCCAGCCTTCCAAGGACATCTGCTTCATCTGCCCAGAGCTGTTCCCCTTCACTGACACGCCACAACGGGACCCGGTTACCGGCGAGACAGGCTCGATGCTGGCGCGTCTGGAGCAGCGCGGAGTTGTGCCGAAGCTCATGTTCGTCAACACGTCGTCGGAGTACTGGCGGGGCGACGCGGCCCTCATCCACACGGACCTGGAGAGCATGTCCGATGCGCCGGAGCACGGGTCGGTACGCCGTTACCACTTCGCCGGGACGCAGCACGGGTCGGGAGAGTTCCCTCCACTGGCCCGGCGGCCCAGCGATGGCCTCCAGGGCCAGTTGCCCTACAACAGCGTCGACTACAACCCGCTGCTCCGCGCCGCCCTTGAGAGCCTGCACCGGTGGGTGTCGAAGGGAGAGCCGGCTCCGCCCAGCAAGCACGCGGTCCTGGATACCGGCACCGCCGTCGAATCTTCCAGTCTGGCGCCCAGGTTC
>Ga0310124_10002495_pt1 | contig 12621 bp, 13 predicted proteins | sample CB11b_AW_Bot5_MG_FD_203507 | JGI IMG/M metagenome (GOLD analysis project Ga0310124, IMG submission 203507) | Marine microbial communities from Western Arctic Ocean, Canada - CB11b_AW_Bot5 | ecosystem: Environmental > Aquatic > Marine > Oceanic | place: Canada: Western Arctic Ocean | collected...
TAGTATTTGATTGGTTATTACAGCGAGGTGGTTTAGATTCTATTGAAAAGATTAACCTTAAGAAATCAAATTACCTCTATGATTTTATTGATTCAACTGATTTTTACATTAATAATGTAGATAAGATAAATAGATCAAGGATGAATGTTGCATTTAATATTTATAATGACGAATTGACTAGTGAGTTTTTGGTTGGAGCTGAAAAAAATGGTTTGTTTGGTTTGAAGGGTCACCGAATTATTGGTGGACTTCGCGCTTCAATATATAATGCAATGCCATTTGAAGGGCTCGTTGCTCTGGTAGACTATATGAAAGAATTTAAAAACACCCATTAGATGAAAAAAGACCTTAATAAACTTAGAGATGATATAGATAAAATTGATACTAAATTATTAGATTTAATATCAAAGAGGGCATTTATCGCCCAAGAAGTTGGAAAACTTAAAAATGATGGCGTTATATATAGGCCAGAAAGAGAAGCTCAGGTTCTTTTAAGATTATTGAAAGACAATAAAGGGCCACTCTCAAATGAAAGTATTACTAATATTTTTAAATCAGTTATTTCTAATTGTCGTGCATTAGAGAAAAAATTAAGTGTTTCTTTCTTGGGCCCATTAGGGACATTTAGCGAAGAAGCAACTATTCGGCAATTTGGTGAGAATATCGAAACTATTCCAACAGATAGCATTGATGAGGTTTTTAATCATGTTCAGTTTGGTATTGCACATTATGGAGTAGTTCCAGTTGAAAACTCTACTGAGGGAGCAATTAGTAGAACTTTAGACTTGTTATTAACTAAAGACTTAAAAATTTGTGGTGAAATAATTCTCCCTGTACATCATTTCTTACTTTCAAAAAATAACAACCTTAAACAAATTAAAACTATTTACGCTCATGGTCAGTCTTTAGCTCAATGCCATGATTGGCTAATGAATAATGCTCCAGATATTAAAAAAGTAGCTGTGATGAGTAATGCTGAAGGGGCTAAATTAGCTTCAAAAGAAAAAAATACCGCAGCGATTGCAAGTAGCAGGGCTGCTGATTTATTTAATTTAAGTATGTTGTTTGAAAATATTGAAGACGAACAAAATAATTCAACACGTTTTCTAGTTTTATCTTCGCAAGATGTAAAGCCATCCACTAATGATAAAACTTCAATTGTTGTGGCAACAAAAAATAAGCCAGGAGCTATAGCTGAGTTAGTAGCTCCTTTTGCAAAAAATAAAGTTAGCATGACTAAACTTGAGTCTAGACCAGCTAAAATTGGAATGTGGGAGTATGTTTTCTTTATCGATATAGATGGACATCAAACTAACAAGTCAGTTAAGGCAGCCTTGAATATAATCGAATCTAAAGCGTCTTTTATGAAAATACTTGGCTCTTATCCTAAAAATTAATTTTTAATATGTCTATTGTAGTTCCAAATTACATTTCTGAGATAGACCCTTATCAATGTGGAAAACCAATCAAAGAAGTAGCTCGCGAGATAGGTATTCCAGAAGATAAAATTATTAAGCTTGCGTCTAATGAAAACCCAATGGGTATAAGTCCTTTTGCAATGAAAGCAATAAATGATGCTTTATCTGAGATAGAACGTTACCCTGATGGAAATGGGTATTATTTAAAAGAAGCATTATGTAATAAATTTTTGTTGAGTCCCAAGCAAATTATAATTGGTAATGGTTCAAATGATATTTTAGAATTAGCTGCTAGGACTTTTGTAACCAAAGGTGATCAAATACTTTATTCGGAACATGCTTTTGCATTATATAAAATAGTCAGTCAGGCAATTGGAGGCGAGGGCATTGAAGCCCCATCTAATAAATACTCTCATGATTTAGATGCTTTTTTGCCACTAATCTCTAATAAAACAAAATTAATTTTTATTGCTAATCCTAACAATCCAACCGGCACTTTAATTATTCAGAAAGCCCTTAAAAACTTTTTAGATAATGTACCAAAAAATATTGTGGTTGTTTTAGATGAAGCTTATGATGAATATCTTGATGATAGTTTAAAATCTAATGCATTTAAATGGCTTCATGATTATAAAAATCTTATAATCTCAAGAAGTTTTTCAAAAGCATATGGCTTAGCAGGTTTGAGAATCGGGTATGGGGTTGGGGCGCCTGAATTAATTGAAATGATGAATAGAGTACGACAACCATTCAATGTTAACCATCTTGCACAAATTGCAGCAACAGCATCACTTGATGATAAAAATTTTATTGAAGAAAGTCGAAGCACTAATAATATTGGTATGAAACAATTAACAGATGCTTTTAAAGTATTAGATTTAGAATTTATTCCATCTTATGGTAATTTTGTAAGCTTTAAATTAGAAGACGAGAAGACCGCAATGATGTATTATCACCATTTATTAAATAATGGTGTAATTGTTAGACCTATCGCTAATTATGATTTACCTGAATTTTTGAGGGTTAGTGTTGGTTTAGAAAATGAAAATAATACATTTATTAAGTATTTAAGTAACTGTAATATATAGGATTTTTATGATTATAGTAATGAATAATTCAGCAACAGAAGAACATATAGAAAATGTTCTTAAAAGAATTAGGGAAAAAGGACTCGAAGGAACAGTTTCAAAAGGAACTGAAAAAACAGTCATTGGAGCCGTGGGTGACGAACGCCTTCTCGATTCTGAATTATTACAATCCTTACCTGGAGTTGAGCAAGCCCTTAGTATTGTTAAACCATATAAAATTGTTGCACGAGAATGGCACCCTAAAGATACAGTTGTAAATGTAAAAGGTCATTTAATTGGTGGGAATCATATACAGATTATTTCTGGGCCTTGTTCCGTAGAAACACCAGATCAGATGGAGAAATCGGCTAATGCAGTAAAGGCAGCAGGTGTTAAATTAATGAGGGGCGGTGCTTTTAAACCTAGAACCAGTCCTTATACTTTTCAAGGCTCTGGGTTTGATGGGCTTGATATGTTTAGAAAAGCAGCAGATAAAGCAGGACTTCCAATCGTTACAGAGCTTTTAGATGTCCGACACTTAGATACATTTTTAGAGCAGAAAGTAGATGTAATTCAAATTGGTACCCGCAGTATGCAAAATTTTGAATTATTAAAAGAAGTTGGCAAGATAAATGTTCCTGTTATTTTAAAGAGAGGAATGTCTGCAACAATTACAGAATGGTTGATGGCTGCAGAATATATTGCATCAGGTGGAAATCATAATATTATTTTTTGCGAAAGAGGTATTAGAACTTTTGAAACTTATTATCGTAATGTTCTTGATGTCACTGCGATTCCAGTACTAAAGAAAGAAACACACTTGCCTGTAATAATTGATCCCTCACATGCTGGTGGAAAAGCCTGGATGGTGGCAGCATTATCGAGAGCTGGAATAGCTGCAGGTGCAGATGGGTTATTGGTGGAGATGCATCCTAACCCTTGTGATGCTTGGTGTGATGCGGATCAAGCAATAAATCCAGAAGAATTGAAAGCATTAATGAAGGAATTAACTGCAATTGCAAAGATTTTAGGACGCTCTATCTCAGAATAACTCATGGATTTCATGAGTTTTCTTTAGATATTTTCCCCTGTTTCATTCTATAGCTATCATTCAAGATTCTCCTTTTAATATTGTTTAGGGTTAATTCATGCATATAAGGGTTTTAGGTTCAGGTGCTGGTGGAGGTTTTCCGCAATGGAATTGCAATTGTGAAAATTGTGCAGGCTTGAGAGCTAATAAGCCTAATTTAACTGCAAGAACACAATCCTCTATTACCGTTAGCTCAAATGGCGAAGATTGGATTTTATTCAACGCATCTCCTGATATTAGAGCCCAAATTGAATCATTCCCACCACTTCAACCGGCCAGACAGATTAGGGATACAGGAATATCGTCCATTGTTATAACGGATGGTCAGATTGATCATGCCACTGGATTATTGATTTTAAGAGAGCATGATAAGCCTTGGAATATATATTGTACAAAATCGGTATATGAGGATATGACTACAGGCTACCCAATTTTTAACATTTTAGGGCATTTTAGAGGTGTGAATTGGCATGAAGTTTCAACCGAACAAGCACCTTACAGAATCCCAAAAGCAGATAACTTAATTTTTACAGCCGTTCCTCTTAAAAGTGAGGCACCTCCTTATTCACCTCATAGACACAATACTGTCCCTGGCGATAATGTTGGGTATAAGATGGAGGATACTAAAACAGGTAAGAATTTATTTTATGCTCCAGGTTTAGGGGTTATAGAAGACCATGTTCTGGAGTATATGAACAATGCTGATGTAGTTTTAATTGATGGCACTGTATGGACTAATGATGAGATGTCTAGACAGGGCATAAATGATAAATTAGCGAGTGAAATGGGTCATTTAGACCAATCAAGTAAGGGCGGCATTATGGAAACTTTAAGCAATCTCAAAAAGCCACGGAAAATTTTAATCCATATTAATAACACTAACCCTATTTTAAGAGAAGATTCGGATGAACGTAAAATTTTGAATTCTCATAATATCGAAGTGTCATACGACGGTATGGATATTATTATTTAGGGACTATTTAATGAGTAAACCTTGGACAAGAAAAGAGTTTGAAGATAAATTAAGAGAAAAAGGGAAGGGATATCATATATATCATCCTTTTCATGTAATGATGTATGAAGGTAAATTATCGAAAGAGCAACTACAAAGCTGGGTGTTAAATAGATTTTATTATCAAATCAGTATCCCTTTAAAAGATGCTGCAATTTTATCTAACTGCCCAGATCAAGCGATAAGAAAAGAATGGATTGTTAGAATTCTTGACCATGATGGAGAAGGTGAGGTTGAAGGTGGTATTGAGGCATGGATTAATTTAGGCAAAGCTGTTGGTCTATCAAGAGAGGATGTAACTTCCCTTGAGCATGTTAGCCCAGGAGTTAAATTTGCAGTTGATGCGTACATAAATTTCGCTAAACAACGCTCATGGCAAGAATCAATATGCTCATCTTTAACTGAATTATTTGCACCACATATTCACCAACAAAGAATTAGTTCTTGGCCAGAGATGTATCCTTGGATAGATGAGTCAGGCCTTACTTATTTTAAAAAGCGTTTAACCGAAGCAAGAAGAGATGTTGAACATGGACTCGGAGTAACGTTAGATTATTTTAGCCAGACAAGAGACACACAAGAGCAAGCTTTAGAAATTCTACAATTTAAACTTAATGTATTATGGGTAATTGCAGATTCAATTATGCTTGCTTCATCAAATATTAAAGTAGAGGATAGAGACTATTTAAGGCAACCAAGATAATTATGGCTATTGAAACTTCAGATATATATAAGCTTGCAGCACATCATCGATTTCAATGGGAGAAAGCTCAGGATTGTTATGTTATATTGTTTCCAGAGGGTATGGTTAAATTAAATGAGAGCGCTGGAAACGTTTTAAAATTAGTTAATGGTGAATTAAATGTAGAATTAATAACGAATACATTAATTAAAGAATTTCCAGGTGCCCCAGATATTGCAAAAAAAGTTGTAGGGATGATAGAGTTAGCTTTAGAGAAAGCTTGGATTGAAAAAATAAATTAGGTGTATAGGTATGGATGATAATAAAAATAACGGTGTTTCAGCATCAACAACTTCAACTCAGCCATTATGGTTGCTAGCTGAAATCACTTATCGTTGCCCACTACAATGTGCTTTTTGTTACAACCCGACAGACTATGATAAGCATACTCAAAATGAATTAGACACTGATTCATGGATAAAAGTTTTAAGGCAGGCCCGTGAGCTCGGTGCTCTTCAATTAGGTATCTCAGGAGGTGAGCCTTTATTAAGACCAGATATTGAAACCATTGTGGAAGAAGCTAATCAATTGGGTTACTACAGCAATCTCATAACATCCGGTGCTGGGATGAATGAAAAAAGAATTGATGCATTAAAAGAGGGGGGTCTTGATCATATTCAATTATCAATGCATGACATCACTGAAGAAATTAATAACTTTATAACCAATACCAAAACATTCAAATTAAAACAAAAAGTAGCAGCTATGATTAAAGATAGAGGCTATCCAATGGTTCTTAATGTGGTTATCCATCGATATAATATTGACCATATTAAAGAAATTCTGGAAATGGCAGAGGGTTTGGGCGCAGATTATATAGAATTAGCCAATACTCAGTATTATGGATGGTCATTGGTTAACAGAGATCAGTTGATGCCAAAAAAAGAACAAGTTGAGCATGCATTAAAAGTAACAAATGAATTCCGAGAGCGTGTTGGAAATAAAATGAAAGTATTCTTTGTGGTCCCAGATTATTTTGACGACAGACCTAAAAAATGTATGAATGGGTGGGGCGAGGTATTTATGATTGTTACTGCTAATGGCGACGTTCTTCCATGCCATTCTGCAAGAGTAATTCCTAATTTGGTATTCCCTAATGTTAATGATTTATCACTAAAGGGGGCATGGTACGATTCTCCAGCTTTCAATAGATTCCGTGGTGATGATTGGATGAAAGAGCCATGCAGAAGCTGCTCTGAAAAAGAAAATGATTTAGGTGGGTGTAGGTGCCAAGCACTTTTATTAACCGGCGATGCCGAAAGTGCTGATCCAGTTTGTACAAAATCTCCAAATCGTCATGTAATTGATCAAGCAATAAAAGATTCTCAAAATCCTGGTGTTGAGGCTAAACCCATCATGTTTAGAACAAATGAAAATTCTAAAAAAATAGCTGAGGGTGATGAAAAAGATAGGCTAGCAAAATTTCACGCGATCCCTTAATTGTAATTATAATTAAGGCAATATGAGTCTTTTTCTCAATCCAAGAGTAATTACATTGGCTGCTTTAGCATCACTAGCACCTTTTGCTATTGATACATATTTGCCAGCATTTCACATTCTCTCTGAAGATTTATTAGCTTCGCCAGAAGCAATTCAACAGAGCCTTACTTTTTATCTTCTTCCTTACACAATAATGCTTTTATTTCATGGACCAATTTCAGATGGAATAGGTCGTATTAAAACTATGCAATGGGGATTATTATTATTTTTGTTTGCATCTTTAGGTTGTGCTTTTTCAACAACAGTAGAGTCTTTATGGTTTTTTAGGGCATTACAGGGTATCGGTGGTGGGGCTGGAAGTGTTGTCGCAAGAGCTATGGTAAGAGACTTGTATGAAGGAGCAGAAGCGCAAAGGGTAATGGCCACCGTTCAAATTTTATTTGGCATAGCACCAGCAATAGCCCCTATGATAGGTGGACTTCTTTTAGGTTTTCATTGGCAAGGTATTTTTATTTTCTTAGCACTTTATGCTGCGGTATCTATGTTTATGGGATTAAAAATTTTACCAGAAACCATGAAAAAAAATATGCTTGTTCCATTTTCGCTTAAAAGCATCATCGAAAGATATAAATTATTATTAACAAACAAAGAATTTATTTTATTAACTCTTTCTGTTTCAGCTAATTTTTCAGCATTTTTTATCTATGTATTAGCAAGCCCTGTATTTTTGATTGATCACCTTGGCTTCACTGCTCAGCAGTTTGGCTATTTATTTATACCAACTGTAACTGGAATGATGATTGGTTCATTTATTGCAAAGAAAACTGCAGGAGTTGTAAATTCATCATTGGTGCTTAAATTTGGTTATTATTTTATGTTTTTTATTTCGTTAGCTAATTTATTATTTTGTAGCTTTATGCCTAATAATCCTTTTTTCAATATTGGATTTATTGCGCTTTATAATATAGGTATGGCTTCTGCTATGCCTATTATCTCATTGGCTGGATTAGATTGTTTCCCTAAAATTAGAGGGACCGCAGCTTCAGGACAAGCCTTTATGCAAATGTTATTTTCTTCGATAGTCGCAGGATTTTTAGTACCAATTCTTTGGTTTTCAACTTTTGGACTATCGCTTGGATTGTTCTTTTTGATTAGTTTTGGTTTGGTTATAATCACTAAAACTAATTTATGGAAAATATAAAAAATACCTAAAATAAAGGTGGCTTTATATGTATTTATTTCTCGATTAGTAACTCACGCTTATTTGGTTCACCATTAAACTTATCTGCGTCTGGAAGCGGGTCTTTTCTGGCAGTTATAACTGGCCATACCTTAGCAAGCTTTGCATTTATTTCTATAAAATCTTGTTGATCCTCAGGCACATCATCCTCAGCAAAAATCGCTTCTACTGGGCATTCTGCGACACATAAAGTGCAGTCAATACATTCTTCTGGATCAATTGCGAGAAAGTTTGGTCCTTCAACAAAACAGTCAACCGGACAAACGTCAACACAATCAGTATATTTACATTGAATACAAGTTTCAGTTACAACATAAGTCATTTTTATTTTCCTTTTAATCTAATTAATATTTTATGTTATTTTTCTTACTAATCCAATAATTGAATCATACCAGCACCAACTGTGTGAAAAGTAGACTCATCAACAATAATAAAAGCCCCAGTGCCTCTGTTTTCATTATAACTGTCAACAATTAATGGTTGTGCTAATTTAAATGAGATATTTGCAATATCATTTGTTTTTAGTTCATTTACTTCTTCTGAATCAAGAGTCTGAATATTTATTTTATAGTTAATACTTGCAATTTTGGCTTTTGATGTTTGTGTAGTGTGCATAATCAAATAAGTTCTATTGGGTGAAAGTGGTGTTTCAGAGAACCAACAAACCATAGCTGTAAAATTTTTAACAGCACCAACTGAGTCACCGTGATGAACTAACATATCACCTCTAGAAACATCAATTTCATCTATTAATGAAACTGTAATTGATTGTTCGGGGATGGCTTCCTTAATTAATTGCTCACCAATTCTAATTTCTTTTATTGATGATTCATGTCCGGATGGTAAAACTTTAACTTTATCGTTAACTTTAAGAAATCCAGACTCAATCCTACCCATAAATGCTCTAAAATCATGAAGCTCTTTATTAGCAGACGCCCTTGGTCGGCATACATATTGAATAGGGAAGCGCAATGATGATTCTTTAATATCCTCACTAGTATCAAGATCTTCTAACAATTGAAGAAGTGTCGGCCCTTTGTACCAATTCATTGCGCTGCCTCTATCAACAATCATATCTCCTTTAAGTGCCGACATAGGTAAAAAATCAATATTAATGGGTGCATTTAAAGGTGAGATATTTTTTTCAAATTCTTTATAATCGTCACAAATAGATTTGTATTGAGCCTCGTTATATTGAATCAAATCCATTTTATTTACCGCAACTACAACATGCTTTATTCCAAGTAATTTTGCTAAATAAGTATGACGTTTGGTTTGCGTTAAAATTCCTTTTCGTGCATCAATTAAAATTATCGCAAGCTGTGCAGTGGATGCAGCGGTAACCATATTTCGGGTATATTGTTCATGACCAGGAGCATCAGCAATAATATATTTACGGTTTCCAGTACTAAAATATCGATAGGCAACATCAATAGTAATACCTTGCTCCCTTTCTGCTTGGAGACCGTCAGTTATTAATGAAAGGTCAATTTCTGTCATACCTTTTTTCTTGGAAGTCTTTTCAATTTGACTTAATGTGTCAGTTAAAATTGTTTTAGTATCAAATAGAAGTCTTCCTATAACTGTACTTTTCCCATCATCAACACTCCCGCATGTCATGAATCTAAGTACAGTATTATTTGTGATTTTTTGCATTTTAAAAATACCCTTCTTTTTTTCGTTGCTCCATTGATGCTTCTGAAACTTGATCATCAAGTCTTGTTGCACCTCTTTCTGAGATTGATGTCGATGCAGTTTCTAATATTATCTTTTTAACTGTATCAGCACCACTTTCTACAGGGGCTGTGCATGTTATATCTCCAACAGTTCTGAATCTAACCATAATTTTTTCAATTAGCTCATCCTCTTTTACAGGCGTTACGTCAGTTATTGGAACAATAGCATTATCCCTTCTTACAATTTCTCTTTGATGTGCAAAGTAAATATTAGGCAGATCAAGCTTTTCCCTTTCTATATATTGCCAAACATCCATTTCTGTCCAATTTGAGATTGGAAATGCTCTAATGTTTTCGCCCTTATGTACTTTTGCATTATATAAATCCCAAAGCTCAGGCCTTTGATTTTTTGGATCCCATTGGCCAAATTCGTCACGAAAACTCATTATTCTTTCTTTTGCTCTTGCTTTTTCTTCGTCCCTTCTAGCCCCGCCAATACAACAATCGAACGCATGTTCTTCGATTGCTTCTAGCAGAGTTATTGATTGATATTTATTTCTTGGTTCATCATTAGATTTTAAAACAATCGTCCCTTTCTTCATTGAGTCCTCAAGTGATGCTACAATTAATCTTTCACCTAAGTCCCTCACTTTTTTATCTCTAAAGTTAATAACTTCAGGATAGTTGTGACCTGTATCAATATGCATTAATGGAAAAGGAAAGCGGCCAGGTCTAAAAGCTTTTTCTGCAATTCTTAATAAGCACAGAGAATCCTTTCCTCCGGAGAAAAGTAAAGCTGGGTTACTACATTGTCCTGCAACTTCTCTCATAATATGTATGGCTTCTGACTCTAACCAATCTAAATGCGTTAATAATTTTTTCATTATTTATTGTCTCGGTTATGAAGGCCACATTCTCTTCTTTCATCTACTTTTGTTGGATCAAAATAATCAAATTCATTTTCTAAGTTATGCTTATTCATATATGTCTCTAGATCTGAATCTGACCAATAGTAGAAAGGGCTTATTTTTAAAAGTCCTTCAGTAGTTTCAGTTACTATATCTATATTATTTCTGAACTCAGTCTGTCCTTTTCTTAGATTTGTTATCCATAAATCAGGCTTAATTTCTTTCATAGCTTTTTTAAATGGCTCAAGCTTAACTTGTTGTGTAAATTCTTCATGCCTTGGGTCATCTATGTCTGGAACTTGCCCCATAAAAACCTCTCTGTGAGCAGAAGTTTTCGAAGGCACATATAATTTAAGATTTAAATTAAGAGCAGAAATAATTTTTTCAGCATAAATATAAGTTGCCTTAGTGTTATAACCTGAGTCACACCATACAACCTTAATATCAGGCATTACTTTTGTACATAAGTGAATTATTGCAGCTTCATAAGGACGAAAATTTGTAGTAAGTATAGGATTCTTACTTTTCTCCAGAGCCCATTTAATTATCTCTGAGGGATTTTTCTCCCTTAGTTCATCATTAAAATTAGATATGTCTTTATTCATTTTATTTATTTTTCTTTCATTTTAATATTATCGTTTAATACGCTTCCATACCGGCTCTAAAATATCAGATGCTCCTTGATATGGATCACTAAAATCATCTAAACCTTTTGTTGCGTCTTCTGCGTCACGGTCTTTTCTTATTAAATAACTATTAAAACCAGAACGCTTTAGAAAAAATATTTGGTCTCTTAATACATCTCCAAATGCTCTTAATTCATTTTTAAAATTGTATTTATTCCTTAATTGGTTACCAATTGAAAATATTCTTCCATCGACGAATTTTTCAACATGAATCGCTATTAAGGGAAAATTATTTAAATCACCTATAGCCTCTATAAATTTGTGAATCTCTTCGTGGGTCGAAAACCATATACCGATTTCTTCATTTGCCAATCTTCCTCTTAACTTCTCTTGATGAAGAATAAAAACTTTTAATGGGAGTAAGACTTTTCCTGTATCTGGAAAAATTGTTTTACTTACTTGTTCGTTTGTTGGATAATCTTCGCCTGATAGTTTAAAGGCCACTACTTTACCAGCCTGCATTCTAACTATTTGTTCAGCTTTAGCTAATTCAGCGGTTATCCAATCATCTTTGACGATATTTCTTCCTTTAATTAATTGTGATGTCATTCACTAACCTCTGACTCTTTATAAATATAATTTTTAAATGGCTCAAGACCTATCCGTGAAACACAGTCTATGAAAAGCTCTTCTTCTTGCCTATTATTTAAATAAACCTCAATAATTTTTTTAACAATAAAGGGCATTTCTTCAGCAGAAAAAGAGGGTCCAATTACTTTTCCTATGCTTGCAAAATTACCTTGGTTCCCACCAAGAGTTACTTGGTACCATTCACTCCCGTCTTTATCAACACCTAATATACCAATATGGCCGACATGATGATGTCCGCATGCATTCATACAGCCCGATATATTTATATTCAGATTCCCAATATCATGTAAATAATCCATATCATTAAAAAGGTCTTGAATAGATTGTGCTATTGGAATACTTTTAGCATTAGCTAGGGAGCAAAAATCACCACCTGGGCAGCATATAATATCTGTTAAAAGCCCTATATTTGGAGTAACTAGATGGTACTCTTTGGCTTTAACCCATAACTCATAAAGCTTATCTTCTTGGACGTCAGCTAAAATTAAGTTTTGTTCATGTGATACCCGAATTTCACCAAAGCTATATTCTTCGGATAAATTTGCAACCGCTCTCATCTGAGACGATGAGGCATCACCAGGTGCGTTTCCAGTTGCTTTTAAAGAAAAAGTAACTGCACGATAACCTTTCTTTTTATGAGTGTTGGTACATGATAGCCACTGAGTAAAAGCCTTTTCATTTTCATAATCTTTTAGATTGCTTTCTATATTTTTTTTGTAATTTGGCTCAGAAAAATATTCACCTACTCGTT
>Ga0310124_10002496_pt1 | contig 12621 bp, 8 predicted proteins | sample CB11b_AW_Bot5_MG_FD_203507 | JGI IMG/M metagenome (GOLD analysis project Ga0310124, IMG submission 203507) | Marine microbial communities from Western Arctic Ocean, Canada - CB11b_AW_Bot5 | ecosystem: Environmental > Aquatic > Marine > Oceanic | place: Canada: Western Arctic Ocean | collected...
TGATGCGGGACGGGTTCCCCGGGGGCAGGGTGCCGCCTCCACCGACGACACGATCGCCCACGCGCCACCGCGTAACATCCGCCCCGACCTGAGCGATGGTCCCGCTGTACTCGTGACCGATAACCGACCCGGGAGCGAGGACGTCGTACAGGACGGTGTGGACGTCGGTACCGCAGATGGCGCTGTAGCTCACCTCCACCAGCACCTGGTTCGGGCCAACCTCCGGCGTTGGCACCTCCTCCACCTCAAATCGTTTGTTGCCCTTGTAGACCGCTGCCCTCATCTCAAACCTCCCATGTGTGCGACAAGCACTGAGTGTCCGCATGAGCCGGGAAGGGCATCGATGCAGCAGGTGGCGCCCTCCCTTCGGCAGGCTCTCCGAGGGGTCGGACAGGACAGGCCCTTGGCTGCCTTCATACGGTTCGGTCGGTGTCGTCCGGCCGCCAGTCGTCGAGCTCGTCTTCGTCGACAAGCGGCCCTACGATCATCTTCAGCACGGAGTCTCGATGCAGCCGCCAGGTCTCCAGAAAGCGCCTCTCTTCGCGTTCGGCCGCTCGACGGGTCTTCTCCGACTTGCCCAGGAGTATCTTCAAGCGGGCGCTGGCCGGCATGCCACCCGCCGCCACATCATCGATCGCTGCGATTTTGGCTTCGGTCCAGGCTTCGCGCGCCTCGCAGCACTCCTGCCACCGAAGGTACAAGAGCAGGGCCGACTCGGGCACCGGCGTCAGATCCTCAGCCCTTCTTTTCCATACCTCACGCGTCGCCGCCCGAATTCGCTTTCCAGCCTCAACCAGATGCTCGGACAGGCCCGGGTGGGACGTCAGGCTCTTCTCGTACTTGAGCAAGGCATCGTCGAAGAGCGCGGCTTCCCGGTCCTGGAAGACCCTGATTCTAACCTCGCTGGTGTAGTACTCCAGACTAACGCTGCGACCGACGGGATCGACTCTGGCAGAGGGGGCGAGGAGCAGGTACAGCAGAAAGGCTGCGTTGGCCACGGGAAACAAGAGCAAGAGAAAGAAGAACCCCGAATGGTCCCGGTCGTGCAGCCGCCTCGCGACGGCCACCACCACGACCCAGAACAGCACGAAGGACCAGACGAGATAGATCTCAGCGACGGCCGCCAGCAGAACCGCCGTAGCAGAGCCCGCGCCCACGAGGACGATAGCGAACTGCGTCCTCGAGAACCGGCCCAGAGGTTGCAGCAGATCGGTGGCCTTGAGCTCACTGACCATACTTCAGCGTTCCTTTGAGTACGCTAGCCACCTGTGGGGCTCTCGAGACGCATCCGCGCTACTAAGACCTGCGGGATTTCGTGGAAGCGTGACCAGGAGAGGGGAGCGCTCGACTCTGTCTCCACCTCTCTGGGTAGCGCCGGCTCCTCGAACCGGTCCAGCACGAAACCGTGGCTGAAGCAGGTGTTGAACAGCATGAATATCGGGCGGTGGAAGTAGTACCCTGGCTCCGGCTGTCCTCTGATGCCGATACCCCTGTGGACGTAGGGCGTCATGTAGTCGGTGACTATGGCGCCGAAGGAGGTTACCAGCGCGCCGTCTCGATCGTGCTCCTCCGCTATCCTTCGCACGGTCCCTGAGTTGAAGACCGGGTGGGTAACTGAGAACACGAACCGGCCTCCGGGCATGAGGAGCCTGGGGAGCGTCGATATCAGCGGCTCGATCGACGCCATGTCCATCAGCGCCATGGTGCAGACGGCAGCGTCGAACCGCGCCTCTCCCAGTTCGATGAGCGCCTCGGGGTCGGCGGCATCGACCACCCGGTAGTCGATTTGGTCGACGTTGTCCATCGTCCGTTGCCGTGCCCGGCGTATGAACGCCTCAGAGTGGTCGACGGCAACCACGGCTGCACCCAGCTCGGCCATGCGTCGCGTGAAACGACCGGCGCCGCAGGCGATGTCCAGCACCTGGTCTCCGGGACGCAGCTCCAGCATACTCTCCGTGGTGGGTTCGACCAGGAGATCCTGGGTAGTGTTCCCGTCGCCGATTTTATCGTCCCACCACTCGGCCAGGCGGTCCCATACCTCTGATGTCCGCGTGTTGTAATCGCCGAAATCGGGCGAAATCTCTTCGGTCACGACGCCATCCTCCAGATTCAGCAGATTGTACTCCTGGGCCCCTTCAAAGTCGATACCCCGGCCCGCGCCGCCGCCTTTCCGCCGAGCTCGTCTTCAACCCGCCGAAGGGCCGACCGCTTTCCAAGGCGCATGCGTGTCGCGAATACGGACGAGTTCTCGGACTACAATGGCATTGACAGCATTGGCTATATCATCCATAATGGCTTGCGATTCAATCCAAAAGGAGGGGCGCGATGATATGGAACAAGATGAGTGGCCCGGCGGGACAACCTATTCACTGGGTTCAACGCCTACCTAAGCCGACTTCAGGAGCGAGCCAAACATGTACGGACCGAGAGTCGCCTCACCACATCCTGCACATCTAGATGTCACGGATAATGAAATCATCCACGATCTCGACCCCGTGGTTGTCCACGTGAAGTGCACAGGGCAGGCCCGAGCCCAACAGCAGTTGGCTGAGCGAATAGCCCCGTGGCCAGATTTGAGAGAAGTCACAGAGAGTGACGAGGCACAAACATGACGACAAAGACCAAGAAAGAGAGCAGTCCGGATGAAGAAGGTGTCAAGCGACATCGGGTGCAGCTGGACTTTTCTCCCGAAGCGTACGAGCGGTTGAATCGGATTCGCACCAGGTCCGACGCTGCGACAAACGCAGAGGTGGTCCGCAACGCGCTGCGGCTGTACGACTGGTTTCTGGAGCAGACGAGCAAGGACGCCAGGTTCCAGATCGTGGAAAACGGCGACGTCAAGGAGATTGAGTTCTTCTTCTGATTCGCCGCCGCGCCCCCCAAGTGACTCAGCACCGCGAGGTTGGCTGAGCCACTCAGCCACTCCGCGCCTAGAGGCTACTTGACCCTGAAGGCGAGCGCTCATGCTTCGCCTTCGAGCGGGGTTGCGCTACGAGCCCTCCGTCTCCTCCCGGGGAATTGGCTGCACCACAGCACTCCTACCGTCGGGAAGTTGACAAATACAGGGCACGCGATATCTCATTGAATTACCGGGTGCGTATCCCGGGCCGGCTTGAGCACGTCCGTAAACTACGATTTCTATAAACTATCGAACTTCGAGAGCAAGCATTCCGATGTTGGAAGTACTGAAACGACTAGCCGGCTACGGCCTGAGACACAAATGGCGTCTTGCGGGAGCTTACTGCGCCATGGCGGTGACTGCCGTCTCGTACATGGTCATACCTCGACTGATGGGGAGCGCCATCGACGAAGCCCTTGCCAGCGGCCTGCGAAGCGAGCTGCTGATACTGGCGGGGACCATCGTCCTGGTAGCCCTGGTGAGGGGAGCCTCAAGCTACGTCGAGGGCTATCTGTTCGAGTCCGTCGCCCAGCTGGTGCCGTTCCATCTGCGCGGCGACCTCTTCAGGAAGCTTCAGCACCTGAGCTTCGCCTTCCACGACAAGCAGCAGACCGGAAACCTGATGTCCCGCGCTACCAGCGACGTGGAGGCGGTGCGCTACTTCCCATCCTACGGGGTGGCGCATGGCGTATATCTCGTGATCTACGTGGGCGGCGTGGTCGCGCTGATGGCGGCCATGAACTGGCGGCTGGGGCTGCTGGTCATGGCGCTTTTCTCGATCGCGATGTGGCGAAGTCTCACCGTGATCCCTCGAATGGTCACGGCATGGCGAGAGGCACAGACCGAGACCGGCCACATGGCCACCGTCGTGCAGGAGAGCCTTACGGGGATAGGAGTCGTGAAGGCGTTTGGCGCCTACGATTACGAGCAGGCCAAGTTCGAGGAGAGGGCCTCCGCCGTGAGGGTGCATCAGACCTTCGCCGGTCTGCTATCGGTCGTCCGGAAAGCTCAGTCGACCCTCCTCCTCAACGTCGCCATCTTGACCGTCCTGTGGATAGGCGCAATGGAGGTGACGGCCGGTCGACTGACCGCGGGTGAGATAGCAACCTTCATGCTCTACCTGGGCATCCTGGCTGGGGAGACCTTCTGGGCGGGTTTCTTGATAGTCACCTGGGCCAAGGCGGTCTCCGGCGGACAGAGGATATTCGACGTGCTGGATGCCGAGTCGCCTGTGAGCGAGCGAAGTGGCGCAGTCACGCTAACGCGTGTCCGGGGCCACGTCAGGTTCGATCACGTCTCGCTCAGCTACGACTCCAAGGTCTCGACGCTCCGAGACGTCGATTTCGAGGTGCAGCCGGGCGAGCTCGTGGCGATCGTGGGGGGCCCCGGGTCGGGCAAGAGCACGATCGTCCATCTGATCCCCAGGTTCTACGACGTTTCCGGGGGCAGGGTCACGCTGGACGGCGTCGACGTTCGCGACACGACGCTGGAGTCCCTGCGACACAACGTCGGCATCGTCATGCAGGACACATTCGCCTTCGCCGCCACCATCCGGGACAACATCGCCTACGGCGCCGACGACGCGTCCACCGACGCGGTGATCCGCGCGGCGAAGGTGGCGCAGCTCCACGAGTTCATCGAAGGCCTCCCCGAGGGGTATGACACATGGGTAGGCGAGCGGGGCATCACCCTCTCGGGAGGCCAGCGCCAGAGGCTGGCCATCGCCCGGACGGTCCTCCTCGACCCGCCGGTCCTGATACTCGACGACTCGACCTCCAGCGTGGACGTCGGGACCGAGTACGAGATCCAGCAGGCGCTGGCGGAGGTGGTCAAGGCCAGGACCACGCTGGTCATCGCCCACAGGCTCTCCACCGTCCGGAACGCCGACCAGATACTCGTCCTGGACCAGGGCGAGGTGGTAGAACGCGGCACACACCAGGAGCTCGTGGCTCGCGACGGCATGTACCGCCGCATCTACGAGGTGCAGCTCAGGCCCCCGGAGGAGACGCGCCTGGCTCTGGCGTACGTTTCCGGAGACGATAGCTGATGTCAGACGACAACGGCGCACCTGATAACGTAGTCCTGGACGACGACCTGGAGCGCAGGCGGCTTCGCGGCGTCCGCGCTCTGCGGCGCCTGCTGCCATACATTCGGCCTCGCCCCTGGCAGTCGCTGGTCATTCTTACCGCCATGCTCGCCTATACCGGCACGCTCGTGGCCATCCCGTGGCTCGTCGGAACGATCATCGACGGCGCCATAGCAGACGGCGACGGGGACCTGTCGAGCCTGAAGGTCACGATACCGGTCTTCGGGGCGGTGATCCTGGTCCACTATGTCGCCGATTACGTCTATCACCGCAATGTGATCTTCCTTGGTCAGAGCCGTGCTCTACGACCTGCGCGTCGAGCTTTTCCGGCATATGACGCAGCTGTCCATGGCTTTCTACGACAGGAACCAGGTCGGCAGGGTAATGTCTCGCGTCCAGAACGACATACAGCAGCTTCAGGAGCTGCTCAACATATCGGTGTTCGCCATCGCCAACGTGATAGGCCTGGTGGGAGTGACTGCCGCCATGCTCGTGCTGAACCTGAAGCTCGGCCTGATAACCCTGGCATCGGTATTCCTGATGGTGCCGCTGCTAATGGTGTGGCAGAGATACGCCCGCATGACGTTCTTGCAGGCGCGGCAGGCCGTGGCCGACGTCAACTCCAGGCTGCAGGAAAACATCTCGGCCGTGCGGGTAATCCAGAGCCTCAACCGCGAGAAGTCCAACATCCGCGGGTTCGAAGCGTCCAACCACAATAACCTGGACGCCAACCTTCGCGCGACCAGATTCACGGAGGCGCTCTTTCCATCGGTGGAGGCCGTCAACGCCCTTGGGCTGGCGCTGGTGGTCTTCTACCGCGGGAGTATGGTCCTGAGCGGGTCTATCGAGGTCGGGGTCCTCGTGGCCTTCGCCCTGTACCTCCAGCGGTTCTTCGAGCCCATGGAGCGGCTGACGAGAGACTTCGGACAGATTCAGAAGACGATGGTGTCCGTCGCGCGCGTTTTCCAGGTCCTGGACGTCGCACCCGACCTGGTGGACAAGCCCGATGCCGTGAGGCTCTCCAACGTCCGCGGCGCGGTGCGGTTCGAGGGCGCCGGTTTCGCGTATGCCCACGAGACGCCGGTCTTGGCGGACGTGGACCTGGACATCCGGCCGGGCGAGACCGTCGCCCTCGTTGGGCCGACCGGCGCCGGCAAGACGACACTCGTCTCGCTGCTGCTCCGGTTCTACGACGTGGTCGAGGGACGAATAACCCTGGACGGGCACGATCTTCGGGACGTCGCTCTCGACTCTCTTGCGCAGCAGATGAGCATCGTTCCTCAAGAGCCCTACCTGTTCTCGGGCACCATCATGGACAACATCCGGTACAACAGCGCGGGAGCTACCGACGAGGACGTCGAGAGAGCGGCGAAGGCCGTGGGAGCGGACGAGTTCATCAGCAGGCTCGAAGACGGCTACGACACTGCGGTCCAGCAGCGAGGCGGCAACCTGAGCGTCGGCCAGCGGCAGCTGATCAGCTTCGCCAGGGCGCTGGTGGCCGACCCGCGCATCCTGATCCTGGACGAGGCGACCGCCAACATCGACACCCATTCGGAGATACTCATTCAGCAGGCACTGGACGAGCTGATGCGAGACCGGACCTCGGTGGTGATCGCCCACAGGCTCTCCACGATCAGAAACGCCGATCGCATCGTGGTGGTCGATCAGGGCCGCATCGTCGAGCAGGGCACCCACGAGCAGCTCATGGCGCTGGGCGGCCTGTACTCCAGGCTGCAGTCCTATGCCGAAGAGAACGCCGTCGCGTAGCAAGGCCGTTTCAAAGTCGACGCACAGGCCCTTCGACAGGCTCAGGGTGAGCGGACGGTAGGTGTACTCGCTCGTGGTGAGCTTGTCGTGGCCTGCGACAGGCTCGGGCCGAGCGGAAGAGGGCTCCCTTCCCCGCTCATGGTGAGCTTGTCGAACCACCGGATTCGTGGCTAGAATTGACATCAGCCAATCGGATTTGAGGTAAACTCGAAGCGATGTCACTAATGTCGGCCTCAGAGCTAGCGCTCCTCTACGGGGAGCTTGAAATCTTCTCGGGCATCTCCTTGGAGGTACCCGAGCGCGCCCGCATAGGGATCGTCGGCCCCAACGGAGGTGGGAAGACCACGCTGCTGCGACTCCTCGTCGGCGAGCTAGCGCCGAACGGCGGCGCGATCCACCGCCCTGCAGCGCTCCGCATCGGCTACGTCCCCCAGATGGCGTCAAAGGTTACGGACGGCACCCTGGGAGACGAGGTGATGACGGCGTTCGCGGAGCTGCGAAACCTGGAGGATGCGCTCGCATCCAGCGCCCTGGAGATCGAACAGGCAGACGCGGCCGGGCAAAAGAGAGCAGAGCGCCGATATTCGTCGCTCCTACAGCGCTACGAGGCCCTTGGAGGCTCCGACTACCGGAACCTGATGGAACGCGCGACCACCGGCGTGGGCCTGTCCTCGGAGGTGCTCGAGACGCCCGCGAGCGCAGCCAGCGGTGGGGAACGGACCCGGGCCGCGCTCGCCACCGCGCTGCTGACCGATCCCGACCTCCTGGTCCTGGACGAGCCTACCAACTATCTGGACTTCGACGGGCTTGCGTGGCTTGAAACGTTCCTGGGCGGCTTCTCCCACGCCTTCCTCGTCGTCTCACACGACCGCTACTTCCTCGACAGGGTGGTAAGCCTGGTCTGGGAGCTCGACAAGGGGAAGCTTCAGGTCTTTCGTGGCGACTACACGAAGTATCGTGCACTCAAGATCGAGCAGAGCGAGCGCCAGCGACGAGAGTACGAACGCCAGCAGGAGTATATCGAACGGGAAGAGTCGTTCATAAGAAGATACCGGGCCGGCCAGAGAGCCCGGGAGGCCCGGGGGCGCGCCACGAGGCTGGAGCGGCTCAAGCGAATCGATGCGCCCAGCAAAGAGGCGCCTCTGCGAATCGACGGAGCTAACGCGGACCGGACCGGCCAGATCGTGGTCAGCACGAGAGACCTTCGGGTCGGGTTCTCCAACGACGACGAGGACGTGCAGCTTCTATCGGTGCCCGACTTGGCGCTGGAACGCCAGTCTCGCACCGTAATAGTCGGGGCAAACGGGGCGGGCAAGTCTACCCTCGTGCAGACACTGCTGGGCCACATCCCGTCCCTTTCGGGTCAGGCATCCCTGGGCCACAACGTGCAGGTGGGATACCAACGCCAGGGGCACTACGATCTGCCCGAGGACTCGACGGTCCTGGACGCTCTGCTGGACGCTCGGAACCTGCCGATCGAGGACGCCCGATCCTACCTGGCAGTGTTTCTGTTCAGCGGTGACGACGTGTTCGCCCCCGTAAAGTCGTTGAGTGGCGGAGAGCGAACAAGGCTTGCGTTGGCCCGTCTCCTGATCACGGAGCCGAACTTCCTCGTGCTCGACGAGCCCACCACCCATCTGGACATCCCCAGCAGGGAGGCCCTCGAGAGGGTCCTTCTGTCGTTCCCGGGGACCCTACTCGTTGTCTCCCACGATCGGCAGCTGATCTCCATGCTGGCCCAACAGCTGTGGATCATAGAGGGGGGTTCCGTTCACCCGTTCGCCGGCACCTTCGATGAGTGGGTCCAGAGCAGACAAGAGGAGAACAGACCGGCCCCGAAGCCCAGAAAGCGATCGCGATCGCATGGCGCCCCTCAATCCAAGGCGCGTCCAAAGGGCAAGCGAGCTCCCGGTCCCGCCGATCCCCCTGATCCGGAAGTTGTGATCGCCGGGATGGAGTCGCGGCTGGTCGAGATCGAGCGAGAGCTCGAATCGGCATCCCAGCGCCAGGACGTGGCCCAGATCGCCCTGCTCGGCCAGGAGTATCAAACTACCCAGGCCTCACTGGAGCAGGCTTTGAGCGAGTGGGGCGGGTAGCCCAGGCGTTGACCCTCACCTCAGTCCTCTCCGACAATTGGGAGAGGAGGCAAGTCCCCCATGTGTCGGGGTCAATCCCGCGAGCGGAGGACACCGTCAGAGTGACAGCTCCATGAGCCTGGCGCCAAGAGACGGTCTGATCAAGACCCCGGAGTTAGACGGCGCGGAGCGCACCGCCCTCGGTGCGCTGGCTGAGGTCTGCGACCGGCATGAGGCTCTGGACTTGCCTCTCAACCTGGTCGACCCAGCGGTGCAGCTTGTCTACTATCAGGACAGCGTGCTCGTCGGATACGTCGAGATGCAGGACCACGCGCCGAAACAGATGGAAGTCTGTGGCATGGTCCACCCCGACCACCGCCGAAAGCGTGTCGGTCACTCCTTGCTCGCGGGAGCCCAGTCGGAGTGCCGTGCACGAGGCCAGTCCGGCTTCCTCCTGGTGTGCGACGAGGCCGGGCCATCTGGTAAGGGGTTCGCCTCAGCGACCGGGGCGAGTTACCGCTACTCCGAGCATCGGATGGAGCTGGACGCCGTCCGTAGGCCTCGTCCAACCTCGGGGCCGCTCCAGCTTCGACGGGCCTCTGAGGATGACATCGCCGACTTCGTCAGCATTAGCGCTGCCGCCTTCCGGCACGACGCCGCGGACATCCCGAAGCGCAAGGATCGCATGACCAAAGGGTTGGCAGACCCGCACCGCGAATACTACCTTGCCGACCTCGCTGGGGTTCCAATCGGCGGACTCAACGTGTCTATGGTTCCAGGCGAATCTCGGGCGTTCATCAACGCATTTGGAGTCCTGCCCGAACACCAGCGTCAGGGTCACGGGCGTCAGATGTTGACTGAGATCGTGGACCGCATCGTGGCAGACGGATGGGAGCACGTCATGCTAGAGGTGCAGACCGACAACCGGAAGGCTCTCTCGCTCTACCAAGCCTGTGGCTTCAGAGAAACCACAACGTACGGTTTCTATCAGGTAGATGCGTCATAGCGAATTCGGATTCCGATTCGGGATGGGAGTTTGTCTGAACACAGCCGCCGGTCAGCGAGCACGACGAGACAACAGAGGATAGAATAGGGACGTCTGACGACCAGAGTTTCTTATATGGGAGGTGAAGTCGTGTCGCTGGTAATGTACGTCACCATTTCGGAGGAAGACAGGATATCGGTCTTTTCCCTCGACCCCGAGACCGGCGCACTCGAACAACAGGGCGATGTCGCGGTAAGCGGCACGCCTGCGCCGCTGGCTGTGAGCCCCGACCGAAGGACCCTCTACGTGGCACGCAGAGGCGATCTCGAGATCTCCAGCTACCGCATCGACCAGGCCTCGGGAGACCTGTCGCCGATAGGAACTGTGTCCGTGGAATCCGATCCGTGCTACATCGCCACCGATCGGAAGGGCAGGTATCTCCTCTCCGCCTACTACGGCGCCGGGAGGACGACCGTCCACCCCATCGGCCGCGATGGGGCGGCCGGCGGGCCGGCCATCGAGTCAATCGATACCGCCCCGGGGGCACACTCCATCCAGACGGACCGGTCGAACCGGTACGCCTTCCTTCCGCACATCGCCGGAGGCACCGGCCCCAACGAGATTCGCCAGTTCAAGTTCGACGAGGCAACCGGCCGTCTCACACCCAACTCACCGGCTAAGGTCACCCCCGAGACTGAAGCAGGCCCGCGCCACTACTGCTTCCACCCTACCAAGGACGTGCTGTACTTCTCCAACGAGCAGGGCTGCAGCGTAACCGCGTACAACCTCGACCCGGCGGCAGGCACCCTCAGCCCCTTCCAGACCGTGTCAACCCTGCCCGACGGCTACGAGGGCAGAAACAGCTGCGCCCAGATTCAGATTACGCCGTCAGGGAAGTACCTGTACGCCCCAAACCGGGGACACAACAGCATCGCCAGCTTCGCCATCGACGACTCGTCGGCCCGGCTCGAGCCTATCGCCCGCGTGCCGACCGAGCCCGTCCCGAGAGCCATCGGTATCGACCCGGCGGGAAGCTTCTTCTTCGCCGCCGGCCTCGAATCGGGCAACCTCGCGTCATACCGGATCGACGACGGCACCGGCGAGCTCCAGCATCTGGCAACGCGTCCCGTCGGCAAGGCGCCAATGTGGGTGCTGACGCTAGAGCTTCCGGGGTAAGTCTGGCGCGAGGTGTCGGAAGACACATCACGCCCGTCTCCCGAGTCTGGTAGAGGGTTACGGCCTGACCTGAGTGCGACAGTCGGGCTCGCTAGTCTGCGGGACGGACGGTCTCGAAGTTGAGATGCGACGTCATGCCGTTGGTGGGCTGCCAGTCGCTTAGACCCGGACGGACGCCCCAGATGTCGTGACGCCAGACGACTGGCGCGGACCAGTACTCCTCGTAGAGCTCCCTGTTCAGCTCCTTCAGCCGCTGTTGGCGCTCCCCGACATCTTGAATCGACAGCAGGTCGGCGTAGATCCGGTCTCCATTTTCGGGATCGTGGTAGGTGAGCAGGCTTTCGCTGGAGCTCGTCAGATACCTGTAGATAGCGTTCATGATTCCGCCGGGCGTGTTGACGTGGCCCCCGTGGAACGCGGGCGCGGGGGTCAGGTCGTCGAACTGCTGAGGCCTCAGCAGAAATCGGCGCTTCACGGGCAGGTACGAGGTTGGCGCGATCTCGACGTTGAGCCCGATCTTCTCCCAATTCTCCGCAAGCAGCACGTTAAGGGTGGGCGTCTCGGTCTGGTCATAGACGGATATGGACAGCAGGCTGATGGTCTCCCCGTTGTAGTCAAGCTCGCGCAAGAGCTCCCGCGACTGTTCAGGGTCGTACGGGTAGGGAGGCAAACTGGGATCGAACCCCTGGGTGACAGGGGTGAACATGGTGGAGCCGCCAGCCAGGGTGGCCGCCTCGGGCGGGTAGATGCGCTCGACGATGGAGGGGAGGTCCATTCCCAGGATCAGCGCCTTGCGGAACCTCTCGTCGGCCGTGAGGAAGCTGTCGTCGTAGCTCATGAAGAATCGCAGGGCCGTCTCCAGGACGTACTTGGGCCCCTCGACAAGAAGCCCTTCGGCCTTGAGAGCTGCCACGTCGCTGGAATCGAACGGCGCCATGTCGACGATGCCGGATTTGAGCAACGCCAACCGATCTCGCCGGTCGGCGACCTGGACCAGCCGCAATCGGGGGAAGGCTGGGACCCGATCGGGGTCCCAGTAGTCGAGGTTCGCCTCGTACTCGATGAATTCGCCGGACAGTCGGCCGGCAAACTTCCAGGGGCCGCTGCCGATGGGGTTCTCGGCGAATCCGGCCTCCCCGACTGCCTCCCAGTAGCTACCGGGTAGCAGAGGGACATCCTCCTGCACCGGGCCCAGCCTGTCGATGAATGCGATGTCGGGCGCTTCGAGCTCGACTTTGAGCTGATAGCGGTCGACCAGCGTCATCTCGCGGATGGCTTCGTCCAGGGAGCCGCATTCGGCGCACGCCACAGCCGCACGCTGGTAGTGCTCCAGGCTGAACATAACGTCGCCGGCTGTTATCTCCTCGCCGTTGTGCCACCGCATCCCGGCCCTGAGCTTCAACGTGTACGACCGGGCATCCGGGCTGACCGTCCAGCTCTCGATCGCCCCGAAATCGGCGGAAGGCCTCCCTTCGGGCGTAGCCCCGATAAGGTAGTCGAACATGTGGCCGTAGTACTGGCGCCCGGCCTGGCTGTCCGCCGAGGGGTCGAGCACCTCCGCACCGAACGTCGCCAGGGCAACTCTGAGGGTGTCCGGCGGCGACTCATCGCCACCTGAGCGAAGTATGAGTCC
>Ga0310124_10002497_pt1 | contig 12620 bp, 10 predicted proteins | sample CB11b_AW_Bot5_MG_FD_203507 | JGI IMG/M metagenome (GOLD analysis project Ga0310124, IMG submission 203507) | Marine microbial communities from Western Arctic Ocean, Canada - CB11b_AW_Bot5 | ecosystem: Environmental > Aquatic > Marine > Oceanic | place: Canada: Western Arctic Ocean | collected...
GGCGCACGTGCCGGATCGTCCCGCGTGATGGCGGCCGACCTCGACAACAATGGCGCCCTCGATCTGGTGGTGTCCGGTGCCGCCGGGACCGCCGTGTGGCTCGCCGACGAGCAGTCGAGGCTGGCGCCATTCGACGTGTCGCTCGCGGCCGAGGTCTTCGGGATCATCGATCTCAACGACGATGGCTGGCTCGACTTGGTGGGCATCGACCAGGGCGCCCCCGCGCGTTGGCTGGGTCGGGGGAGCGCGGGGTACGGTTGGCAACAGATCAGGCCGCGTGCCCACATCGCGGCCGGAGACCAGCGCATCAACGCGTTCGGGGTCGGGGGCGAGATCGAGGTGCGGGCCGGGTTGCTGGTCCAGCGGCAGGTGCTGACCGGAGCGCCGGTCCACGTCGGATTGGGCGAGCAGAGTCAGGCCGATGTGACCCGCATCTACTGGCCCAACGGCGTGATGCAGGCGGATTTCGCGTTTGCCGCTGGTCAGGTGATCGAGGCCGAGCAGCGGCTCAAGGGGTCCTGTCCGTGGGTGTTCGCGTACGACGGGCAGACGATGAACTTTGTGACCGACTTTCTCTGGCGGTCGCCCCTCGGTCTGCGGATCAACGCCCAGGACACCGCGGACACGGCGCAGACCGAAGACTGGGTGCTGATTCGTGGCGACCAGCTCGCACCACGCGAGGGCGCCTACGACCTGCGGATCACCGCCGAGCTGTGGGAGACGCATTTCTTCGATCATGTCTCGCTGATGGTGGTCGACCATCCGCCCGAGACGGAGGTCTATGTCGACGAGCGGTTTGCTCGCGAGTCACCGGCATTGCAAGCGCATGTCACGGGGCCATCGCGACCGGTCCGGCAGGCTTGGGACGACGCCGGGGTCGAGGTGAGCGCGTTGGTGCAGACCCGGGACCAGCAGTACGTGTCCACCTTCGAGCGGGGAAGCCACCAGGGCGTGACCCGCGACCACTATCTGGAGATCGAGCTCGACCTGCCCGCCGGCGCCGGGGACGGTGCAACGCCGCCGCCGGATGACATCTGGCTGCTGGCCCACGGATGGGTGTACCCGACCGACAGCAGCATCAATGTTGCGCTGGGGCAGGGAAAACACCCGGCGCCACGTGGCGTGGCGCTCGAGGCGTTGGATGAGCAAGGGCGTTGGGTGGTGCTGCATCCGGATCTGGGGTTCCCGGCTGGGAAACAGAAGACGATGATGGTGGCGGTGTCCCGATTGCCCAGCGGCCGCTGGGCTCGGCGTTTCCGGTTGCGGACCAACCTGGAGGTCTACTGGGACTGGGTGGGACATGCCCCACAACGTGCTGATACGCCGCACGAGACCCGCCGCCTGGCGCCGACGACGGCGACGCTCGCATATCGCGGCTACTCGCGGACGGACCTGATTGGTCCCCGCGGGTTGGAGATACCCCGATATGACATCGCCAACGTCCGGCCCCGGTGGCGAGACCTGGTCGGGTATCACACGCGGTTCGGTGACGTGCGCGAACTGTTGGACACCATCGACGATCGATACGTGATCATGAACGCCGGCGACGAGATGCGTTTCCGGTTTGCGGCGCCGAACCCACCGCCCGAGGGATGGCGGCGCGACTTCGTGCTCATCGGCGACGGGTGGGTGAAGGACGGAGACTTCAACACCACCCACTCCAAGACGGTCGGGCCCTTGCCCACGCATGCCCGTGCCACCTACTCCGCCGCGGCGTCGGCCGTGCTCGAAGACGACCCGGTCTATCAGCGTCACTCGGACGACTGGGTGAGGTATCACACGCGCTACGTGGCCCCTGACCGTTTTCTGCGGGGGCTCGGACGCCAGACGAACTGATGAGCCCAGGCTTCGGGCTTCAGGCGTCAGTTTTAGAGGGAGGGAGGACGTGAAGCGAGCGGGCGATCTGACGGGGACCGTGGCTGTAGCAGCGGGTCGTCAGACCCGCCGCCACGACCGTCTCTAAGGGTCCTAAGCCCGGTGACTATGCCGGGCGCCGTGCAAGGCCGGGGCGTCCACGACCGCGGTTGCCGTTCGCGCGCGAGCCGTAGGATCCCGACCCGGCCCCCGGCCCGGCGCCGCTTCCGCCGCGGTACGGCGACGGACGGCGTGAGCGCTGCGGCACGGCGGCGGCGCGATCGGCGGTCGCGGGGAATCCGGCGACGTCTTCCCGGGGAATCGAGGCGCCGACGAGTCGTTCGATGGCCGCCAGTTGGGGCCGTTCCTCCGGCGCCGCGAACGAGATGGCATTGCCACGGGCTCCCGCTCGCGCGGTGCGCCCGATCCGGTGCACGTAGTCCTCGGGGACATTCGGCAGATCAAAGTTGATCACGTGGCTGATGCCGTCGACATCGATGCCGCGGGCCGCGATGTCAGTGGCGATGAGCGTATCGATCGACCCCGATCGGAACCCGTCGAGCGCGCGAGTGCGGGCGTTCTGACTCTTGTTGCCGTGGATCGCCGCCACCCGCCGACCCGAATGCTCGAGCTTCCGCGCGAGCTGATTGGCCCGCGCCTTGGTGCGCGTGAAGACCAACGTTTGACCGACCTCCGGACGTTTCAGCACGCTGGCCAGCAGGTCTTTTTTTCGGGTCATGGCGACCGGATGCACCACCTGACTGATGGCGCTCACCGGTGTCGCCCGACGGGTGACCTCCACCATCTCCGGGTTGTTCGTGGTGCGCCGAATGAGGTCTTCGATCTCGTTCGGCATGGTGGCCGAATAGAACAGATTCTGGCGGGTGGCCGGCAGCGCCGCGAGAATGCGGCGCACGTCCGGCAGGAAGCCCATGTCCAGCATCCGGTCCGCCTCGTCCAGCACCACGGTGGCCACGCCACTCAGGTCCGCCTGCTTGCGACCCATGTGGTCGAGCAGCCGGCCCGGCGTGGCAATCAGCAGGTCGAGCCCGGACCGTAGACGGCGTGTCTGGGGTTCCATACCCACGCCGCCGAAGATGACGGTGTGTCGCAGGCCCAAGTGCTTGCCGTAAACCGTGGCCATGTCGGCGATCTGAGCCGCCAGTTCCCGAGTCGGCGTCACCACCAGCGCGCGAGGTCGCCGCCCCGGCTTGCCGTCGGCGAGGCGCTGGAGGATGGGGAGCAGAAACGCCGCGGTTTTGCCCGTGCCGGTCTGGGCGCAGGCGATCAGGTCCCGGCCCTCGAGCGCCACCGGAATGGCGCGTTCCTGAATGGGGGTAGCAGTGGTGTAGCCCGCCCCGGTTACGGCGCGGACAAGTTCCGGGCGCAGGCCCAGTTCGACAAACTTCATCTGTATGTATGGCTCCAAGTTCCGCGCTCACCCCGGCGCGGGTCGGTTATCGATGTCAGTCCCTCAGCCTGAGGGCGTTCGTAGGAAGAATCTGGGAGGAGGAAGGGCCCGCGCTGTGCGCTGGGCATACCCGCTGCTCTGAGCGGGGTTTCCGGGTGGGAGAAAACCTGCTCGCGATTCGTCCACCATCGTAGCACGGAAATACGGACCCGCCCGCAGATCGCCCAACCGGAGAGGGCGTGATGCAGTCACCGAAAGATTCGGTGAAGGATCCGACGACTCGCAAGTAGTAACCTCCGAGGGCGGCTCGAACTGCCTGCCGAGGAGGGTCCATGCGAATCGCAAGCAGAAATGTTGTCCTTCTGGGGGGGGCGGCGCTCGTCGCAGTTTCCACGCTGGCAGCGTGCGGCATTGGGGGCGGTCGAGCCACAGAGGGCGAGGAGCAAGCCGTCCTGCAATCCTATGACGTGCCGTCGGAGCATTGGCAGCAGTTTCGCGTCATGTTGAAATCGGCGCTATACGACCCCGAGAGCCCGGTGGGCCGGGTTGCAAGTGATCCTGGCACCACGATGCTCGTTGTCGCCCCGCCGCGGATACAGACCGGGTTCGTCAGATGCTGAACGCCGGTTTCGACGCGCTTCCTCCATAGAGGTCAGTCAAGCTGACGTACTGGCTGCTCGTCGGTCGCCCCGTCGACCCCGGTGACGGACCCGCGTCGTTCTCGGTCGCGGGCGCCCGGAGACTCGACCGCCTTGAGCCAGTGATGTCTCAACTTGTGTCTAGTCAGGGTGACTCCGAGTTCGCGCTGCTCGAAGAGATTCAATTGAGTTCGATGTTGCAGGACCAAGCTGGCTCGTCCGGGAAGGTGGCGAAGGTGCAACAGACGGTCACCCTGGCCGGGGAACGAATCGTGGCCCGCGTGAACATCACGATGCCGCCTGACCACCTTTTTCGCAGTCAGGTGTCGCTGCTGGCTGGTCACTACCTGGTAGTCGGACAGACGGGGTTCGACGCACGCCAGTTACTTGGGTTTGCCGGTCAGTTCGAGGTCTCACTGGTTGCCACCGCTCTGTTTCCTGACGCCGAGGCGGGAGACGATCTGACGCTGTATTACGCCATGATGGCCGAACTCGTTGGATGAGCCCGGCCGATGGGCGAGGAAGGCCTCGAGCAGCTCTACGCTCGGTTGGAGAAGCCGCTGTGCAACCTGGTCTACGCTGGCTGTGGAGCGTGGACGAGTCGCAAGACGTCGTCCAGGATGCGTTCGTGCGGCTGTGGCGGATGCGAGCTCGTGTCGACAAGCAGACGGTCGAGCCGTCGATCTACAAGATCGCGCTCAATCTGGCGGCGTCGCGGCGGCGTTCGAAACGGATCTGGCGCTGGGTGTCGTCCGACACCATCCGGGCCCCGTCGTCCGCCGACGAACCGGCGGACGACGCCATCTCCGCACGCCAGGAACTCGGACGTCTGCGCCGCGCCGTCGAAGGGCTTCCTGAGGACCTGCGGCGCGTGATCATGCTGTGCGAATATTCAGAGTTGAGCTACGACGAGATTGCGGGGATCCTGTCTATTCCCGCCGGAACCGTGGGCTCGCGCCGCCATCGCGCGCTTCAGCGGTTGCGGGAGACGCTCTCCGAGGCGCCGACACGACATGACTGAGTCCGACGATCTGTTCGTTACCCTCGAACCGCCGCCGGGCGGGCCGGCGCGTCTGCGGTCGCGGATGGACCGCGAGCAGCGGCGGAGGGCGCGGCTCAGACGCCTGCGGTCGGCGGCCGTCGTGGGCGTGCTCGGCGGCGTCCTGGTCATCGGGGGGATCGCCTTGGGTCCCGGGGTCGCGCCCGACCCTCTCCCGGCGGAGTTAGACCTGGTCCGAATGGCATTGGGACAACTCGCTCCCCCGATCGAGCCGGTCACCCTCCCGGAGGCCGCGCGGATGTCGACCGCGGTGCGCCGGGTGCCCTTGCCGACCGACGAGGTCGTGTTCTATCTCATCGGCTCGATCCAAGAGTAGCCGCGGAGTCGTGCCACCGGGCTGCGCTGCCCGGTGGTAGCATCAGGTGAGGACTCGCCGCGCGCCGCCCCCACGCGGTCACCTGGGCCAGCGCCTGCCGGAACAACCTCATGCAACGGAAGAGTCGTTGGGTTGCGCTGACGGTGACCTGTGTCGCCCTGGTGTCGCTGGCCTACGCGGTCTCGGCCTTCCTGCTCGCCGGTCGCCGATGGCCGGCGGGACCGATCCCGATGGAGATGCAGTTGGGCAACGGCGGTGGCCTGCTCGACGGGTCGGCCGACTGGGACGAATGTGCCATCGCGGCGCTGTCCGAATGGAACGCGCATCTCGGTCGCACCGGCCGCTTCTTCGACCCGATCCGTGCTGCCACCACAGTGCCGAGCCAGAACGATCTGGTCAACAGTGTGTTTTGGTCGGCCGATATTTTCGGCACGCCCTTCGGCGAGCAGACCATCGCCGTGACGGCCAGCGTGGCTCGGTTCGAGAACGGCGTCGACACGACCATCGAGGCGGACGTCGTCTTCAACAGCACGTTGCCGTTCAATTGCTATCGCGGCCCGAGAGGGCTCGGGCCGGTGCCCGAGACCCAAGACGCCCTGGACCTGCGGCGCGTGGCGGCGCACGAGTTCGGGCACGTCCTGGGGCTGGGCCACCCGAATCAGGGGGGGCCGCCGCAGCGCGTGCACGCGATCATGAACTCGACCATCAGCGACGTCGATGCACTGCAGGCCGACGACATTCAGGGGGCGTTGACGTTGCATGGGGTGCCGGTCATCGGCATCCCGTTTCCACCCCGTGACCAGGTGCTGGGGTTCTTTCTGGCCCTCGAGACGGTCTATCGCGACACGCTGGGGCGGGCGCGTGACAACCCAGGCTTCGTCGATGCGGAGGGGTCCGCGGTCTGGTTCCCGGAGTGGCTGCGTTACGTACTCAACGACTGCTCGGAGGAGGAGGCGACGAGTCGGGTGCTGTTACAGATCAGCGGACAGGGTATTCAGCCGGTCTGCGGCGTGGTCGGCCCGGGTGTCATCGACTTCCCGCCCAGGGACCAGTCCCTCGACTTTCTACAGATTCTTGACACCTTCTATCGGGATCAGCTGAGTCGCCCGGTGGAGTTGAGCCATATCGATTTGGAGGGCAAAGCGGTCTGGCTGCAGGAATACCTGCGGTATCGCGCCAACGGGTGCACCGACGCCGAGGCGACCGGCCGGGTCGTGACGCAGATTGGGGGTGGCGGCATTGCCGCGGTGTGTGGGAGTCCCCCGGTGCCCCCGACCGTCCCCCCGGACTATCCCGGCTGTTCGATAGACACGGTCGTCGTTGGGGGCACTGCCGCCGGCAGGCTGGAGGCGACCGATTGCAGCGCGCCGCATCGGCTGGGGGCGCGGGCCGACCTCTATCGCGTCGACGTGACCGCCGGCGAGGTCGTGACGATCACGCTGGATCGCGGGTCGCTCGACGATCCGTATCTGATCTTGGTCGACCCCGGCGGCGCGGTGGTCGGCAGTGACGACGATGGCGGCTCCGGCGTCAATGCGTCGATTGCGGGAGCGTTGCCGGCGGGGGGGACCTACACTGTCGAGGCGACATCGTTCGATGGCGGAATCGGCACCTATACGCTCGCGGTGACATCAGGTCTCCCGCCCTGTCCGACCAGCCCGATTCTGGTGGGTTCGACCATCCCCGGAACGCTGACGAGTGCCGATTGTCTGGCTCCCCACCGACCGCAATCTCGCGCCGATGTCTATACCTTCGATGGATCGCCGACCCAGCGCGTCGACATCGCCATGGCGGGGAGTTCGCTCTCTGACCCGTATTTGATTCTGGCCGGGCCCGACGGGCAGGTCGTGGCGGAGAACGATGACAGCGTCGGGACTGATTCGGCGCTGTCCGCGCTGCTCCCGGTGGCTGGAACCTACACCATCGAGGCGACGGCGTTCGGCGGCGAGACGGGCTCCTACACCCTGAGCCTGACCGAGGGCACGACCGGATGCGTGACGACACCGATCACGACCGGCGACATCTTCAGTGGAACCCTCGGCACCAGCGACTGTTTGGCGCCCCACCGCTCGCAATCGCTGGGCGACCTGTACACGTTCGACGGCAGCAGCGGGCAAGTGGTGACGATTTCCCACGACGGTGTGTCGCTCTTCGACCCGTATCTGCTGCTTGTCGGCCCGGGGGGCACCGTGGTGGCTGAGGACGACGATAGCGGCGACGGGCTGAATTCTTTGAATGCCCTGATCGCCGGCTTCACGTTGCCCGTTTCCGGGACCTACACTATCGAGGCGACGGCGTTCCAGACCGGGCAAACCGGGGCCTATAACCTGGGTCTGACGACGACCGGTGCCGCGCAAACACTCGGCCGTCCAGTCCGTTCGCCGGCACCGGGCCACAAGGACCCGTCGAGCCTGAAGCAGCGACGCGCGCCTAAGTAGTCGCCAGGAAATCTAAATAGTCGGCACGAACTGTGGGAGCACGTAGGCGAAGATCATCGTTACCACGGCCATGAACAGGGCCAGGATGATGCTGTGCTTCAGCGTCATGCGGAAGAGGCGCCCCTCCTGGGACGACGCCATCCCGGTCGCCGCCACGGCTACGGCGATGCTCTGTAGCGAGATCATCTTCCCCATGACCCCCGTAGCAGCGTTGGTGGAAGCGGTCAGGATCGGGTTCAAACCGAGCGCGTTGGCGGTCACCACTTGCAACGTGCCGAACAGCGCGTTCGATGAGGTGTCGCTGCCGGTCAGAAACACGCCGGTCCATCCGAGCATGGCGCTGAAGAACGGGAACAACGTGCCGGTGGCGGCAAAGGCCAGGCCCAGCGTCGAGGTCATGCCGGCGTAGTTCATCAGGAACGCGAGCGCAAGAACGGACCCGATAGTCAGGAGCGGCATCGAGAGCTGCTTGAACACCCCCCGCACGATGCCGAAGAATTTGGCCGGTGATAGCCCCAACACCAATGACGCGGCGAAGGCGGAGAGGAAACACGACGTGCCCGCCGCCGACAACCAGGGGAAGCCGTAGACGGCCGGGTAGGGTGACGGCTCCGGGGTCAGCGGTGGGACGCGGGTGATGAGTCCGTCGAGCAGCGGTACCGGGATCGACAGACTGAGTGCGTTCAGCATCGCCTGAACCGGCGGAAAGCGCCACACCAACACGAAGACGACGAGCAGAACATACGGGCTCCAGGCGACGAAGATTTCGCCACCCGTGTGGGTATGCCCGGCTGATGTCACCTCGACATCGTCTTCGAGGCGGAAGATGTTCTTCGGCTGCCACATCTTCATGACCGCGATCATGGCCACGAGCGCGGCGATCGAGGCCAGAATCACGGCGAGTTCCGGTCCCAGGGTGCTTGACGCCCACAACAGCACACCGGCGAACGTCACCGAGCAGGCCGCGATAGGAGGCAGCACTTCGAGCGCTCGCTTGAACCCGGACATGATGACGACCATGTAGGCCGGGATGATGAGGGCGATCAGGGCACACAATCGGCCCGTCATGGTGCTCAGGGCGTCGACCGGGAGTTCCGTGATCCCCGCGAGCGTGGTGATGGGAATACCCAGCGACCCGAAGGCGACTGGCGCGGTGTTGGCCACCAGGCAGATGAAGGCGGCATAGAACGGCGAGAACCCGAGCCCGGTCATCATGGCGGCGGCCACGGCGACCGGGGTGCCGAATCCGGCCGCACCTTCGATAAAGGCCCCGAACGCAAAGCCGATCAGCACCGCCTGCAGGCGACGGTCGTCGCTGAGCGATCCGATCGAGTCTTTGATGATCTCGAACTTGCCCGTGTCCACCGTCACCCGATACAAGATCAGTGAGGCGATGACGATCCAGCCGATGGGGAAGAGCCCGAACGCGGCGCCGTAGACCATGGAGGCGCCCGCTTGCGGCACCGGCATGCGGTACACACCGACGGCCAGCACCAGCGCTACACCGAGCGCGCTGAGGCCGGCGATCCAACTCGGCTTACGTTTGACCCCCAGCATGTAGAACAGGATGACGAGAGGGACGGCGGCCACCAGCGTGGAGAAGCCGAGGCTGTCTGCGAGGGGTGTGTAGTTTTGTTCCCACATGATCGAGTATTCCGCGCAAGAAGTAAGGTTGAACCGGTTGGCAGACTGTAGCACGTGGGGCTGCTGATGACGATACTTGAGGGAGGACCGCGCATGGCCGCGAACCGTCGCCGCTCATGTGTCACCATGCCGGTGGCACGACAGATGGTGAGGAGGCACACGATGAGAGGGCTTGCAGCAGGGTTGGCGATCGGTCTGGTCGTCGCTAGCGGGGTCAGCGGGGTTGTCGCGGCCCAGGACTGGCCCCAGTGGCGCGGGCCGGACGGTCGACGGATCTCGAGTGAGCGCGACCTGCCGACGATCTGGGGCCCTGACACCGGCGTGGCGTGGCGGACGCCGTTGCGTGGTCTCGGAGTGTCGTCGCCCATCGTGTCCGGCGATCTGGTCTTTCTGACCTCACAGCTTGGCCGGGGTCCGTTGCGGCCAGGAGGGCACCCGACACTGGTGCGCGGTGGAGCAGAGTCGCCAGACGATGAGCGGCCCCTCGGTGGCGCGCGTGTCGATGGCGACGGCGACGGGGTGCGTTTCCTGGTCAGCGCGTTCGACCGCCGAGACGGGCATCTGGTCTGGGAATACGAACTCGCGGCGGAGGGTGACCAGCCGCAGGCCCACCAGAAGCACAACATGGCCACTCCGAGCGCAGTCTCAGATGGCGACAGGGTCTACGCCTGGTTTGCCACCGGGCAACTTGTGTCGCTCGATCTCGACGGCGAGCTGGTCTGGCAGCGTCACCTTGGTCGCGACCACGGGTCGTATGAAATCGTCTGGGGCCACTCGAGCTCGCCGGTTCTCTACCAAGACCTGATCATCCTGCAGTCCGACCACGAGAACGGGGCGTATCTGTTGGCGCTCGACCGACGCACGGGGCAGGCGCGCTGGAAGGCGGACCGGGGTCCGGCGCTGCGGTCGTTCAGTACGCCACTCGTGGTGGCTGGACCCGACGGCGACGAGCTCGTGGTCAACGCCAACGCGGGGCTCGACGGCTACGACCCGGCGACCGGCGAGTGGCTGTGGCATGCGGACGGGCACAACGAATACCCGGTCGCGGCCGCCACTTTCGATGAGGACGGGATGGTGTACACGGCGCGGGGGCACCGCGCCGGGCCCTATCTGGCCATCCGGTTGGGCGGGCGCGGGGTGGTGGACGAGACGCATGTGGCGTGGCGGGTGCCGACCGGCGCCCCCTATGTGTCGTCCATCCTGTACTACGAGGGACTGATCTACATGGCCAACGGCAACGGCATCGTCACCGCGGTCGACGCGGCCACCGGTGACCGGGTCTGGCAGGACCGGCTTGGCGGCATCTACTCGGCATCGCCGGTGGCCGGAGACGGCAAGGTTTATCTTTTTAGCGAAACCGGCGAGACCGTCGTGCTGCGAGCCGGGCGTGAACCGCACGTCCTGCAGCGGAACGACCTGGGAGAGCGGGTGGTCTCGTCACCGGCCGTTTCCGCTGGCCGGATTTTCATCCGGACCGACGACGCGTTGCTGGCGGTCGGCCAGTAGCGGTGGCGCAAGAACGACCGGACGAATCGACAGTTCCGAGCCCACGACCACAGACGGGCCCCGTCCCTGCCGGCGGGTCCGTGAAACACCTCGACCGACACGTGCTCGCGGTTGTCGATGGCCGGACCACACAGGCCGCCGCCGCCGCGGGCGCCCACCTGACGTGCCACTCCGGATGCACTCCCTGCTGCTTCGGTCCGTTCGCCATCACCCCGCTCGACGCCTGGCGTCTGCGCCACGGACTGGACGAACTGGCGTCCGTCGACCCGGCGCGGGCCACGGGGGTCCGTCGGCGTGCCCGCCTCGCCGCGAGCGAACAAGCGGGCACGTTTCCGAGGGGCCAGGTCGGTGTGTTCGCCAGTGAGGGGCACGAGGCACGGTTCCACGAGGCGTTCTCGTCGGCGCCGTGCCGGCCCTCGACCCCGACTCGGGGGCCTGCCTCGTATACGCCTGGCGGCCCGTCGTGTGCCGAACCCACGGACCACCGCTCCGTGAACGGGGCGGCGACGTGCCCCATTGCCCGTTGTGCTTCACCCAGGCGACCGCGGCCGAGATCGAGGCCGCCCGCACGCAGATCGACGTGGAGGACATCGAGTCGGCAGCGATCGAGGGCGTGGCGGGGGAGACCGGCCGGCGCGCGATGACCACCATGACCTTCGCGATCGCCGAGACGACGTAGGCGCCCCGACCATGCGGGTCGGCTATGGCGCCTGGATGCCGAGGCTGGACTTCGAGCCGTCACCCGTCGGCGATGCCGCCGAGGCTCACGACGTGTTCTTGGCCAGGGACCTGCGGGCGCGGGCGATTCTGGAGTGGACGGTGCCCAGCGGTAGGCCGAGCCGGGAGGCAATGTCCGGGTAGTCCATACCATCGCGAAGGCGGAGGGCAAGGATTTCTCGCTGCGCCGGCGGCAGGTTTCCCAGGTGAGGCAGAGACGCTTTCCACTCGACCGTGCGGACATCAACCAGGCCGGACGGGGTGTCGGCGTCTGCGCTCGCGGCGGCCTGCGTGTCGAGCACGTCCGAGGCGATGCCCGCCAGCCACGAACGCAGCGCGGAGCTTTCCGACTCGTTCATGTGTCCTCCGGCTTGCAACCAATCGAGGAGTCACGGATTACATCACACAACGACCCGCCTTGGGCTCATTTTTTACGGCGGCGCGGCGCAGTGGTGGCCCGTCGTAACCCGCCCGCCGGCAGGGCGGCGGAGGCCCCTGCCTGACACTCGAACGGACGCAAAAACCATGAAATTGAACGGACGTAGATACGGAATTTTGGAGATTATCCATTCGCTGGGCGCCGCGGGAGAGGGACCATGGAAGCGACTCTGAAATCATTGGTGTTTTCACGCTCTGTCGCGTCGGGTCAGGCTCCTTTGACGGGCATGAATTTTGCATTGATTGTCTGCAATATGTCCGGAGCCACGAGGTTGGTCTTATTTGGAGGTGGATGCATGAAGTTTGGGAAGTTGCTCATGGTCGCGCTAGGGACGCTCGTCTTGCTCCCCGCCGCGGCATCAGCGCAAAGCCAATTCGCTGGCAACGTCCAGGATGACACCGGGGGCGCGTTGCCCGGCGTCACCGTGACGGCGGCCAGTGAGGCACTCATCGAAGGTTCGCGTCTCGCCATCACCGACGGCACGGGCCAGTACCAGATGATCGATCTGCGTCCTGGCCTCTATACGTTGACCTACGACCTCCCCGGGTTCGGCACGCAGGTGCGGAACGAAGTCAACCTGCCCTCCGACGTCACGAT
>Ga0310124_10002498_pt1 | contig 12620 bp, 10 predicted proteins | sample CB11b_AW_Bot5_MG_FD_203507 | JGI IMG/M metagenome (GOLD analysis project Ga0310124, IMG submission 203507) | Marine microbial communities from Western Arctic Ocean, Canada - CB11b_AW_Bot5 | ecosystem: Environmental > Aquatic > Marine > Oceanic | place: Canada: Western Arctic Ocean | collected...
TCTGCCCGCGGGTAAATAGTCCACTTTCAATCATCTCTGAAGCTAAGTTCTGAATGTTCTCAACCGTATTTGTCGAATTCTGCTCAAGCAAAATCGCCCCCAAGGAAAACGGATATTCTCGCTGGCTTTCCAGAATTCGAAAATACTGGTGCATTGCATCCGCTTCAGAGGTGGTTTGCCCTTTTGTCACCCCACCACAAAATGCAACAGCCGTTTTCTGAATAGACTCTTCAGCCAAAGGCCCCGCCAGATACTCCACCAAAGCATCAACTCGACTGATGCCTTCATCAGTCAATTTATTCCCATTAAGTCGCTTACCTAGCACAATAAGGAGGTGATTAATGCTCATTTTATGTTCAAGTCTCGTTTTAGTGATTAGATGGAGTGAATTATGTATACAATAGTTCTTAACAAAAGTATTTTTAAATTCCTAAATGTAGCTCGCAATAATGCTCACTATTGATAGCAACATCTTAAGGTACACAAGAATCAACGTGCAGCTATAAAGCAAAAATAGCACGGTCTTGTATTTCATCGAACTACACGCTTGTTAACATTAATCTCATTGAAAGAATACGCTCACTCAAAGAAGTGAGGTTAACAAAAGATATACTTTAACCAGAGTTCGTTCATCGAACCGTCTTCACAGGAAGTTACTATGCTGTCTATTTTTGATATCTACAAAATTGGGGTTGGCCCGTCCAGCTCCCACACAAATGGACCAATGATCGCTGGGTTTAACTTTACCCAAAAAATTGATGCTCAGCTTAAGCAAGTGAAGCGTATTCAAATCGACTTATATGGCTCGTTATCATTGACGGGTATTGGTCACCACACAGACAGAGCAACTTTGTTAGGTTTGCTCGGTAACCGCCCCGACACTATTAAGATTACCAGTGCTAACCAAGCAATGCGTAAAGCGATTGAAGATAAATCTCTACTGGTTAGCGGTAACCATGAAATTCACTTCGATGTAGAAAGCGACTTACTCTTCCATAAAACTAATCTTCCGCTTCATGAAAATGGCATGACCATCTCTGCCTTTGACGCAAGCGGTAGTCTTCTAGATATGGAAACGTACTACTCGATTGGGGGTGGCTTTATCGCAACCGCTGATGAGCTACAAAACGGTAAGCAAGAAGCAGAAACACAAGTTGAGTTCCCTTTTACTTCTGCCGACCAATTGCTTGAATTATCAGAGCAGCAAGGGCTTAGCCTTGGTGGCTTAATCCTGCGTAATGAAGTGTCTTTTCAAGGCATGGACGTGATTGACCAAAAAGCTGACCAAATTTGGAAGGTGATGTCTCTGTGCATGCAGCGTGGCTTTGATACTGAAGGTATTCTTGATGGTGGACTAGAAGTCACTCGTCGAGCACCAGCTCTTTTGAAAAAGTTGGAAGCGAACGCTTCGATTGAAAATGATCCAATGGAGATCATGGATTGGATTAACCTGTTTGCCTTTGCTGTAAGCGAAGAAAACGCAGCGGGTGGCCAAGTGGTAACATCTCCAACCAATGGTGCGGCTGGCGTTATTCCTGCGGTATTAATGTACTACCATCGTTTCATTAAAGAGCTAGACACCAAGCAGTTGAAAGACTTCTTGGCAGTCTCTGGCGCTATCGGCATCCTATACAAAACCAATGCTTCAATTTCTGGTGCAGAAGTAGGTTGTCAGGGTGAGGTCGGCGTATCTTCATCAATGGCTGCTGCTGGCTTAACCGCTTTGCGCGGTGGCAGCAACGAGCAAATCTGTATCGCAGCTGAAATCGCAATGGAGCACTCTCTGGGCATGACATGCGATCCGATCGGCGGGCTTGTTCAGGTGCCATGTATCGAGCGTAACGCAATGGGTGCAATGAAAGCCATCAACGCATCACGTATGGCTCTAAAACGCACCAGCAAGTGTCTTATCTCGTTAGACAAGGTTATCGCAACCATGTATCAAACAGGTAAAGACATGAACAAGAAGTACCGTGAAACGTCTTTAGGTGGTTTAGCGGTGATCCACATGGCGCCACCGTGTGAATAGCTAGATGCGGTGACTAGCTAGATGCGATGAATAGTCGAGATACAGAGAATAGTTGAAACGCAATACATCGTTGACACGCGCGACTAGAAATCGCCTCACTCAGAACCGTTATTGTAAACTTAGTTTTCGATATCCAAACAAAAGCCAGCCAACAAGCTGGCTTTTTTATTGGCTAAAATCCAACAGCCAATTGAAAGTGATACTCACTTGAACATTTTACAAGATGACCAATGCTAACTTTTCCTTTATCCGTTCATTACTTAGCCACAAATGAAGGTAGTTAAATTTCTCACAGTTATGCATCCATTATCAAAATCTAACATTGCAAATTTCATTCATGAGAAATATCAATGCACTCATAAGAAAAGGTATATCGAGTAAAGTTCTGTTTGGGATGCATGTTTCATTTTATGTATTGCTAGTGATGGTATTATAATTAGGTTATTACACTACATCTTAATACTAATGTGAGAATAAAATAATGTGGAATAGATTAAACAAATCAATGATGTTCTGCCAAATGATGTTTGGACTTTCGTTCTATGGCGTCATGGTGATCTTGACTCGTTTCTTCCTTGAAGATCTTAACTACAATGAAGCCGACACAATGATGGTTGTTGGTGCTTTCTCTGCAATCGGACCGCTATTTGCTATTGCAGGTGGCTTCATCGCCGACAAATTTTTAGGCGCATACCGATCGTTGACCATTGCCTTTCTAGGGTTCGCAAGTGGTTATGCTCTACTGGTACTCGGTGCCGCGGCGACCAATGTTCCAATGGCATTATGTGGTATTGCTTTAGCGAGTTATGCGCGTGGTTTGATGTCCCCTTCTTACCCAAGTCTTTACAAACGCACGTTCAAAACTCAGGAAGATTTCGAAAACTGCTACCCTATCAACTACTCAGTCAACAATATTGGTGCGCTTTTAGGCCAGTACTTGTTCCCGATGCTAGTGCTTGTTGTTGGTTTCCACGGTGGCTTCCTTCTTTCAGCTGCTCTAGCAGGTGCCGCACTTCTGATGATGCTCTTTGTTCGCAAAGGCCTTGTTGAAGCAAGTGCTGAAATCGACCAAAAACCAGTAAGCACTAAACACTGGGGTGCATTCCTTGGCCTTTCTGCTGCAATGATTGGTTTGGTATTCTTCATGTTTTCTAACATGGATATCGGCCAGAACATCGTGTACGCAATTGGTGGTGCAGCGATCATCTACTTTGTCTCTTTGATGATGAAATCGAAGAAGTCAGACATGCTGAAGATGGGTACGATCTTAATCATCACATTCCTGACGACATGTTTCTTCGTGTACTACGGCCAAATGATGACGTCGATGACAATGGTTGCAATCAACACAATGCGTGGCGATCTATTCGGCTTCATCCCTGTAGCACCTGAAGCGTCGATGGCAATGAACCCACTTTGGTGTATGGTTGCAGGCCCTATCATTACGGGTATCTTCTCTAAACTAGAAAAGAAAAACATTCATTTCTCTACGGCAACCAAAGTAGGTTTCTCTTTCATTCTGACGGCGATCGCTTTCGGTATCTTAACGATGGCAGTAACAACCGTTGGTGAAGATATTCTGATTCGCCCTGAAGTGTTCTTAGCAATCCACTTCTTCCTAGCATTTGGTGAGGTTATTGTTGGTTCTATGGTTGTAGCATTCATTCTGTCTGTTGCACCTAAGCACATCGAGAACTTCTCAGTAAGCTTATTCTCTGTCGCAATCGCACTATCAGGCATTGTTGGTGCTGTATTCTCAACGTCTATTGCACTTGAGAAAGGCCAAGAGATCACACAAGAGATCGTTCAAACGGTTTACGGTGATTACTTCCAACTATTAACTATCCTAGCGGTAGTAATGGTTGGTATCGCAATGGCAGCATCGTTCATTATTCGTAAGATGCTAGACGCTGCGAAAGCCGCTGATGAAACGATTGAACTAGAGCAAGCAAACAGCTAATAACACTCTTATTCAACAAGCTCGTTCATCAAGCCCTTTAGTTTTCTAAAGGGCTTTTTTGTCGATATGGATATCAAGATAAATAGATGTCAGGATTGGTAGGTAACTAGATGGAGGTTCAGGTTACGTTGCGCTGTGTAAATAAAAGTAAATGATAACCATTAGTATTGAGTATTTTCCTGTTCAGGATTATGATGTGAAAATCAAAATCTAAGAGAGCCTTATATGAGCAAGCCTAGCCCTATCACATTAACCGTTACTCAAACCTCAACCATTACACCGAATATGCAGCGTATAACGCTTAGCGGTGAAGGATTAAGTAAGTACCCAACCGAATGTGCCGGCGGCTACATCAAGCTTTTGTTCTCGCCACTCGGCACCACAGATTTAAGTCAACTGAACGAAGGTGAGCGCCCAACCATGCGCACTTACACCATTCGTCAGTACAACCCTGTCGAAAAGTGGATTGAGGTTGATTTCGTACGCCACATCACCACAGATCTGCAATGTGGCTTTGCTGCAAGATGGGCAATGAACGCAGAAGTAGGTGACACGGTTTCAGTGGCAGGTCCTGGATTAATTCAAGGGCTGAATCTAGAATCGGATTGGTTCTTCTTGGTGGCAGATATGACGTCGCTACCTGCGCTCTCTGCCAAAGTAAAAACGCTTCCGGAACACGCAGCAGGCCACGCTGTCATTCAGATCAATTCAGTAGCAGACAAGCAAACACTTGAAGTACCTCAAGGTATAAAAGTCACTTGGTTAATTGAAGATGAAACTGAACAAACACTTTCACAAACAGTTCGCAACACAGAATGGTTAGAGGGGCAGGTTTCGATTTGGACGGCGTGTGAATTTGAAAGCATGCGCGAACTAAGGCAGTACTTCCGCAACGAAAAAGAAGTCGCGAAAGAGAACATCTACATCAGTAGTTATTGGAAGCGTGGCGTCACTGAGGATGGTCACAAAGTATTAAAGCAACAAGATGCTCAAGCTTTAGCAGGTTAAACCTGTTACTACATACATCTTTTTGCTAGATAAATAGAAAACGCCCTTAGCGAAGTTCATTCATATCGTTAAGGGCGTTTTAGTTTGAATCCGATGAAGATCAAAGCCGAAGTGTAAGATTAGATACTCTCACCTACTTCAATCTCATAACCAAGATCCAGCTTCGCCACCCATTCATTGTTGCCTTGTAAACGCGCTACAACTTGCTCTGCAGCGACTTTACCGATCTGCTCCCTAGGTGTTACGACAGTTGCTAAACGAGGCGTCATCGCCACGGTGATGTCGTGTCCGTGGAAGCCTGCAATCGCCATCTGCTCTGGTACTTGAATACCACGTCGTACACACTCGTAAAAAGCACCAATGGCCAAATCATCGTTAGTACAGAAAATGCCATTCACTTCAGGGTGCGTCTCAAGTAACTCACCAATCAGTTTTGCACCAAGAGTAAACGAGGAAGCGTCTTCCGTTTGCAGCGTTACTGGCGTTTTGTCGGCTTCTTGCATCGCATGCTCATAGCCTGCCATTTTCAAGCGAGTACGCTCATCCATTCGAGCCGCTAAGTAAGCAATATTAGTGCGCCCTCTATCGAGCATGGTTTTAGTCATCGCTCTTGCCGCTTCGAAGTTATCAAAGCCAACCGCTTGTTCAATACGGGGAGACACCGAATCCATAATTTCAATCACTGGGATAGAAACAGTCTGCAGCATTTTACGCGCTCTATCAGTGTGCACGTTTTCTGAAAGGATAATCGCATCAACGTTGTAAGAAAGCAGCGAAGCGATGCTCTGCTCTTCCAGTTCTGGGCTATAGCCATAGTGGGCAATCATGGTTTGGTAACCCGCAGGCGCGGTGACTTGCTCAATACCACGAATAACTTCAGCAAAAACTTGGTTGGTTAACGAGGGGACCAAAACACCAATCGCATTGCTTTTTGCGTTGGAAAGAATGTCTGGTGCGCGGTTAGGGATATAACCTAGCTCGTCTACTGCAGCGCTGATCTTATCTCGCAGTGCTTCTGATACTTGAGAAGAGTCTCTCAGGCAGCGACTGACGGTCATTTTGGTGACACCAACTAAGTTGGCAACATCTTGTAATGTTGGACGTTTTTTCTTATTCGACATAATTAGTAATTATTATTTTTGAGTTATGTTACTGGTAACAGTGTATCCGACTGACGTGGAATTTGAAGCCTAATTTAGTAAAATGTTGATACAGCGTCAAAATTACAAACGCCCTCTTGTTGAGGGCGTTATTGATTGTTTAAGCGTTTACTTTTACTTCAGTTCTTGGGGACTGACTCCAAGTGACATGGAATTTTTCGGCTTCCTCTCTATCGACTCGCGAATAGGTATGAGAACCAAAATAGTCACGTTGCGCTTGCAATAGATTCGCTGGTAACACTTCACAGCGCAGAGAATCAAAGTAGCTTAATGCAGAACTGATCCCCGGCATCGGCACACCATACAAAGCGGAGTTAGCAACGGCGATACGCCAAGCAAGCTCACGCTCTTCCACTTGTTTGATGAAAACCTCGTCAAACAACAGATTCGCCAGCTCACCATTTTGTTGATAAGCCGATGTGATACCTTGTAAGAATGCTGCACGAATAATACAACCTGCTCGCCAGATCTTAGCTATTTGAGTGAAATCGAGATTCCAACCCTCTTTGTCTGACGCTGTCTTTAATAAATCAAAGCCTTGTGCATAAACAGACAACTTGGCGCAATATAGGGCATCGTGAAGTTCAGAAATAACCTCTGTTTTATCCAACTGACTCGCATCGGCAACATTGCCTTTTAGCAGTTTGCTCCCTTGAATACGTTGTGATTTTTGACCGCTCATCGCACGTGCATAAACCGCCTGTGCAATGGTTGGAGTTGGGCAGCCTTCCTGAAGGCTGTTAACTGCTGTCCATAAGCCTGTGCCTTTCTGGCCAGCCTTATCAAGTACAACATCAACAAATGGCTTACCCGTCGCCAAATCTTCTTGTTGAAGAATGTCGGCACTGATTTCCATTAGGTAACTATTAAGTACACCAGTATTCCATTGCTCAAAGACTTGCCCAATCTCTTGAGCTGGCATTTCAAGCACATCACGCATGAAATGGTACACTTCGCAAATAAGCTGCATGTCGGCATATTCAATACCATTGTGTACCATTTTCACATAGTGCCCTGTACCAGAAGGACCAACATACGCAGCGCATGCTTCACCCGCTTCAAACTGACCAACAGGTAGTCCATTAGCATTCACTTTTGCAGCAATCGCTTCCCACATCGGTTTCACATATTGCCAAGCCGATTGGTCACCACTCGCCATAAGCGCCGGGCCAACACGAGCCCCTTCTTCACCACCAGATACAGCAGTGCTGAAGAAACGAAGCTTGCCTTTATAGTTAGCTTCGCGGGCTTCTGTGTCAGTCCATAAACTGTTGCCTGTATCGATAACAATATCGTCGCTCTCTAAACCGGCTTCTAGCAAATTACTCACTACGATATCGACAGGCTTTCCTGCAGGAACCGACAAAGCGATTACACGCGGCTTCGCGAGCCCTTGCAGCACATGCTCAAGGCTAGCCCCTTGTGTGAACTTACCTTTACCAGTAAACGATTCATTAAGCAGCTTTGCTTCTGAACTGGCGCGATCAATGTTGTCTGTATTCAAGTCAAAGCCAGCAACGTTAAAGCCGTTATCCAGTAGGTTGAGTGCTAGGCTTTTGCCCATCACTCCTAAACCAATCATCGCGATGTCGTTTTTTAACTGAGTCATGGTTTAGCCTATCTGCTTAATTTGTTTGAGTGCACTTTCTACTACCTGTTCGACATCTTGTGAGATATCAACAAACAACGCATCGGCTTCATTCGGTTCAACCAAGGTTGCGAACTGGCTTTTCAACATTTCTTGACCATTGAAGTAATGGTTCTCGCGCGCTTTGTGGCGGTTCCAAATGGTGTCGAAGCTACCTTGTAGGTACACGATAACTAAACCTTCATTGTTCTTCCGTAGAATGTCGCGATATTGAGGTTTCAATGCAGAACATGCAATCACAGCACTTGGCTGCTCAATGTATTGCTTGTTGAGTGTTTCTAGCCATCCTTGACGATCTTCGTCAGTCAGCGGAATACCTTGACGCATTTTTTCTACATTGCTTTGCGGATGGAAGTCATCGCCATCAAAGAATTGAAGCTCTAAAGCCTGTGCGATACGGCTACCAATTAGGCTTTTTCCGCATCCAGATACGCCCATCACGAGTATTTTTTTGCTTTTCATAAGGCAAGCCTTCCCTAAGCCCCAACCAAAACAGGGGCTGACAATCGAATCTAATAGTTAAACTTGTGTTGCTGATGATCGGTTCCTGAACATTAGATTCGCTCTGGAACCTTTGCTGTTATTGCCACCAAAGCGCGAGCTGAGGGAAGATAATAACCAGTGCCAACACCAATACTTGAAGTGCAATGAACGGCAGTAGTGAAGAGAAAATCTCACCTAAGCTGATGTCTTTTGGTGCTACCGATTTCAGGTAGAAGGCCGCGGGACCAAACGGTGGTGACAAGAACGACACCTGCATGTTTAGACAGAACACAACGCCGAACCATACTGGGTCGAACCCAAGGCCAGTGATGATTGGTACGAAGATTGGCATTGTTAGAAGTGCCACACCTACCCAGTCAAGGAACATGCCTAGAACCAGTAAGATAGCCATCATGATTAATAGCGTTACTGTCGCGTTACCGCCACTGAGCGCAAGGATGGTTTCTTCAACAAAATCAATACCGCCCATCAGGTTGTAAATACCAACCAATGCACTAGCACCGATACCAATCCACATGATCATGCCGCAGGTACGCATAGTTGCGATGGCACTCTCTTTCAACATGCTGAAATTCAACTCACCACGGATAAGAGCACTAATCATGATACCAACCACACCCAAAGCCGAAGCTTCTGTTACTGAAGCGATACCCGTGTAGATACTACCTAGAACTGTTGCTACAGAAAGCAGTGGGAAGAACAGAGCCTTGAAGTAGCTTGGCTGATTTGCGATATCTTCTTCTGTCTCATCATCACTAGGAAGAGGAGCCAGAGAAGGATTCAGCTTACAGCGAATCAATACGTAGCCGATGTAACAGCCCGCAAGGATAAACGCTGGCAAGAAAGACGCTTTGAACAGGTCTCCAATCGATACACTCGCTGTCATACCGTAAATGATAAGTACGATACTCGGTGGAAGCATAGTGCCTAGTGCGCCACCTGCACAGGTTGTACCGATAGCAAGCTTACGGTCATAACCTAAACGAAGCATTTGTGGCAGTGCGAGAATACCCAGTAGTACCGTTTCACCACCGATAACGCCTGACATCGAAGCCAATAGAACCGCGACTAATAAGGTTTGTACTGCCACACCACCACGAACTTTACGGCCGACAGATTTCATTGCATCAAACAAATCGCGAGCAATGCCCGAACGGTCTAATAAAGCCGCCATCAAAACGAACATCGGTACTGCTAAGAACACATAACCAGAAGCAAAACTGTAGGTACGGCTTGCGATCAACGGTAAGGCATCAGGGCCAAACCAGCATAGAGTGAAGAAAATCGCGACAAAGCCTGTTACGAACGCTAGCTGCATACCGGTCAGTAGCAAGCCAATCATCATAACCAGCATGAGCAAGCTGCCCCATGCGATACCAATAGAAGATAAATCAAACATCGTCATTCTTCCTTAGACCCATCAACTCTTGGATTAGGTGCAATACAAACTGGACAACAAGAACACACAAAACGACAAAAATCAGGCCTTTCAGCAGCGCAGGATAAGGCGCGTTTAACACTGACCCTGATGTTTCAAGGCGGAATTCACCCCAAGGTGCAAACCATGCTTCCTCTGCGGTGAAGTAAGCCGCATAAGCCAGCATGCCAGCAAAGGCCAAACCCACAATGTGGTGAACAAGATTAAGATATTTGCGTGCTTGGTTAGACACTGAATCGTAGATAAGAACCACACGTACATGCTTATTCGCAGCAAACGCGTAGATGCCACCAATAATGAATAAAGAACCACCGATGAAAGAAGCTGTTTCATGTACCCATGTGGTCGGGGCATCGAATGCGTAACGCATCACAACTTCATAAAATGAAATCAATACAGTAAAGATAAAAAACCAGCTCACGAGATTACTGAACTTTATAACAAAACGATCAAGCGCATTTCTTGGTTGCTCGTCGTTTTCAGCTGGGGCATGGGGAGTTTTGTCTGTCATGGGCCAAATTTCCTGGGAGAATACGGGAGAGCAGTGCCCTCCCCCGTCAGTAAACTAAGTTTGAATTACAGTAAGCCGTTTTCTTCTAGGAACACAGTCACTGAGGTGTAAACTTTTCCTGCATTATCAGAACGCTCTGCAAATACCTTCCATTGACCTTTCGCGATTTCACGGAACTTCTTACGCTCTTCTTGAGACCAGTCGTGGATAGTGATTTCTGGGTTCGCTTGAGCTTCTTTAAGCGCCGCTTGGTCAGCCATTTTCAGCTGAGTTGTCATGTCGTAAGAGAAGTCACGCACTGATGTTTGCAGCATTGTTTGTAGATCAGCTGGCATCTTGTCCCATTTCTTCTGAGAAATAGAGATATCGATAAGCGGTAGTGAGTGAAAGCCCGGTTGAACTGGATGTGTTGCAATGTCGTTCATGCCCGCTTTTTGGTTGGTAGAGAATACCGTGTAGTCCGCTGCATCAATTACGCCTTTGCTTAGGCCAGTAAATACTTCAGAACCCGGCAGGTTTACTGGAGTAGCACCCGCGGCTGCAAATACTTGTTGTACTAGGCCTTCAGGCGCACGCAGTTTAAGACCTTTAAGATCCGCGACACCATCGATTGGCTTTTTAGAAATGAATGATTCAACGCCGGTTGTTGAAGCACCAACGAACTGAACACCGTAAGGCTTGTACAGTTCAGTCATTAGCTCATTACCACCACCGTAGTTCATGTACTGAAGCAGCTGTGTTGTGTCTGACCATGCACCAACCATATTACCGATAAGACCAAAAGCTGGATCTTTACCAGAGAAGTAACCTGTTGCTGTGATGTGACCATCTAGGATGCCCATTTTGATCGCGCCTAGCGTTTCTGTGTGCTTAACCACAGCACCAACAGGAAGTAGATCGATGTCGATACGTCCATTAGACATCGTTTCTACGCGCTCAGCCCACTTCTGCTGAACCTTGAAGTTCAAATCACCAGATGGATCTGAAGATTGAATCTTAAGTTTAAAGTCTGCAGCCATTGCTGAAGTAGCAAATAGACCAGAGAGGGAAGCGGCAATCAGCGTTTTAGTCAGAGCTTTCATTTGGGTATCCTTATGAGTTTCACAGAGTCCGGCTTGTTATTATATGTTACCGGTAACGTTGGAGTGGATGTTACCGGTAACTTTACAACCTTGTCTATGAGAAGGATCACATCTTTAACATTAGTAAAACGTTTGCTATCAATAAGAAAAATGTGACTAAAAAGTCACATTATAGGTTGGAGGTAGGATTTAATTTCTTTTTAAGTCAGTGAGATAACTAAACCTGCAATGATAAAAACGACGCCTACACCGCGAGTGGCGTGCCACTTTTCCTTTAAAAAGTAGATCCCCATCACTACGCCGAAGATGATGCTTACTTGCCTTAGAGCGACAACCAAGCTGACATTTTCAGTCATGGTCATCGCAAACAGCACCAAGCCATAAGTCGAAGCCATCATGATGCCAGCAAGTGTTGCTCTTTTACGCAATAACCAAGCATTATGAAATTCGATTTTTTGATTCGACACGAGTAACCACAGGCTCAGTGGAATCACAATCGCCCAAAACTGAATGCCTAGATAGAAAATCGCGGTGTGCTTGTTAGTTATAACTGGTGTGCTCAAAGGATCGAGTAACAAAAGCGCTTCTTTATCAATGATGGAATAGCCCGTGGTACCAATGGCCGCGATTAACGCCCACAGTACGCCAAGGTTGAGATACGCTTTTAACCTAAGATCTGAAAACTTCTTAAGTGGTACAAACAAACAACCCAAGGTAATCAAGGTGAAGCCAAACCATTGATTAGGTGACAGCTCATAGCCTATCAACACCGTGCCTAAACCCACCATCAACACAGGCAGTGCCCGTGCCATTGGGTAAATCACACCGATATCAGCTTGTTTATAGGCCGCGCCTAACCCAATCAAATAGATGATTTGACAGATCCCACTCAAGAAAACCAGTTGCCAGAATGGAAGTAAGATATTTGACAGTCCAACACTGTGAACATACCAGATCAAGTAAGGCGTCAATATCGCGGCAGCGGCAAAGCCAGAGGCTAAGAAGAAAGACGAGCCCGAGCCTTGATTAGATTTACCTAGAACGTTCCAACCCGCATGAAGCAGAGCCGAAATTATCACGATGACGATGGCAGAAAATTCCATTTCATTCCTAATTTATTAACTGACTTATAAAAGCCGTCGCTGAAAACGGGTGACCCGTCCTGATATGGGTTGACACTTGATTGACTAAAACGCTCGATGTACTTCATCGGGCGTTTTGTATTTTAGAGCTGTGTGAGGCCTATATTCATTATAGATTTTCACTGATTCGGCGACCAT
>Ga0310124_10002500_pt1 | contig 12614 bp, 12 predicted proteins | sample CB11b_AW_Bot5_MG_FD_203507 | JGI IMG/M metagenome (GOLD analysis project Ga0310124, IMG submission 203507) | Marine microbial communities from Western Arctic Ocean, Canada - CB11b_AW_Bot5 | ecosystem: Environmental > Aquatic > Marine > Oceanic | place: Canada: Western Arctic Ocean | collected...
CGCCCGGGGGATACGATTGATCTGTCGGATGTCACGGGATGAAGACTGTGGACGGTGGAAGAAGCCACGCGATTCCGTAGCCGTAGGGGCGAACGGCGGTTCGCCCGGTTTTGGGTTCGCGTAGTTGGGCGGACGGTGGGCAGTCGACGGTGGACGGTTGACAGAGTCAGAAGACAGAAGCATATGACAAGGGACTGGGCCACTGCCATGAATTAGGATCAAGTCGCAGCCTCTGCATCCCTGTGCACAGTACAGGGATGAGCAATACGTTGTTTTTGTTTGAAATAAAATGCGCCACCTTCGTCCTCTTGCTCAGCCCGAGGGCGCTTGGTCGCTTAACTTCTAATGGTCTTGGTGCTCTGCACAGAGATTTCAGTCGAGAGGATGACGTGTGAAGCCAGGTGTTTTCTGTACCGTGTTTAAACGAGACACGATCGAGGAGGTGGTAGACGCAATCGTGGAGGCCGGTTTTGTGGCGGCTCAGTTCCACGCTTCTTCGGCTGGCGAACGGCTGATTGCGGGTGTGCTCGAGGACGATCTTTGCGTGCGGATCCGCTCTGCGTTTGAACGTCGGCAGCTTGAGATGGCTGCGTTGTCCGGTACGTTCAACATCATTCATCCGGACCCGGTCGTGCGCGATGACGACTTTCGACATTTTGACGGGCTCGCATCCTGCTGCGGCAAGTTGGGGACGGGGGTGATGACGCTTTGCACGGGAACGATGGATCCGGACTATATGTGGCGTCGCCATCCTGAGAATGGATCGAGGGTGGCGTGGGATCTGATGATCGAGTCGCTCGCGCGGCTTGCTGCGATTGCGGAGGCGCGGGATGTGACGCTCGCGTTTGAACCGGAAGTGTCGAATGTGATTGACACGGCAAAGAAAGCGCGGGAGGCGATCGATACGGTGGGTTCGGATCGGATCAAGGTCTGCATCGATGGCGCCAATCTTTTCCACGCAGGGGAGCTTCCTCGGATGACGGAGATTCTGGATGAAGCGTTCGACTTGCTGGGTGAGGACATTGCGATGGCTCACGCAAAGGACCTGTCGAAGGACGGCGAAGCCGGTCACGATGCGGCTGGAACCGGCCAACTGGATTACGACCATTACATTCAAAGCCTGCGTGACATCGGTTACCGGGGAACGATCGCCCTGCACAGTCTGAATGAAGGCCAGATTCCTTTCAGCCGACGGTTTCTGTTTGAGAAGTTGGGAGTAATCTCCTGAGCACACTCCCGTCCGGTTTACCCTCCTCTTTAGAACGAGCGACAACTTCCTCTGACGACACGGTGTTTCACGTGTCGTGCCCCCCTGGAATTGCGCGTCTACTTGGCATCGAGTTGGAAAAGCTCGGGCTCGAGTCGGTCCGGTCTCCCTCCGCTGGCGTGGACCTGAAGGGACCACTCGAGAATGCGTACCGGGCGTGCCTCTGGTCCAGACTCGCCACGCGCGTGCTATGGCCGATCGCGCGTTTTCCGGCCGCGAATGAGGACTCGCTGTATGACGGTGTGCGTGAGATTCCGTGGGAGAACCACCTCGGGATCGATTCCACCTTTGTGGTGGACGGGCGCACGGTGCGTTCGGCGATCACCCACTCGCATTTCGCATCTTTGAAGGTTAAGGATGCTGTTGTCGATCGGCTCCGTGAGCGCTTCGATCGCCGACCTTCGGTCGATCTTCACAATCCCGATCTGCGTATTAATCTCTACCTCTTCCAGGACGAAGCAACGATCGCCATCGACCTGAGCGGTCACGGGCTCCACCGGCGTGGCTACCGGCAAAGGGGACACGAGGCGCCGATTCGGGAGAACCTGGCTGCTGCGATTCTGATGCAGGCCGGATGGCCGAATGTCGAGGGGCCCTTGCTCGATCCGATGTGTGGCTCGGGGACGTTTCTGATCGAGGGTGCGCTGATGGCCGCGGGAATTGCCCCAGGGATCGCCAGAGAGCGGTTCGGATTCCACGGCTGGCTGAAGCACGAGGAGGAAACCTGGAGGCGTGTTCGATCGGAGGCGGAGCGAGCCCCGACACCCATTGGGCGGCCCATCGTCGGGTATGACCGGGACCCGGAGGCGATTGCACTGGCGAAGCGACACGCGTCTCGAGCGGGTGTGGGTGAATTCATCCTCGTAGAGCAGAAGGAGTTGTCTTCGCTCGCTAGGATGGAGTCACAGTCACCCGGGCTTTTGGTCACGAACCCTCCGTATGGGAAGCGGATGGGGGAGATGAACCAGGTTCGTGGATTGTACGGCACCCTGGGTGAAAGATTGAAGGGGCAATTTCCCGGATGGATGGTGGCGGTCTTCACCGGAAATTCTGAGCTTTGTTCGGCGGTCCGTCTTCGACCAAGACGATCTTACGCGTTCGATAACGGAGGGATTGAGAGTAAGCTGGTTTTGTACAAGATGGACTCGCGGCAGGGAAGGGACTCGGGGGAAACCCAAGGTCAGGTGGCACCGCCTGGTCTGAGCGGGCGAGCGGGAGACACGGAGAGCGGGCGGGGTGAGCGAGACTTCGTCGCAGAGGATTCCGCGACTGATGGTGTGGAGATGCTTGCGAATCGGTTGAGGAAGAATGTGAGACACCTTGGCCGCTGGGCGCGGCGACAGAAGATCGATTGTTTCAGGGTCTATGATGCGGATCTACCGGACTATCCGTTTGCGGTCGACCTTTACCAGGGCACCGATGCGCGATGCGCACACGTTCAGGTTTACGAACGTGATGATCTCGATGACGCGAAGTTGGCTTCCGGGGTCGAAGCAGCTGAATCCGTTTTGGAGATCCCAGCGGGTGGCGTGATCTTGAAGACGCGCAAGCGCCAACGGGGTGATGCCCAATACGAGCGCGTGGCGGAAGAAGGACAAGAGGTTGTAGTGGATGAAACGCCCGCGCGCTTCTGCGTCAATCTGACGGACTATCTGGATACAGGTTTGTTTCTGGACAACCGGATGGTGAGGGCGCGGATCAGGGATCGTGCGGATGGCGCTCGGTTTCTCAATCTGTTCGGCTATACGGGAACGGCGACGGTGCACGCCGCACTGGGCGGGGCCGAATCGACGACAACGGTCGATCTTTCGAATACCTATCTGGATTGGGCCCGTCGGAATCTGACGCTCAATGGGATCGAGGGTGATCCTCATCAGCTTGTCCGCGCTGACTGCCTGACGTGGCTTGACTCGGCCAGTGAACAGTACGATCTGATCTATCTGGATCCACCGACGTTCTCCAATTCCACATCGATGGACGCGTCGTTCGACGTTCAGCGTGACCACGTCGATTTGATCGAGGGTTGCCTGTCGTTGCTGTCAGAAAAGGGCACGCTCATCTTTTCCTGTAACCGGAAGGGCTTCGAGCTGAAAATCAACGCGAGGGATGGCCTTCGGATCCGCAACTGGTCGGGAGAGACGTTGCCGAAGGACTTCGAGCGGCGGCGCGCGTTTCATCATTGTTATGTGTTTGGGGGAGAATGAGCGGGTGAGGGGCGAGCGGGCGAGCGGGCGAACAGGAGAGCAGGCGTGGCAATGGCCTTCGGCTCAGATTGCTGTGAGACCGAGCTCTGCTCGGGAACGGACCCATCGGGACCTGGGTACTTGAATCCAGACAGTGTGGCCTACCGAACGAATTGAGAATGAACCTTGAGATGAGAAGAGAATGGCACAACCGAACATTCTAATCATTCAGACGGATCAGCATCGGTGGGACTGTCTGGGGGTGACGGGAAACCCGGATATTCGGACACCGAATGTCGATGCGATTGCGAATGATGGGTCGACGTTCGAGCAGTCGTTCTGTCCCTACCCGGTCTGCACGCCCTCGCGATACTCATTTCTGACGGGATTGTGGGTTCATCAGCATCTGGGGTGGACGAATCATTGCACGATTCCGAACGGGATGGCGACGTTTCCGCGCATTCTGCGGAGCGCGGGATATCGGACTAAGGCTGTGGGTAAGATGCATCTGACGCCGACCTATCTGGATGTTGGGTTCGATGAGATGGTGCTGGCTGAACAGAACGGGCCGGGTCGCTACGAGGACGATTACCATCGCTATCTGCGTGAGGAGGGGCTGTGCGACGCGGTAGATCTGGTCGACCAGGAGCGCGAGTATCGGTCACGAGCTGCGGGGCGATACTGGGACACGTTCGGATCGCTGGTTTCGGATCTGGATGAGGCCCATCATTCTTCGACCTGGATCGGGGATCGTGCGGTCGAGACACTCGATGCGTGGGAGGGGGATGGCAATTTGTTGATGGCGAGCTTTATCAAGCCGCATCATCCGTTCGATCCGCCCGCGCCGTGGGATGAGATGTATGATCCAGCTGGTTTGACGCTCCTGCCGGGATGGGCGGAACGGGTGGATCCGGAAGACGTGCTTTTCAGTAAAGGTTACTTTCCGCACTCGGCCCTGGATGAGCGGAAGTTGCGACGGGTGATGGCCCATTATTACGGGTCGATTTCGCACATCGATCACCACGTGGGGCGGATGATTGATTCTTTGCGGGCGCGCGGTCTTTACGATAAGACACTGATTGTGTTCAACAGTGACCACGGTGAGTACCTGGGTTCCCATCATATGAAGGGGAAGGGAAACCGGATGTACGAGCCGCTCGTCCGCGTGCCTTTGATCGTGAAGTGGCCCGGGCAGACGCGGGAAGGGGTACGGCGAGACGATCTGGTCAATACGATCGATCTGGCGCCGACCCTCTTGAACGCAGCAGGATGTGAAGTACCCGATGTGATGCCGGGCTTCGATCTTCGTAAGGAGACGCCTCGAGAAGTAATGTTCGCGGAATCGGGACGGGGATTCGAGTATATGGCTCGATCGCGAACGCATAAGTTACTGATGTGTGAGGATTCGGAATTCGATCGGCTCTACGATCTGGAAAACGATCCGACCGAGCGTACCAATGTGTTTCGAGAGAAGGCACACGCGGAGGTGCGTGATGAGCTGCGTGATGAGCTGATGCGGTGGGCTCTGTTCGATGCGCGTACTGTGGCCCATTTAGACGAGCACGCGCCTGTCGTGGCTGGGCGACCCGATCCGGATCCGAGGGGAAAGGAATGGCAGTCTATGTACGATTACTTTGCGGGCAAGATGGAAGAGGCGTTCGAGGCCGGTCTCTGAAATCGTTTGGAGCGACGCCCGCGATCTGGCTGTGGCTGGTCAGGGGTTTGCCGACACGGCGATGCCCTACGATCGTCTGCCGGCACGGGCCGAGGGTGTGGTGCGCCCGGAGGTCTGGAACCTGAGCCGTTATTCGGCGGGGATCCGGGTTGGGTTTCGCACGGATGCGACGTCCATACACGCACGGTGGACGCTGACCGAGGAACAACTCGCGAAGCACCATATGGCGGCTACTGCAGTGAGTGGACTCGATCTTTACATCGATCTGGGGGAAGGCTATCGATGGGCGGGCATCGGCCGGCCGGAATCCTTCCCGGACAACGAAGCGGCATTGCTAAGCGGCGGGGTGGAAGGCGAGAAGCGGTGCCTCATCTATCTGCCCCTCTACAACGGCGTTTCGGCTCTATCTGTGGGTGTCCCGACGGGATGTGCGCTGGAACCGATTTCGGACCTGGCGGACTCGCTTCCGATCCTGTTTTATGGCACGTCGATCACGCACGGTGCGAGCGCGACGCGGCCGGGTAGCGCGCACGTGCAGAAGATCGGTAGACGGCTTGGGATACCGACGATCAATCTGGGTTTTTCTGGAAACGGCAGAATGGAGCCTGAAGTCAGCAGACCTTGTGGCCGAGGTGGATGCCTGCCTCTACCTGATCGACTGCTTGCCGAATATGGATGCTGATCTTGTAGCGGAACGGGGCGAGGCCTTCGTGAAAATTCTGCGCGACAGACGGCCGAACGATCCGATTCTGATGGTCGAGGATCGTACCTATGGTGATGCGTTCATCAAGGCCGATCGGGCCCATCGGAATGAAACATCTCGTGCGGTCTATCGCCCTATTTTCGATCAACTGAGCGTGTCCGACCCGAACCTCTACTACCTGGAGGGCGCCGGTCAGCTCGGTGATGATGATACGGTGGATGGATCACATCCGACAGATCTGGGCTTTGCCCGGATGACGGATGTTTTCTCAACCAAAATTGGTGAGATACTCGACTCGCGCTAAGTCGTCCCGTTTGATTCCTATGGCGAATGAGACGAAGCGTATCGTTCACCTCGAGTAGCGCCCGGTTCCCTGCGTTTGAGATTCCTGAGGTTGCGCATTCGAAATATCTCTGCACGAAGTCAGTGGGCAACTGTTCAGGCGCCGCATCGAGAGGCGACCGGTTGGCAACAATCTGTCATCGTAATTATGAACTCACGTACCAAGCGAGGGACGCTATGTCATTCCAGATACACGATATCGACGCAGACATCAAGAGCGCCTACGGGTTGGCGGTCGGTGATATGAATGTGAACGGTAAACCGGACGTCATCGTTGGTTCGATGGGTGAGAAGATGATCGCGTGGTACGAGGGGCCCACCTTCAAGAAGCACGTGGTGTCGACCGATCACATCGGGACGATCTGCGTCGCGGCACACGACCTAACGGGATCGGGCCTACCGGACATCATCGCAGGTAGCGGGTTCAGCCGCCGTGACCGGTCGATCATCGAATACCTCCACTGGCTCGAAGCGTCCGAGGAGGACGGCAATTGGAAGAGCCACCTGATCGACGAAATTCCCTACTGTCACCGACTCGGTATGGTAGACGTCCATCAGAATGGCGACCCGGTGCTCGTTGTGGCGTCGATCAGGGGCGTGGACGGCACCATCGAGGAATGGCACGATCCTGGTGATATCTGGTTGTATGAAATTCCGGAAGATCCGTATGGGAAGTGGCCACGACATCGAATCGGACAGGCGTGCCTGAATCACGGATTTTCCGCAGGCGATGTGGACGATGACGGCCGCCTGGATCTGTTGATCGGCGCGCGAGATGGACTGATCTGGTTTGAGCCGCCGGCAGAGGATCTGACGGACCCGTGGCATCGTCACGTGATCAGCGAGTTGGAGAGCAGCGAGACGTGGGCCGCCGACCTGGACGGAGATGGGATCAATGAAATTCTGTCGATCGAGCCGTGGCACGGGAACGAGCTGGCGTGGTACAAGTGCCTGGGCGGAGATCTTCGCAACGGGCCGTGGGAGCGCCATTTGATCGACGACACACTGAATCGTGGTCATTCGGTTCAGTGTCTGGATATAGATGGTGACGGAAAGATGGAGATCATCTCGGGCTACAACGGAGAAGGTCACATGCTTAACATTTACCGCGCAAAGGATGACACGTTCGAGACCTGGGATCGCGAACCGATCGATGCAGGTGGGATTGGGATGGGGCAGATGGAGATTCTAGACTTGAACGACGACGGGCGCCAGGACATTGTGGCGACGGGAATGTCGAGTCATAACGTGAGGTGGTACGAGGGAGTACAGTAGCCGTAGGGGCGAACGGCGGTTCGCCCGGTTTTGTGGTTCGCGAAGGTGAGAGGACGGTGGGCGGAAGACAGAGGACGGAAGACAGAAATCAGAGGAATGATTGGCAATTTTCCGGTGGGAGCAGCCTCCCGGCTGCGAACGGATTGTGAAGACAATCGCGACGATTGTTTACGACCACGCCACCGATTCTTCTCTATTCGTAGACGACTCTATTCCGCCCATCGTTCTTGGCTTGGTAGAGGCGGTTGTCGGCGCGTTTGATCATTTGTTCGGGTTCGGCGGCGTCGAGGTCTTCGGGGTGGGAGGAGATTCCGGCGCTGATGGTGATTTTGACGGTACCGCCATCGACTCGGAATTCGTGTTCTTCGACGTTCTCGCGGAGTCGTTCGCCGAAGATGGCGGCCCCTTCGCGTGAGGTGTGAAGGAGCAGAATAAGGAATTCTTCGCCGCCGTAGCGGACGACGGCATCTTCCTGACGACAGAGCACACGCATGAGATGTGTGACCTCTTTGAGTACGCGGTCGCCGGCGTCGTGGCCGTGGCTGTCGTTGACATCCTTGAAGTGATCGATGTCGAACATCAGACACGACACGGGAATGTCGTGGCGGGAAGACTCGGCGAGCCTTGCTTTGAGGAAGGTATCGAGCGCGCGGCGATTGTAGGCGCCGGTGAGCGGGTCGGTCAGGGAGAGTTCGGACAGACGTTTGTATTCTTCGAAAAGCTGATCCAGCTTCAGTTTCTGTCGGATGAGGGCCCTGACTCGGGCCGCCAGCTCGGTCGGTTGAAGCGGCTTGACGAGGAATTCGACAGCACCCAGGTCGAGTCCTCGGACCCGGGTTTCTACGTCATCTGTGGCAGAGACGAAGACGACAGGCAGGGCATCGTAGCGAGGCTCGACACGGATCGAGCGCAGCACGTCGAAACCGTGTTCGTCGGGCAGGGCCAGATCGAGAAGGACAAGATCCGGGATGCGCTTCGAAAGCACCTCGAAGGCTTCGTGGCCACTCGAGGCGGTTTCGATTTCGAGGTGTTCCCCACGAAGCGCGTGTTGCAGCGCGGTCAGCTGTAGTGAATCGTCATCGACGATGAGAACGCTTGGCATACGGGGTTCCAGTCCGATGGCAGTCAGTTGGAAAGAGAAACCAAAAGTACTCGAATGAGAGAACCTGGGAAAGAAAATTATGCGAGGAAAGCCCGTGGAATCTGACATTTACGGAATCGTGCCACCGATGGTGACACCGTTTACGGACGCCGATACAGTGAATCTGGCCGCGGTCGCTGAAGACGCGACGTATCTGGTCGAAGAGGCGAACGTTCACGGTCTGGCGGTGTGTGGGAGTACGGGTGAGGGCCACGCGATCACGACCGATGAGACGCGTGCGATTACGGCGACAGTGGTTGAAGCTGTGAAGGATCGCGTGCCGGTGATCACGGGGATCATCGCGAACAGCACGAAAGCTTCGGTCGAGCGTGGAAAGGCGGTCGCTGATCTGGGCGTGGCGGCGCTTCAGGTCACGCCGGTTCACTATCTGTTTCGTCCGAGCGATGAGGCAATGGTGGATCATTTTCGACGACTGGCGGAGGAGACGGGCCTTCCCGTGATGATCTACAATGTGGTCCCGTGGAGCTACCTATCGCCGGCTCTGCTCGAGCGGATTATTGACGAAGTGGATGGCGTCATCGGGGTCAAGCAGAGCGCGGGTGATATGAAGCTTTTGGCCGACCTGCTCGTCCGTGCGTCTGACAGGGCGAGGATTATGTCTGCCGTGGACGCGTTACTCTACCCGTCATTCGCACTCGGCGCGCACGGTGCCATTGCGGCTGTGCTAACGGCGGCGCCTACGCTGTGCGTGGATGTGTGGGAAGCGGTCGAACAGGGGGACCACACCCGTGCCCGCGCGACACACGAGAAGCTTCTTGCGATCTGGAACGCAATTGAGGCGGACAACCTGCCGGCTAACGTGAAGTTTGCGATGTCGCTGCAGGGGCGCGATGGCGGGAAGCCGAGACCGCCGATGCCAGAGCCCGAGGGAGAGCGGAGAGGGGTGATCGAGGCGGCCCTGGCTGGTGGGGAATTGCTTTAGCGTTCGCGTACGGTCGGAAGACAGAAGATAGAAGACAGAGGACGGTGCAATGCCATAGGCGTAGGGGCGAGCGGTGGCTCGCCCGGATTTTGGATTCGTGTTGTGGCCGACAGTGGACGGAAGACAGTGGACGGTGATTCCGTTGGCGTAGGGGCGAACGGCGGTTCGCCCTGCATTTGGGATCGTGTGGTGGGGGACGTTCGTCACGCATAGCTGACGCTGTATGTGTCGCGTTGCAGGAAAACGGCCAGAGGTCCGAAGGCGTCCTCCACGTGGTTCCTGGTTGCCTTCGGAATACGGCCGAAGGCTTCGATGGAAAAGTGAATGTCGTGGGTGCTCGCTTTGAGACGCCAGGTTGCGCGAATCCGGCTGTCGATGAGGATCAAAGCCTCGACCTGGGCGGCTGGACGGAATACACGTGTCCGATCCGCTTCGGCCAGCACACGTGTCTTGTCGCGATAACCGAGGACGAGGGCGTCGAACTTGGCTAGAATGGCAACCTTTGGGATGGCTGCTTCCTCTACGGAACTCGAGGCATCATAGTAAACCTTGCTCGACCCCGGGACGTCGATCTTACAGACACGATCCTCGACCCGTTTGAATCCTCCCTTGCAATACCCCACTGTCAATCCGGTCCAGTAGGCGAAGTCGGCGACGGTGGCCGGACCGTAGCCTCGCAGATATCTCAGGATGAGTTCGGGGAGCGGGTCAGCAGGTCGTGTGTCGGCTATCTTGATCCAGTTACTGGTCAGCGTGAAGCGGACACCTTGATTTCCAGTCCCAGCGAAGATCACGTTCCCTCGCAGCGCGGGTATCTTCACGCCCTGCCCCCAGCTGCCGCCCCGGACCTTCCTCAGTTCCTCGACCTGAAGCGCATATGCGCATCGAGCTGGCTGGGGCAGATGGCCCGGACCAGGAGTGTGTGATCTTTCGCGCTGGTGACGTGAACGGTGCTGCGAAGATTCCAGGCTTTGACAATGGAACGTCCCCGGTTCATCGCGCGTTCGAACCAATCGGGGCTGACGGTTGGACAACGCGCGAAGATCGACTGGGGTACGGAAGCCAGGTACTGTGCCTGGATGCCGACCAGGCGGTCGAATACAAGCTTCGGTCGGGTCAAGGGCGTGGATATCGCCTGACGTGCAAGGGTCTGAGCGAGGAGCTGGCGTGAATTCATCTCAGGGCCCTACGACATCGTGTGAGCTTGGTGGTCTGCCGGCGATCATATTGGAATCGGTTTCCATAATTCCCTCAGCGTTCTCGAAATGTTGCCATATTGACCGTGATTCGATGTCATTTCAGCGCACTGAATGATGGAACCTGCTGTTTTTCTACAGGGCTCTGCTTGTTATAGTGGCCGATTTATGATTACTTCAACGGTCTGTGGCTGTACCGAATCGCTATTCAGGGTTTGTGCTCAATCTGTATCCGTAAGGAGGAGTGACCGAGTATGATTAGAGTCGATAACCTCGTCAAGCACTACGGAGACTTCGAGGCGCTCAAAGGGATCTCATTTGAGATCCAGGACGGTGAGATCCTTGGATTTCTGGGTGCAAACGGGGCCGGAAAGTCTACTACGCTGAAGGTGATGACTGGCTATCTGGCCCCTACAGCCGGCAACATCCTGTTCGACGGTATGAACGTGGTCGAAAACTCGTTTCAGGTTCGAGAGCAGATCGGCTATCTCCCCGAGACCAACCCGCTCTACACCGAAATGAAGGTGTTCGACTATCTCGAGTTCACCGCGCGTATTCGGGGACTCGAAGGTAAAGCGTGGAACCAGGCACTGGGCCGCGTCGTGGATCGATGCGATCTGTCGGAGGTTGTCCATCGACCGATCGCCGAATGCTCGAAAGGGTACCGTCAGCGCGTCGGGTTGGCAGCAGCAATGATCCACGATCCCAAGATTCTCATTTTGGATGAGCCGGTGTCGGGTCTCGACCCGAATCAGATCGTGGAGATCCGCGAGCTGATCAAGGACATCGGGCGCGAAAAGATGGTGGTGATGTCGAGTCACATTTTGCAGGAGATCGCTGCGACGGTCGACCGGATTGTGATCATCGATCACGGTGTGATTGTGGCCGACGGCACGACGGAAACACTGATGTCGAGTTTCCAGGGGCGCGTCCAGCTGACGCTCGAGGTGGCGCACGCGTCTGAGGAAACGGTGCAGGGACTGCCTCTGCAAGTTGCGGGTGTGGACTTGAAGCACTCCGAGCCAGCCGAAGATGGCACGTTCAGGCTTTCGCTCGAGTACGAACGAAATACCGACCCAAGGGAGGCCATTTTCAACTACGCTAAAATGTCTGGATGGGCGATCCTGGAAATGAGCCCATTCCGCGTACAGCTCGAGGATGTATTCAGAGACTTGACCGCGGAAGGAGGGCCGGCTCGTGCATAACATTCGGACGATCTACGCGAAAGAAGTAGCCAGCTATTTCAAGAGCCCGATGGCCTACATCTTCCTGGTCTCTTTCGTTCTGCTGAACGGATACTTTTTCTCGAACACTTTTTTTCTGATCAACCAGTCCGATATGCGCGCACTGTTCAACATCGTACCGCTGGTCTACCTGTTCTTCTGCCCGGTGGTGACGATGGGACTGATTGCGCGCGAGAACAGCAACGGCACCGCCGAGCTGATTGCGACGCTTCCGATCAGGGATTACGAATTCGTGATCGGCAAGTATCTGGCTGCTGTGACTCTGATCGCGGCTGGACTCGCATTCACGTTCGTGCATTTCTTCACGCTGCTCGCTGTGGGGTCGAACACCGACATCGGGGCCAACCTGGGCGGTTATGTGGGCCTCCTTCTGGTCGGTGCGTTCTACGCGTCGATCGGGACGTTCGCCAGCTCGGTCACGGACAATCAGGTGATCGCCTTCATCATCGGAGCCCTGGGGGTGTTGGTCTTCTTCTTGATGGACAAAATGCTGATGTTCGTGCCATCCTCGATTTCAGCGGCGGTGCAATACCTCGCGGTCGATCATCATCTGTCGAACATCTCACGTGGGGTGATCGACACACGAAATCTGATCTACTTCGGATCGATGATCTGGTTGTTTTTGACGCTTTCGATCCGAACAGT